>Ga0068863_100002648_pt1 | contig 17707 bp, 12 predicted proteins | sample KBSSwiS62_FD_66596 | JGI IMG/M metagenome (GOLD analysis project Ga0068863, IMG submission 66596) | Switchgrass rhizosphere microbial communities from Kellogg Biological Station, Michigan, USA - KBS Switchgrass S6-2 | ecosystem: Host-associated > Plants > Roots > Rhizosphere > Soil ...
TCCGGATTTAAGAAGCTGGTCCAGAAGGGGCTTAGCCTCCAGATCAACCAACAGGCGCAACTGAACTTGACGCTGCAGATTGGACAGGTTTCCGAGGAAATCTCAGTCACCGCACAGGCTCCTCAGTTGCAATCTGAAGCATCCTCTTTAGGAACGGTGGTAAGCGAACAACTTGTCAACCAACTGCCGCTGAACGGACGCAACTTCATCCAGCTAGCGGTCCTGAGCCCGGGAGTTACGGGCGTTGGCTATGCGGCATCGGGAACGATTATGAGCGGTACCCGGCCGGACGATCGCCGACCCGGCACCGAGATCTTTTCAAATGGAAACCGCGAAGGTTCCAACAACTTCCTCTTCGACGGCGTCGACGATAATGAGCGTCTGACGCTCTCCATCGTATTGCGGCCGGCCGTTGAGTCAGTACGCGAATTCAAGATTCAAACAAACTTGTACAGCGCCGACATCGGCCGCAACTCCGGCGCGGTGGTTGACGTGATCACCAAGTCGGGTACCAACCAGCTACACGGAAGCCTTTTCGAATTCCTGCGCAACTCGGCCATGGACGCCCGCAATTTCTTCAGCCCCAAAGGCACAGCGTTCCCGTCTTTCCGGCTGAATCAATTCGGAGGATCTTTCGGTGGACCCGTTGTCATACCGAAACTCTACAGCGGCAAGGATAAGACGTTTTTCTTCGTGGATTACGAAGGCTATCGCCGCGATTCACAGAGCTTGGCTTTGGGCAACGTGCCCACGGTGTTGATGCGCAAGGGCGACTTCAGCGAGGCCGCGGCGATTTACGATCCGCTGACCACGCGCGCCAATCCCAACGGTACGGGATTCATCCGCACGCAATTTCCAGGCAACGTGATTCCTGCAAACCGCTTCGATCCGAAGACCGCGCTCTTGATCAATGCCTACCCTGCGCCAACGAGTTCTGCCCGCTTGAATAATTATCTGTCGAATATCGTTCAACACCAGAAGTGGAATCAGGGCGACATTCGCGTGGATCACCAGGCATCGTCGAAAGACAGCTTCTTTGCCCGTTACTCTATTCAGAATACGGAGACCCAGGTGCCCAGCACGCTGCCTCCGGCTACTCTCCCTGGATTGTCGAAGCCGATCAACCTGGGTGACGAAGGTTCCTTCGCGGGCACGGCGTTTCAGCCCGCCCAGCATGCCGTGTTCAGCTACGTCAGAGTCATCAGCCCCAAGTTGGTGAATGAATTCCGCATGGGTTACAACCGCTTCCGCGCCGACTACACCGCCGATCAGTACGAGCCTGGCGGAGCGCTTGGCAACAAGTTCGGAATCGCAAACTCGAACGTGACTCCGAACGAGCAGAACTTTCCCATCTTCTCGCCTTCCAACTATTTCGGTATTGGGCAAACGCGCTCGCTGCCCATTTTCCGGCGCGAGAATGCCTTCCAGTACATCGACAACATGAGCATGACGGTAGGCAAGCACACCTTGAAATGGGGTGCTGATTTCCGCCGCCGCCAACTCACCGTATATCAAACCAACCAGGGCAACGGCCGGTTCAACTTCTCTCCGGCCTTCACAGATTCCCGCCAAGGCTCTGGCGGCGATACCATGGCCAGTTTCCTGCTTGGTTATCCGACGGCAACTGTCCACGACTACACCTTCAACTGGCCCGGAGAGCGGGGCAGCGAGGTGGGGTTGTACGTCGCCGACGACTGGCGGATCAGCCGCAAACTTACCCTGAACCTGGGCTTGCGCTGGGACTACTACAGCCCTTTCAGCGAGGTCGCCAATCGCTGGGCTAATTTCAACGTGGCCACTGCGAAGATCGATATTGCAGGCAGAAACGGCGTCGACAAGTACGCCGGTGTGAAGCCCTACTACAAGAACTTCGGTCCGCGCGTCGGATTTGCCTATCAACTGTTTTCGCACACCGTGGTTCGGGGCGGTTATGGAATCTTCTACAATCCGGGTGGCAACGAGGGCAGCAGTTTGCGTCTTTTCCGTCAACTTCCTTTCGGATCGACGGTTACCATATCCCCGGGAGACATCAATGTCGGCTTGCGCGTGAGTGACGGATTCCTGCCATTGCAGAATCCCAACTTCGCGGATGCGGATAAGCCGTACGGCTCCATGTTCGCGGTGGCTCCGAACTTCCGGCCGTCCTCCGCACAGCAGTTCAACTTGACCGTGGAACATGAAATCGCTCCGTGGGCACTGGTAATCCGGGCTGCCGCTGTCGGCAATCTGGGCCGCCATCTGTATAACACCTACGATGCTAATCAGCCGATCCCCTCGCCTGCGGCGACCAACACGCGGCGTCCCTATTTCAACGTTGCACCGGATCTTGCCGGTGTCAGCTACTTTGTCTCGGACGGCTTGAGCTCCTACTACGCCGGACAGTTGACGCTCGACAAACGCCTCAAGAAAGGGCTGAGCGGACTGGTCGGCTATTCCTGGTCGCACGCAATCGACAACGTGGTGCTCGAATTTGGTGGCGGGGCAGCAGGACCGCAACCGCAGGATCCGCGGAACCTGAAGGCCGAGCGCGGCAATTCCATTATCGACCTCCGCCATCGCCTTACGGCCAGCTACCTCTACGAACTACCTTTCGGCAAAGGGAAGGAAATGCTGAACAAGGGCGGCATCGTGGACTACGTCATCGGCGGGTGGCAGACCAACGGAATCCTCACGATTCAAACTGGTCAGCCATTTTCTCCGGTGTTGCAAACGTCAACCACCAACGGTACGGGCAGCCGTCCGGACGTAATCGGTAAGGTGACGTATCCGAAGACTCTGCAACGCTGGTTCGATCCGAGCGCTTACGGCACCCCGGCTCCGTATACCTACGGCAACGCCAGCCGCAACAGCTTGTTTGGACCCGGCCGTGTCAATTGGGACATGTCTCTGTTCAAGAACTTTGTAATCAAGGAACAAATGCGGTTCGAGTTCCGCGCCGAGGCGTTCAACGTGTTTAACCATCCGCAGTTCGGGTTGCCGAACGCAAGTATCGGTAACGCCCAAGTGGGTTCCATCACCAGCACCGTTGGAAATCCCCGCCAATTGCAGATGGGTCTTCGCTTCCAGTTCTGAGCGAAGCTGTAGTTGTTTATAGTGAAAAGGGCGTCCCGAGTAATCGGGACGCCCTTTTTTCATGAAGGGAGGGCAGGTTGAACTGGAACGATCAGCCGCATCGCCGCTATAACGCACTGACGAGGGAATGGGTTCTAGTCTCGCCCCAGCGCACGCAGCGCCCCTGGCTGGGACAGGTGGAAACTGCCGCGGCGGGCGTCCCCGTATCCTACGACCCGGCCTGTTATCTTTGTCCCGGTAACACACGGCACGGCGGAGTCCGCAATCCCGCATATTCCGAAACATTTGTCTTTGAAAATGATTTTGCTGCCCTGCGGCCGGAAACATCGCCCGCGGCACTCAATGACCGCGGTCTTCTTGTGGCTGAGACTGAGCGAGGCGTAAGCCGGGTGGTCTGTTTCTCGCCCGATCACAGCCTTACGCTGGGCCGCATGACCCAACCCGAAATTCGCCGGGTTATCGACGTGTGGGAAGCGCAATATCGGGAGCTCGGCAGTCTGCCCTTTGTCCGGAACGTACAGGTTTTTGAGAATCGCGGCGAGATCATGGGCGCCAGCAACCCCCACCCGCACTGCCAGATCTGGGCCAACGAGTCTCTCCCCAATGAGATTGCGAAGGAGACCCAAGCGCAGGAGGAATATTACGAATCCCATGGAACGTGCCTGCTCTGCGACTACACCGCGCTCGAACTTGAATCACAGGATCGAACCGTGTGTGAAAATGACTCGTTCCTCGCGTTGACACCATTCTGGGCCATTTGGCCGTTTGAGATAATGTTGCTTTCCAAGATGCACGCCGGATCACTTGCGGAACTCGACGACGCTTCCCGCGAAGGGCTGGCAGACATCTTGAAGCGCGTGGCTACACGGTACGACAATCTTTTCCACATCTCCTTCCCGTACTCGATGGGCTTTCACCAGAAACCGACGGATGGCCAGGCTCACGAGGGATGGCACCTTCACGCGCACTTCCTTCCGCCGCTGCTCCGTTCCGCCACGGTAAGAAAGTTTATGGTCGGTTATGAACTGCTCGCTATGCCGCAGCGCGACATTACACCGGAGATTGCGGCGGCCCGGCTACGCGATCAGTCCGAACAACACTACCTGGAATCCATATGAAACAATTCCTCACGATTCTGTTGCTGGCGTTACCGGCCATTGTTATCGCTGACGATCGGCCCACCTACCAGACCGACTTCCCTCCGGAGGAGTTTCAATCCCGCTGGCAGCGCATCTACGACAAGATCGGCAGCGATAGTGTGGCCGTCCTGCAAGGCGTTTCGATGACCGAGGGCTTCCAGGTCCCGCGCCAGTCCAACGAGTTCTATTACCTGTGCGGGGTCGAAACGCCGCACTCTTACCTGCTGTTGGATGGACGCAGGCGTAAGACCACGCTTTATTTGCCTCCGCGGAACGCCAGGCTCGAAGCCTCGGAAGGAAAAGTACTTTCCGCTGCGGACGCGGAGCTGGCGCGCACGCTCACCGGCGCCGATGAAGTGCTGGGCACCGACGAGATGCGTACTGAATGGATCAAAATTCCCGTCGGCACCATCTACGTCCCGTTCGCTCCCGCCGAGTTGACCTCGCAGAGCCGTCTCGAACTGATCGCGGCAAACGCGGCCATCGCGTCCGATTATTGGGACGGCCGTCTTCCGCGTGAGGCACTCTTCATCGAATTGCTTCGCGCCCGCTATCCGCGAACGAAGGTACAGGACTTGACTCCGATTCTCGATGAACTTCGCAGCGTCAAGAGCGCCCGTGAAATCGCGCTCATCCGCCGCGCCTCGCAACTGGCCGGCCTTGGCGTGATGGAAGCCATTCGCAGTACCCGCCCAGGTGTGTATGAATATCAGCTCGATGCGGCAGCGCGCTATATCTTTCTGCTGAACGGCGCCCGCCTGGAGGCTTATCGCTCCATCACGGCGTCCGGCACGACAAACATCTGGAATCCCCACTACTACCGCAATCAGCGCAGGCTTGACGGCGGCGACCTTGTACTGATGGATTATGCGCCGGACTATCGCTACTACGTCAGCGACATCGGCCGTATGTGGCCTGTGAACGGAACGTACTCGCCCGTGCAGCGTGAACTGGTCGGCTTCGTACTCGCATACCGCAATGCGATTCTCCAGCGTATCCGGCCCGGGGTCACGGCGGCGCAAATCATGCAGGAAGCTAAGGGAGCGATGGAACCGGTATTTGCCAAGACCAAATTCTCGAAGCCGGAATATGAGAAGGCCGCGCGCGTCCTGGTAGACAAGGGTGGCGGTGTTTTCTCGCATCCGGTGGGAATGGCCGTGCATGACGACGGCGCCTACATCGATAAGCCGCTGCAAGCCGGGCACGTCTTCTCCATCGATCCTCAGCTCCGCGTGCCCGAAGAGAACCTCTACATCCGCTACGAAGATACGGTAGTCGTAACAAAGGACGGCGTCGAAAACTTCACTGACTTCCTTCCCTCGGAGCTGAACGATCTTGAGAAGCTAACCCGCGAAGCGGGGATTGTCCAGAAGGTGGCTCCCGCGAAATGAAGAGCGCGCGAATCCACGTGATCGATTCCCATACCGGCGGCGAGCCTACGCGTGTGGTAATCTCGGGCGGTCCGGCGCTGGGGAAAGGCTCTATGTCGGACCGGTTGGCTTCGTTTCGCACAAGCTACGATCACTACCGGTCGGCGATTGTGAATGAACCGCGCGGATCGGACGCAATCGTCGGGGCGCTGCTCTGCGAACCTGTGGACCCGGCCTGTTCGGCCGGAGTGATCTTCTTTAATAACGTGGGCTACCTCGGCATGTGCGGCCACGGCACCATCGGACTCGCGGTCACGCTCGCCTATCTGGGCAAGATTCGAAGTGGGACGCACAAGCTGGAAACCCCCGTCGGCATCGTGAGCTTCGATCTCGAGCCGTCGGGCGAAGTCACGGTAAATAACGTGGCGAGCTACCGGTTTGCAAAAGACGTAACCGTGCAAGTCGAAGGCATCGGAAAGGTGACCGGTGATGTCGCCTGGGGCGGCAATTGGTTTTACCTGGTCAACGGAGCCCCCGGCCCGCTGGAAATCCGCAACCTGGAGGAGTTAAGAGAGCACACCTGGCGCATTCGCCAGGCTCTTAACGCGCAAGGCATCACCGGCGCTGATGGCCAGGAGATCGATCATATCGAACTGTTCACCGAAGCACACGATCCCGCCGCGCAGAGCCGGAACTTCGTGCTCTGCCCCGGCAAGAGCTACGACCGCTCTCCATGCGGCACCGGAACCAGTGCGAAGCTGGCGTGCCTCTACGCCGACGGCAAGCTGGCGGAAGGACAAATATGGCGGCAGGAAAGCGTCATCGGCAGCGTTTTCGAGGGTTCCGTCGCCGTCCGTGACGGCGCAATCTTTCCTCGCATCAAGGGCTCGGCTTTTATCAATTGCGAAGCAAATCTTGTGTTGCAGGAAGGCGACCCATTCCGGTGGGGCATCCCGGCATGAGCGCCAGCGGCTACGACGCGGTTGTAGTCGGAGCGGGAATCGTTGGCGCTGCTTGTGCGGCCGACTTCGCCCGCAACGGCATGCGCGTCGCGGTCATTGAAGCGGGCATCGTCGGAGGCGGAGCCACTGCCGCCGGTATGGGGCACCTCACTGTGATGGATGACTCCGAGGCTCAGTTCGCCCTCACGAACTATTCCCGAGTTTTGTGGACGGAATTGTCGCAATTGCTTCCGCCGGACGTAGAGCATTATCCGTGCGGGGCCATTTGGGTTGCCGCGGATGATGAAGAGATGGCAGAGGTCCATCGCAAGCACCAGTTTTATCGCGATCGTGGAGTGAGGACGGAGACTCTGGATAGCGGCGCGCTCGGGGCCGCCGAGCCGAATCTGCGCAAGGGCCTGGCGGGCGGACTGCTGGTTCCCGGGGACAGCGTAGTGTATCCGCCGTGCGCCGCGAAGTTTCTGCTCAAGGATGCGCAACTGATATTCGGCCGCGTCACCGGGATTACGGACAATGCCGTCCAATTGGAGAACGGTACGCGCTACTCATCCGCGTTGACGGTAATTGCGACAGGAACCGCCGCAGCGCAATGGATGCCCGGTATTGCGATGCAACCTCGCAAAGGACATCTGATGATCACCGACCGCTACCCGGGCTTTCTGCAACACCAACTCATCGAGCTTGGCTATCTGAAGAGTGCCCACGCGGTGGATGCCGACTCAGTGGCATTCAACGTTCAGCCCCGGAAGACAGGCCAGATTCTGATCGGGTCTTCGCGGCAGTATGGCGTCGAAGATCCAGCTATCGAGCCGCGCATGCTCACTGCGATGTTGCGTCGCGCCCTCGAATACATGCCGGGCATTGGGAAGCTCTCGGCGATTCGAAGCTGGACCGGCTTCCGTGCCGCTACACCTGACAAGCTGCCTCTGATTGGACGTTGTCCCGGATACAACAATGTGTATCTCGCCACCGGCCACGAAGGCCTCGGCATTACCACTTCGCTCGGTACGGCGCGGCTTCTTACTGACTGTGTCATGGGCCGCGAGTCCGCCATCCCCAGGTCACCGTACCTCCCGGAGAGGAGCCACGCGCTGCATGTCTAGTCCAGTCCGCATCTTCGTAAACGGCGAAGCGTTTTCCGTACCTCCTATGGCTACTGTGGCTGTAGCGGTCATGATTGCGGGGCGAAGCTCATTCCGCACAAGCGTTTCAGGAGAGCTGCGCGGACCGCTGTGCGGTATGGGAATCTGTTTCGAATGCCGGCTAACTGTGGACGGCGAATCGCATGTGCGGAGCTGCCAAACCGTTTGCCGTGACGGAATGAAAGTGGTTACAGCATGACCAGTGCCGACATTGTGATTGCTGGAGCAGGGCCGGCCGGAATCGCAGCCGCTTTCCGCGCCAGTGCGTCGAAGAATGTAGTGGTGATCGATGACAACCCGGCTGCAGGCGGCCAAGTCTGGCGTGGAATGGCGCGGACACCCTGGGCTGCGCCGAATGCGGTTTTCCGATTCAATAGACGGATCATCTCCGCAGACGCCGTCAGGCGCTCACTGTTGCTGGAGGATGGTGAGATCCGCTACGGCAAGTTGATCATTGCAACAGGGGCCCGCGAACTTTTTCTCCCGTTTCCAGGCTGGACCCTGCCGAATGTCTTTGGCGCAGGCGGAATTCAGGCTTTGGTGAAGTGCGGACTGCCAGTCAAGGGGAAAAAGATCGTTGTGGCGGGCACCGGGCCGCTATTGCTGGCCGTTGCCGCGTACCTTAAGAAGCAAGGCGCAATTGTGCCCATCATTGCCGAGCAGGCGCCATTCCGCAAAGTGTTCCCTTTCGCCCTTCGCAAAACCATTCGAGCATTAGCTCTGAGAGCATCTCTGATAGGCGTCCGTTACGCCACAGGCTGCTGGGTGGAGGCCGCGGAAGGGGACCATCAGGTCCGCCGTCTCCGCCTGCGTGATGGCGTGAAGACATGGAGCCAGGAGTGTGACTATCTGGCAGTCGGCTACGGCCTATGCCCGAATACCGAACTGGCATCGCTGTTGGGCTGTGGCGCAGTCGACGACTTCCAGCAGACGTCTGTTGCAGACGTTTACTGCGCGGGAGAAGTCATGGGCATCGGCGGAGTGGACTTGTCCATCACGGAAGGGCAGATCGCAGGGTATGCCGCGTCCGATCAAACCGAAGCGGCACGCGCGCTGTTCCCCCAGCGCCGGCGCGCGCAGCAATTTGCCGCGGCGCTCAACAAGGCATTCAAACTGCGCCCCGAATTGCAAGCTCTTCCGCACGGCAACACGATAGTCTGCCGCTGTGAGGATGTCACCTTCGCGCGGCTGCAAGCAACTGCATCCTGGCGCGAGGCCAAGCTCCAGACACGCCTCGGCATGGGGCCATGTCAGGGCCGCGTCTGCGGTCCGGCTACTCAGTTTCTATTCGGCTGGCAGCCCGAGTCTGTCCGGCCGCCCATATTTCCAGCTCGCATCGCGAGCTTTCTTGAGGAAGGTACAACCAAATGAACATGCAGTGGCGCGGGGTGATTCCTGCCATGACAACGCCGTTCCGCGAAGACCTCTCCGTGGACCATGAATTCCTGTCCAAACATTGCGCCTGGATGGTAGACAACGGCTGCACTGGCATCGTGGCTCTTGGCTCACTGGGTGAGGGAGGCATCCTCAGCGCATCGGAAAAAGCAGCCGTGCTGCGAACCTGCGTGAACACGCTGAGAGATCGCGCACCTATCGTCGCCGGCATCTCTTCGCTCAGCACGGCCGATGCGGTCGCTCAGGCCAAGGCGGCGGAAGACGCGGGTTGCAGTGGATTGATGGTGCTTCCGCCATATGTCTATCTAGGCGATTGGCGCGAATTGAAAGCGCACGTCACTGCGGTATTCGAGGCGACCAAACTCTCCTGCATGCTCTACAACAACCCTGTGGCCTATCGCGCGGACTTCCTGCCGATTCATCTAAAAGAACTGCTGGCTGAGCATGAGAACCTCCATGCCATCAAAGAATCGAGCGCCGATGTCCGCCGTATCGCCGCTCTTCGTAGCCTGGTGGGCGAACGGCTGGAGATCCTTTGCGGAGTCGATGATCTCATCGTAGAAGCGGTAGGCGCGGGGGCGGTGGGGTGGATCGCCGGTCTGGTCAACGCGTTCCCAAAGGAATCGGTAACTCTCTTTGAACAGGCTGAGAGCGGAGGTTTCGAGAAAGCGTTTCCTCTCTATAGCTGGTTTCTCCCCCTCCTGCGCATGGACGTTGTGCCAAAGTTCATCCAGTTGATCAAGCTGGTGCAGGAAGAGGTTGGCATGGGCAGCCGCCGCGTACGCCTGCCGCGTCTGGAACTGGCCGGAGCGGAACTGGCCGAAGCCAAGGCGATCATCGCGCACGCCCTGAGATTAAGGTAGGGTTGCGATGCCACTCTGGCTGAGGCAGTCACTACTCCCAACGCTGATTCTGAGCGGGATGCTCATCACCTTGGGAGTATTGGCATGGCTTCAGTATGGCTGGAGCACACAAGTCGCCGAAGCCCTCCAGCAACGCATGCGCGCTGGGCTTGCCGGCTCCGTGCAGCATTTTCAAGCCGCATTTCAGCAGGACCTCACACGCATAGCTGGCGCGTTCGAGGTAGGAATAGCGGCTTCACCCGCTGAAATGAAGGCTGTCCTTCTCGACAACGTACGCCAGTGGAACCACGGCGGCACGCTTCGCGAACTCGTCAAGAGGGTCTATCTGGTACAAAATGATGCCCGCGGTGACTGGCAATTGCAAGCTATTGATGCAAATTCGGGAAAGTACTCTCCCGAACAGTGGCCCGCTTCGTGGATTGATGTTGCGGTGGAGTTGAGCGCCAACGCTGAGGATTTGGACAGGGCGACTCCCCGCCTTTGGCACCGCCGGCCATGGATCATTTCCTCGAACATCCCGATCCTGTTCCGCGCGGTGGCATCCGAGGTTCCGGATTCTGACGCAACTGACCCGCTGCGCTATCGTCTGCTCGGATACGTTGTGATCGAGTTGGACGGCGGCTACTTAGAGAATCACTATCTGCCGCAAATGGTGGAGCGCTACTTCCGCAGCTCGGGTGACTTGGATTACCGCGTCGCCATCGTCAAAGCTGGACCGCATCCGGTGAAGCTGTATGATTCTCAGCCCGGTGCGAAGCCGCTGACTCCTGAATTGGCCGATGAAACCGTAGAGCTTCTCAGCGCGCCGCGCAGTGGCCGCATTCGCGAGTCTGGAGATGTAGCCGTTCTGCAATTGGTAGCACAGCATCGCTCCGGCTCGCTGGACGCCGCCGTCAACCGGCTTCGCCGTCAAAATCTCGCCGTCAGTTTCGGCGTGCTGTTGGTTCTCTGTGCCGGCATCGCTTTCCTGGCCATCTCCGCTCAACGGGCGCAGCAGCTCGCCAGGTTGCAGGTGGACTTCGTGGCGGGTTTCTCGCACGAATTGCGCACACCCGTAGCTTCGGTATGCATGATTGCCGAAAACATGTCCGATGGTGTGGTTACGTCCCAGCAGCAGATCCGTCAGTACGGTTCACTCTTGCAGACCCAGGGCCGCCGTTTGCGTACTATGGTGGAGGAAGTGCTTTCCTTCGCCGCCCACCAAAAGCGAAAGCCCAAGCTCGACGTACGACCCGTGAATCTGGCGCAGGTGATGGCAAGTGCTTTGTCCGACGAGTACCCGCTCATTGAAGCAGCAGGCATTCAGGTGGAGCAACGCGTGGCTCCGGATCTTCCAAACGTCCTGGCCGACTCTGTGGCACTGCGCACGTGCATCGGCAATCTGTTGAGCAACGCGGTGAAGTACGGCAAGTCGGGCGCGTGGATTGGGATCCAGGGCGAGGCTGTACAAGGCCGGCGATCTCCTGAGGTACAACTTACCGTGCGGGACCGCGGGCAGGGCATCGACGCCGGCGAACGGAGACACATCTTCGAGCCTTTCTACCGCGGCGCGAAAGCTCGCGAAACGCAAACGCCCGGCGCCGGCCTCGGCCTCAGCCTGGTCCGTCAGATGATGGAAGCGATGGGAGGCCGCGTGACGGTGCAATCGGAGCCGGGTAACGGCTCTACCTTTACGCTGCATCTGATGGTGGCCGGCACGGATGGCAAAACAACATGAATGAACGAATTCTCCTGGTGGAAGACGAAGAAGCTCTCTCGGTACCGCTGGGAGACCGGCTGCGACGGGAAGGTTACCTGGTCCAGGTTGCCGCCGACGGCGAGACCGGATATGAGCAAGCGCTGGCTGGCCCGTTCGACCTGATCCTCTTGGATATCATGCTACCGAAGAAGAGCGGCCTGGATGTCTGCCGCGATCTGCGGCAGCGGGCCATTTCCACGCCGATCCTGATGCTCACGGCGCGCACGCAGACGGACGACAAAGTGCTTGGACTCCGACTGGGCGCGGACGACTATCTGGCCAAGCCCTTCGATCAGGCTGAATTGCTGGCCCGGATGGAGGCGCTGCTGCGTCGTTCGCTCACGCCCCATGTGAACGCCGAGGCCATCCATCAGATCGGCGGTCTGCGCGTCGATCTGCGCCGCGCCGAAGTGTTTCGCGACGGCCAGAAGGTCCCGCTTTCCGCACGCGAATTTCAACTCTTGCAATACTTCATTGAACACACTGGCGCCCTGGTGACACGGGAGGAACTATTACGAGAGGTATGGGATTACAAGGCGTCTACGTCCACCCGCACCGTGGATGTACATGTGGGCTGGCTGCGCCAGAAATTGGAAGACGATCCGAAGCATCCGAAGCTGATTGTGACGTCCATTGGGATGGGATACCGGTTCACGGGATAGGCCGCCCCAATGTAAGGGGCGTGTAAACTACTTTTTGCAATCGCTTTACGTCGCGCCGTTACTATTGTTTAGCGTTTCGTCGTATTACTGTATAAGGGCAAGTGATGAGATCAATTACACGAAGTGCCGCGTTTCTTCTGCTGGCAGCCGGAGGCCTCTTCGCGCAACCACCGATGGGCCGGAGCCATGATGACATGAGCTGGGTCGAGCGGAAGACGCAGTTCCTTGCCACGCGGCTCACTCTCAGCGATTCACAGAAGCAACAGGTGATGTCTCTGTATACCGCATCCGACCAGAATACCGAGACGTTGGAAACGAAACTGTTGCAGGCGCGCCGGGCCCTTCGCGATGCAACCAAACGAAATGCTCCTGATGGCGAAATCGACCAGCTTGCAACCACTGTGGGATTTCTGTTTGGGCAGGTGGAGGCCGTCAAGGCAAAGGCGGACACAGCGGTCTACAACATCCTCACCGCAGAGCAGCGCCAGAAGATGGATCGCGGTTACGGCGGCGGACGCGGCATGATGGGCGGACCCGGTGGACCGGGCGGCCCACGCTTCCCCGAACGACGCTAGGCGATTTAACCAACGTTTTACATCTCAACAGCTACCTGCGGCATGCACGCGCCGTCCTAACTATTTGAAGGAGCGGCGATGTTTCGAATTTACTTACATTCCACGCGCGAATCGGAGTGGCTTTCTCTCGAAGGCAACCTGGCAGGACCCGGCGTCGGAGAATTGGAACGGTGCTGGTATACCCTCGCCCCGGGAAGCAATAGCCCCACGCTGCGGCTGGATGTTAGTCGTCTCTACGGAACCGACCGCAGCGGCGAGCAGCTTCTCAGCCGTATGCAGCAGAAGGGCGTCGCATTCACCGGTATTCGTAAAGAAGTGTCAAACCTTCGATACACGTGTAACAAGTGAGCGGACAGAGGCGCTACTTGAGTATGGCGAAGTCTGAGTATCTGTTATTTCGAGTCGCGATTGCGCTGGGGCTGCTTTTGGGACTCGGTCTCCTGGTGGAGACTGTGGAAACGTATCGGTACGTCTCCGGTAATTTGATCCGGCAGGAAGCGCAGAAAGAGGCGCAAAGGAAGACAATCGCGCTCGAGCGGGCTGCCCGCGCCGCAAAAGCGACCGAAGCCGACGACTTCGCGCCGATTCTGGACGAGTTACGGCATGAATCATCCCGGCAGATCGGTTGGACCCGGCTCGTCAGTTTCGAGGGAGTCGAAATCACTCGCAGCGGCACGCCCGTTGGAGAGTCTTTTTCGGCTGCGCAGATTCATCAGGCGCTGGACAAGCACGCACCTCTTACCGACATTCGCGAAACGGAATCCGGCCGCGTACTCGTAGTGATGCAGCCGATTCGTGTCGGCCGCCCGACCATGTCGGAAATGGCGATTTACCTCGATAGCGTTTCCGTCTCCTTTGGCCTTCTGCGGCAGCACCTGATTGTCGGCTGTTTGGCTGCGTTCGCACTTCTGGCGGCGATGATCGTCATAGGCCTGCGCTTCGGTCACTACATGCGAGGCAAACAACTCGAACAGCAGGTGGACCTCGCCCGGAGTGTCCAGAAAGATCTTCTACCCTCCGCCAACGCAGTCGGCGAGGGAATCGATTTCGCGGCGGATTGCGTCCAGGCTTCGCAAGTCGGCGGCGATTTTTACGATGTGTTTGAGGTGGAAGATGGCCGGTCGGCGCTGGTACTCGGCGACGTCTCGGGAAAAGGATTGCCGGCTGCGCTACTGATGGGCGTGATCCACGGCGCTGTTCGGTCCAGTGCCTGGACCGGCTCCGCGTTGGACCACGAGGAATCCTCCTGCCGTCTCAACCGGTTGCTCTGCGCCAAAACGGCTCACGAACGGTTCGCGTCGTTGTTCTCATGCTACTTCGATCCGCAGTCCGCGCGGCTTCAGTATGTAAACGCCGGCCACTTGCCGCCGCTGCTGGTGAGCCAGGACGAACAAGGCAGCTTGGATGTCCGCCGTCTTGAGGAAGGGGGACCCGTATTGGGCCTCCTCCCGTTCGCTAGATACACACAAAGTGAGGTTTCCGTACAGCCGGGCGACCTTCTTGTCCTCTATTCCGATGGAATCCTGGAAGCCCAGGGAGCCAATGAAGAGGAATTCGGCGAAGAGCGCATTTTGAAGGCCATTCGGGACAATTGGACCCAGTCCCCAGACGCGATTTGCGCGGCCATTCTCGCGGATATGAGGCACTTTCTGAATGGCCAGGCGCCACATGACGACCAAACACTGCTGGTTGTCCGGCTGGAACCCGCCGGCCGGCGCCAACCCCAACGCACCTACGAAACAGCGGCCTGCATTTAACACTAATTTACATACAAATCTGTCACCGGATATGGACCGGGTGCGTTTGTATTGATATGCGCTTTCATTGGCAGACTTTAATTTTGGCCGGTTTCACCCTGTTTGGAACAAGTTTGTATGCCGAAAGGCTTCCAGGTCGCTACATCGTTGAACTGAATACAGAATCCGTGGCGGAACATGTGCTGCACTCAGCCAGCCGCAGCGGGATGCAAAGCGCCGTGGCTCGCGCTCACCGCACGCGGGTCCGGGACGAGCAGACGCAACTCCGCGGCCGCTTGGAGCAACAGCAGGCTGTTGTCCTGGATAGCGTGGACACCGTGGCGAACGCGATGTTCGTACAGGTGTCCGATGCGGACGCGGCGAAGCTCGCCAATACACCAGGGGTGAAGCGGGTGATTCCCGTACGCATGATGCATATGGTTCTGGACCGCGCGGTCGCTCTTCATAAGGTGACCGACGTCTGGAACGAGATTGGGATGGACCGCGCGGGCGCGGGAATGAAGATAGCGATTATCGACAGCGGGATCGATGCCTCGGCGCCAGGTTTTCAAGACGCCTCGCTTGCTGTTCCCTCCACGTATCCCCGGGTCAATAATACAACGGACACCGCCTACACAAACAACAAGATCATCGTTGCCCGCAGTTACGTAAACCTGCTTCCCAATCGCGATCCGGACAGCTCCGCGCGAGACCATGTCGGGCACGGAACAGCCCTCGCGATGGTTGCCGCCGGAGTACGCAACGACGGGCCGCTGGCGACCATCACCGGCGTCGCGCCGAAAGCGTTTCTTGGAAACTACAAAGTGTTCGGCTCTCCCGGATTTAACGACTCCGCTTCTGACGACGCGATTCTCAAGGCCATTGATGATGCTGTGGCCGACGGAATGGACGTCATCAACTTGAGCCTCGGCAGCGATCTGAGCCCGCGACTGAGTGACGATGTGGACGTCCAGGCGGTGGAGCGGGCATCCAAGGCGGGAGTGATTGTCGTCGTAGCGGCTGGTAACGCCGGCCCTGATCTCAATACGATTTCATCCCCCTCTTCCGCCCCTTCCGCAATTGCCGTCGGCGCCACCACCAACGACCGGACGTTTGCCAGCAGCGCTACTGTCGCCGGACTGTCCCCCTTTATCGCTGTCTCCGGTGACGGCGTTGTGCCATCCACGGCCATTTCGGGGTCCGTGGTGGATGTGGCCACGCTGGATACGAATGGCCTTGCCTGTGCCTCACTCCCCGCCAATAGCTTGAAGGGCAGCATCGCGTTGATCCTCCGCGGCACGTGCTCTTTCCAGATCAAATTGACCAATGCGCAGAACGCGGGAGCGGTGGCCGCGTTGGTGTATGCCGCCCAGGATTCGCCGCAAACCATCCATATGAGCGTGGGGACAGCTACACTCCCAGCCGAGATGATCGACTATGCGGACGGCGCGGCCATCAAGCAAGCGCTAGCAGGATCGCCAGGCTCTACGGGAACATTACAGTTCGCCCTGAGTTCGGTTCCGGTGCCGGCGAACGTCCTGACGGACTTCTCCGCCGCCGGCCCGAATGTGGACTTGAGTATCAAGCCTGATTTGACGGCCGTGGGGCAGGACATCTACGTGGCAACGGAGACACTTGATTCCAACGGAGATATGTACGATCCAAGCGGCTACATCCTGGTGGACGGAACCAGCTTCTCCACTCCATTAGTTGCCGGGGCTGCGGCGTTAATCAAGGGCGCACGGCCCGGGCTTACGGTGGACCAGTATCGGTCGTTGTTGATCAATTCCGCCTCCGCAGTCCAGGCTGCTTCGGGTCAAACGCTAAGCGTCCAGCAGACCGGAGCAGGCGTGCTCAACGCTTACGCGGCTCTCCATTCCACGGTGACAGCATTTCCCACGTCGCTGAGCTTTGGCGCGGGAACGTCCGATGCCCAAATCAGCCGTTCCATCAAGATCACCAACGTCGGATCTTCCGATGAGACATTTTCGATCACGCCAACTCCCTCAACTGCCGGCGGAAGTCCATCTGTTGCGATGAACTCCGTTCAACTTGCGGCTGGCGCCTCCGTCGATGTACCTCTCACCTGGAACGCCGGAGGCTTGGCGGCAGGAACCTATGAGGGAGTCATCACCATTAGCGGCACTTCCGGCACACAGACCCACGTTCCTTATTGGTATGCGGTGCCCTCGGCAGTCCCGGCGCATATTACGATTCTCGACAGCATCACCAGCGGACGGCGCCGCAGCACCCAGCGTGACGCCGTGCTATTCCGCGTAACCGACGCGTCGGGCTTGAGCATGGCCAGTGCGCAACCGCAGGCCAGCGTCACGGTTGGCAGCGGCGCGATACGCGGCATCGTCTCGCATGATGACGAGGTGCCGGGAATGTTTGGCCTCGATGTACAACTCGGCAACGCGGCCGGGCAGAATGTGTTCGTCATTCAGATTGGAGACGTCTCAGTGCAGGTGTCCATTACGGGTTCTTAGAATGAGGCCGGTGGCGGCTGGCAACCATCACGCCGCCACTTCCCCGGTAATCCGCTGCATCCGGATGACGACAAATTCCGCTGGCTTCGACGGGGCGAAGCCCACCACAATATTGACAATCCCGGCGTCGATATCGGCCTGTGACGTGGTCTCACTGTCGCACTTGACGAAATAGGCATCGCGCGGCGTCGTCCCCTCGAACGCGCCTTGCAAAAAAAGATCACCCAGAAACTTTCGGAAGCTGAGCCGTATCTTGGACCAGAGCGCCTCGCCGTTCGATTCGAACATGATCCAGGAACTGCCTTCGTTCAGCGACCGTTCCAGAAAGAGCGCCATGCGCCGAACCGGGATGTAGCTCCAGTCGCTCGCAAGGAGGTCCGCACCTTCCAGGGTTCGGCTGCCCCAACTGACCGGCCCGGTATTGGGAAAGGTGCGCAGAGCGTTCACCCCAAGCGAACTAACGGCCACGTTCTCCCGATCGGTCAAGCGAATGGGCAGCGTCACCCCCACCAGCAATGCATCGGTACCCGACGGTGCTCGCCACACTCCTCGCGAGGCATCGGT
>Ga0068863_100002650_pt1 | contig 17706 bp, 15 predicted proteins | sample KBSSwiS62_FD_66596 | JGI IMG/M metagenome (GOLD analysis project Ga0068863, IMG submission 66596) | Switchgrass rhizosphere microbial communities from Kellogg Biological Station, Michigan, USA - KBS Switchgrass S6-2 | ecosystem: Host-associated > Plants > Roots > Rhizosphere > Soil ...
AGCGGTGCGTTGAGGCAACTCGGCGGATAGGCCCGGCTCGGGTTGACGAAAAGCTCCGCCGGCTGCTGCGCCGGGTCGAATTCGACGCCACCCGCTGCGCTCAAATCCGCTGCCTGCGCACCGGGCGCGCACATGGCCAATACCAAGCCGGCGGCGACGAAGGCGCCGCTGAGAATCTTGCTCATTGCAATTGTTCCTCTGCTGAAAAACACGATCTGCGGCGCGGCCTCGCACCGGCAGTCGCGCATCTTGGCACAGAATGGGGCGTGGAGCACGGGCCGGCCGGCCACGCCACGAAACGGCGGGCCGGCCGAATCCGAATCGATCAGATGCAGACTATCCCGTTCACATAACCGACGCGCTCGAAGGTCTTGGTGCCCTGCTTGTGTCCGCTGTTGATCGGACTGGCGTCGCCGTTATAGCTGATGTTCATGTGCGTGCAATCGGGGAACGAAAACGTCACGTTGCCCCATGCACTAAAAGGAACCCCGGCCGCGAGACTGCCGGCAAAAAATCCGTTGCTGTAATACAGCGTAGGCACGGTGACCGTGCGCGCGCCGACGTTGAAGAACGTGTCGCCGTAGATCCACAGTGGAAAGCCGTTGTCGTCGTAGGTGAACCAGGCGAACGACAGCACGCGTCTGAGCGGTGTCCCGCCGCCCTGGTCGTACACCTGCAGGATGATCCCTTCGCCACTCTGGTTGGGGTTGCCCCAGTTCGTGCTCATGTGGCCGCTGATCGGCAGCGGCTGGGACGCGGCCGCGTAATCCGAGGTGTGGTAGGCCGACATGCCGAAGTCGAACAGATTTCCCCCCGAGCTGGCGAAATTGTCGATCGTCAGCGTGAACGCGTTGTTGTAGTTCAGATACGGCGCGTTGTCGTTGTAGTAGTTTTCGAGCACGTACACATTGCTGACGTACAGCGGCGAATTGGCGTAATTGCTGGCGAAGAACGTGTTGACGTCATCCGAATAACGGATCGGATAATCCGTTGCGACGCCGCTTTGCGTGACCGTTACGCCGGGCAGTGTGGGATAGTAGGTGGAAGACGCGTCCGACGGACGGTCGATCTCCAGCAGCGTTACCGACAAGCCGTCGGCGCAGGGCAGGCGGAACACCGTGATCGTGTCCGTTTCCAGGTAGTTGCGCTCGTTCGCATCGCCCGAGAGCAGATCGCCGAACAGAGTGATGTCGCGTTGCACAGCCTCCGGGTTGTTCACCCAGAGGTTATAGCCCAGCGGCGATTCCAGACAGCTCGTCGGATACGAACGGAACGGATTGACGGTGATTTCCGCCGCCGCGGTTCCGCCGGGCGGCTTCTTGGCGTATGCCGCCGCCTGCGCGGCCTGTGTCTGCGCGGCGCCGCGCGCTTTTTCCATCGCACCTTGGTTGAATATTGCTGCGGCGGCAACGGCGGCGACAGGCAGTGCTGTCGCGAGCACGACGATGGTGCGCACGAAAAATTTGCTCATGATGATTCCTCCCTAGCAGTGACAAAGCCGCCGCAGCATCCCGCGGCACCTGTTAATCCGGCATGAATGCCTTGCATCTTGGCATAATGCGCCGCCTCCGCCCAACGCTCAAGCGCATGCAGCTCGTCGATATCGGCGCCAATCTGACACACGCGTCGTTTCAGCATGATTTCGCCGACGTGCTGGCGCGCGCGCAGGCGCACGGCGTGCGCCAACTCGTCGTCACGGGCGCGAGCGCGCAGGGCGCGCGCGACGCACTCGCACTCGCGCAAGCGCATCCCGGCGAGTTGTACGCGACGGCCGGTGTGCATCCGCATCACGCCAGCGAATTCGACGCCGACACTGAGGCACTGCTCGCGCACTTGCATCAAGCGCCCGAAGTTGTCGCCGTCGGCGAAACCGGGCTCGACTACCATCGCGATTTTTCGCCGCGCCCGGCGCAACTGTTCGCGTTCGAACGCCAACTCGAACTCGCGGCGCGTTGCGGCAAGCCGCTATTCCTTCACCAGCGTGATGCGCATGCGGATCTTCTGAGCTGCATGGACAACGTGCGTGGACGCATCGGGCCGGCCGTCGTGCACTGCTTCACTGGCGAGCGGCAGGAACTGTTCGACTATCTGGATCGCAATTTCCATATCGGCATCACCGGCTGGATTTGCGACGAACGCCGCGGCACGCATCTGCGCGAACTCGTCAAGAGCATTCCGGCCGACCGCCTGATGCTGGAGACCGACGCACCGTATCTGCTGCCGCGCAACGTCCGGCCGATGCCTGCGCACCGGCGCAACGAGCCGATGTACCTGGCGCACATCTGCGCCGAAGTCGCACGCGACCGCGGCGAAGATGTCGCTGTCACGGCCGCGAACGCGACAGCGACAGCACGCGCGTTTTTCCGGCTGACGGCGTAGGGTTGTCGAGCACGGACCGCTTCACGTACCGCGCGTGGGCCGTATACTGAAACCCGGATTCAAACGGGGGCAGTTGGCGATGCCGGAGCAGCGGGCCAGAGCAGCACGCCTGCGGCAATACGTCTGGGTGGCGCTCGCGCTGCTCGTGGCAATTGCCATCGGCGCAGCCGTGGCCTGGCGGCAACAGCAGCACACCAATAGCGGCGCGCCTACGGTGCCGACCCTCATCGTGCTGCCGCTGCATCCGGACGGGGCGCGTCACGACGAAGGCGTGCTTGCGGAAAATCTGAGCGCGGAGCTGATCCCGCAGCTCGCGCGCATCGAAGGTGTGCGCCTGATCGCCAAGGCCAGCGCACTGCGCGCCGATGCCGACCACCTGGATGCCGCGCAACTCGCCCGCCGGGTCGGGGTGAGTCATGCGTTGGAGGGCCGGTTGCGCGAACTCGGCGGGGATCAATTGCATGTCGAACTGCGCCTGTACACCGTTCCGGACGACCGCACGCTGTGGAGCAAGGCTTACGACCGCAAGCTGGCCGACGTGGCCGCACTCGAGCGCGACATCGCGCAGGCCGTCGCGCAAGCCCTGACCTTGCCGATCGCGCGGGCCGGCGCCAAGCCCGCGGCCGTCGATCCGACCGTGTACCGCGAATACGCCGAAGCGCGACGCCTGGCGGAGAGCCCGCAGCGCGCGCGCGGGCTCGACCTGCTGCGCGCGCTCGTCGCGAAAGCACCGAACGATGCGCGTGCACATGCCGCGTTGGCGCGCAGCTTGGCCAGCGATCGACCGTCACCGGGCGCGTACGACGAAGCGGCGCACGAAGCTGAAGTCGCGCTCGAACTCGTTCCGGATCTGGCGGAGGCGCATGCGGCACAGGCGATCCTGGCCTGCCATGGCGGCGACTGGGCGCGTTGCACGGATTCGTTCCAGCGTGCGCTGACGCTGGATGCGAGCGACGCCGCGTGTCGTATCGGTTATGCCTATTGGCTTTCCGGGTTGGGATATACCGAACGCGCGCTGCGCGAATCGGAAACCGCCTGGCTCGCCGATCCGTTGAGCTACGACGCCAATTTCCTGCGCGCGCGGCTGCTCGACACCACCGGCCGCCACAACGAAGCACTCGATTATCTCGACGCCGCGACGCCGCAGGCCGGCGGTCTGATCTATGCGAGGTGGCACAACGCAGTGTGGCGCGACGACCTCAAGACCGCGTCCAGCCTGGCCGCGGCGATGCCGCGCAGCGACGGCTTCCGCGAATCGTATATCGTCGTCACCGAGGCGCTCGGCGAGCCGCGCCTGTGGCCGCAGGCGTTGCCGCTGATCGGCACGTCGGAGCGCGCCAACGGCGGCATCAACGTGCTGCGCATCATGATGCCGAATCCCGACTACGGCATCGTGATCGTCGGCCTGGAAAAAATGCTGCGCGATGGCTGGCCGAGCTACTACATGCTGCTATGGATGCCGGAATACGCCGCGATGCGGCATGATCCGGCGTTCCAAGATTTCCTCAAGCGCACGCGTCTGCTCGAATACTGGCGCGAGCACGGGTTTCCGGCGCAGTGCCACGCCGACGGCGATGGCGCGGCGTGCAATTGATTACGAGCGCAAGCCGACGCCGCGCTGCAATAGATTCAGGCAGATCGCGCCGAACACGACGACGAACGCAACCATCACCGCATAAGCCCAACCCAGATCGATGTCCGACACGCCGAGCAGGCCGTAGCGGAACGCGCTGACCATGTACAGGATCGGATTGGCGAACGAGATTTCCTTCCACGGCGTAGGCAACTGCGCGACGTTGTAGAACACGCCGCCCAGGTACGTCAGCGGCGTCAGCACGAAAGTCGGGATGATCGCGATGTCGTCGAACTTACGCGCGTAGATCGCGTTGATGAAACCGAGCAGGCCGAAGATCGTCGCAGCCAGCACGAACGTGCTCAGCGTGACGAACGGATGGTACAAGTGGATTTTCGTGAAAAATAGCGAGATCACCAGCACGATCACGCCGACCATGAAACCGCGCAGCACCGCGCCGCTGATGTAGCCGGCCAGGATCGTCCAGCTCGGCATCGGCGACACGAGCATCTCCTCGACGAAACGCTGGAACTTCGCGCCGAAGAACGAACTCGTGATGTTGCCGTAGGCATTCTGGATCACGCTCATCATGATCAGGCCCGGCGCGATGTATTCGATGTACGAGATGCCCGGCGCGATCTCGCCGATGCGCCGGCCGATCAGACTGCCGAAGATGATGAAGTACAGCGTCGCCGTGATCGCCGGCGGCAGCAGCGTCTGGCTCCAGATGCGCAGGATGCGCGTGACCTCGCGGCGTACGATCGTGCCGAGCGCGGTGAGGGTCGCTTCGGCATTCATGCAGCCTCCTTGGCGTCGTTCGTCTCGATCAGGCGCACGAACAGTTCTTCGAGGCGATTGGCCTTGTTGCGCATCGAGGTGACGGTCACTCCGCGTGCGGATAGCGCCGCGAACAGCGAGTTGAGATCGTGCGCACGCGACATCTCGGCTTCCAGCGTGTGGTCGTCAATGCGCGTGAGCTTTACTCCCTCAACCGTCGGCAACTCGGCGCAGGCATTGGTGAGATCGAGCACGAAGGTTTCCACATCGAGCTTGCCGAGCAGGCTCTTCATCGCCGTATCCACGATGATGCGCCCGTGATCGATGATCGCAATGTTGCGGCACAGCTGTTCGGCTTCCTCCAGATAATGCGTGGTCAGGATCACCGTGGTGCCGGCCGCGTTGATGCCTTGGATGAACTTCCACATCGAGCGGCGGATCTCGATGTCCACGCCGGCGGTCGGTTCGTCGAGGATCAGCAGACGCGGTTCGTTCATCATCGCGCGTGCGATCAGCAGGCGCCGCTTCATGCCGCCGGACAGCGTACGCGCCACTTCGAAGGCCTTGTCCCACAATGCGAGCTGCTTGAGGTATTTCTCGGCGCGTTCGGCGGCGATATTCCGCGGCACACCGTAGAAGCCGGCCTGGTTCACGCAGATCTGGAACGGCTGCTCGAACATGTTGAAGTTGATTTCCTGCGGCACGAGGCCGAGCATCTGCATCGCCTCGCTGCGGCGCGTGCGGATCGGCACGCCGAACACGCGCGCCTCGCCCGACGTGGCGTTGACCAGCGAGCTGACGATGCCGATCAGGGTCGACTTGCCGGCGCCGTTCGGTCCGAGCAGGGCGTAGAAATCGCCGGCTGGCACGGCTAACGACACGCCTTTGAGGGCTTCGACGCCGTTCGGGTAGGTTTTCTTGAGGCTCTCGATTTCGAGAGCGGGAACAGCGCTTGGGGAAATGCTCATGGCCGCGTAGTATAGCCGGCCTTTTCCGGAGCCCTAGACTTGGCCGAACACTTCCCCCTGCGCCTGGCTGCCAGCCGCATGCTCGCTCCCGCCGTGCGGCATATGGAATTCGAGCGCGCCGACGGCGCGCCGTTCGCATTCATCCCCGGCCAGTTCGTGCAGATTCACTTCCACTATGCCGACGGCAAGCCGACCAAGCGCAGCTACTCGGTGGCGACGATCGGCAATGGCGATCACGCAACCGTGCAGCGCATCGAAATCGCGGTGTCGTACGTGGAAGGCGGCGCGGCGACCGAGCTGCTCGGTAACCTCAAGGAAGGCGGCCAGATCGACGCGAGCGGCCCGTACGGCCGCTTCTGCCTGATGGACGCCGACGCGAACCGGCGCTACCTGCTCGTCGCCACCGGCACTGGCGTCACGCCATATCGGGCAATGCTGCCGCAGTTGGAGCAGCTGGCCGCGCGCGGAGCCGAAGTCGCGCTCATCTACGGCGCACGCAACGAGGCCGAGCTGTTGTACGGCGACGAATTCGAAGCGTTCGCGCAGAAAAACCCGCATTTCCACTTCTACGCCTGCTTCAGCCGCACGCCGCGCGCGCAGCCGCGGCCGCACGACCGCGACGGGCGCGTGCATGTCGCGCTCGCGGAACTTGCGCCGAATCCGGCGCATGACATCGCCTACCTGTGCGGCAATCCGGACATGGTCGATCAGGCGTTCGCGCTGTTGAAGGACGCGGGATTGCCGATTCCGCACATCCGCCGCGAGAAGTACGTCTCCTCGCGTTGAGGTACAGCGTCGGCGAATGTGGGCAGCTTCAGGCTCGACTCCTGTCCCGCCAGGGGCCTGTAAAGGACCCTTGACACTCGGATCCGCGCCGCATAGACTGCCTGTCAAGCAAACTTGACAGGCCGCGCGAGCGGTCTCAGGAGCATCAACGTGGCCCGTACGGCGCATCGAACCCATGACCGCCGCATCATGATTGCGATGACGATCTACGTCGTCGTGTTGGTGTGCGTTTGGCCGCTCGCCAAAGCGGCGCTCGAGCCCGTTCCGAAGATCGGCTACGCGCTCGCCCCGGTGCTGCCCTTGCTGTACGTGATCTGGGCGATGGGTCAGAAAATCCTGCATAGCGACGAACTCGAACAGCGCACACACCTGATCGGCATCGGCGTCGCCGCGGCCGCGATCTGCGTCATCAGCATTGTCAGCGGCTTCCTCGCGGCAGCGAACGCGATGACGCTCGCCGCTACGTCGGCAGTGCTGATGTGGATCTTTCCGCTGATGATGTTGGTTTATGGCGCTGCGCGCAGCTATGCGGCGCGTCGCTATGGCGGCGGCGCGTGCGACGAGGACGAGCGGTTGCCGTTATACCTGCGCCTATTATGGGCGGCGGTATTGCTCGGCGTCGCGGCGGCTTACCTCTATTTCCGCAGCGGCCATGCGGAAGCCGCCGGGATGGTGCTCGGCATGGCCGTCACGATCGCCCTCGGCAGCGCGATTTTTGCCGTCCGCCGCTGGCGCCGGCAACGCACGCCGCGCGAATGAACAACCATGTACGTCAACTCCGCGAACAGCGCGGCTGGTCGCAGGGGGATCTTGCCGAACACCTCGACGTCTCGCGGCAGACCGTGAACGCGATCGAGACCAGCAAATACGATCCCAGCCTGCCGCTGGCATTCAAGATCGCGAAATTGTTCCGGCAGTCGATCGAATCGATTTTCGTACCGGGGAAAGAATGACATGACAAAAACAAACCTGCTGCGAGCCGCAGTGGTGATTGCTGCGGCGGCGTATTTTGCCTATGCCCAGTTCGCAACGAAGCACGCCGGCAAACAAGCCGACGTCGCGGCGCCGATCGCCGCCGATGCCAAGACCTTCATGCTCGGCACGCTGGAATTCAAAGATTGCGAACTCGCGCAAAAAAAATCCGGCGCCACGACGCACGCGTTCTGCGCGCCGTTCTCCGTGCCGGAAAACCGCGACAAGCCGGACGCACGCAAGCTCGATCTGCGCCTCGCGCTGATCAAGAGCGATGCCGTCGCAGCGGATCGCGACCTCGTCGTGTATCTCGCTGGTGGCCCGGGCCAGTCGGCGATCGACACGTGGCCGCAGATGGCCGGCGCGCTCGCGCCGCTGCGCAAACACCATCACGTGCTGCTGCTCGACCAGCGCGGCACCGGAGCATCGAACGCGCTCACCTGCAAGCCGGATACCGAAGACGGCGCGAACGCGGATCGCTTCGATGCGCAGAACATCCGCAAGGCCACGCGCGACTGTCTGACCACCGTTTCGGCCACGGCCGACCCGCGTTACTACACGACCACCGACGCCGTGGCGGATCTGGAAGCTGTGCGCCAGGCACTCGGTGCGCCGATGTTCGATCTCGTCGGCGTCTCCTACGGCACGCGCATGGCGCAGCAATACACGGTGCGCCATCCAGCAGGCGTGCGCAGCATCGTGCTCGACAGCGTTGCGCCGAACGAGCTGATCCTCGGCGAAGACTTTGCGGGAAATCTCGAAACTACGCTGAAAGCGCAATTCTCGCTGTGCACCCTGACGCCGGCTTGCGCCAAGGCGTTTCCCGATCCGTATGCGAGTCTGCTCCGGCTGCGCGATGCCCTGCGCGCCAAGCCGGAAATCTGGACTTATCGCGACCCGATCACGTTCACGGCGGCGGAAAAACGCTTGAACGAATATAGCCTGGCCGGTCTCGTGCGCATGTTTGCGTATACACCCGAAACCGCAGCGCTAATGCCGCTGTCGATCGCCGAAGGCTTGCACGGCAACTACACGCCGCTGGCCGGCCAGAGCCAGTTGCTGACCGGCGATCTGGCGGATCTTTCCGAAAATGGCATGCAGATGTCGGTGATCTGCAGCGAAGACGCGGACCTGCTGACGCCACGCCCGGAAGATGCGAACGCCCTGCTCGGCAATGTATTGATCGACGCAATCCGCGCGCAATGCGAAATCTGGCCACACGGCATACGGGCGGCGGATTTCCACGCGCCGCTGAAAACCGACAAGCCGGTGCTCGTGCTCGAAGGCGAACTCGATCCGGTTACGCCACCGCGCTACGGCGAGCAAGTCGTCAAGAACTTGAGCAACGCGCGGCTGCTCGTCGCCAAAGGCCAGGGCCACAACGTGATCGGCCGCGGCTGCCTGCCGAAACTGGTCGGCGAGTTCGTCGACAAGCTTGAGCCGAAGCAGCTCGACGCCAAGTGCGTCGATGCACTGGGGCCAATGCCGCCTTTCGTCGATTTCAACGGAGCTGCACCATGATCGAAGTCAGAGATCTGCATAAGGCGTTCGGCAAGGTTGTCGCGGTGGATGGCGCGACGTTCGTTGCGCGCGACGGCGAAATCACTGGCTTACTCGGCCCGAACGGCGCCGGCAAGACCACGACGCTGCGCTGCTTGTATACATTGATGCAGTCCGATCGCGGCCAGGTGCTCGTCGATGGCATCGACGCCGCGACCGATCCGGTTGCGGTGCGCCGGCGCCTCGGCGTGTTGCCGGACGCACGCGGCGTATACAAGCGGCTGACCGCGCGCGAAAACATCGCCTATTTCGGCCGCCTGCACGGCCTTGACGAAGCCACCATCGGTGCACGCAGCGATGCGGCGATCGCAGCGCTCGGTATGGCGGACTTCGCCGATCGTCGCACCGAAGGCTTTTCGCAAGGCCAGCGCGTCAAGACCGCGATCGCGCGCGCGCTGATCCACGATCCGAAAAACGTGATTCTCGACGAACCGACGAACGGCCTGGACGTCATGGCCACGCGCGCGATGCGCGAGTTCCTGAAACGCCTGAAGAGCGACGGCCGCTGCGTACTGTTCTCCAGCCACATCATGCAGGAAGTGGCGGCGCTGTGCGATCGCATCGTCGTGATCGCAAAAGGCAAGGTCGTCGCCGACGAATCGCCCGAAGCGCTGCGCCAGCAGACCGGTGAGGCGAACCTCGAAGACGCATTCGTCAAACTGATCGGCTCGGAAGAAGGACTCGCCGCATGAACAGCGCACTCGTCGTTTTCCTCAAGGAAGTCCGCGAAAACCTGCGCGACCGGCGCACCGTGCTCAACACGCTGTTCACGGGCCCGCTGATGGCGCCGCTGCTGTTCGTACTGCTGATCAACACGCTGGTCACGCGCGAGCTCGACAAGGCGGAAAAACCCTTGTCTCTGCCGGTCGCCGGCGCGCAGTACGCACCGAACCTGATCGACGCGCTGAAACAGCAGAATGTCGAAATCAAGGCGTCTCCGGACGATCCGGAACGCGCGGTGCGCGAACAAGACGAAGATCTGGTGCTGCGCATCAGGCCGGATTTCGCGAAGTTCTGGGACAAGGGCGAGCCGGCGCAGGCTGAACTCATCTACGACTCTTCACAGCGCGAAGCGAACGGCCAGGTCGCGCGACTGCGCGCGATGCTCGAACATTACGCCGAGCGCACCGGTGCATTGCGCATGCTCGCGCGCGGCCTGTCGCCGACGATCCTCAAGCCGCTGGCGCTGGCCGAGCGCGATCAATCGACCGCCCAGAGCCGCGCCAGCAACCTGTTCTCGATGCTGCCGTATTTCTTCATCCTCGGCGGCTTCATCGGCGGCATGGCGCTGGCGATCGACACGACCTCCGGCGAACGCGAACGCCAGTCGCTCGAACCGCTGCTCGCCAATCCGGTGCCGCGCTGGCAGATCCTCGGCGGCAAGCTTGCGGCGACGACGACGTTCGCGATCACCTCGGTGTTGCTGAGCATCATCGCGTTCGCTGCCGTCGGCCAGTTCCTGCCCACCGAAAAACTCGGGATCACGCTGACGATCGGCCTGCGCTTCGTCACGTCCACGGTGTTCGTGATGCTGCCGCTGGCCGCGCTGCTGGCGACCTTGCAGACGCTGGTTGCGGCATTCGCGAAAAGTTACCGCGAGGCGCAGACGTATGTGTCGCTGCTGATGTTCGTGCCGGTGATCCCGACCCTGCTGCTGTCGATCCTGCCGTTCAAGACCCTGCCATGGATGTACGCGGTGCCGTTGCTGAGCCAGCAGGTGATCATCACGCGTCTGTTGCGCGGCGACTTCGTGCCGATGCACGGGCTCGCGCTGAGCTTTGTCTGCACCGCCGTCGCGGTGTTCATCGCATACATGGCTACGACGGTGATTTACCGCAGCGAAAGGCTGGCGATTTCGGCGTAGGAGATCTCAAAGCGCACCGAGCGCACGTCGATACTGGATCGACTCCATCAAGTGTGCCGTGCCGACCCGATCGCTATCTGCGAGATCGGCGATCGTGCGCGCTACGCGCAGGATGCGGTGATAGGCGCGCGCGGACAGGCCGAGCTTGTCGAGCGCGCGTTCGAGCAATTGCCGGTCGCTGGCCGTGAGCGCGCAATGTTTGAGCACTTCGCGGTTGCTCAAGGCGGCGTTCGGTTTGCCGCTGCGTTGCAGTTGCCGGTCGCGCGCCGCGACTACACGGGCGCGCACGCTCGCACTGGATTCGCCGCTCGCAGCGCCGTCGCTAAGTTCCGTAAGCGGCACGCGCGGCACGGCGATCTGCAAATCGATGCGGTCGAGCAGCGGTCCGGACACGCGTGCGCGATAGCGCCGGATCGCATCCGGCGTGCAGGCACAGCGGCCGGATGAATCGCCGGCAAATCCGCAGGGGCATGGATTCATCGCCGCTACCAGTTGGAACGCGGCCGGGAATTCGGCTTGCCGTGCCGCGCGCGAAATGAAGATATGTCCCGATTCGAGCGGTTCGCGCAGCACTTCGAGCACACGGCGGTCGTATTCCGGCAGTTCGTCCAAAAACAGAACTCCGCGGTGCGCGAGCGAGATCTCGCCGGGCCGCGGTACCGGGCCGCCGCCAACCATGGCCACGGCCGACGCGGTATGGTGGGGAGCCCTGAAGGGCCGCGTTTTCCACTTGTGGAAATCGATACCACAGCCGGCGACCGAGCGGATCGCCGCAGCTTCAAGCGCCTCGGCTTCGCTTAATGGCGGCAGGATGCCGGGCAGGCGGCTCGCGAGCATGGTCTTGCCGGTGCCCGGAGGGCCAACGAAAAGCAGATGGTGATTCGCGGCCGCGGCGATCTCCAGTGCGCGCCGCGCGTGCGGCTGGCCGCGCACGTCGGCCAGATCCAGTTCCAGGCGATCGAACGCGTCGGTCGGTGTATTCGCCAGCGCGGCCGGTGCGATCGCCACGGGCAGCTCGGCTGCGCCGCGCAGGAATGCGCAAACCTCCAGCAACGAGGTCGCGCTGTGCGCGGCCGCGCCGCCAATCAGCGCGGCTTCGGCGGCATTGTCACGCGGCACGATCAGGATGCGCCCGGCGCGCGCGGCCTTGAGTGCAGCGGGCAGCACGCCGGTCACCGCGCGCAATTCGCCGGATAGCGCCAATTCACCGAGAAATTCGTAGCGCGCCAGGATTTCCTTTGGCAGGTGACCCTGTGCCGCCAGGATACCCAGGGCAATCGGCAGATCGAAGCGTCCGCCGTCCTTCGGCAAGTCGGCTGGTGCCAGACTGACGGTGACGCGGCGCGACGGATATTCGAGCTGCGCATTCTGGATCGCGACACGCACGCGATCGCGCGCCTCCTTCACCGCAGTCTCGGGCAATCCGACAATCGAGGTGCCTGGAAGTCCGCCGCTAAGATGCACTTCGACCGTCACCGGCGGAGCGGTGACGCCATCCTGGGCGCGGCTATGGGCGATGGCGAGGCTCATCGTTATCTCGGGCAAAGCGCGGCCGTGCCGCGCGCAGACGCGGCAGTGGAATCGCGGGAAGGGATTACAGCTGCGAGTGTTGCGACATCGTTTCGAGCGCCGCGACTTGCGCTTCCAGCGCCTCGATCTTTTCGCGCGTGCGCAGCAACACGCCGCGCTGTACGTCGAATTCCTCGCGCGTGACCAGATCAAGCCGACGCAGCCCCGCGCGCAGCGCATCGCGGAAATTTTGGGTGAGTTCGTCGCGTGCTTCGCGCGCGCCGGGCGGCACGAGCTCGGCCAGGCGCCGGGCGAGTTCGTCGATCGCGGTGACGTTGATCATGGCTGTCCTCAAGCTGCAGTGCGAATGGGCGGCAGTGTAGCTTCCGGCTGGCACCGGCGCTGTCGGCACCGGCCGGTTTTCGCGTAGGAATTTTCGCACGCCGCGGTTGCGCTATAGTTTCGCCAACCCGATGCAGCAGGTGCCGCGATGAAAATGGTGATGGCGATCATCAAGCCGTTCAAGCTCGACGACGTGCGCGAAGCGCTCGCGGAAATCGGCGTGCAGGGCATCACCGTGACCGAGGTCAAGGGCTTCGGCCGGCAGAAGGGTCACACCGAGCTGTATCGCGGCGCCGAGTACGTCGTCGACTTCCTGCCGAAGATCAAGCTCGAAATCGCCATACCGGATAATCTCACCGAACGTGTCGTCGAGGCCATCACGCATGCCGCGAACAGCGGCAAGATCGGCGATGGCAAGATCTTCGTCTACAGCCTCGATCAGGTGATTCGCATCCGCACGGGCGAAACCGACGCGGACGCGCTGTGAGCCGTTGCTGAGCCGCTGTTCTGCAATTCGACGCAACGGCAACATCGGATCGAGCGTCCTGTGGTCGTTGATCGCCGCCAAGATTGGCGCGATTTTAAGGGGAACCCGATGCGGATCACATCGATCGGCCATGCCATTTTCGCGGCGACGTTCATTGGGCGGGCCTTATCAAAGGCGATTTCGCGCCGGGCGTGGGCGTATTTCACGGGCGCCAGCTACCTCGCTGCGGGCGTCGCGATGCTGGTCGGCGTGTGCGCGCGCCTGGCGGCCGGCCTCTCGACGTTGCAGATGGGACTGTTCACGCTGCTGGTATGGGTGCCGATCGCGGCGTCCGGGCAGATGATCGCCTCCCAATGGGGCGAGTTCGGTGTCTCCTGGGCGTTGACCCCGGCGGGCTGGGTGGTAGCCGAATTCTACGCAGCGTCGGGAATGGCGGACATGGGTCTTCGCAGAGCTTAGCGTCAAGCCGCGCATAGCGCTGAAACGAGTTGCCGCAACAATCCCTGCCATAGCAATGGTCCGTGGCGTTTAGCCATCCAAAAATCGTTTGACGCATCGCAACATCTGTGCTGTAGTCGGCGCACAAATAGCCGGGTGCGCAGATGACGCAACGCAATAGCCAAGGCCTGCACGACGCGGCTTTCGAGCACGATAGCTGCGGCTTTGGTCTGATTGCGAACGTCGACGGAAACGCCAGCACCTGGCTGGTCGATCAGGCCTTCGCGGCGCTCGCCAAGATGTCGCACCGTGGCGGCATCAATGCCGACGGCGTCACCGGCGACGGTTGCGGCATCCTGCTGTATCGCCCGGATGCGTGGCTGCGCGCGCTCGCGCGCGAGACTGGCATCGAACTTGGCGCGCTTTATGCGGCCGGCTTCATTTTCCTCGATCGCGATCCGCAACGCGCCGCGGCGCAACAGGCCGCACTCGAACGCTGCCTGCGCGACGAAGGCACGCTGCCCGCGGGCTGGCGCGATGTGCCAGTCGACGATCGAGCTTGCGGGCCGCTCGGCGTCGAGTCGCGTCCGCATATCCGCCAGGTTTTCGTCAATGCTGGCACGTCGGATGAAGCGGCATTCGAGCGCGCGCTGTTCCGAGCGCGCCGGCGCGCGCGCACGCAGCTGGCCGGCGACGACACGTTCTACACGGTGAGCCTGTCCGCGGCGACGATCGTCTACAAGGCGATGGCCGCACCGGGCCGGTTGCGCGACGTATTTCCCGATTTACAGCGCGCGGATCTGGCCGCTTGCGCGGCGACGTTCCACCAGCGCTTTTCGACGAACACGCTGCCGAACTGGCGCCTGGCCCAGCCGTTCCGCCTGCTCGCGCACAACGGCGAGATCAACACGATCCGCGCGAACCGCACCTGGATGGCTTCGCGCGCGCGCAAGTGGAAAAGTCCGCTGGTGGATTTTTCCGATCTCGGCGCGATGGTTTCGCCGGACGGTTCGGATTCGCAGAGTCTGGACAACATGCTCGAAGTCCTGCTCGCCGGCGGTATCGACCTGCTCGCGGCGATGCGCATCCTGATCCCGCCGGCGTATGGCGCTCAGGAAAACATCGACGAGGATCTCGAGGCGTTCTACGAGTACTACGCGTTGCACACCGAGCCGTGGGACGGCCCGGCGGGCCTCGTGATCTGCGATGGCCGCTATGCCGCGTGCACGCTCGATCGCAATGGGCTTCGACCTGCACGTTGGGCGCGCAGCGAGGACGGCCACATCATCGCAGCGTCCGAAGCCGGGCTATGGGATGTGCCGGACGAACGCATCGTTGCCAAGGGCCGGCTTGGCCCGGGCGAGATGCTTAGCGTCGATCTCGTCGAACACCGCCTGCTCGATTCGCATGCGATCGACCGCATCAATGCCGCGCGCGCGCCGTTCAAGCGCTGGCTGCGCGAGGGCGTGGCGTATCTGGAATCGCATCTGATCGACCCCGGCCTTGCCGCCGAGCCGTTCGCGCCCGACGTGCTTGCGCGCTACCAGAAGCAGTTCGCGCTGACGCGCGAGGAACGCGATGTCGTACTCAAAGCGCTGGCCGAGGACGAAGCCGAGGCGACGGGTTCGATGGGCGACGACACGCCGATCGCGGTGATGAGCCGGCAGTCGCGCTCGCTCTACGAGTACTTCCGTCAGGCGTTCGCGCAGGTGACGAATCCGCCGATCGATCCGCTGCGTGAACGCCTAGTGATGTCGCTCGTCACGCAGATCGGGCAGGAAGGCAACGTCTTCGATCTGTCGCCCGAGAACGCGCGGCAACTGATGCTGACCTCGCCGGTGCTGTCGCAACGCAAGCTGCGTCAGGTGCTCGCGCTGACCGAATACAAGGATCGCCAGCGCAAGTTCGATCTCTATTACGATGAGCGCGATGGTCTGCAGCGCGCGCTGCAGGCGCTGTGCCGCGAGGTCGAGGACGCCGTGCGCGGCGGGGCCGTGGTCGTGCTGCTATCCGACCGCTATCCGGCACCGGGTCTGCTGCCGATCCATGCGCTACTCGCCACCGGCGCCGTGCATGCGCATCTGCTCAAGCTGCAACTGCGCAGCGACTGCAACATCCTCGTCGAAACCGGCAACATGCGCGACGCGCATCATTGCGCGTGCCTGATCGGCTTCGGCGCGACCGCGGTGTATCCGTATCTCGCGTACCAGACACTGTTCGACATGAACCGGCGCGGCGAGCTCAAGGGCCGCGAAGGCGAACCGCCGAGCGAGATCGGCCGCAGCTATCGGCGCGGCATCCGCAAGGGATTACTGAAGATCCTGTCGAAGATGGGTATCAGCACCATTGCTGGTTATCGCGGCGCCGGCCTGTTCGAAATCGTCGGCCTCGATCGCGAGGTCGTCGAGCTGTGCTTCCCTGGCACGCCCTCGCGCATCGGTGGCGCGACGTTTGCAGACATCGAGAACGAGTATCGCGCCCAGCTCGCCGCCGCGCGCGATCCGAACTACGCACTACCGGCCGGCGGCCTGATGAAGGCGCTGCCCGACGGCGAATTCCACATGTACAACCCGGCCGTGGTCGGCGCGCTGCAAGCGGCAGTGCGCACCGGCGAGGTTGCGCAGTATCGGCAATATGCGGATGCCGTGAACGGCCGCGCGCCGGCCGCATTGCGCGACCTGCTCGCGCTGGATCCGCGAACGGCGCCGATCGCACTCGACGACGTCGAGGCGGCGCCGGCGATACTCAAGCGCTTCGATTCGGCCGGCATGTCGCTCGGCGCGCTGTCGCCCGAGGCGCATGAAGCGCTGGCGATTGCGATGAACAGGCTCGGCGCGCGCAGCAATTCCGGCGAAGGCGGTGAGGACCCCGCGCGCTACGGCACCGAGCGCATGTCGAAGATCAAGCAAGTCGCGTCTGGTCGCTTCGGCGTGACGCCGACGTACCTGGTCAACGCCGAGGTGTTGCAGATCAAGATCGCGCAGGGTGCGAAGCCGGGCGAAGGTGGGCAGTTGCCCGGGCACAAGGTCAACGCGCTGATCGCGCGCTTGCGTTACGCTAAACCCGGCATCGGCCTGATCTCGCCGCCGCCGCACCACGACATCTATTCGATCGAGGATCTGGCGCAGCTGATTTTCGATCTGCGCGAAGTGAATCCGACGGCGCTGATCTCGGTCAAGCTCGTCGCGCATGCGGGCGTCGGCACGATTGCCGCCGGCGTGGTTAAGGCCGGCGCCGACCTGATCACGATTTCCGGGCACGACGGCGGCACCGGAGCGAGCCCATGGTCGTCGATCAAATACGCGGGTGTGCCATGGGAGTTGGGTCTCGCCGAAACGCATCAGACGCTGGTGCGCAACGGCTTGCGCGAACGCGTGATCGTGCAGACCGACGGCGGCCTGAAGACCGGGCTCGACGTCGTCAAGGCTGCAATACTCGGCGCCGATTCGTTCGGCTTTGGCACAGCGCCGATGGTCGCGCTCGGTTGCAAGTACCTGCGCATCTGTCACCTGAATTCATGTGCGACCGGCGTGGCGACACAGAACGACATCCTGCGCCGCAAACATTTTCTTGGCGCGCCGGAGATGGTCGAGAACTTCTTTCGCTTCGTCGCCGACGATGTGCGTGGGATTCTCGCCGAACTGGGCGCGCGTTCGCTTGGCGAGATCGTCGGCCGCACCGAGCTGCTGCGCCAAGTCGAAGGCGTGACCGTGAAGCAGCGCGAACTCGATCTTTCGGCGCTGCTCGGTCGTGTGACGCTCGCCTCGGGCGCAGCCGGTTGCGGCGCGGCGCCGCGACCCAACGCGGAGCTGGCCGCACGTATCGCCGCCGATACGCGCGATTACGTTGCCGAAGCCAAAATTGGACATTTCCAATACGCAATCGCCAACACCGACCGCGCGATCGGCGCGCGTCTGGCGGGCGAAGTGTCGCGCCGCCATGGCGCTGAAGGCGTGGCGCATGCACCGCTGACGCTGGAATTCCGCGGCAGCGCCGGACAGAGTTTTGGCGCTTGGAACGCCGCCGGCATGCAGCTGATCCTGCACGGCGA
>Ga0068863_100002662_pt1 | contig 17665 bp, 16 predicted proteins | sample KBSSwiS62_FD_66596 | JGI IMG/M metagenome (GOLD analysis project Ga0068863, IMG submission 66596) | Switchgrass rhizosphere microbial communities from Kellogg Biological Station, Michigan, USA - KBS Switchgrass S6-2 | ecosystem: Host-associated > Plants > Roots > Rhizosphere > Soil ...
CGGCCACCTCGTCAGCGGCCACGTCGACGGCATCGGCGAGGTGACGCACTTCGCCGCGGTCGGCGAATCGTGGGAGTTGCGCGTGCGCACGCCGGCCGACATCGCGCGCTTCATCGCGTACAAGGGCTCGATCACGGTCAACGGCGTGAGTCTGACGGTGAACCACGTGACGGACACGGCGGCTGGTTGCGAACTGAGCATCAATCTCATCCCGCACACGCTGGAGAACACGACGCTCGGCACCTTGCAGGCCGGCGCGCGCGTCAACCTCGAAATCGACCTGATCGCTCGCTATGTCGAGCGGATGTTGACCGCGCCGAAGGCGGCATAAACAGTCGCCACCTACAATTCGGGGATGTCCATTGCCCCGATCCCCGAGCTGGTTGCCGAGCTGGCCGCCGGCCGCATGATCATCCTGGTCGACGAAGAGGATCGCGAGAACGAAGGCGATCTGGTGATCGCGGCCGATCACGTCACGCCCGAAGCGATCAACTTCATGGCGCGCTTCGGCCGCGGTCTGATCTGCCTGACGCTGACGCCAGAGCGCTGCGACCGGCTGCACCTGCAGTCGATGACGAGCCGCAACGGCACCCGCCACGGCACTGCGTTCACCGTCTCGATCGAGGCGGCGACCGGCGTGGACACCGGCATCTCTGCGGCCGACCGCGCGCGCACCGTGCAGGCGGCGGTCGCGCGTGACGCGAAGGCGAGTGACCTGGTCCAGCCGGGCCACGTCTTCCCGCTGCGCGCACAGGAAGGCGGCGTGCTGATGCGCGCCGGCCACACCGAAGCCGGCTGCGACCTGGCCGGCATGGCCGGCCTCACGCCCGCCGCGGTGATCTGCGAAGTGATGAAGGACGACGGCACGATGGCGCGCCTGCCGGACCTGCTCGCGTTCGCGAAGGAGCATCGACTGAAGGTCGGCACGATCGCCGACCTGATCGAATACCGCAGCCGCAACGAATCGCTGATCGAGCGCGCCGGTCATCGACCGCTCGTCACGGCGCAGGGCACGTTCGACTGCACCGCGTTCCGCGATCGCACCGGCGGCCTGCATCTGGCGCTGACGCACGGCCAGTGGACGAACGGCGACGAAGTGCTGGTGCGCGTGCATGAACCGCTCTCGGTGATGGACCTGCTCGACGTCGGCGCACCGTGCCAGCATTCCTGGCCGCTGCCGAAGGCGCTCGCCGTGCTGCAAAAGAGCCCGCGCGGTGCGGCCGTGCTGCTCAATTGCGGCGAAGACGCCGCGGCGCTCGTGCCGCATGTTTTACCGCCGACGAACGGCACGCCCAGGCCGGGCGGTCAGATGGATCTGCGCACCTACGGCATCGGCGCACAGATCCTGCGCGAGCTCGGCATTTCCAAGATGAAACTGCTCGGCAGCCCACGTCGCATGCCGAGCATGACCGGCTACGGCCTCGAAGTCACCGGCTTCGTGGCAGCCGACACCTGAAAGAACTTTCGAATGCAAGACGCTGACAAGGGTGCCACTGCGAGTGGCGGATACACCGCGCGGACCGATGGGCGCGATCTGCGCATCGGCATCGTGCAGGCGCGCTTCAACGCCGCGATCACCGATGCGCTCGCCACCGCGTGCCTCGGCGAACTCGCCGAGCTCGGCGTCGGCGCGAAGCACATCAAGCATGTCAGCGTGCCGGGCGCGCTCGAGGTCGCGCTCGCACTGCATGCGCTGGCCGAGAGCGAGGGCTACGACGCGCTGATCGCGCTCGGCTGCATCATCCGCGGCGAGACCTATCACTTCGAACTGGTCGCCAACGAGAGCGGCGCAGGCGTCACGCGCATCTCGCTCGACCATGGCATCCCGATCGCCAACGCAGTGCTCACGGTCGAGAACGAAGAGCAGGCCTGGGCGCGCGCCACCGACAAGGGGCGAGACGCCGCACGCGTCGCGGTCGAGATGGCGAACTTGATGGAAGACCTGTCGTGACAGATGCACCGACCAGCGCGCCCAGGCGCGCGAAACCGAAGTCTGCGCGCCGCCGCTCGCGCGAGATCGCGCTGCAGGGCCTGTACGAATGGCTCCTCGGGGGCAGCGAAGCCGGCATCATCGACGCGCACATGCGCGAGCAGGACGGTTTCGACAAATGCGATTCGGCGCACTTCGACGCGCTGCTGCACGGCTGCATCGCCGAGGCCGCGGACATCGACGCGGTGCTTGCGCGTCACGTCGATCGCAAGACCTCGCAGCTTTCGCCGATCGAGCACGGCGTGCTGATGATCGGCGTCTACGAGCTCACCCACTGCATCGAGATCCCGTACAAGGTCGCGATCAACGAGGCGGTCGAGCTCGCCAAGGAGTATGGCGGCACCGACGGCCACAAGTACGTCAACGGCGTGCTCGACAAGGCTGCAGCCGATCTGCGCACGGTGGAGGTCGACGCGGCGCGCGCGAAGCGATCGTCGTCGTCGTGAAGCCAGCATGAAACTCGCCAGCCGGCTCGATCACATCGAGCCTTTCTACGTGATGGAGTTCGCCAAGGCCGCGGTCGAGCTCGCACGCAGCCCGGCATGCGACGCGCGTCCGGGCGGTGAGCCGATGATCTTCCTGAACATCGGCGAGCCCGACTTCACCGCGCCTCCCCTGGTGCGCGACGCGAGCGACCGCGCCGTCGCCGCGGGCCGCACGCAATACACCGACGCGACAGGCTTGCCGGCGCTGCGCAAGGCGCTGAGCGGCTGGTACGCCTCGCACTTCGGTCTCTCGATCGACCCGCGGCGCATCGTCGTGACCGCAGGCGCGTCTGCGGCGCTGCAGCTCGCGTGCCTCGCGCTCGTCGATCGCGACGACGAGGTGCTGCTGCCCGACCCGAGCTATCCGTGCAACCGCCACTTCGTCGCTGCGGCCGAGGGCAAGGCCATGCTGGTGCCGGCCTCGCCCGAAGAGCGCTTCCAGCTCAGCGCCGCGAAGGTGCAGGCGGCGTGGGGGCCGCGCACGCGCGGCGTCCTGCTCGCGTCGCCGTCGAACCCCACCGGCACCTCCATCGATCCGGACGAGATGGGCCGCATCGTCGAGGTCGTGCGCGCGCACGAGGGCTACACGCTCGTCGACGAGATCTACCTCGGCTTGAGCTTCGATGACCGCTACGGCCACAGCGCGCTCGCGCACGACAAGAGCGGCGCGGGCGACGACGTGATCTCGATCAACAGTTTCTCGAAGTACTTCTCGATGACCGGCTGGCGCCTGGGCTGGCTGGTCGTGCCCGAAGCGCTGGTCGCGCCGATCGAGAAGCTCGCGCAGAACCTCTACATCTGCCCCAGCGCGCCAGCGCAGCACGCAGCGCTCGCCTGCTTCGAGCCGGAATCGATCGCCGAATACGAGCGCCGCCGCGCCGAGTTTCACGCTCGGCGAGACTTCCTCGTGCCGGCGCTGAATGCGATGGGGTTGACCGTCCCCGTGATGCCCGACGGCGCGTTCTACGCCTGGGCCGATTGCTCGCAACACAACGCCAGCAGCTGGGACTTCTGCCACGAGGTGATGCAGCGGGCGCACGTCGCGATCACGCCAGGCCGCGACTTCGGGCACCACGGCACCGAGCGCTACGTGCGGCTGTCCTATGCCAGCTCGATGGCGCATCTGCACGAAGCGGTCGAGCGGCTGCGCCGCATGCTGGCGTGACAGCGCAAGGCCATCCCGACTTCGAAGTGTGGCGGGAGCCGCAACGCGGCGCCACCGAATGGTGAGCGGTTGTGACCAAGACGGGGATGCAACCGCTTTTCGACGCTTAACGGCGCACCCGGTCGGCTAAGCTGCCCGAGTGAATTCGTTCAGCCCTCCGCCCAGCCCGCACCCGGGCGACTCCGAGCCTGCGCCGCCGCCGAGCCTGCCCAGCGATCCCGCGCTGTGGGGCGAGGCCGACATGAAAGCGCTGCGCGTACCGGTGGCCGCGTTCTCGACCAAGGCACGCGAGACGCCCGACGAGCGCCAGCCGACGATCGGCCACATCGGCCGCTACGCGCTGAAGTACCAGCTCGGCGAAGGCGGCCTCGGTACCGTCTATGCCGCGCAGGACCCGCTGCTGTCGCGTCTGATCGCGGTGAAGACGCTGCACGTCGAGATCGACGAGGGCGAGCGCGCCGCCTTCAACGCGATGTTCCTGAACGAAGCGCGCGCGGCCGCCGGGCTGAACCACGCGCACATCGTCACCGTCTTCGACGCGGGCGTGAGCGACGACCGCGCCTACATCGCGATGGAGCTGCTCAAGGGCCGCGACCTCGGCCAGTTGCGCCGCGAGGGCTGGCGCCCGACGCCGACGCAGGCGGCGCTGATCGTGCGCCGCGTCGCCGATGCGCTCGGCTACGCGCACAGCAAGGGCGTGATCCATCGCGACGTCAAGCCGGCCAACATCTTCATGATCGGCCGCACCCAGCCCAAGGTGCTGGACTTCGGCATCGCCCGCATTGCGCACCGACAGCACGAGACGCTGAACCGCGATGCCGATGTCGCGGCGGGCTCACCGTACTACATGGCGCCCGAGCAGGCGCGCCAGGAGCCGATGGACCGCCGCGCCGACGTGTTCTCGCTCGGCGTGGTCCTGTACGAGCTGCTGACCAACGAGAAGCCGTTCCGCGGCGCGAACCTGGACGAGATCATGCAGGCCGTGCTCGAGCACGAGCCGCCGCTGGCGAGCAGCGTCGATCCTTCGGTGCCGGTCGGGCTCGCCGAGATCGCGGCGAAGGCGATGGCGAAGGACCCGGATCATCGGCACCGCTCGGCGCGCGCGTTCTCGCGCGAATTGCGCCATTGGCTCGAGGAGAGCGGCAGCACGGCCGGCGAGGCCGAAGCCGCGCCCGCCGGCGCGTCGTCGAATCCGCGAATCCTGTGGGCGGCGGCTGCGGCCATCGGCGCAATCGCCGTGGGGCTGCTGCTGTGGAGCCCGTCTGCGCATCGTCGCAGCGATGCCGCAGTCGCTACCGCGGCGGAACCTGCGCCGGCGCCGGTACCTGCGCCTGCACCCGCCGCAGTGACCGCCGCCACGCCGGCACCTGTCGCCACGCCCATCACCGCGGCCGAGCCCGGACCTGCATTCGCTGCCGCCGCCACACCGACGCCCGCGCCCGCTGCCGTTGCCACCAGTGCCGTCAAGACGCCGCCGAAGGAAACCGCGAAGGAGCGCCGCGCCCGCGAGGCGCGCGAGCGTGACGCGCGTTCGGCTGCAGCGCAGAACGCCGCTGCGCCGGCGTCGCGCGGGGTCGTGCGCATCGCTGTCAGTCCATGGGGCGAAGTCGAGGTCGATGGCAAGTCGGCCGGTGCATCGCCGCCGCTCACCGAGCTCAGCCTGCCGGAGGGCCGGCACCAGATCGTCATCCGCAACACCGATCTGCCGCCGTTGAGCATGGTGGCCAACGTCAGCGCCGAACAGCCGGTGATCGTGAAGCACAAGTTCTGAGGCGCGGCCACGCCGCTGATAATGGCGCGATGATCGCTCGCTCACTCGGCTCCGGCCTGATCCTCGTCTCGTTGTCGCTGCTGTTGAGCGCGTGCGTCGTGCCGCGGCAGCAGCAGCCCGGCCTGATGGACGTGGCCGAACGCCCCGCAGAGAAGGCCCTGCTCGCCGGCATCCGCGCCTACGACGACGCGCAATACCCGCAAGCCGAGAAACTGCTCACGCAGGCGCTGAAGGATGGCCTGAGCTCGCCGCGCGACCGCGCCGCGGCGAACAAGCACCTCGCATTCATCTACTGCACGAGCCAGCGCGTCCAGGCCTGCGAGGACGCGTTCCGCGCCGCGCGCGCGGCCGATCCGGCCTTCGCGCTGACCAAGTCCGAGGCCGGTCATCCGCAGTGGGGGCCGGTTTACCAGCGGATGAGACAATAGTCGGCACTGTGCCGATCACCGATAACACCCGCGCGCCGTTCGCGTTCCGAATGCGCGTCTATTGGGAAGACACGGACGCCGGCGGCGTCGTCTTCTACGCCAACTACCTGAAGTTCTTCGAACGCGCGCGCACCGAGTGGCTGCGCTCGCTCGGCCACGAGCAGGAGTCGCTGCGCGCGCGGACCGGCGCGGTCTTCGTCGTCACCGACACGAACGTGCGCTACCTGCGGCCGGCGCGGCTCGACGATCTGCTCTCGGTCACCGTGCGACTGCAGCACGCGGGCCGGGCGCAGATGACGATCGTGCAGCAGGCCTGGCGCACCGTTGCGGAGGGTGACGCCACGTTGCTCGCCGAAGGCACGATACGCATCGGCTGCGTGGACGCCGGAACCTTTCGCCCGCAGCGCATTCCGACGTCGATTGTCGATTCGGTCCTGCCGACCTTGTCCAACACAACAACAGCGCCCGCTCACACCCTCGGATGAATCAACAAGAGTTTTCCATCGTCACGCTCGTGCTGCACGCGAGCTTCGTCGTGCAACTGGTCATGGCGGGTCTGTTGATCGCCTCGCTCGCGAGCTGGACCGTGATCTTCGGCAAGCTGTTCGGCCTGCGCCGCGTGCGCAATGCCAACGACGACTTCGAACGCGAGTTCTGGGCCGGCAAGAACATCAACGAGCTGTATAGCGACGCCACCAAGAGCGGCAAAGCCGGCTCGCCGATCGAGCGCATCTTCGCCTCCGGCATGCGCGAATTCATCAAGCTGCGCGAGCGCCGGGTCGCGGATGCGGGCGCATTGCTCGATGGTGCGCGCCGCGCGATGCGCGCCAGCTACCAGCGCGAGCTCGACGCGATCGAGGTGCATCTGTCGTTTCTCGCGACCGTCGGTTCGGTGTCGCCGTACGTCGGCCTGTTCGGCACCGTGTGGGGGATCATGCACGCGTTCGTCGGCCTGTCGAACATGACGCAGGTGACGCTGGCCTCGGTCGCACCAGGCATCGCCGAAGCACTCGTGGCCACCGCGATCGGCCTGTTCGCCGCGATTCCCGCGGTGATCGCGTACAACCGCTTCGCGCGCGACATCGACCGCATCGCGATCCAGCAGGAGACCTTCATCGAGGAGTTCTCGAACATCCTGCATCGGAACACGGGCGGGTCGGGGGCGCATTGATGGCTGGGATCCGCTTGACCAGGCCTCTGGCCCACTCCCAGGGGAGTCGTCGCGCAGCGACGACCGCCGAGGCGAAGCGCCGCGGCCTGCCCGCATGCACCTTTGCCGCACACGCCGAAGCAAGCACGGAGACGCACTGACATGCCCGCAGTCAGCCACCGCGGCGGAGGCCGCCGCCGCACCATCAACGAGATCAACATGGTGCCGTTCATCGATGTCATGCTGGTGCTGCTGATCATCTTCATGGTGACCGCGCCGCTGATCACGACCGGCGTCGTCGACCTGCCGAGCGTCGGCAAGGGCCAGCGGCGACCGGATCACGTCGTCGAGGTCGTCGTCGCAGCGGACGAGAAGCTGCGGCTGCGCATCGACGGCAAGGAAGGCGCGCCGGTCGCGATGCGCGACATCGCCGCACGCGTGGGCGAATTGCAGAGCGGCGATGCCAACACGCCGGTCGTGATCTCGGCCGATCGCAATGTGAAGTACGAGTCGGTCGTGAAGCTCATGGACACGCTGCAGCGTGCGGGCATCCAACGGGTCGGCCTCTCGGTGAAAACCGGGGCTTCCTGAAAAATCGACGAGGGTGCCGGGTTGAACGCTGCAGTCATGTCCAAACGCGATCCGTTCATGCCGCCACGGGTGCAGCGCACCGGGCCGGCCCTGGGCCTGGCCGTGCTCGCGCATCTGCTTCTGATCGCCGCGCTCGCGTTCGGCGTCAACTGGCGCGACACGGAGCCGACCTCCATCGCTGCCGAGCTGTGGTCCGCGGTGCCGCAGGCCGCCGCGCCGCGCGCAGTCGAGGTGCCGACGCCGCCGCCCGCGCCGCAACCTGCAGAAGTGCGCAAGCCCGAGCCGGTGGTCGTGCCCAAGCCGCAGGCGCCTGCGGTGCCCGATCCGCAGATCGCGATCGAGAAGGCCAAGCGCGAAGAGGCGAAGCGCCGTCAGGCCGAGGAGGACGAGAAGGCGCGCCAAGAGAAGCTCGCCGATGAGAAGCGCGAGAAGGAAGAGCTGGCGAAGAAGAAGGCCGCGGCCGACAAGCTCGCGAAGGAAAAGGCCGACGCCGAGAAGGCCGACAAGCTCGCGAAGGAAAAGGCCGACAAGGCGGAGGCGACCAGACAGGCCGCGCTGCGCGAGGCAAATCTGAAGCGCATGCAGGGCCTTGCCGACGCGACCGGCGGGCCGACGGACAGCGGCACCGCACTGCAGAGCAGCGCGCCATCCGCAGGCTACGCCGGGCGCATCGTCGCGCGCATCCGGCCGAACATCGTGCTGACCGATCCGGTCAACGGCAACCCGCGCGCGGTCGTCGAGATCAAGCTCGCACCCGACGGCACGATCATCGACAAGACCCTGAGGGAGAGCAGCGGCTCCAAGACCTGGGACGAGGCGGTGCTGCGCGCGATCGATCGCACCGGCATCCTTCCTCGCGACGTCGACGGCCGCGTGCGCACGCCGATCGTGATCGGCTTCAGGCCCAACGATTGAGCCGGCGCGCGCCCGGTCGCGAGCCGGGTTGACCGTCAGCGGCCGGTCCCAACGCCCACGAGCGCAAGCGCGGGATCAGCCAGCGATCGACCGACAGCACGCCCGGCCCCCACAACACGATGAAGCCGAGCAGGCTGCCCCAGAACACGTGGCCCATCAGCGCGGCGTCGGGCACGTCCATCAAGCTGATGAGCGCGACGATGTTGAGCACCGACAATGCCGCGGCGGCGAAGCGCCCGAACAGGCCGGCGACGAGCAGCACCGGAAACATCAGTTCCGCGCCGGTGGCGAGGTAGGCGGCGACGCTCGAGTTCAGCAGCGGCACCATGTACTCGTCCTGGAACAGCGCGAGCGTCGTGCCCCAGTCGTGGATCTTGGTGAGGCCGGAGCGGAAGAACACGCTGCCGACATAGATCCGCGCCGCGAGCTGGGCGAGCGGATGCAGCCAGTCGAGCGCCTTGAGGCAACGCTCGCCCAGCTTCCAGAGGCGCGCGCGCAGCGCAGGAGCGGTCGTGAGCGTCATGGCGAGGATCCCCGAGGTGTTCGTCGTCGTGGTCAGTCGGCGATCGTGGACACGCCTTTCAACCAGGCATGACGCAGCGCGCCTTGCAGCCAGGCGGCGAAGTCGAACGCCGTGCCGGCATCATCGAGTGCCCGCGCCAGATCGCGACCGTCGAGCAGCGATTGCGTCCAGCCAGCGTCTGCGTCGCCGAGGCGATGCACGACCGCACGCCAACCATCGCGCGCGACGAATGCGCTCTCGCCGCGCGGCAAGGCGATCGCCTCGCGCACCTGCTCGAACGCACGCTCCGCTTCGTCGCCCGCGAGCTGGTGCGCCGCATGGATGCTCACGATCGGCCACGCTGAGCGGATCAGCGCGGTGCCCGGCATCAACTCGAGACGCAGCCTGGCGGGGTCGCCGGATTCGAGCAGCGCAAGCGATGCCGCGTGCAGCGATGCGTCGGCCGCGCGCTCGCATCGGTGCAGCGCGAAATCGAGCCGCGCGCAGTCGGCCAGGTACGGCCAACGCGCCACGGCGGGATGCACCTGCAGCCATCCCGCAAAGCCCTCGCCCCACTCGCCGAGATCGCCGCGCAGCGGCGGCTGCGCGCGCCAGAACTCGCGCGCGAGCTGGCCGAAGTCGTCCTCGCCGACCATCGCTCGAACTGTCGCGAACGCCGCCGCGAGCGCGCGCTCGGCGATCGCTTGCGCATTGGCGCGATAGGCCACCAGGCCGCGTTCCGCGCGCGCGCCCTGCTCGCGCAGGCCGATGGCGATCGGTTCACCCAGCAGCAGACGCAGCAGCGCGCGCTGGCGCTGCGCTTCGCGATCAGCGTTCGAGGCCGGCGACATGTGCAGCGGCAGGAGCGAGGTTCGCGGCGTGCGCTGCTTCATCGAGCAGCACCGCGAGCGGCGGGACGTCGGTGTCCCATTCGACCAGGACCGGCCGCGGACCGAGGCGCTGCAGCGCATGCGCGCAGACCGTCCACACGTCGGGGCGCACGCGGCTGCCGTGGTCGTCGATCACGATCTCCGGCGTTTCGCAGTAGCCGGCGACGTGGATCTCGCCGATGCTCGCGGCCGGCAGCGCATCGACGTAGGCCGCGCAGGCGGCGACCGGATCGGGCGCACCGGCATTGAGTGCGTTGACCATGATGTTGTTGACGTCGAGCAGCATGCCGCAGCCGGTGCGGCGGCAGAGCTGCGTGAAGAACTCGGTCTCGCTCATCTGGCCGGCATCTTCGAACGAAACGTAGTAGGAGAGGTTCTCGACCAGCAGGGGGCGGCGCAGCCGCTCCTGCACTTGCGCGACGTTGCTGCACATCAACGCGAGCGAACCCTCGGTGAATGCGATCGGCAGCAGGTCGTTCGCATGCACCACCGCCCCGCCGGGCGCGGCCGCGCGCGCGAAGCACGCATGATCCGAGACGCGGACCGGGTCGATGCGCTCGACCAGCCGCGCCAGGCGCTCCAGATGCCACGGATCGAGCCCCGCGGCCGAGCCGAGCGCCAGGCCGACGCCGTGCAGGCTCACGGGGTAATGCTCGCGCGCCTGGTGCAGCACCGCCAGCGCGGCGCCGCCATCGGCGAAGAAGTTCTCGGAGTGGACTTCGACAAAGCCGAGCGGCGGCGGATCGTTCAGCAGTTCGGCGTAGTGGGGCTGGCGCAGGCCGATCCCCACGTGGGGACGCGTCACGTTTACTTCTTCATCGCCATCAAGGCCTTGGCTTCCTCGGCGGTCTTGCCGCCCATCTTCGCGCAGGTGCCCTTGGCGACATAGTTCCACTCGTCCACACCCATCGCCGCCTTGGCCTGACCGGCGCAGGAGTGGCTGCCCGACAGGTTGGCGCAGTCGTTGGAGCCGGCCTTGGCGATGCCGTAGCACTTTTCCTTGTCCTTGACCAACTTGTCGTCTTGCGCGTGCGCGGTCGAGAGCAGGCCCATCGCGAGGACGGAAGCGAGGGCGGACGAGGCGATGAGGCGGTTGTTCATGGCGGCAATTCTCCGAAGGTGACAGGACGAACAGCTGATCGGATCGTCCGAATGCGAATTCTCGTTGGACGACGCGCATCTGTCGAACCGAGGGCCGCATCCTTACACACCGTGGCGGTCAGCGACAATGCGCGGCGCCGCGCAGAAGGTGCGCCGGCACACCCCCACGGAGCCCCGATTCATGCACGAGATCGACTTGCTATCGTTGCCGATCGCGAAGCTGCGCACCGACCTCGCGCTCGCGCTGCGCGCCGCCGCGCACCACGGCCTCGCCGAAGGCGTGTGCAACCATTTCAGCATCGAGCTGCCGGACCACTCCGGCCGCTTCCTGCTGAACCCGCGCGGGCTGCTCTGGAGCGAGATCGGACCGGGCGACATCGTGATGGTCGACAGCGACGGCCAGCGCCTCGCGGGCCGGCACGAGATCGAACCGACCGCGATGTTCATCCACGCAGCGATTCATCGCCTGTGCGGCCAGGCCTGCGTGCTGCACACCCACATGCCCTACGCGACCGCGCTGACACTGACGAGCGATCGCGCGCTCGACCCGTGCCTGTCGCAGAACGCCATGCGCTTCCACGGCCGCATCGCGATCGACGCGGCGTACAACGGCCTCGCGCTCGATGCCGGCGAAGGCGAGCGCATCGCGAGCGCCATGCGCGGCAAGGACGTGGCCTTCCTCGGCAACCACGGCGTCGTCGTCTGCGGCAGCCGCATCGACCACGCGTACGACGATCTCTACTTCCTCGAGCGCGCCTGCATGGTGCAGGTCCTCGCGCAATCCACCGGGCGGCCGCTCGTGCCGGTCGGCGAGGCGATATCGCAGCGCGTGGGCGAGCAGACGCGCGGCGAGCGGCTGCAATCGGAGCTGTTCTTCGAGGCGCTCAGGCGGACGTTGTGACCGGTCCCGCCGGGCCCGCACCGGCGGTCGACCACGCGTCCGGAGGGCCGGACCCTACCGAGCCTGCGTCGGCTCGCCATATCCCCCACCGCCCGGCGTCTCGACCACGAACACGTCGCCGGGCTGCATCTGCACCGAGCCGATGTGCGCGAGCTGCTCGACGCTGCCGTCGACCCGCTCGACGCGGTTGATACCCGGCAGCCCGGGCGCGCCGCCGGCCATGCCGAACGCACCGTGCACGCGCCCGTTGGACAGGATCGACGCCGTCATCGTCTCGAGGAAGCGCACGCGGCGCACGCCGCCGTTGCCGCCCTTGTACTGCCCCGCGCCGCCCGAGCCCTCGCGGATCGCGTAGCTTTCGAGCCGCACCGGGAAACGGAACTCCAGCACCTCGGGGTCGGTCAGGCGCGAGTTCGTCATGTGCGTCTGCACGACGCTCGTGCCGTCGAACCCCGGGCCAGCGCCGCTGCCGCCGGAGATCGTCTCGTAGTACTGGACCCTGGCGTTGCCGAAGGTGAAGTTGTTCATGGTGCACTGGCCGCTCGCCATCGCGCCGAGCGCGCCGTACAGCGCGTTCGTGATGCAGGTCGAGGTCTCGACGTTGCCCGCGACGACCGATGCCGGCGGGTGCGGATTGAGCATCGAGCCGTCCGGAATGATCACGCGCAGCGGCTTCAGGCAGCCGGCGTTGAGCGGGATGTCGTGATCGACGAGCGTGCGGAACACGTACAGCACCGCGGCCATGCAGACCGCGGTCGGCGCATTGAAGTTGTTGGCGAGCTGCGCCGAGGTGCCGGTGAAATCGATGTCGGCACAACGGTTCTGCGCATCGACGCGGATCGCGACCTGGATCTGCGCGCCGTTGTCCAGCGGCAGCGTGTACTCGCCGTCCTTCAGGCTCGTGATCACGCGGCGCACCGACTCCTCGGCGTTGTCCTGCACATGGCCCATGTAGGCCTGCACGACCGGCAGGCCGAACTGCGCGACCATCTTGCGCAGCTCCTGCACGCCCTTCTCGTTCGCGGCGATCTGCGCCTTCAGGTCCGCGAGATTCTGCTGCGGGTTGCGCGACGGATATTCGCCGCTCGCGAGCAGCTCGAGGATCTCGCGCTCGCGCAGCACGCCGCGGTCGACGAGCTTGACGTTGTCGATCTGCACGCCCTCCTCCTCGACGCGCGTCGAGAACGGCGGCATCGAGCCGGGCGTGACGCCGCCGATGTCCGCGTGATGACCGCGCGAGCCGACGTAGAAGAGGATCTCGCGGTTCGCCTCGTCCCAGGCCGGCGTGACGACGGTGACATCGGGCAGGTGCGTGCCGCCGTGGTACGGATCGTTGAGCACATACACGTCGCCCGGCTGCATCGCACCGGCATTGCGCGCGACCACCGTCTTGATCGACTCGCTCATCGAGCCGAGATGCACGGGCATGTGCGGCGCATTGGCAATCAGGTTGCCGCTCGCATCGAACAGCGCGCACGAGAAATCGAGCCGCTCCTTGATGTTCACCGAGTACGCGGTGTTCTGCAGTTGCAGCCCCATCTGCTCGGCGATGTTCATGAACAGGTTGTTGAATACCTCGAGCATCACCGGCTCGACCTGCGTGCCGATCGCACTCGTGCGTGCGAGCGGCTGCACGCGTTCGAGCACGAGATGATCGAGCGTGGTGACGCGCGCGCGCCAGCCGGGTTCGACGACCGTCGTCGCGTTCTGCTCGGCGATGATCGCCGGGCCGTCGATCAGGTGGCCGGGCCGCGTCTGCTCGCGCTTGATGAGCGCCGCATCCCACCAGCGGCCGCCGCTGAAGAGGCGCACCGTGTCGGCCGCCGGCGCGGCCACGGCGTCGCCGAGCGGATGCCGGATCTCGGCGGGCGCGTCGCCTTCGGCCACCGCTTCGACCGACACGGCTTCGACGATCAGGCGACGCTCGCTCATCAGGAACGCGAAGCGCTGGCGATAGGCCGTCTCGAACGCGGCCTGCACTTGCGCCGCCTCGCCGAACGGCACGACCAGCGCCGAATCGGTGCCTTCATAGCGCACATGAACGCGCCGGTGCACGTGCACGCGCCCACCGCTCACGCCCTGGCGCGCGAGTTCGTCGGTCGCTTCGCGCGCGAGCGCGTCGACGCGCTCCGTGATCGACGCCATCGCCGAGTCCAGCGGCAACTCGATCGCCGCCTCGCGCATCACGTTCTGGTCCGCCAGGCCCATGCCGTAGGCCGACAGCACGCCGCCGAGCGGATGCGCGAACACGCGCGTCATGCCGAGCGCATCCGCCACGCGGCAGGCGTGCTGGCCGCCGGCGCCGCCGAAGCATTGCAGCGTGTAGCGCGTCACGTCGTAGCCGCGCGCCACCGAGATCTTCTTGATCGCGTTCGCCATCGCACCGACAGCGATGTCGATGTAGCCTTCGGCGACTTCCTCGGGCGCGCGCCGCACGCCGGTCGCGGCGGCGATCTCGGCGGCCATCGCGGTGAACTTCTCGACCACGACGTCGTTGTCGAGCGGCTCGTTCGCATGCGGGCCGAAGACGTTCGGGAAGTGCGCCGGCTGGATCTTGCCGACCATCACGTTCGCATCCGTCACCGCGAGCGGCCCGCCGCGCCGATAGCACGCCGGCCCCGGGTTCGCGCCTGCGCTCTGGGGGCCCGCGCGATAGCGCGCGCCGTCGAACGACAGGATCGAGCCGCCGCCCGCGGCCACCGTGTGGATGCTCATCATCGGCGCACGCATGCGCACGCCGGCCACCTGGGTCTCGAATGCACGTTCGAACTCGCCGGCGAAATGGCTCACGTCGGTGGACGTGCCGCCCATGTCGAAGCCGATGACGCGCAGGGCGGAAGAACTCTGCTCGGCCCTCACCCCAGCCCTCTCCCGCACGCGGGAGAGGGAGCCGGTTCCCTCTCCCTCTGGGAGAGGGCCAGGGTGAGGGCCATCGCGCAGCTCATCCTGCGCGAGTTGAGCCGTTCGCACCATGCCGACGATGCCGCCCGCCGGGCCGGAAAGAATCGCATCCTTGCCCTGGAACGCGTGCGCATCGGTCAAGCCGCCGCTGGACTGCATGAAGAACAGCTTCACCCCCGGCATCTCGCCCGCGACCTGCTCGACGTAGCGGCGCAGGATGGGCGACAGGTAGGCGTCGACGACCGTCGTGTCGCCGCGCCCCACGAGCTTCATCAGCGGACTCACATGATGCGAGACGCTGATCTGCGTGAAGCCGACCTCGCGCGCGAGGCGCTCGGCCGCGCGCTCGTGCTCGGTGTAGCGGTAGCCGTGCATGAAGACGATCGCCACACTGCGCAGCCCCGCGTCGTGCGCTGCCCAGAGTCGCTCGCGCAGATGCGCCTCGTCCAGCGCCTGCACGACCGTGCCATCGGCCGCGACGCGCTCCTGCGCCTCGATCACCCGCGAGTAGAGCAGCTCGGGCAGCACGATGTGCCGATCGAAGATGCGCGGCCGCTCCTGATAGCCGATGCGCAGCGCATCGCGAAAGCCGCGTGTCGTGACGAGCAGGGTCGGCTCGCCCTTGCGCTCGAGCAGCGCGTTGGTCGCGACCGTCGTGCCCATCTTCACGCACTCGACCTGCGCCGGCGTGATCGGCTCGTCGCGCTTCAGCCCGAGCAGATGACGGATGCCGGCGACCGCGGCATCGCGGTACTGCTCGGGATTCTCGGAGAGCAGCTTGTGCGTGACGAGAGATCCATCCGGCCGCTTGCCGACGACATCGGTGAACGTGCCTCCGCGATCGATCCAGAACTGCCAGCGGGTAGGGGTGGGGTGCTCGATGGTGGGGGTCATACGTTCGCTTTCTTCGCTGCGCTCATCCTACTGGCACGCGCAGCGCATGCGCCGCGAGGCTATCGGCGGGATAGAGTATTTCTGGTCGCATCGAGGCGGCCCATGCAAGAGAATCGTTTTGCCGATCACGTTTTCTCACCTCGAAAGTCAGGAGTTCCGTCATGGCAAGCGACAAGACCGAAGCGAAGTGCCCGTTCAGTCAGGCCACAGGCGCCGGCCCGACCAATCAAAGCTGGTGGCCACAGCAATTGCGCCTGGATCTGCTGCATCAGCATTCCTCCAAGTCCGACCCGATGGACAAGGATTTCGATTACGCCCAGGCCTTCAGGAGCCTCGACCTGGCGGCAGTGAAGAAAGACCTCGCCGCGTTGATGACGGACTCCCAGGACTGGTGGCCCGCGGACTTCGGGCACTACGGGCCGCTGTTCATCCGCATGGCGTGGCACAGCGCCGGCACCTATCGCATCGGCGATGGCCGCGGCGGTGCGGGCCGAGGCCAGCAGCGTTTCGCGCCGCTGAACAGCTGGCCGGACAACGTCAGCCTCGACAAGGCGCGTCGGCTGTTGTGGCCGATCAAGCAGAAGTACGGCAACAAGATCTCGTGGGCCGACCTGATGATCCTCACCGGCAACGTCGCGCTGGAGACGATGGGCTTCAAGACCTTCGGCTTCGGCGGCGGACGCCCCGACGTATGGGAGCCGGATCAGGATGTGTACTGGGGCCGCGAGACGAAGTGGCTGGGCGGCGACCTGCGCTACGCGCAGGGTTCGCCGGGTGTCGACCAAGACCATGGCGTGCTCGTGAAGGATGACGACAGCAAGGTCAAGCACACGCGCGATCTCGAGAACCCGCTCGCCGCAGTGCAGATGGGCCTGATCTACGTCAACCCGGAAGGTCCGGACGGCAACCCCGACCCGGTCGCCGCCGCCCACGACATCCGCGACACCTTCGGGCGCATGGCGATGAACGACGAAGAGACCGTCGCGCTGATCGCCGGCGGCCACAGCTTCGGCAAGACCCACGGCGCGGCGGCTGCGTCCCACGTCGCCGCCGAGCCCGAGGCGGCCGGCCTCGAGGCGCAGGGCTTCGGCTGGAAGAACAGCTTCGGCACCGGCAAGGGCGGCGACACCATCACCAGCGGCCTCGAAGTCACCTGGACCACCACGCCGACGAAGTGGAGCAACAACTACCTCGAGAACCTGTTCGGCTACGAATGGGAGCTGACGAAGAGCCCCGCGGGTGCGCAACAGTGGGTCGCCAAGGGCGGCGCCGGTTCCGGCACGATCCCGCACGCGCACGACCCTGCGAAGCGGCTCGCGCCGACCATGTTGACCACCGACCTCGCACTGCGCCTGGACCCGGTGTACGAGAAGATCTCGCGGCGCTTCCTCGCGAATCCGGATCAGTTGGCCGACGCATTCGCGCGCGCCTGGTTCAAGCTCACCCACCGCGACATGGGGCCGCGCGCCCGCTATCTCGGCCCCGAGGTGCCGGCCGAAGAGCTGATCTGGCAGGACCCGATCCCCGCGGTCGATCATGCGCTCGTCGATGCGCAGGATGTCGCCTCGCTCAAGCAGAAGGTGCTGGCCTCGGGCCTGACCGTGGCGCAGCTCGTCTCGACGGCGTGGGCATCGGCCTCCACCTTCCGCGGCTCGGACAAGCGCGGTGGTGCGAACGGCGCGCGTATTCGCCTTGCGCCGCAGAAGGAGTGGGTCGTCAACGAACCGGTGCAATTGGCCAAGGTGCTTCAGCGACTGGAAGGCATCCGCAGCGAATTCAACGCCGCGCAGAAGGCCGGCGGCAAGAAGATCTCGCTGGCCGACCTGATCGTGCTGGCAGGTGGCGCCGGCGTGGAGCAGGCCGCCCGCAGTGCCGGCCACGACGTCATCGTGCCCTTCACGCCGGGGCGCACGGATGCGACGCAGGACCAGACCGACGTGCCGTCCTTCGCCCCGCTGGAACCGATCGCGGACGGCTTCCG
>Ga0068863_100002664_pt1 | contig 17652 bp, 13 predicted proteins | sample KBSSwiS62_FD_66596 | JGI IMG/M metagenome (GOLD analysis project Ga0068863, IMG submission 66596) | Switchgrass rhizosphere microbial communities from Kellogg Biological Station, Michigan, USA - KBS Switchgrass S6-2 | ecosystem: Host-associated > Plants > Roots > Rhizosphere > Soil ...
TCGACCTTCGCCTTGTTCACGCGCACGAGCTCCTGTGCCAGCTCGAGAGCCGATCCCCGTGCATCCACGTTGAAACGCGCCGACACCAGGTTCCAGTACGCAGCCTTGACGCCGGCCGTGGTGTGGACGAGGCTCTCCTTCAGCCTGGTGTCGGCGATGTCCCGGTTGGTTCGCGTCACGGCGAGCTGCTGCCGGGCGGCATCGATGAACACATCGCGAAGCAGCGGCTGCGACAGGTTCAGCGAGAGCCCCGACTGAAGCAGCGGGTTGTAACTGTTCAAGAAGCTGTTGCTGTTGGTGTGCGTCGTCGACCAGCCGACGTTGTAGGTCGTGCCGAACCACGGCAGCCGCTGGGCGAAGCCGGCATTCGAGGTGACGACGTCGGTTTTCGTCGCCGTTGGAATCAGGAAGCTGGCCGGCGGCTGGAGTTGATTGTTCGAGTTGACACTGGTGTTGAACGACGGCTTGAACGCGCCGGCGGCCGCCGCCACACGGGTGTCGCTGATCTGGGGATCGAGCCGGTCGGCCTTGAGATCCACGTTGTTCTCGAGCGCCATCTTCACGGCTTCGTCGACCGTCAGCCGGAGTGTGGCTGGCGCTGGCGTCTGCGCCGATGCGGCGCCGGCCAGGCCGAGGGTGACGAGTGCCACGAGAATGGTCCTGCGCATGGCGGCTCCTGACGGCATCGCGCCCGCCAGGGCGGGCGCCGGTTCTTCGGCGCGTCGCGAGCGCCGGCCAAACAGTCGGATCTTCGACGCATCATCGAACAGCGAGTAAGCGACCGGCGTGACGAGCAGCGTCAGCAGGAGCGCCAGCGACTGCCCGCCGAAGATGACGAATCCGATGGCGTGGTTGGTGCCGGCGCCGATGCCGCGCGTGACGATCAGCGGGATCATCCCGGCCACGAACGCGAAGGTGGTCATCAGAATCGGTCGCAGCCGGTCGCGGCTGGCGCGCACCACCGCGTCGTGCGTCGACAATCCGGTCTCCTTCAGTTGGTTGGCGTGATCGATCTGCAGAATCGAGTTCTTCTTCACGACGCCGAACAACACCAGCAGGCCGAGCGCCGAGAAGATGTTGAGAGACTGCCTGAAGATGAGGATCGACAGCAGCGCGAACGGCAGCGTCAGCGGCAGCGAGAGGAGAATCGTGATCGGATGCAGCCACGACTCGAACTGCGCCGCCAGGATCAGATACATGAAGACGAGCGACAGGACGAACGCGAGCACGAAGTTCTGTGCCGCGCGCCCGAGCTCGCGCGAGCGGCCGGTGAAGCCCCCGCGGTACTCGATGCCGGGCTTGAGACGGGTGAACTCGGACAGCATCGCCGTCTGAACCTCGGCCTGCGATGCCGTGGGCAACAGACCGCAAAAGACGGTCACCTGCCGTTGCCGCGACAGGCGATTGATATCGGACGGCGCCGTGCCCGGGGTGAAGTCGGCGACGTTCTCGAGTGACACGCTGCCCAGACGCGCCGACGGCACCGTGAGCCCGGACACCGCGGCTTCGGTGGTTCGATTTTCCGCTCGCGCTCGCAGGTGCACTTCGTACTGTTCGCCGCCTTCGTTGTAGGTCGTCACCTGGTCACCGCCGACCAGCAGGCGCAGCGCTTCAGCCGCGTCGCCGATTTGCACGCCGAGATCCGCCGCCTTGGGACGGTCGACCTGAATGGAGAGTTCCGGCTTTCCGACGTTCATCGACGTGTCGGGATCGACGACCCCTGGAATCGTCTTGATGCGTTCGACCATCTGGCGGCTGATCGACTCGAGCTTGGGAAGGTCCGGACCGCTGATCACGAACTGCACGTCGGCCGCGGCAGAGCCGCTGCCGCCGATCGCCGCCACTGGCTGCACCGCCGTGCGCAGGCCGGCCGATAGTGGAGGCAAGACCTCCTTGCGCACGGCGTCCATGACGGCGAACTGATCGCGCGTCCGCGACTCGATTGGCGTCAGCCGGATGTAGATGTTGCCGAGATTGCGAGTCTTGGCCGGATCGCCACCCACCGTGACCAGCGTGTAGTCGATTTCCGGCGCCTGCTGCCGCATCGCGTTGGCGACCCGATTGGTGATCACCTCGGTGGACTCGAGGCTGGTGCCCTCGGGCGCGCGGATGTTGACCTCGAACTCCGCCTGGTCGTCCGGGGCCATGAAATTCTTGTTCACCGCCATGAACAGCGGCACGCTCGAGAACAGCACGAGCACAGCCACCACGGCCACGACCCAGCGGTGGGCCATCGACCATTCGAGGAGGCGCGTATAGAACACGTCGATGGCGTGAAACAGCCTGGAGTCCTTCGAGCCGTGGCCGCCCTTGTCGCCGCGATCGACCTTCAGCCAGCGCGCCGACAGCATCGGCGTGAGCGTGAAGCTGACCAGCAGCGACACCATGATCGCGAATGCCATCGTCAGCCCGAAGCTCTTCATGAACCGGCCGACGATGCCCCCCATGAAGGCGACCGGCACGAAGATCGCGACCAGCGAGAGCGTCGTCGCCAGCACCGCCAGACCGATTTCGCGTGTCGCTTCGACCGCCGCCTCGAACTGGTTCTCGTGCTTTTCCTCGATGAACCGGTAGATGTTCTCCAGCACCACGATCGCGTCGTCGATGACGATGCCGACCGACAACGTCAGCGCGAGCATCGTCATGACGTTGAGCGTGAAGCCCATGTACCAGACGAGGCCGAACGTGGCGATGATCGACGTCGGGATTGCAATCGCCGAGATGATGGTCGAGCGTAGGTTGCCGAGGAACAGCAGCACGACGAGCGCCGCCAGGATCGATCCGACGATCAGGTGCTCTTCGACGTTGTGGATTGAGGCCTCGATGAAGTCGGCCGTGTCGCGCACCACGCGCACGCTGTAGCCGGCCGGCAGGGTCGCCTTCAGATCGTCGAGCCGTTCCCTGACCGCCCGCACCACTTCGACGGTGTTGGTACCGGACTGCCGCCGCACTTGCAGGAGCACGGTGCCGGTGCCGTTCACGTTGGCAGTGGTCTCTGGCTCGGCCTCGCCGTCCTCCACGCGCGCCACGTCGCCGACGCGAACCGGATGACCGTCCTTTTCTCGAACGATGACGTCGTTGAATTCGGTCACGCTCGCGATGCGCCCGCGCGTCCGGAGCGTCACCGACTGCGGTCCCTGATCCATGCGCCCACCAGGCGTTTCGACGTTTTGCGTTTGCAGCGACCGCGCGACGTCATTGACCGTCAGGTTGTAGGCGCGCAGACGATCGGCGTCCAGCCAGACGTTGATTTGACGCTTGCGGCCGCCGAGGACGAGCACCTGTCCGACGCCGTTGACGCTTTCCAGTTGGCGGCGCAGGACCTTGTCGGCGAACTCCGTGATGTCACGCACCGGCTTGCTGGCGCTGAGCGCCAGGCTGAGCACCGGCGCCGCGTCGGGATCGAAGCGATCGACGCGCGGCTGCTGGATCGTCCGCGGCAGAAGCGGCAGCACGCCGTTGACCTTGTCGCGGACTTCCTGCGCGGCGACGTCGACGTCCTTGTCGAGGAGGAACCCGATCATGACCTGCGAGATCCCCTCCGAAGAGATCGAACGCAGCTCGTCGATGCCGCTGATGGTGTTGACGCCCTGTTCGATCTTGTCAGTGACCTCGGTCTCGATCTGTTCCGGCGCGGCGCCCGGCTGCACGGTCGTGACGACGATGGTCGGGATGTCGATCTTGGGGAATCGATCGACGCCGAGCTTCGTGAAGGAGTAGGCGCCGACGACGGTCAGCGACAGGATGAGCACGGTCGCGAAGACCGGACGTTTGACACAGAGAGATGCAAGCCACTGCATGACAACACCTGTAATTAGGAATTAAGAATTGAGAATCAGGAATTGCTCATTCCCAATTGCTCATTCCCAATGTCACAATCCCACTTTTGCGCCGTCGGTGAGCTGCGCGACGCTCTTGGTCGCCACGCGCTCGCCGGCTTTCAACCCGTTCGTGATTTCAATCAGCTCGCCGACCGGCTGTCCCGTCGTGACGATGCGCTCTTCGACGTGATCGCCGTTGACAACGAACACGCGGCTCGTGCCGGAGGCGACGACCACGGACGCGGCCGGCACCAGCACGCCCGGCGTACGCTTCGGCTGTTCGATTCGCGCGGTCGCGAACAAGCCCGGCTTCAGCTCGCCGTTGGGGTTCGGGACCACAGCTTCGACGGTGAGGGCGCGCTGGTCGGCTTGGAGCGAGGGCGCCACGTATTTCACTTTTCCCGCGAAGCGGCGGCCGGGGTAAGCATCAACTTCGAAGCTGATGGGCTGGCCGATCGCCACTGCGGAAACCGACTGCTCGGGGATAGTCAGTTGCGCCCGCAGCGGATTCACGCGGACCACGATCGCGACCTTCATACCCTTCGTCACGTAATCGCCGACGGACACCAGGCGCTGTGCGACCACGCCGCCAAACGGCGCGCGTACCACCGTGTCGGCGAGTGCCTTGCGGGCGAGGGAGACGCGAGCTTTTGCCGCCTGCAACGACTGGAATTGCTGGGCCGCGCCGTTTTTCGCCGCTTCGTACTGCTGGCGCGAGGCCTCCATCTGAGTGCGGCGCTGCTCGTACTCGGACTGCGAGACGACGCGCTGCTCGAGCAGCGACTTGATGCGCCCGAATTCATTCTGCGCAAGGTCGTAGGACGCCTTCGCGTTCTGCACCTCGGGAACGGCGTTGACGTCGAACGTGCCCGACGTCAGTCCCAGGCGCGCCTCGATCTGGGCGGCATTGGCTTCCGCTTCCTTCAACTGCGCGTCGGTCTCGGCGGCCAGAAGGCGTATGAGCTCCGCTCCGTCGCTGACCGGCGTGCCGCGCTCGACCGGGGCCGAGACGACGCGGCCGGCGGTTTCGGCGGCGACGTCCGCCTGTTCCTCGGCCATCAGTGTGCCGGTTGCCCGGATGAAGCGTGCGATCGGCTGCTCGACCGCTGTCGCCGCCGCGACCGGGATGCGCGGAGGCGCCGCCGACGTCTCTTTGGTCTTGGCGCTGCCGGCGCTGCAGGCCGACGCCACAGCGGCGGCCAGGAGAATGCCTGTGAAACGACGATTCATGAACGACTCCTCGAGATTAGGAAGCCTGGGCATTGATGACCTGCTGGTCCAGCGCGCACTGCGCGGTGCGCGACTGGAGCGCGACGCCGGACTTCAATCCGGCCAGCGTCAGATTGATTACGTCCGACGCGAGGTGGTCGGCGTTTTCGCCGGGCGCCAGACGGTCGGACAGGCGTAGCGCGGCAACGCCGAGGATCCCGACCATCAGCGTTCGCGTCGCGACGACAGGATCGAGTGCCGCCGGAAAGTCCCCTGCGTCGATGCACGCCTGGATGCCTTCGACAATGTGCGCCTTCATCTCCCGCGCGAACGCAAAGCGTTCGTACTCGCGGCTGATGCGCGGGACCGATCGGTCGAGGAATATCAGCGCGAAGTACTGCGGCTGCTCGCGGCTGAATTCGTACATGCGGAGGAAGTTGGCGCGGACGCGTTCGACCAGGGGCAGCTGTTCGAGATAGGCGCGCCGCGGCGCGTCCCCGGGGTCGCCCAGCAGGCGGAAGCCTTCTTCGGCCAGCGCGAAGAAGATGTCGTCCTTGCTGGCGAAGTAGCCGTAGATGGCGGCCGGGCTGTATTCGATGCGCTCGGCGATCTTGCGGATCGACACGTTCTGGTAGCCCTCGGTGACGAAGAGGTCGCGGGCTGCGTCGAGAATCGCGCGCCGCACGGCTTCCCGGTCTCTCTCTTGACGTTCTTTGATGCCCATAGGGTTCCTGCGTGATTTGTTCAGAGGCCGGTCAGATCCGTATCCGATCCGGATGCCGCGTCCCGGCCCTCGAGCCGTGCGGTTGATGATGACTGAACAGTGTTCACCAGTCTAACATCGTTAGACGTAGAAACAACGTTCGAGTTTCGACCTCAGCTAAGCGTCTGGTTTATGAGGGCTTAGCAGCAGCGTGCAAGGCGGCAGTGCCCAGAAGGTAGGTGAACGCCGCGGCCAGCAGGGTGACCTGGAACCCCCAGTTCATCGCGATGAAGATGGCCAGCGTCGCCCCGAGGACCGACATCGCGCCGTTGATTCCCCACGCCCATGCCACCATCTGCGGCGCGGATCCATGGAGCAGACGGAGACCCGTGGGCATCGGTACGCCGAGCGCCACCCCCATCGGCAGCAGCAGCGCGACGGCGATGAGCATCCGGGTGCTCCGCGCGAACGGAATGGCCCAGACGACGATCGGTGTTGAGATGAACATCACGAGCACCGCCATCACGGCAACCGCGGCCACTGCCGCCAGACCCGTTCGGCGGAGCGACCGATCGTCCAGACGCCGGCTCCACGCGGCGCCCAGTCCCGTCCCGAGCAACAGCGAAAACAACGTAACCGTCAGCGAGTAGACGGGGTGACCGAGCAGTAACACGAACCGCTGCAAGACGGACACTTCAATCAACATGAAGCCGGCGCCGAGCGCGCCGAAGTAGACGAGCCAGAACAGCCATCCGCCCGGACGCCGCGTGCCCCGATTCGTCAGTACCAGTGGGCCGACAACGAACAGCAGGACGAGCGCCGCCGAGATCCCGAGCAGCGTGAGCAGCGCGCTCAGCCCGTTGCCGAACAACATCGTCTTGCTGAAGGCGACGCTGAACTGCCGCTCGAGCTTCGTGGTGTGAAAGAAGAACGGGCGATCGTCGGTGGTCGGCCGGATGTCCTGTCGGTAGTCGCGGTAGAACTGCGTCCGGTCGGGCGCTTGAATCAGGCGCGCGTAGTCGCCCGTGTGCGTCCCGTCGACGTCCTCGTCCGGGCCCGCGGCTGCATTTGGCGCGTACAGGATGTCGAAGCCCATGTGAGTGGCAACGCCCTGGAGTTGAGAAACCTCCGCGGGCGTGAATGGCACTCTCTTCAACAGAAACGTCGCGACACGTCCATGACGGACGATCGCGAGACGCTCGGCGGCGGACCACCCGCGCGCCTCACAGGCCTCCTGAGCCAGCGACACGAGGCGCAGGCCGTCAGCGACCCAGCGTGTGATCGACAGAACGCCCGTCTCGTTGAGGTGATCGAGGTAATCGTTGAAGGCATCGACGGTGTACAGCGTGTTTTCGGTCAGCGTGTACGCGCCCGCCGCTGTCGCGGCCCAGGTATCGACCAGCGACGCCTGGATGACATCGTAGCGATCCGGCGTCCGCCGAACGAAGCTGCGACCGTCGTCTACGGCGATCCGCACGCGAGGGTTGGTGTAGATGCCTCCGGAGAAGTCGCGGAACCGGCTCCGCATCACGTCGTCCGCGATGATCGGATTGATCTCGACGCCGTCGACATGTGAGGCGCCGAACACGAGGGCGGATACCAGATCGCGACCGCCGCCGGGGCCGATGATCAGCGCGGTGAAGCCTGCAGCCGTAGGGGCTGGGGGCTGAGGGCTAGGGGCTAGCTCAGAGGTCGAAGCTAGCTGAGGGCTCGCGGCCCGGCCGTTTTCAGCTAGCCCCAAACCCCGAGCCCCTACGAGGTGGTACACAAGTGCCGTCAACTCGTAACGGAGATACTCCGCGTTCGACAGATCCGGCTTCACGCCAAGTATCGGCGTCGAGGCAGCCGAGTCGATATCCATGTACCGCGTGTCAGGCAACGGTCCCCTGTACGCGTAGCTGAGCGACCAGTCGCCGTGCGTCCGTTCATAGACGCCAATCCGTGAGAACGAATTCCATTTGCTGAAGAGGACACGGTCGCCGAGGTGGCCCTTCGTGACGACGACGTCGAACACCGCGATGCCGGAGAGTTGGCCGGCGAGAGAGACCGTGATCATCGCCGCGCCGATCGACACGATCCGGCTTCGCCGGTCGCGCGGCGCGAACAGCGCGGCGGCGGCGGCGGACAACATGGCTGCCGTCAGGACGACCCCCGGAGCGCCCAGACGATCGAGCAGCGGAATGAGGACCAGGCAGCCGGCGGCGGCGCCGATCAGATCAGACGCATACACCGCGTTGATGTGGGACGAGAGCCGCGCGATGGCAAGCGTGACCGTGAGGCCGCCGGAGAAGAAGGGCAGCGCGGCCAGCCCATAGATGGTCAGCATCAGCGCCAGATTGCGCGGCGAGTAGTTGAGGCCGACGCGCAGGCGCACGAGGAAAAAGAGCGCCACGATCGTGCAGGCCGTGTAGAGCAGAGCGGTCCACGCCAGGAGCTGGTCGGTGGACCAGCGCTCGAGGCGTCGTCGCAAGACATACGCGCATACGCCGCTGGCGCTGACCCCGAAGAGAGCGATCGAAATCGCGAGGAACGCGAAGTGGTAATACATGACGACCGAGAAGATCCGCGTCAAGGCAAGCTCGGTCATCAGCAGCGTGCACGAGACCAGGGCGACACCGGCCAGGTGCCGTTTGTCCGGATGTTCAGCCATCCGCCCGGAGTGTACCATTCGCGCCGGGGATGACCTGGCCGATCCGGACTCTTCGTCGCGCGTTCGCCGGCGCAGCGGCGACCTGGTTCGTCGCGCTGCCGCTGGCGACGTTCGCGTCGAGCCGGCCGTATCCGCCGACACCGGTCTACCTGCTGTCGTTCGGCACCTACCTCGTCGGCAGTCTTCTGTGTCACCAGCGTCCGGAACGATCGTTTTTTCTTTTTGGATCGCAGATGCCGGTCTGCGCGCGATGCTTCGGCATCTACGCTGGCGCGGCGCTCGCGGCGATCGCGTTGCCATTCGTCGCTCGTCTGAAGCCTTCCCGCGTTCGCTCGCCCGTGCGCGAAGGCGGCACGCTCCGTTCAGCCCGGATGCTCCTGATCGTTTCGATCGTCCCGGCAGCCGCCACGCTGGTTTACGAGTGGACGACCGGCGACATGCCCGCGAACTGGATTCGCGCGCTGTCCGGCCTGCCGATCGGCGTCGTCGTCGCCTGGATCGTGCAGTCCGCGGCCCGGGAGCGTCCGAGGGGATGAGGTAAACTAGCGGCCGTGCGTGCCACCGCTGCGGAAGAGTCGCAATCCGGCAACCTCGTGCTGTTGTGCCTCGCATCGTGGGCGATTCCGGGTGCCGGACACCTGTGGCTCGGACGGCGGAACAAGGGGCTGGTGTTTCTCGTCGCACTGCCGCTGATGTTCGCAGTCGGCCTGTCGCTTCGCGGACGCCTGTTTCCGTTCGATTTCTCCGACCCGCTGGTGTTGCTCGAGGCGCTCGCGGATTTCGGAATGGGCGCGACCTACTTTCTGTCGAAGGCGCTCGGCTATGGAGCCGGCGACGTGCGGGCCGTCACCTACGAGTACGGCAATGCGTTTCTCGTCGTCGCCGGCCTGCTGAATCTGCTCGTCGTCATCGACGCCTACGACATCGCGCTGGGGAGGAAGTGAGTCCCGGTCGATGCGAAGTCACCTCCTGCTGCTGATTCTGTTTGCGTTCTTCGTCTCGCTCGTCTTCGCCGCGATCGCCAAAGACGACGTCAGGGAGCAGATCCGCTACGGCGGTGCGATGTTCGCCGGCTTCGTCGTGTCGGCGATCGTGCTCGGCTGGCTGATGTATCCGTTCCCGCTATAGAGTCGAGCCATGGCCTTCGACACGCTTCTGCTCGAGCGCGACGGCGCTGTCGCCATCCTGACAATTAACCGGCCGCAGGTGCTGAACGCGCTGAACTCGCAGACGCTCGACGAGCTGCGCCGGGCCATCCTCGATCTCAAGCAGGACGAGAGCGTGCGCGCGGTCATCATCACCGGCGCCGGCGAGAAGGCGTTCGTCGCCGGCGCGGACATCAACGAGCTCGCAGTGCAGACGCCCACGAGCGGGCGCGAGCACGCGCTCGCCGGCCAGCATGTGTTCGACCTCGTCGAGAACATGGGCAAGCCGGTGATTGCCGCCATCAACGGCTACGCGCTGGGCGGCGGCTGCGAGTTGGCGATGGCGTGCACGCTGCGGGTCGCCGCCGACACCGCGAAAGTCGGACAGCCCGAAATCTCGCTCGGCCTGATTCCCGGCTACGCCGGCACGCAGCGGTTGCCGCGTCTGGTCGGCAAGGGCCGTGCGATGGAGCTGATTCTGACTGGGACGCCGATCGGCGCGGACGACGCGTTGCGCATTGGTCTCGTCAACCGCGTCGTTCCGGCGGCGGAGCTGATGGCGTCCGCGCGCGCGCTGGCGCAGCAGCTGGCGCGGAGCGCGCCGATTGCGATGCGGTACATCATCAACGCCGTCAACAAAGGTGCCGAGATGCCGTTCGCCGAAGCCAGCCAGTACGAGGCCACCTTGTTTGGGCTGGTGGCGTCAACCGACGACATGCGCGAGGGCACGGCTGCGTTCCTGCAGAAACGGAAGCCGGAGTTCAAGGGCAGGTAGGAGCGCGCAGGTCGAGTGGGTCAGGTGGGTCGGGTGCTGTTGGCGCGCGAAGGCTTCAGCCGAGCGAGTATGGATACGATCGAGGCGACAGGGCGGGCGGCGGGGTTCCGGTTCGCGCTCGTGGTGTCGAAATACAACGACTTCGTCACGGATCGCCTGCAGGCCGGTGCGCTGGCCGCGCTGTCATCGGCCGGCGTGGCGCCGGCGGACGTCACCGTAGTGCGCGTGCCGGGCGCGTTCGAGATTCCGCTGGCGGCCCAGCACGCGGCCGAGAGCGGTCGGTTCGACGCGGTCGTCTGCCTCGGATGCGTGATTCGGGGCGAGACGCCCCACTTCGAGTTCATCGCCTCGGCGGTCGCCCACGGGTTGACCGATGCGGCGGCCGCCACCGGCATCCCGATGGCGTTCGGCGTGCTGACGACCAACTCGGTGGAGGAAGCGTTGGCCCGCGCCGGTGACGGCGCCGGCAACAAGGGGCACGAGGCCGCCATCGCGGCGATCGAGATGGCCGACGTCCTGGCTCAGGTGACGCGGCAGGCGGCGCCTCGGTCACCGGCGTAAAAAGGGATAGTGAAGAAGGACCCTCGCCACCGGGCGCGCGAAGCGGCGCTGCAGATTCTGTATCAGTGGGATGTCGGCCGCGGTGACGTCGATCGCGCCGCCGAGACATTCTTCACCCTCCAGTGGCCGAACGCGGAACCGCCGCCGGACTCGCTCCGCGCGTTCGCATCAGCGCTGGCGCACGACGCGGTCGAACGCCTCGAAGCGGTCGACACGCTGATTGCGGAGACGACGGCGAATTGGCGCCCGGAGCGGATGGCCGTTGTCGATCGCCTCATCCTACGGATGGCGGTCTGCGAGCTCTTGCGCGATCCCGAAACCCCGCCGGCGGTCGTGATCAACGAAGCGCTGGAGCTCGCGCGCACGTTCAGCACTGAAGAATCGGTGGGCTTCATCAACGGGATCCTCGATGCGATTCGAAGAAAGTTAGAAGTTAAAAGTTAAAAGTTGAAGTCAAAGTTGAAAGGTGAAAAGACAGGAAGAAAGGCGAGGCGAAAGTCTTAACTTTCTATGAGTTCACAAGACGAACAGATCCAGCAGCGCCGTTCCAACCTCGAGGCGTTGGCGGCGCTTGGCGTCGAGACGTATCCACGCTTGTTCGAGCGCCGGCACACGATCTCGGAGCTCGTCGACGCCTACGGCCAGCGGAGTCACGACGAGCTCGAGGCCGACCGCGTCGAGACCATCACCGCAGGCCGCATCCTCGCGATTCGCGCGTTCGGGAAGGCGAACTTTCTCGTGCTTTCGGACGGGCACGCCAAGGTACAGATCTACATCCGGCAGGACTCCCTGCTGGAGCTCGACTTCAAGATTTACAAGCTGCTCGATTTTGGCGACTGGGTCGGCGTGGAAGGCCGGCTGTTCCGAACCAAGACCAACGAGTTCACGATCTGGGCCTCGCGTCTGCACTTTCTGGCGAAGTGCTTGCTGCCGCTGCCGGAGAAGTGGCACGGGCTCACCGACGTCGAGATCCGCTACCGGCAGCGCTATCTCGATCTCATCGTCAACCCGGAGTCGAGACGGGTGTTCGAGACGCGCAGCAAGGTCGTCGCCGCCATCCGCGAGTTCATGACGGCGCGCGGCTATCTCGAAGTCGAGACGCCGATGATGCAGCCGATTGCCGGCGGGGCGATCGCACGGCCGTTCGTCACCCATCACAACACGCTCGACATGGCGCTCTACCTCCGGATCGCGCCGGAGCTCTACTTGAAGCGCCTGACTGTCGGCGGCCTCGAGAAAGTGTTCGAGATCAACCGGAACTTCAGGAACGAAGGAATTTCGACCCAGCACAACCCCGAATTCACGATGCTGGAGTTCTACGAGGCGTACGCGGACTATCAGGCGTTGATGCGGATGACCGAACAGATGATCGCCGCCGCCGCGCAGCACGCCGTCGGTGGCACCCAGGTGACATTCGGCGACCATCAGATCTCGCTGCAGCCGCCGTTCGCGCGCCTGTCGCTGCGCGAGGCGGCGCGCGAGGCGGCGTCGCGGCGCCTGCATCGCGAGATCACCGATGCCGATCTCCGCGATCGGGCGATCGTCGCCGGCCTCGCCGCCCAGCTCGGCATTGAGGTGGATCCTGGCCACGGCGCTGGCACCATCACGACCGCCATCTTCGAGGCCTGTTGCGAGGCCGCGCTCATCCAGCCGACGTTCGTGTACGACTTCCCGACGGAGGTGTCGCCGCTGTCGAAGCAGAAGCCAGGCGATCCGGATACCGTCGAGCGCTTCGAGCTGTACATCGGTGGATTCGAAGTGGCGAACGCGTTCAGCGAGCTGAACGATCCGGACGAGCAGCGACGCCGCTTCGAGGCGCAGCTGGAACACCGCGCCGGCGGGGACCTCGAGGCACACGCCATGGACGAGGACTATATTCGTGCGCTCGAGTACGGGCTGCCGCCGACCGGCGGGGAGGGCGTCGGAATCGACCGGCTGGTCATGCTCCTGACCAACAGCCCATCGATCAGGGACGTTATCCTCTTCCCGCTCATGAGAAAGAAAGAGTAGCTATCAGCTGTCGGCTCTCGGCGGTCAGCTAGCGGCTGCCAGCTGGGTTCGCGGCTGAAAGCAGTAAGCTGAAAGCTGTAGCTGATAGCTGATCGCTTCATGGATATACCCTTCGAACTGCACATCGCGCTTCGTTACCTGCTCGCCAAGCGGAAGCAGGCCTTCATCTCGGTGATCTCGCTCATTTCCACCCTCGGCGTGACGGTTGGCGTCATGGCGCTGGTCATCGCGCTCGCGCTGATGACGGGATTGCAGGGCGAGATCCGCGACCGCATCCTCGGCGCCAACCCGCACATCTACGTCTGGAAGACCAGCGGCATCGCCGACTACCGCGCGGAGTCGGACAGGCTCCGGCAGTTGCCGCACGTCGTCGGCGCGGCGCCGGCGATTCTCGGCAAGGCGATGGTCAGCAGCGTGAGAAACCCGGATTTCGTCAATCTCACCGGGATCGATCCTGCGCTCGAGGCGAGCGTGTCGGACCTGCAGTCCGCCCTGCAGACCGGGACCCTGGACGCCCTCAACCCGTCGGGTGACGACAGCGCGGGCGGAATTCTGCTCGGGAAGGATCTGGCGCGCAATCTGGGCGTCGCGGTCGGCGACTCGGTGTCGGTCGTGACGCCGGAGGGGACGCTGTCGCCGATGGGGATGATTCCGCGCGCGCGGCGTCTGCGCGTCGCCGGCACGTTCAGCCTCGGGCTCTACGAGCTCGATACGAGCACCGGTTTTGTCGCCCTCGACGTCGCGAAGCGCCTGTTCGGCAAAGAACAAGCCGACCTGATCCAGTTGCGCGTCGACGACATCCTGGCGGCGCCGGACATCGCCCGGTCGATCACCGCGCGTCTGGGCGATCAGTATCTCGCAACCGACTGGACTGAGATGAACCGGTCGTTCTTCCAGGCGCTCGCGCTCGAGAAGATCGCCATGTCGCTGACCATCGCGCTGATCATGATGGTCGCCGCGCTCAACATCGTTGCGTCCCTGATCCTGCTGGTCATGGAGAAGCACCGCGATATCGCGATTCTGAAGACGATGGGCGCCAACGCGAGGAGCGTGACCGCGATCTTCGTCATGCAGGGCGTGATCATCGGGATCATCGGCACGGCCGTCGGCGCGACCGCGGGCTACGTCCTGGCGTCGATCCTCGATCGTTACAAGCTGATCAAGATTCCGATGGACGTGTATCAGGTGTCGCACGTTCCCTTCAAGGTGCTGCCGTTCGACCTGGCGATGGTCGTCCTGGCCGCGGTCCTCGTCTGCCTCGTCGCCACGATCTACCCCTCACGTCAGGCGGCGCGCCTCGATCCGGCGCAGGCATTGAGATACGAATGACGGATCATCACGAAGGCTTGAAGACCCACGAAGGACACGAAGCCTGTTTGTACAAGATATTTCTTCGTGTCCCTTCGTGCTCATCGCGTCTTCGTGATAAGCCGTAGGCGGCGATGGCGTTTCTCGAAGCCCACGACATCGTCAAGAGCTACCAGGTCGGCGGGACGCTGCTGCCCGTGCTGCGGAACCTGGATATCGAGGTGGCGGCTGGGGAGATGCTGGCGATCGTCGGCGCCTCAGGGGTAGGAAAGAGCACGCTGCTCCACGTGCTCGGCGGACTGGATCGCGTCGACCGCGGCACCGTCGCGATCGGTGGGATCGATCTCACCGCTCTGCCGGATCCAGAGGTCGTCGCATTCCGCAACCAGCGGGTCGGCTTCGTATTTCAGTTCCACCACCTGCTGCCGGAATTCAACGCGCTCGAGAACGCCGAGATGCCGATGCGCATCGCGCGAATGGCCCTGACGGACGCCCGCCTGCGCGCGACCGAGCTTCTGCGGCGCGTCGGCCTTGCCGAACGCCTGCATCATCGGCCGGGGATGCTGTCTGGAGGGGAGCAACAGCGCGTGGCGGTGGCCCGGGCGCTTGTCATGCGGCCGGCGGTGCTGTTGGCCGACGAACCGACCGGCGACCTGGACGAGGCCACGGCCGACTCGCTCCACTTGCTCCTCCGGGAGATGCACCAGGCCTACGGGCTGACCTCGATTATCGCCACCCACAACCCGCGGCTGGCCTCGGCGTGCGACCGGGTGCTGCGCCTGGAAGGCGGCCGCCTCGCAGCGGTATAGAACTCTTTCCCGCCCCTTCAGCGTCTAAACGTGTGATGGGTCGGGAACCCTAATGCAGACAGAGAGTTAAACTCCTGTATAATGGCCATCAGCTCCTAAAACCCAACGCCATGTCATCGGCTTTCACGTAGGTACCCTGGATGTTCGAACGGTACACCGAAAGGGCTCGACGGGTCCTTTTCTTCGCGCGATACGAAGCCAGCCAGCTCGGGAGCATTTCGATTGAGACCGAGCACCTGCTTCTCGGGCTGATTCGCGAAGGGAAAGGCCTCACCAGCCGGATTTTTGCGCGATCTCACCTCTCCCTCGAAAACATCCGCAAGGAAATCGAAGGCCGGACCGTCTTCCGGGAGAAGGTTTCGACCTCGGTCGAGATCCCGTTCAGCGCTGAAACCAAGCGCGTGCTGCAGTTTGCAGCCGAAGAGGCCGACCGGCTTCTGCACAACTACATCGGCACCGAGCACCTGCTGCTCGGCATCCTTCGCGAGGAGCGATCCGTCGCGGCCTCCATCTTGATGGAAAAGGGGATGCGGCTGAACACGGTCCGCGAGGATATTGTCCAGCTGCTCAACGAGAAGACGACGCTCACTCGGGTGAAAGAGACGCCGCTGCTGGCCGAATTCAGCCGCGACCTGACCGAGTCGGCGATGAAGAACCAACTCGATCCATTGGTCGGCCGCGAGCACGAACTGGAACGTGTCCAGCAGGTTCTTTGCCGTCGCACAAAGAACAATGCTGTCCTTATCGGCGAGCCCGGAGTAGGGAAGACCGCGATCGTCGAAGGACTGGCGCAAAAGATCGTCTACGGCGACGTTCCGCATTTCCTCGCAGACAAGCGGATTCTGGCCCTCGACATCTCGCTGATCGTCGCCGGCACCAAGTACCGCGGCCAGTTCGAAGAGCGCCTCAAGGCGATCATGAAGGAACTGACCGACAACCCGAACATCATCGTGTTCATCGACGAACTGCACACGCTGGTGGGGGCCGGGTCGGCCGAAGGCTCGCTCGACGCCGCCAACATCCTCAAGCCGGCGCTGTCGCGCGGCGAAATCCGCTGCATCGGCGCCACGACGCCGGCCGAGTACCGCAAGTACATCGAGAAGGATCGGTCGCTGGAGCGCCGCTTCCAGGCGATCAAGGTCGATCCGCCGGGGGAGCGCGAGACGATCGAGATCCTCATCGGCGTCAAGGATCGCTACGAGAACTTCCATCACGTCGAGTACACGCGCGAAGCGATCGAGGCCGCGGTGTATCAGTCGAACCGCTACATCACGGATCGGTTTCTGCCCGACAAGGCGATCGACCTCGTGGACGAAGCGGGCGCGCGCGCCAAGCTGCGCGAGGCCGGCTACAGCGAGGAGTTCGGCGAGATCAACAAGAGCATCCGCGTCGCCGTCGAGCAGATGGAAACCGCGGCGGCGAACAAGGACTTCGAAAAGGCGCAGTTCTACCGCGATCAGGAAGTGACGGCGCGCGAGAACCTTCAGTTCGTGCGCGAGAAGTTCGACGTCAAGTCCAGCGCGCGTAAGGTCATCGTCGGCAAGGCGGAGATCGATGAGGTCGTTTCCAAGTGGACCGGCGTCCCGATGGCCTCGATCAATCAGGACGAAGGCGACAAACTGCTGCGCATGGAGGGCGAGCTCCACAAGCGCGTCATCAGCCAGGAGAAAGCGATCTCGGCGATCTCGCGCGCGATCCGACGGTCGCGCGCCGGCCTGAAGAATCCCAACCGGCCGGTGGGCAGCTTCGTGTTCCTCGGGCCGACCGGCGTCGGCAAGACCGAGCTGGCTCGCGCCCTTGCCAATTTCCTGTTCGGCAGCGACCACGCACTGATCCGCTTCGACATGTCCGAGTACATGGAGAAGCACTCGGTCAGCAAACTCATCGGCTCGCCCCCTGGATACGTCGGACACGAGGAAGGCGGTCAACTGACGGAGAAGGTCAAGCGCAATCCGTACTCCGTCGTGCTACTCGACGAAATCGAGAAGGCGCACCCCGATATCTTCAACATCCTGCTGCAGGTGTTCGAGGACGGCCATCTCACCGACGGGCTCGGCAATCGGGTGAACTTCAAGAACACCATCATCATCATGACGTCGAACATCGGCGCTCGCTTCATCCAGAAGAAGAGCTCGATGGGGTTCCAGTCGTCCGATACGCTCGCGATCGACAAGAACGTCTCGGACATGGTGCTCGGCGAGGTGAAGCGGACCTTCAATCCCGAATTCATCAACCGGATCGACGAAATCATCGTCTTCGACGCGCTGAGCGACGACGATCTGCGGCGCATCATGGCGTTGCTGGTTCACCAGCTCAACGACAACCTGACGGATCGCAAGCTGTCGATTGCGCTGGCGCCGGAGGTTGTCGACTGGATCATCGAAGTCACCTGTAAGGACCGGTCGTACGGCGCGCGGCCGCTGCGCCGGGCCATCCAGCGCTACGTCGAGGATCCGTTGTCGGAAGAGCTGATCCGGGGGCACCTCACCGGCGGCGAGATCGACGTCTACCTGGATGCGGGCACGCTCGCGTACCGGCCGCGGCTCGCGCCACTCGAGGCTGGTCGAAAGCTCGCGTGATCCAATAAACTGTCCCGTTGGGGCCGTTAGGTAATTTTGACAGACCGAACGGCCCGCCCCTCAGTCTAAGATCGTAAAAGTG
>Ga0068863_100002669_pt1 | contig 17631 bp, 15 predicted proteins | sample KBSSwiS62_FD_66596 | JGI IMG/M metagenome (GOLD analysis project Ga0068863, IMG submission 66596) | Switchgrass rhizosphere microbial communities from Kellogg Biological Station, Michigan, USA - KBS Switchgrass S6-2 | ecosystem: Host-associated > Plants > Roots > Rhizosphere > Soil ...
GCCCCCGAAGCTGCACAGATAAAAGTTGAACCAGGAGCCATAGGTCGCCGTGCGCGTCAGTGCGGCGACCTTGTCCGGCAGCCTCTGCAGGATGCCGTCGATGGTCGATCCGCCCGCGTTCAGCGTCTGCGCAAGGCTGGTGAGATCGACTACGTCCTGTTTCAGCGGAGGGCGAGCCTGTTGGAGCAGGCCGGCGGTCGAAGAGGCGAGGTTGTTGATACCGACAATGGAATCGCCAATCGTCTTCCGATCGGCCGACAGACCTGAGACCCAGCGCTGTAGCTGCACGATCAGCTCGGACAGCTTCTCATCGCGCTCTCCGACCGTGGAGAGAACGGAGGACAGGTTCGTGACCAGATCGCCGATCACCTGATCCTTGTCGGCAATCGCCGAGGTCAGGGATGCGGTCTGCTGCAACAGACCCTCCACCGTGCCGCCTTCGCCCTGCAGGGTTTGAATGATCTGCATCGACAGGCTGTTGATCTCGTCCGGATTCAACCCGGAGAACAACGGTTTGAAACCGGCGAACAGCTGGCTGAGGTTCAAGGCGTTCTGGGTCTGGCTGACCGGGATGGTGGCCTTGGCCGCCAACGTTGTCTGAGCCGAGTTGGGGATCGCGCTGCCTTGTTCGATGGCCAGGTAACGTTGACCGACGAGGTTGCGGAATCGCAGTTTGGCTTGCGTCCAGGTGGTCAAACTCCGATCGGTGCTGACGCTGAACTTGACCTTAGCCACGAACCGAGCGGCCTTAGGATCAATGGTGCCGGGCTCACGCATCAGCTTGATGGCCTGGATCGATCCCACCCGAACTCCGGCGACGCGCACGTCGTCACCCACCAGCAATCCGGTCGCGTCGGTGAACAGCGCGTAGTAGCTGGTCGTCTTGCCGGCGCTGGAGTTTGTGATCGTTGCCGCCAGGACGTAGGTCGCGATGCTGGTAATCACCAAAAAGGTCACCAGCTTGATGAGGGGCCCGATCAGTCCGGCCCGCAAGCGTCGAGTCATCCGATTTCCACCTGCGATCCACGCAGCATCGGGGCGGCCAGCAGCGTCGCGAGGCTCGGCACCCGCGACGGATCGTCGCCGTAGTGCGAGGCAAGCAGAGCTGAGACGAGTTGTTGCTCGGCCGGAGAGCCGACCCCCTCGGCGTGATAAACCGATCGGTCCGCGCTCGGGTTGGCGGTGGTGGCATCGGGCGTGGCACCAGGACCGGTGGCTGGCGCGCCGTCGGGCAGTGTCACTCCGGCGAACGGGACCTGCGGGTTCGGCAGGCCGTAACATCGAGGCCCGATTGCCCCGCTCGGGAATACCGGCTCGTCGCCGGGAACGTACTTTCCTTGCGACTTCACGGTCTCCAGGGTGATGTGCAGGCCAGGCTGGCCACCCCCGAATGCCTGCTCCAGCGGCGCTTCCGAATCGGCCAATCCCTTGAGCAGGCATGGGTATTCCGGCGCGAAGCGAGCAAGCGTCCGCAGAATCGTGTTTCCGGTGGCCGCGACCTGGATCAGGTAATCACCGTTCGCGCTCAGGAATCCATCGAGCTGGTTGGATGCGGCCGTGGCCGAGGTCAGTAACTGGTCCAACGCCTTCGGACGGGCCGTGATCGTGTGCGCGGTGGTTTGCAGGTTGTTCAGGGTGGCCAGCAGATCCGGCGCCGCATCGTTATAGACGGTGGCCACTCGTCCGAGCTTGTCGACATCATCGACGAGTTCGGGCACCTTCGGGTTGAGTGTGGTGAGGTAGGAATTGAGCGAAGCCAGATTGTCACCGAGCTGCTTGCCTCGTCCCTGCAGAGCGGTGGCCAGCGCCGTGAGGGTCGCCTTCAGCTGCTCGGGATGCAGGGCCAGCAGCACCGGGTAGAGATCGTCGAGCACCCGCTCCAGCTCGATTGCGTCTTTGCCGCCGGTGATCGTGTCGCCCGAACGCACCGGCTCAGCCTGCGCCGCGGACAGATCATCAGGCACCTGCAAGGCTACGTAGCGCTCACCGAACAGAGTCTTGGGCAGCAGCAGGGCAGTGGCGCCGCGCGGAATCAGCCTGCTGCGTTGAGGATCCAGCGCCATCAGCACCCGCGCGCGAGTCTCCGGCTCACCGGAGGAACCACTCGGAGTGAGCGTGTATGTCGAGATCTTGCGGACTTCACCAACCAGGATGCCGCGCAGTTTCACGTCTGACTGCTTCAGCAGTTGGGCTCCGGTGTGATCGGTATCGAGTGTCACCAACACGACCTTGGTGAACACCTGCTGATAGGCCGCGATCGACAGGCTCACCAGTCCGACTAGCACCAACAGGAACACCACGCCGGACAGCCGACGGCGGACGGTGCGGGCCAGTGGGCTGGCAATCACGTGGGCAGACATCGGGATCAGCCCGCAATCCGGACGTTGGTTGTCGATCCCCAGATGGCCAGTGACAGGAAGAAGTCGATGACGTTGATGGCCACAATCGCCGTCCGGACGGCTCGTCCGACGGCGATACCGACACCAGCCGGACCGCCTTTGGCGTTGTAGCCGTAATAGCAATGGGTCATCACTATGACCACCGAGAAGATGAGCACCTTGCCGAAGGACCAGAGGATATCCACCGGCGGCAGGAACAACCGGAAATAGTGGTCATAGGTCCCGGTCGATTGCCCGTAGTACAGCGTGGCGATGGTTCGTGTCGACAGGTAGGAGGACAGCAACCCGATCACGTACAGCGGTATCACCGCGATGAAACCGGCGATGACGCGAGTGGTGACCAGATACGGCACCGAAGGAATAGCCATTACCTCCAGGGCATCGATCTCTTCCGAGATGCGCATCGCGCCGAGCTGCGCGGTGAAACCACAACCAACGGTGGCCGACAGAGCCAGGCCAGCCACCAGGGGGGCGATCTCACGGGTGTTGAAGTAGGCCGACACGAAACCGGTGAATGCCCCCGTCCCCAACTGGTTAAGAGCGGCGTAACCCTGCAAGCCGACTTCGGTTCCGGTGAAGAAGGACAGGAAGGTGATCACCCCGACCGTGCCGCCGATCACCGCCAAGCCACCAGTGCCGAACGTAACCTCGGCCAGCAACCGGGCGACTTCCTTCTTGTACCGTCGGATGGTTCTCGGGATCCAGACAATGACTCGAAGGTAGAAGGCCAACTGGTCACCGAGGTCATCGAGCATTCCGACCGGACGGCGTGCGGCCCGGCGAGCGCTGGCGATTGCGGGTGTGTAGAAGGCCATCATGACCCCTTGGGCGGGACGACCTGGAAGTAGACAGCGGTCAGGACGAAGTTGACGAAGAACAGCATCAGGAAGGTCACAACCACCGACTGGTTCACGGCGTCACCCACCCCCTTCGGGCCTCCACCGGCGTTCAACCCCTTGTGCGAGGCAACCACCGCCGCGATCAGGCCGAAGATGACGGCCTTGACCTCGCCGGCATACAGGTCCGGAAGCTGCGCCAGAGCCGAGAAGCTCGCCAGGTAGGACCCAGGCGTCCCGCCTTGGATGATCACGTTGAAGAAGTAGCCGCCACCGACGCCGACGACACTGACCAGGCCGTTGAGGGCAGCGGCGACCAGCATGCAGGCCAGCACGCGCGGTACCACCAGACGCTGCACCGCTGAGATGCCTAATACCTCCATGGCGTCGATTTCGTCGCGAATCTTTCGACTGCCGAGATCGGCACAGATGGCCGAACCGCCGGCACCGGCGATCAGCAGCGCACACACGATCGGGCTGGCCTCGCGAATGACGGCCAGTACGGACGCGGCCCCGGTGAAGGATTGCGCGCCGAGCTGTCGGGTCACCGTTCCGAGTTGCAGAGCGATCACCGCACCGAACGGTATCGCCACCAAGGCGGTCGGCAGGATGGTCACGCTGGCGATGAACCAGGCCTGTTGAACGAACTCCCTGGTTTGGAAAGGGCGTTTGAAGCTCAGGCGGATCACATCGAGGAACAGGGCGAACAGCCGGCCAGATTCACGAACCCCGGCGGTGAGTGACACGTTAGCCACGCGCGACCACCTCGCTCCGGTCCTCGAGCCGATCATGCCGGGCGAGATCGTCGCGCTCGTCTTCCAAAGCCTGCTTCACCGCGGCCTGCGCCTGAACCGGCAGCGTGTGCAGCAGATCCAAGACACGTTGCTGGCGACGAGCCGCAGCTTGACGAACGGGTAATCCGGAACTGGGCTGGAGCTGCGAAGGGATCGCGATTGGCTCGACCGCTTCGGGTCCCCCGGCCTGATCCGCTGCGTGATCGGCCAGGGTGGCCAGTTCGGCCGCGACCTGAGCGGCGTCCTTCTCCTCCGACATGCCGATCGGTCCTTCACGGCGCCCGTTCAAGAACTGCTTGACGACCGCCTCATCGCTGGTCAGCAACACCTCTCGCGGACCGAACATCACCAGTTCGCGCCGAAATAGCAGACCGAGATTGTCCGGGACGGTGCGGGCCGTTCCGATGTCGTGAGTGACGATCAGGAAGGTGGCGTCGGTGACAGCGTTCAGGTCGACGATTAATTGGTTGAGGTAGGCCACCCGCACGGGGTCGAGGCCGGAATCAGGTTCATCGAAAAGGATGATCTCGGGATTGAGGACCAGAGCGCGGGCCAGTCCGGCGCGCTTGCGCATCCCGCCTGAGATCTCGCCCGGGAGTTTGTCCTCCGCACCCCGCAGACCAACCATCTCCATCTTCTCGATGACGATGTGCCGAATCTCGGATTCGCTCTTGTGGGTGTGCTCGCGCAAAGGAAAGGCAATGTTGTCGTACAGGTTCATCGACCCGAACAAGGCACCATCCTGAAACAGCACCCCGAACAGCTTGCGGGTCTCATACAGCTGATGTTCGCTACAGCGCGCCAGGTTGACGTCCTTGATGAAGATCGAACCGGCGTCGGGCCTCAGCAGGCCGACGAGGGTCTTCAGGAAGACCGACTTGCCGGTGCCAGAGGGCCCGAGCAGCACCGAAATTTCGCCAGCCGGAAGGGTCAGGCTCACATCGCCCCAGATTTGCTGCTTGCCGAACGACTTGCTCAGGTGTTCGACAGCTACCTCGACCCCCACCTGTGCTCCTAACGTCGCGCGTCCGCCGTCGGTAAGGCCAGGTCGTGCCGGCAGCTGACAACTGTGCGGACGAGCTGTCATCTGCTGAGTACAACGAGGCGCTGGCGGATCGGTTACCGCCGAGTTAACTGAGGGACGCGATCAGGGGCCGAGAAGCGTGCGTTCGTTGCGCCGGCGCAACGCAAAGGGGCGGCCCGCCGTAGCGGAACCGCCCCTCTGGGGTGGGACTGAACTGGGTGAACTGAGCTGAGTGGGCCTGTCCTGGTGGACTGCTCAGCCCGCGTCCAGAACTACTTGACGGTGACCGTCGCGCCGGCGCCTTCGAGGGCCGCCTTCGCCTTCTCGGCAGCTTCCTTGTTGACCTTCTCCAGCAGCGGCTTCGGAGCGCCGTCCACCAAGTCCTTGGCCTCCTTCAGGCCGAGGCTGGTGAGAGTGCGCACCTCCTTGATGACCTGAATCTTCTTGTCGCCAGCGGCTTCGAGGATGACGTCGAACTCGGCCTGCTCCTCAGCGGCCTCGGCCGGAGCGGCGGCAGCGGCCGGGCCGGCCACGGCAACCGGAGCGGCCGCGGTGACGTCAAAGGTGTCTTCGAACTGCTTCACGAATTCCGACAGTTCCAGGAGGGTGAGCTCCTTGAACGCGTCGATGAGCTCGTCGGTGCTGAGCTTCGCCATGATGGGCGTCCTTTCTTTCTAACAACGGGTGCCTAGCCGGAGCCGGCAAGGGATTGGATTTCTTACTCCGCCGGCTCGGCGGAAGCTTGTTCGGTTGCGGCCGGACCTTCAGCCGCTGGGGCCTCAGCCTCGGGTACGTCAGCCTCGGGTGCCGCAGCTTCAGGCGCCTCTGCTTCGGGTGCCGCAGCTTCAGGCGCCTCTGATGGTTCGGCAACTTCCGCATCAGCAGCTGGTGCTTCGGCTTCGGGTGTTGGAGCTTCGGGTGTTGGAGCTTCGGCCGTCCCTGGAGTCTTGTCCTCCAAGGCCTTGACCAGACGAGCCACCTGCGACAGCGGTGCCTGGAACAAAGCGGCAGCGCGGGTCGGCAACGCCTTGACGGCGCCGGCGACCTTGGCCAGCAGTACCTCACGCGATTCCAGATCGGCGATCTTGCCGATCTCGGTTGCGCTCAGGGACTTTCCGTCTAGCACGCCACCCTTGATGACCAGCAGCGGATTGGCCTTCGCGAAATCCCGCAGGCCCTTGGCCGCCTCCACCGGATCACCCTTGACGAACGCGATGGCGTTCGGGCCAACCAGCAAACTCTGGTCGAGCGCGACACCCGCTTCTTCGGCGGCACGCTTGGTGAGCGTGTTCTTAAGCACCGCGTACGTGGTGTCAGCCCCGAGGTTTCGACGAAGCTGGCTGAGCTGCTTGACGGTCAGGCCGCGGTATTCGGTGATCACAGTTGCCGTCGAGGTGTTGAACTGATCGACGATCTCGGCGACCGCGCTGAATTTTTCGGCGTTTGGCATGTCCCTCCTCTCTTGCGTCTAATGCTGAGCCGCAGGACGGGCAGGCGTCTTCATACTCAAGAGAGCCGGCAAATAGAAACGCCCCATGCGCAGGCGCACAGGGCTCCAGGCGGAAAATCGCCCGAACTGCTGTCCTCCTGCGCGGGCCGCTCCGGCGCTCCGGAGCTGTTCGGACGCATGTGCGCATGCGACGACCAGCGGTCTTCGGTTGGATCTGTGCTTCATCGTACGGGTGGGCCCGGGATCCCTCCAAATCGCACTGCGCCCCCGGGACGGCGACGAGCCTCACCGCTCGCAAACGCGGCCAAATGGTGATCGTGGATCAAGTTATCGCGGCGGTCCATCAAGATCACGATCTTCGACGAGGATGCTGTGATGATTCACGCTGGTTGGTTTCTTCGACACTCGGTTGACATCGCGCCTGAACACATGGGCCAAACGGCGCTGGAACACTTCAGGGCAATTGTCGACGGCGGGGCCATCGAGTACCTAGACGTAGGAAATGGGCTTGCGGTGTGGACGCGACCTTATTCGCTATCGCCGCTGGCAATGCTGTCTTCGGGGTGCAAGCCTTCGGATTCTAGGCACATGATGTCGCCACCGACCAGGACGATCCGAAGCAGACGAACGGGGCCGGGAACTCCCGCGGTTGACTACACACTGCGGCCAAAGCCTGGGCCGAATCCATGCCGTCCGCCAGCAGCGAGTGGTACTGCGGCATCACCTCGGCCGCAACTTCGTCATGCACGCGGGCAACCCCCGCCACGACAGATCGAGTACCCAGGTGAAGCAACACCGAAGTCAATCCAAGGGCTTCGTCTCCGGGCCGGATCGTGGCTTGCCCAAGCTCGCAGGCCGAGAGCACCACATGTTCGGCGGCCTGAGAGTTCTGATCGAGCTCGTAGGCGAACAGTGGCCCGTCGGCCAGCCGAATACTGGAGAACAACGGGTTCTCGGCTTGATGTTCTCCGTGGGCCGCGACATGCACGACCGTGCTTTCGCTGATGGCCGCCGCCAGACGGTGGTGACCGGCGGCCTGTTCGAGGTACAGCTCGGACCGCTCGGTGGGTAGCCTGGCCCCGCTCGCCTCACCAGCTTTCCAGGCCGCCACTACCCCGCTGGCCTCTTCGGCCGCCCGCGGCAAAGCCGGCCCGGCGAACGCAGCCAGCCGCAGGCCGTTTCCGGACGGCGGCCGTGGTGAAACCCGGCGTCGCGCCGACATCCATGCGGTCGCGGTCGGGGCCACCATCACCGGTATGTCGGCCAGGGCCGGAATGCTCGTCCACGGGGCCGCGGCCAACGGACCGGTCGGAAGAATCAGTAGTCGGCGGCCGGAAATACCCATAGGTTCCAAGGTCAATCGCTGCAACGCGGCCAGCGAGCGGGTCAAGGATCCCGTCACCGAAACCCGCAGCGCCCCGGGCAGGTAGCCGTTTCCCAAGACGTCCAGGTCAGCTCGACAACGACGGGTCAGTTCGACCACGGGTGCGCTGGCCCCGAGAGTGATCACCTGGGTGCGCCGTCCGCTGGCGCCGGCCGAACGGACGATGCCGTGCAGGACGCCCGCCACCTCGACGAAGCACAGCAAATCGGTTTCACTTTCGTCGAGTTCGGCGAAGATCTCGGCCGAGGTGGCTGACTGCTGGGCCTGGCCGGCGCCCTCGGACTGCCACGAACGAGCCCGAAGTTCCCGCTGGATGTCAGCGACGCGCCGACGTTGCTCGACTACCCGTTCCGCCGCTCGGGGGTCTGATTCCATAGTCCGGAGCGCTTCCACCAGCTGCCGAAGTTCGCCCAGCAGATCAGCGGCCACCGGATCAGCCGGGGCGGCGATCGGCGACAGCCGATTCGACATCGCGCGGCCCTGCTCCACGGCGGCCAGCACCCCCGCCGGTTTGCCGGCCTTCAGCGCCAGCGCCACGTTCAGCTCGGCCAGCTTGCGACCGTGAACGGCGCCCGCGGTCTGCATGTCGATGCTGCCGAACTGGGCCTGGTGGCTAGCCAACTCCTCCAGACCGGATCGAATTTCGCGGCGGGCGTCAGCAGCGCGACCAACGCCGAGACACAGCTGAGCGGCAACGAGGCGAGTATGTAGCTTCATCGAAATCGAATCCGCCGATCGAGCTCCACCGGCCTCGGCCGCCACGACCTGGGCGTCATCGATCCGGTTGGCGCGATACAACGCCTCGGCAGCGATCAGGCGCGCCGTGCGGGCCTTGGAGTGCAGACCGATCCCGGCGTACTCGGCCGCCAGGCGCAGCGCCGGTTTGGCCAGCCGGCTGCCCGGACGACCCGCGGCCTGGTCGGCGTGCAGCAACACCAGCTCGGCGTCCCGTCGCCACGGATCGTTGCCCCGGCGGCGAAACCGATCCCGCGCACTGGCGGCCAAGCGACGGGCGGCTGAGATTTCGCCATCCATCAAAGCGCATTCGGCCCGTGCCAGTTCGACCTCGCCGACGTCCTTCCACAACCGCGCGGCGCGCGAGATCTCCCCTGCCGCGAGCAGAGCCTCGTCAGCTTCACGATGCAGCCCGGCGGCCAGCAGTACTCGGGAACGGTCGAAAAGAATCACGGCCGGCGATACGTCGGCACCAAGATCGCGAGCCGCGCCCATCATCTGCAGCGATACCGCCAGATTGCCGGCGAAGAACTCGACCTCGCCCAGGTTGTGTTGCGCTTTGGCCTGTTCGACGAGCAGGCCGTATTCCGAGGCCAGGGCCACCGCCTGGGTGTAGTCCGGCCGAGCTCGATCGAGATTACCCAGATATACATGAAGCATTCCGCGATTGAGCAGGATGTTGCAGGCACTTCGTGGATCAGCCGAGTCCAGCAGTGCGACCGCGGCATCAAGTTCGTTGAGCCCGAGCAGGAATTTCCCCCCGCGCACCTGCATGTAGCCCAAGTGCAGGTGCAGCAGCACCTTGATGTGGCGATCGCCGGTCCGAGCGACGTAGCGGGCTACCCCTTCGATCGCCCGCAGGCCACGATCGAGACCGGCCAGTTCCGATTCCGACGTCGCCATCGCTAGCGCGATGCGCATCGCCAGGCGCTGCCGCTCGGCCCCGTCGGCACCGTCGGCACCGTCGGCACCGTCGGCCCCGTCGCTGCGACGTTGCAGTGCACTCTGGGCCCGACGTAGTTGACGGGCGGCCTGCATCGGCCGACCCGCGCTGTTCTCGGCCAGACCTAAGCGGTAGTGATGCTCAGCTCGCGCCAGGTCCATGACGAGTTTCGGTCGCGGACGACGGGCGAGCAAGATGGACCAACTTCGTCACGGCCTGCCAACCCCGGGTGACTGCTGCGGCCTTGGTTACCGTGCCCCAGTTTCGTTGCTTGCGCAGGTTCTCGGCCAGCTGGCCGGCCAGCACCGGCGCAGCGAACGACGTGCCACTCCAGGTGGCGAATCCGCTGCGGTAGTCGTCCGGATCGATCGTCGCTCTCGGCATCGCCCCGTCGGCATTCAATGCGGCGCTGGCTTGCAGGGCACCGTCCAGATCAGTGGGCATGGTGCTGACCAAGGCGGCACCCGGACGTAGGCACAGGACCCAATCGCCATCGTTGGAGAACAACGCCTCGACCCGCTGGTCGGGGTTGAGGGCCCCGACACTGATGACCGGCAACGCATTGCGGCTCGCCGGGAGTCTGGACTGGGCGTGCGGGGCGAAGCCCGCCGGATAGAAGTGCCGGTTAGTGGCATCGTTACCCGCGGCAGCCACAGTGAGGACGCCGAGTTTGCCTAGCTCCGCCAGGGGAATCAGCACTTTATGATCCGCCGCCTGGTCAGCCGGCAGTTCGTGGTAATACCCGAGCGACAACGAGACGACGTCGACCAGGAAATCTTCCCGACCGGTCGCCAGCGCGATCGCCTGGCGCATTACCAGCCGGTTGAGCGCACCGAGGAACTGAGACTCGGGAACGGTGCCGTCGCCTAGCATCACCTTGACCGCCAGGATGTCGGCGTCCGGGCAGGTCTGACGGATCAGGCCGGCGATGAACGTGCCATGGCCCTCGTCGGCTTGCAGTAGCCCGTCCAAAGTAGCGGCGGTCGAGCGGTCGGTGCTGCCCTTGCCCTGACTGTGAAGCCCGATCGGCAACGTCGAGTCCACCGTCGGATTGCGGTCCACGATGCTGTCGGGGAGCCACCAGTGCTTGCCGACCCCAGAATCCAGGATCGCCACCACCGGTCGACGACCCCGCAACTGGTCGTCCGGGACGCGGGCGGGTTCGGGTCCGAGCCACGCCACCGGGCCGCGGCCGCCCCGGCCGGGCAGGCCGTACTCGGCGATCGGTGAACTGAACCCGGTACCCATGAAACCGGTACCCATGAAGCCCGTGCCCATGAAACCGGTACCCATGAAACCGGTACCCATGAAGCCGGTACCCATGAAGCCCGTGCCCATGAAACCGGCTGCCTGGGCGTCGTTCACGGTGAGCAGATGGTCGAGCGTGACTCGATGCGCAAGCTGCCCACGCTCGCCACGCACCTGGGAGCGAAAGTGCTGCAACACCTTCCAGGCATCCGGGGGCGCCGAGGCGCCGACGCCCTCGCGCGGCAACAGCGGGATGGACACCGTCACGATCCGGTCGGCGAGGTCCCGCAAGCCGTGAGCGACCGCGATGTCGTAGAGATCCTGGTCCAGGACCGGTTCACCGAGGCGCAACCCCGAGGCGTAGGCCGCCTCTTCCAGGCACTGACGCAAGACTTCGTCGTCCCAATCGCCCTTGCTCGACAGCAGACTGGCACCGACGTAAACGGTGGCCCGCAGATCGGTGATATCGCTGGAGCGCGCGGCGGTACTCGGGTCGAGGACCCGGCTGTCGTGCCGAGTCAGCATCATGGGCAGTTGACCGAAGTTGGGTACGCCACGAGGCGGCGACCCGGGCCGGGCGGCGGACGAATAGTCAGACGGCATACAAACCCCATTGTGCTGGACTAAGCGGCGGACGCTGAGCGAGCTGGTGCACAGCCTATGGCTAGATCTCCACCTGTGGCGTTACGACGGGCGGATGCGACGGCGGTTCCGGGGCGCGAACCACGAACCGGGTCAATCCGTGAGGTGATTCTTCGAACACGAATCGACCGTCCGCGTCGGCGGTCGTGTGCAGCGAGAACGAGCCTTGACGAAGCTCCACGGCGACGTTCGCGCCGGGGGCACACCAGCCGTCGATACGCACTCGGTCCGGCCCGGCCGGGCTGATCGACACCATCGTGGTCAGGCTGTCGGACGTGAAGGTCAAGGTCTTGACGTCGCTGACCTGTTCGCCACCGCGCGCGGACAGGGCCCCCGCCGGAATCGCCGACAATTCGGCCAGCTCGGCCTGCAATGCATCGAGCGTGATCGCGAACTGGAGCCGATCGACCAGGTCGCCCGGAACCGGATCGATCGCGCTGTACAGCGCGGCCAGGCGGTTCATGACCTCGGCGTCGATTCCGTCCAGAGGCTGGTCGGCGAGCGACTCCCATGAGGGAATCTCTGAGGTGTTCATCGAAGCTCCCATCGAGCATCAGTGGCGAGTGAGGCGCGTAGTTTCGCCAGGCAACGGCCCCGAGTGGGACCGATGCTCCCCATCGGCATTCCCAGCGAGCGAGCCAGCTCGGAGTAGTCCGGACGATCGGCAAACGCGATCACCCGCAATAATTGCTGGCAGCGGTCGGGCAATGTCGACACGTGCTTCCACAACAGCTGTTCGGAAGCCGCACGCACTGTCACGTTTTCTGGCGTGTCGTCTTCGGCGGACACGAAGTCGTCGTCGTCCAACTCGGTCGGAGACTGCCGAGTCAAACCCTTCGAGACCCGCCATGATTCTCGCTTGGCGGTGACAATCAGCCACTGCAGGACCGAGCGGGAATCCGCGATCGAGTGAGCGCTCTTGACCAGCGCGAGCCAGGTCGTCTGCAATACGTCCTCAGTCGAGGCCGTATCCAGCCGTTGAGCTCGTACTGTGTGCCACAGGATCGGGGTGAGCATCGCCACCAGGTCGGCCATCGCATCGGATTGGCCGCCTCGATACCGCTGGAACGCCTCGCCGGCCCGTGAGGCCAGCGTTCCCTGTTCCGCCTCCGCGTTGATCATGGCGCGGACGGGCCTTTGGGTGACTTCGGTGTGGCTGACATCAGGTCTTCCCCCGGGGTGAAGTTTAAATCCGTGTAGGGCTGAGCCTAGGGCTTTCTGTTACCTACACAAGGAGGCAGCTGTCACGCCAGTAATACACAACGCCGCAGGCCTGTATCAGGGACGAAGCAAGCCGCTCCTGAGCGATGTGAAATATCCGGTTCCGGGACTCGCCGCGCAGGCAGTGAGCGTCGGCCTGATCGAACAGGCCGCGGCGTCTCGAGGGGGGCTGTCGGTAGTCGGCGAGGCCCGGAGCCGGCCCGTACCCGCGGTCATCAGACCTGGAGAGTCGCCGACCCGGGCGGGACATCCATCCGTCGCCCTGTGTGAGGTGATCGCCGACGGCCACCCGGCCCGGCTGATCACGGCGATCAAGGCCTGGGCCGAATCGCTGGCGGTGCTTCATCAGAGGTCGAATCGATTCGGGCCGGCGCCGCCGGCCCGGCTACCCTGGGTCCTCGAGCCCGACTACCCGCCCGCCCATCTTCGTTCCCGACTGGACGAGCCGGGCCTGGCTGGTGTGCTGGCCGAGATTCGGTCCAACCCGGGGTTGCGGGGCGCCCTGGACCGGGTCAATCAGACTTGGACGGGCCGGCACTGGATTCACGGCAATGCCACCACCGCGAACGCGGTAGCTCGAGCCATCGGTGCCTACCGGTGGCAGGTGTGGCTGGTCGACTCGGAATCAGCCGGCCTGGGCGATCCTTCGTGGGATCTGGCCACGGCTTGCGACGCATTGCTTCTTCACGGCCAGACGAGGCGGATCGATATGCGCCCGGCCGTCTCGGCGTTTCTAGACGCCTACCGCAGCTGCGAGGGCCCCGGGCGATTGTCGCACCCGATGCTGATCACCCGGGCCCTGCTCACGTCGGTGGAACTGGCTTGCTCGCGCTCGAACGCCGCTGAACAGCCCACCGGCGTTGCGCGACGCGGGCTCGCTCAGCAAGCCCTGCGCCGAGCGTCCCGCCTGGCGCTGACGCAAGCGGCACCGGTGCCGGTCGCCGGCCTCACCACAGTTCCGCTCGCCGTGTAGCGACGCTGGAAGACCTAGGCCGACGCGCTGTCCTCGGCAAGGTTGCGGGTGCGGTTGACGTCGACCGGAATTCCCGGGCCCATCGTGGTCGAGAATGACACCTTGCGCAGGTACTTGCCCTTGGCCGAGGACGGCTTGGAACGCAGGACCTCGTCCAGCGCCGCGCCGTAGTTCTCGATCAGCTGCTCTTCGGTGAAGGAAGCCTTGCCGATGATCAGGTGCAGGTTGGACTGCTTGTCCACCCGGAACGTGATCTTTCCGCCCTTGATGTCGGACACGGCCTTGGCCACGTCCGGCGTCACGGTGCCGGTCTTCGGGTTGGGCATCAGGCCACGCGGGCCGAGGACACGGGCGATTCGGCCGACCTTGGCCATCTGGTCCGGGGTGGCGATCGCGGCGTCGAAATCGAGGAAGCCGTCGGTGATCTCCTGGATCAGGTCGTCACTGCCGACCTTGTCGGCCCCCGCGGCTCGAGCTGCCTCAGCCTGCTCGCCGGTGGCGAACACGATGACCCGGGCCGTCTTGCCGGTGCCGTGCGGCAGGCTGACCGTGCCACGAACCATCTGATCGGCTTTGCGGGGATCGACTCCGAGGCGCATCGCGACCTCAACAGTGCCGTCGAACTTGGTGGGTGAGGTCTGCCGGGCGATCTTGACAGCCTCCAGCGGGCTGTAGATCTTGTCGGGCTCGATGAGCTTGGCGGCGGCCTCGTAGGCCTTGCTGCGCTTGGTCATGATGGTGCTCCAATTCGGTCAGTGGTCAACGGAGGCCGGCGGTCGGCGCCCTCCCACGCGTGCGGGTACAGCGGTGAAGCGGTGTGCTGATCTTCTGAGATTCGACTCACTCGGAAACGGTGATGCCCATCGAACGGGCAGTGCCGGCGATGATCTTGGCGGCCTGGTCGATGTCGTTGGCGTTGAGGTCTTCCATCTTGGTCTGCGCGATCTCGCGAACCTGGGCCATGCTGACCTTGGCGACCTTGGTCTTGTGCGGTTCGCCGGAGCCCTTGGGAACACCGGCGGCGGCCAGTAGCAGTCGAGCGGCCGGCGGCGTCTTGGTGACGAAGGTGAATGAGCGGTCCTCATAGACCGAGATCTCGACCGGGACGACCTGGCCGCGCTGGGATTCCGTCGCGGCGTTGTAGGCCTTGCAGAACTCCATGATGTTCACACCGTGCTGGCCCAGCGCCGGACCGACCGGCGGAGCCGGGTTGGCGGCGCCCGCCTGGATCTGCAGCTTGATGATCGCGGTGAGTTTCTTCTTGGGAGGCATTCGTTTCTCTTCTTCTTGGAGATGCTGGATTGTGGGAGCTGACGGATTAGATCTTCGAAACCTGGCTGAAGGACAGCTCGACCGGCGTCTCGCGTCCGAAGATCGACACCAGAACCTTGAGCTTGGAGTGCAGCGGGTCGATCTCGTTGATGGTCGCCGGCAACGTGGCGAACGGACCATCCATCACGGTTACCGATTCCCCGATCTCGAAGTCGACGACCTGTGTGGCGGCCGAACCGCCGCCATCGGCCGAACCAGCGCCGCCCTTGCCGAGGTTCGCTGCCTTCTGCGTAGCGGGCGCGAGGATCTTGATGACCTCGTCGATCGACAGCGGTGAGGGCTTGGACGTAGCGCCGACGAAGCCGGTGACACCGGGGGTGTTACGAACAGCGCCCCATGAGTCGTCGGTCAGGTCCATTCGGACCAGGATGTAACCCGGGAAAACCTTGCGGTTCACCACCTGGCGCTTGCCGTTCTTGATCTCGGTGACCTCTTCGGTCGGGACTTCGACCTGATAGATGTAGTCCTCCATGTCCAGTGACTGGATCCGGCTCTCGAGGTTGGTCTTGACCTTGTTCTCATAGCCCGCGTAAGAGTGCACGACGAACCAGTCACCCGATGCGGCCCGAAGCTGGCTGCGCAGCTCCTCGATCGGGTCGGCCTCGGCGTCATCGGGATCGCCGCTTGACCCATCGGCGGCCGCCTGGTCTTCGGCTTCAAGCTCAGCGGCGACCTCAGCGGCGGCTTCGGCCCATTCGGAGTCCGCCTCGGCTTCGGCCGCTTCGTTGAACTTCTCTTCGGGACTGATGCCGTACACCTCGTCCTCGACGTTCAGAGACGGCAGCATTACGCCCGAGGCGCTGGCCTCGACGTCGCTGGGTGCTTCTGCGTCGTGTCCGAACTGGGTCACAGGCTCTCTTCCTTGCTACGTTGCGGGTGCGGGTGCGGGTGCGGGTGTGCGGGTAGTAGTGCGCCGGCTGGTCAGCGGCCGACTGAGAATTGGCTAGCCGAAGATCGCCAGGACGAGCTTGGCCAGGCCGAAATCGAGCAAGGCGACGATCGTCACCATGATCACCACGAAAATGACGACAACCACGGTGTAGGTCACCATTTCGTTGCGAGAAGGCCACAGGACCTTCCGCATTTCGGCCACGGTTTCGCGCGTCCGCCGACGCAGAGCCCGGAAGATCGCCGGTAGCCAAGCCCACAGCAGGCTCGACCCGCCACCCGACGTACCGCGGCTAGGCGGCGTCGAAGGCGCGTGGGTCTCGGTATCGGTCACCAGTTCTCCTCTCGGGCAACTCGAGCGACTCAGTTGCCTGAGTACGTCCGCGCTGCTTAGTGCGCAGGGGCGGCAGGACTCGAACCTGCAACCGCCGGTTTTGGAGACCGGTGCTCTACCAATTGAGCCACGCCCCTTCGAACGGGGCGTGCCCGATCTGAATGGACCTGCGGTGAGACCTCAACTGGATGCGCGCATGCTTACGCACGGCCAACTAAGGACCCGATGGACCAGTGTAGGGGGTCTGAGCGCTGTCGCCAAAAGGCCCTCAAATCCGCCGCGGCCCACCAGATAGCCTGTTGGGCGTGACCGCACAGCCTAGTTCCGACGTTACCGGCACGACCCAGAGCAGCACCCCGGCGGCGGTGGCCTACGCCGACTACGTGTCGCAGGGTCTCAAGCTGAACATGCAGCGGGGTCAGCCCAGCGAGGCCGACTTCAACTTGTCTAACGGGTTGCTCAGCGCTGTCGGCGAGGCCGATCTGCACCTGGCGGACGGCACCGACGTCCGCAACTACTCCCCCGATTCGAAGGGGTTGCCTTCCGCTCGCGCGCTGTTCGGACGCTACCTGGACGTCCCTGGCGAGCAGGTCATCGTCTGGAACAACGCCAGCCTCGAACTGCAGGCCCACGTCTTGAGCCTCATGCTGCTGCGGGGCCGACCGGACACGGGTCCCTGGGCCGGCACGAACCCGAAGATCATCGTCAACATTCCCGGCTACGACCGGCACTTCAAGCTGCTGCAGACTCTCGGCTTCGAGCTGGTTCCGGTTGATATGCAGGCCGACGGGCCTGACCTTGATGCGATCGAGCGTCTTGCGGCGGCGGATCCCTCCATTCGCGGGATCTTGTTCGTGCCGACGTACTCCAACCCGGGCGGAGAGACCATCTCTGAAGCGAAAGCCCGCAGGCTGGTGGCGTTGACGGCGGCCAATGCCGACTTCACCGTGTTCGCCGATGACGCCTACCGGGTGCACCATCTCGACCCGGAAAACCGCGACACCCCCGTGAACCTGATCGCCCTGGCCGCCGAGGTCGGCCAGCCGGACCGGGTATTTACCTTCGCCTCGACCAGCAAGATCACCTTCGCTGGCGCCGGGTTGGGCTTCGTGGCCAGCAGCTCGGCCAACATCGCATTTCTGCACTCCTACCTCAACGCGCTGTCGATCGGCCCCAACAAGATCGAGCAGCTGCGACACGTCCGGTTCCTGGAGTCATATCCCGGTGGTGTGGACGGGCTGATGGCCGATCACGGCCGTCTGGTCGCGCCGAAATTCGCGGCGGTATCCGACATCCTGGCTGAGGAGTTGGGCGACAGTGCCTTGGCGACCTGGTCCAAGCCGCGAGGCGGGTATTTCATCAGCCTGGACACCAAGCTGCCGGTTGCCAGCCGAGTCATCGAGCTGGCCGCCGCGGCCGGGGTCAGTC
>Ga0068863_100002675_pt1 | contig 17619 bp, 12 predicted proteins | sample KBSSwiS62_FD_66596 | JGI IMG/M metagenome (GOLD analysis project Ga0068863, IMG submission 66596) | Switchgrass rhizosphere microbial communities from Kellogg Biological Station, Michigan, USA - KBS Switchgrass S6-2 | ecosystem: Host-associated > Plants > Roots > Rhizosphere > Soil ...
CAGCCGAAGTATCCCTACGCCACGATGAAGGAGTTGCTGGCGCACGCCAAGGACAACAAGCTCACGGTCGCCCAGGTCGTCATGGCGAACGAGGTCGCGGTGTCCGGAAAGAGCGAGGCCGAGATCAACGCGTTCGTGGACAAGATTCACACGGCGATGGTCAGCATCGTGAAGTCCGGCCTGTCCGCGCCGCCGAGCACGCTGCCGGGACCGATCAAGCTCAAGACGAAGGCGGGCGACGTCTACAAGCGCGCGATGGACGACGAGTACGAGAAGCAGCGCGGCGTCGGCATCGTCGCCGCGTACGCGCTCGCGGGCTCCGAGGAGAACGCGCGCGGCCACTTGGTCGTCACGGCGCCGACAGGCGGCTCGGCCGGCGTGATGCCGGCGCTCGTCTACGCGCTCGGCGAAGGCGGACGCAAGCTCTCGCAGGACAAGATCAGGAGCGGCATGCTTTCGGCGGCCGGGATCGGTTATCTCTGCAAGCACAACGCGACGTTGTCGGGCGCGGAGGGCGGGTGTCAGGCCGAGATCGGCGTCGCGTCCGCGATGGGCGCGGCGTTCCTTGCCGAGGCGCACGGCTTCCCGCCGCAGGTCGTCGCGAACGCGGCCGAATCTTCGCTCGAGCACCACCTCGGCATGACGTGCGACCCCGTCGCGGGTTTCGTGCAGCTGCCGTGCATCGAGCGCTGCGCGTTCGGAGCGGTGAAGTCGTGGACCGGGTTCATGATCGCGAGCAACGAGATTCCGGCGAACCGGCGCGTCGACTTCGACACCACGGTGAGCGCGATGGCGCTCACGGCGAAGGAGATGAACTCGAAGTACAAGGAGACGTCGGAAGGCGGACTCGCCGTGTCCGTGGTGCTCTGCTGAGGGCGCCTCGCGTCCAGGGACGGATGCAGACGATAGTCGTGCGCTCGGTGCACGCCGATGAGTAGCGCAACGAGGACCGCCGCGATCGCTTGGCTGATCGCGGCGGTCTACTACTTCTATCAGTACATGCTGCGCTCGGCTCCGGCCGTGATGATGCCGCAGCTCCAGGACGCGTTCGGATTGGGCGCGCTCGGCGTCACCTCGCTCGTCGGGCTTTTCTACTACGGCTACTCGCCGTTCAGCCTCGTCGCGGGCGTCGCGATGGACAGCCTCGGCCCGCGCAAGGTCGTGCCGATCGGCGCCGCCGTGGTCGGCGTCGGCGCGCTGTTGTTCGCGACCGGCGGCACCGAGGCCGCGAGCATCGGCCGGTTCATTCAGGGCGCGGGCGGCGTCTTCGCGCTGATCGGCGCCGCCTACATCGCGACGCAGAACTTCCCGGCGTCGCGCGCCGCGACGCTGATCGGCGCGACGCAGATGTTCGGGATGGCCGGCGGATCGGCCGGCCAGTTCGTCGTCGGGCCGCTGATGGGCCGCGGCATCCCGTGGCAGTCGTTCTGGATCGGCATGGGCGTGATCGGCCTCGTGATCAGCGTGCTGCTGTTCATGCTGCTGCCGAAACGTTCGAAGACCGCCGACGGCACGCGCGCGGCGCGAGGCGACGTCTTGAGCGGCGCCGCGCGAGCTCTCGTCGCGGTGTTCCGGAATCCGCAGTCGATACTTTGCGGGATCATCGCGGGGCTGCTCTTCATACCGACGACGATCTTCGACATGACCTGGGGCGTGCGCTATCTCGAGGAGGCGCACGGCTTCGACTACGCGACGGCCGTGCTGCGCTCCGCGAGTGTGCCGTTCGGCTGGATCATCGGTTGCCCGCTGCTCGGGTTCGTTTCCGACCGAATCGGGCGGCGCAAGCCCGTGATCGCGGGCGGCGCGCTCGTTTTGCTCGGTTGCCTCGTCTGGATCCTGTACGGACCGCCGGACCTGCTGCCGCCATACGTGCTCGGCGTCCTCGCGGGCATCGCCTCGGGCGCGGCGATGCTGCCCTACACCGTGATCAAGGAAGCGAACGCGCCCGAGCATGGCGGCACTGCAACGGGCGTCGTGAACTTCATCAATTTCACGTTCAGCGCGCTGCTCGGCCCCGTGTTCGGATGGCTTCTCGTGGCCGTCACCGGCGACGCGGCGCAGCGCGAGCTCGGGCATTACCAGACGACGTTTCAGCCGCTGCTGTACGGCGTGATACTCGCGCTCGTGCTCACGCTGCTGCTCAAGGAAACGGGAACCGCCGCCGTGCGCGGTGCGCGTGTAGCGGAATCGGCGTGAGAGAGGATAGCAATCCAATGACGAAGTTCGACCAGTTGCTGGAGCGCTGCAAGAAGCTCGCTCCGATACCGACCGCCGTCGCGCATCCGTGCGAGGTCACGGCGCTCGAGGGGGCGCTCGAGGCCGCGGAGCTGGGCCTCATCGTGCCCATCCTCGTGGGCCCCGCCGAGAAGATCCGTTCGCTGGCCAAGGCCCACAAGATCGACCTCGGCAAGACGGAGATCGTCGACGTGCCCCACAGCCACGCCTCCGCCGCACGCGCCGTCGAGCTCGTGCGCGAAGGCAAGGCTGAGCTCTTGATGAAAGGCAGCCTCCACACGGACGAGCTGCTCGGCGCGGTCATTGCGCGCGAAACGGGCCTCAGGACCCAGCGGCGGATGAGCCACGTGTTCCTGATGGACGTGCCGACGTATCACAAGCCGATCTTGATCACCGACGCCGCGATCAACATCGCGCCGACGCTCGAGGACAAGGTCGACATCTGCCAGAACGCGATCGACATCGCACGCGTGATGGGCGTGAAGAAGCCGAAAGTCGCGATCCTCGCGGCGGTGGAGACCGTCACGTCGAAGATGCCGGCGACGCTCGACGCCGCCGCGCTCTGCAAGATGGCGGACCGCAAGCAGATCGTCGGCGGTGTGCTCGACGGACCGCTCGCGTTCGACAACGCGATCAGCAAGGAAGCGGCCAAGACGAAAGGCATCGTTTCCGACGTCGCGGGCGATCCCGACATCCTGCTCGTTCCGGATCTCGAGGCCGGCAACATGGTCGCGAAGTTGCTGAGCTTCCTCGCGAAAGCCGACAGCGCCGGTCTCCTGCTCGGCGCTCGCGTGCCGATCATCCTCACGAGCCGCGCGGACAGCGTGCGCTCGCGGATTGCGAGCTGCGCCGTCGCGATGCTCGCCGCGCACGCGCGTAGGCGAGCCGCTTAAGCAGACGAAGGCCGATGTCCGACCACATTCTCGTGTTGAACGCCGGCTCCTCGAGCGTGAAGTTCGCGGTGTACGGCCGCGCCGCGGACGCCTGGGCCGACGAAGCCCGCGGCCAGATCGAAGGCATCGGCACCGCGCCGAAGTTCAGCGCGAAGGACGCAGCGGGCCAGAAGCTCGTCGACGAGAAGCTCGGCGCGGACGTGCGCGACGCGCGCTCCGCGCTCGGCGGTCTCGCGGCGTGGCTCCGGAAACGCTTCCCGGACGCGACGCTCGTCGGCGTCGGCCATCGCGTCGTGCACGGCGGCAGCCGCCACGCGGCGCCGGCGCTCGTAACCGACGAGGTGCTCGCGGATCTGCGTGCGCTGATCCCACTTGCGCCGCTGCACCAGCCGCACAACCTCGCGGCGATCGACGTGCTGCGCGAGCGACAACCCGACGTGCCGCAGGTCGCGTGCTTCGACACGAGCTTCCACCGCGGCCAGAGCGCCGTCGCCGAGCTCGTGCCGCTGCCGAAACGAATCCGCGACCAAGGCGTGCAGCGCTACGGCTTCCACGGGCTCTCGTACGAGTACATCGCGTCGACGCTGCCGCAGGCGGCGCCCGAGATCGCAGATGGGCGCGTGATCGTCGCGCATCTCGGCAGCGGCGCGAGCCTCTGCGCTCTGAAGAAACGCAAGAGCGTCGACTGCAGCTTCGGCTTCACCGCGCTCGACGGTCTCTGCATGGGCACGCGGCCCGGCGCGATCGATCCCGGCGTCGTGCTGCATCTTTTTCAGACGCTCGAGATGTCTGCGAAAGAAGTCGAGGCGATGCTCTACAAGGAGTCGGGCCTGCTCGGCATCTCGGGCGTCAGCAACGACATGCGCGAGCTGCAAGCGAGCCAGTCGCCGGCCGCACGGCTCGCGATCGATTATTTCGTCTACCAAGCCGCGAAGCAGATCGGGGCGCTCGCGGCCGTGCTCGGCGGGGTCGACGCGCTCGTGTTCACGGCCGGCATCGGCGAGCGCTCGGCCGAGATCCGCAAGCGGATCTGCGCGGCGTCGGCGTGGCTCGGGCTGGATCTCGACGACGGCGCAAACGCGAACAACGGCCCACGGATAAGCGCGGCGAAGAGCCGCGTGTCCGCCTGGGTCGTCCCGACGAACGAAGAGCTCATGATCGCGCGGCATACCGCGTCCGTGCTCGGGATATAGCCGGCGCGATCGAGAACAAGAGGAAACCCGCATGGCAGCGAAACCGAAGGCAGCGAAAGCGAAGGCGAGGGCGGCGAGAGCCGTTGCGCCGGTAAAGGCAGCGAAAAGCGCGCCAACCTTGAAGAGCGCGAAACCCGCGAAGGCGATCAAGCCGGTGAAGCTCGCGAAGCCCGCTAAGCCCGCGAAGCCGAACGACTCCGGCGCCGAGCGCGAGACGGCATGGGACGGGCTCACGCCGGGCCTTTGGCAGAGCGAGGTCAACGTCCGCGACTTCATCCAGGTCAACTACACGCCTTACGACGGCGACGAGTCGTTTCTCGCGCCCGCAACCGCTCGAACGAAGAAGATCTGGAAGACGCTCGAACGGCTGTTCGTCGAGGAGCGCAAGAAGGGCGTGCTCGACGTGTCCCAGATCCCGAGCTCGATCACCGCGCACGCGCCGGGCTACATCGACAAGGACAACGAGGTGATCGTCGGCCTCCAAACGGAGGCGCCGCTCAAGCGCGCGATCATGCCGAACGGCGGCTTCAGGCTCGTCGCGAACGCGCTCAAGACCTACGGCTACGAGCCCGATCCTCGCGTCGTCGAGGCGTTCACGAAATACCGCAAGACGCACAACGACGCGGTGTTCGACGCGTACACGGCCGACGTACGCCGCTGCCGCAGCTCGCACATCTTGACCGGCCTTCCGGACGCCTATGGCCGCGGCCGGATCATCGGCGACTACCGGCGCGTGGCGCTGTACGGCGTGGACCGGCTCATCGCGCGCAAGCAGGAGGAGAAGGCGGGCCTCGACAAGGAGATGTCGACCGACGAGATCATCCGCGACCGCGAGGAGCTCGCCGAGCAGATTCGCGCGCTCAAGGAGCTCGTCGAGATGGCGAAGAGCTACGGCTTCGACGTCTCGCGCCCCGCGCGCACCGCGAAGGAAGCCGTGCAGTGGCTCTATCTCGGCTATCTCGCGGGTGTGAAGGAGCAGAACGGCGCCGCGATGTCGCTCGGACGCGTGTCGACGTTCCTCGACGTCTACTTCGAGCGCGACCTCGCTGCGGGAACGCTCACCGAGAGCGAGGCGCAGGAGATCATCGACGACTTCGTGATCAAGCTGCGGATCGTGCGCTTCCTGCGCACGCCCGAGTACGACGACTTGTTCGCGGGCGACCCGACCTGGGTCACCGAGTCGATCGGCGGCATGGGCGACGACGGGCGCACGCTCGTCACGAAGACGAGCTTCCGATTGCTCCAGACGCTCTACAACCTCGGGCCGGCGCCGGAGCCCAATCTCACGATCTGGTACTCGGCGCGGATGCCGGACGGCTTCCGGCGCTTCTCGGCGAAGGTCGCGATCGACACGAGCTCGCTGCAGTTCGAGAGCGACGAGATCATGCGCCGCGCGTGGGGCGACGACGGCGCGATCGCGTGCTGCGTCTCGCCGATGCTGCTCGGCAAGCAGATGCAGTTCTTCGGCGCGCGCGCGAACGTCGCGAAGCTGCTGCTTTACGCGATCAACGGCGGCCGCGACGAGATCAGCGGCGAGCAGATCGCACCGAAATTCGGCGCGGTCGAGGGCGACGTTCTCGACTTCGACGACGTGCTCGTGAAGTTCGAGCGGATGATGGACTGGCTCGCGGGCGTGTACGTGAACGCGATGAACATCATCCACTACATGCACGACAAGTACGCGTACGAGCGGATCGAGATGGCGCTGCACGACTACGCGCCGCTGCGCACGATGGCGTTCGGCATGGCCGGCCTGTCGGTGATCGCGGACAGCTTGTCCGCGATCAAGTACGCGAAGGTGCGCGTCGTGCGCGACAAGACCGGCCTCGTCACCGACTACAAGGTCGAGGGCGAGTTTCCGCTGTTCGGCAACAACGACAACCGCGTCGACCAGCTCGCGGTGTGGGCCGTCAGCACGTTCATGTCGAAGCTGCGCAAGTACCCGACGTATCGGCACGCGCTGCACACCCAGTCGATCCTCACGATCACGTCGAACGTCGTGTACGGCAAGGCGACGGGCAACACGCCCGACGGGCGCCGTCACGGCGAGCCGTTCGCGCCGGGCGCGAATCCGATGCACGGCCGCGATAGCCACGGGATTCACGCGTCCGCCGCGTCGGTCGCGAAGATCCCGTACCGCGACGCTCAGGACGGAATCTCGCTCACGACGACGGTCGTGCCGATGGGCCTCGGGCGCGTCGTGAAGGACCGAACGACGAACCTGACCGCGATGCTCGACGCGTTCTTCTCCGCGACCGGCTACCACATGAACGTCAACGTGCTGAATCGCGAGACGCTGCTCGATGCCGTGGACCACCCCGAGAAGTACCCGAGCCTCACGATCCGCGTCTCGGGCTATGCGGTGAATTTCGTGCGCCTCACGCGCGAGCAGCAGATGGACGTGATCAACCGCACGTTCCACGGAGACGACGGTCATGGCTAAGGCTCGAGCGAAAGCGCGGCGGCCGGCCAAAGCCGCGAAGAAAAATGCAGTGAAGAAAACAGCTGCGAAGATGTCGCGGCGGGCGAAGGCGGGCAAAGCTGCGAAGCCTGGGAAGTCGGCGAAGCGCGCGAAGTCCGCGAAACGGCCGCATGCCGCAAAGCCAGCCAAGGCAATGAAGCGGGCCGCGGTCGCGAAGGCCGCGCAACCTTCGAAGGGCGCGGCCGTGGCGGCGAAGACAAAGCCCGCCGCGCCGGCGAAAACGCCGGCTGCGCCGTCTGCCGCTGCGTCGTACAAGCCGCTCAAGGCGCCGAAGCATCGGGGGATCGGCCTCGAGGCCGCGAGCCCGTTCGAGATGCGCGTGAACCTCGCGAAGGATCTGCCCGAGATCGACGTGCAGAGCGCGCTCGACACCGGCGACATGGGCTTTCTGCATTCGTTCACGACGGGCTCGACCGTCGACGGCCCCGGCGTGCGCGTCGTCGCGTGGACGACGGGCTGCCAGTGGCGCTGCCGCTATTGCCACAATCCGGACACCTGGACGATGCGCAACGGCTATCCCGTGAGCGTCGCGAACGCGACCGCGGAGCTGCGCAAGTACAGCCAAGGCCTCAAGGTGATGAACGGCGGGCTCACCATCAGCGGCGGCGAGCCGCTCATGCAGGATCGCTTCGTCGTGAAGGTGTTCGACGCGGCGAAGAAGATGGGCGTGCACACGACGATCGAGACGAACGGCTTCCTCGGCGAGCGCTTGACTGACGACGATCTCGCGAAGATCGATCTCGTTATGCTGGGCATCAAAGCGTGGGGCGCCGAGCTGCACAAGGAGCTCACGGGCCGCGACAACGCTCCGACGCTCGAGTTCGGGCGCCGGCTCGCGAAGCTGAAGAAGAGAATCTGGGTGCGCTTCGTGCTCGTGCCGAATCTCACCGACGACCTCGACGACGTCGGCAAGATCGCCGAGTTCGCGGCCTCGCTCGGCAACGTCGACCGCGTCGAAGTGCTGCCGTTCCACCAGATGGGCCGGTTCAAGTGGCGTGAGCTCGGCATTCGCTATCACCTCGAAGACACGCAGCCGCCGTCGGCGGAAGTCGTCGAACAAGCGTGCGCGGTGTTCCGCGCCGCGGGTCTCGAGGCGCACTAGCGTCGAGCGCCGCGATACGAAGGCTCTCGGTCGGCGAGTAGATGACCTTCGTGAAGTACCTCTGACCGCCTGTCGCAGGTTGTTCGCGGTCGAACCGACGGGTAACGTTACGGAGTCGAACGGTCCAACACTGCTTCGGCATCTCGCGTTCCTGTCGGCGGCATCGGAACAGCCGGTTCGAAAATCGATCGGCTTCCGCTGCTGCGACGTAGCGCAGCGGCAGAGGTGATTGCGTGAGCTCGAGAGGGATAACCCATTTTCTGCAGCAACGGCTGCTACAGGTCGCAGGCGGCATCTTCGCCTTTGCGTTCCTCATGAGCGCCGCGTACGCGCAGCCGGCAAAGCCGGCAGACGGCTACACCGGCTCCGCCGCGTGCAAGGATTGCCACGAGAGCCAGTACGAGCGCTGGCGCACGACGCGGATGGCGAACGTCGTCGTCGATCCGAAGCAGCATCCCGAGGCCGTGCTCGGCGACTTCAAGACGCCGAATCCGCTCGTGACCTTCAAGCCGAAGGACGTCGCGTTCGTCTACGGCAGCAAGTGGAAGCAGCGCTACTTCGTCAAGCGCGGCGACGACTATTTCGTGCTCGGCGCGCAGTGGAACGTGATCACGAAGGCGTGGAGCAAGTACCACGTCGACGTCGGGACGGATTGGTGGGCGGAACACTACCCGGACGATCAAATGCAGCGGCCGACCGGGCCGCTCTGCGACGGCTGCCACTCGACCAACTACAACGTCGCGACGAAGCAGCCGACCGAATGGAACGTCGGCTGCGAGAAGTGCCACGGGCCGGGCGCCGCGCACGTCGCGAGCCCGAAAGCCGACAATATCGTGAACCCCGCGCGGCTCGATCAAGTCAGCGGCAACGACGTCTGCATCCAATGTCACTCGCAGGGGCAGCCGCTTCAGAAGCCGCTGAACGGCGTGTACTACGATTGGCCGGTCGGCTACGAGCCCGGCAAGCGGCTCTCGGACTACTGGCGGCTCGAGGAGCACAAGCTCGGCGAGGAGACCTTCACGCACTGGCCCGAAGGCTCCGCGCACAAGAACCGCATGCAGGGCAACGACTTCGTGCAGAGTCAGATGTACAAGCGCGGCGTCGCGTGCTGGTCTTGCCACGACGTGCACGGCACCGACAACAACGCGCTGCTGTTGAAGCCCGTCAATTCGACATGCACGACGTGCCACACGCCGCAGAGCCTGCCGGGCCCGAACGAGCCGATGCTGGGGCACAGTCATCACAGCGTCGGCAACGTGCAGTGCGTCGACTGCCACATGCCGAAGATCGCGCGCGAGATCGGCGATTTCTACGTGCGCAGCCACACGTTCCGGTTCATCCCGCCGTCGGCCACGGAGCTCTACAAGGTTCCGAACCCGTGCACGACGTGCCATCGGGATCAGACGACCGCGAGCGCGACCGCGACGATCTTGAAGTGGCCCGACGTGTCGCCGTGGCGAGTGCAACAGTGATCGCGACCGTGCTCTGCGCCCGCGATCAGGTCTGCGGATTCCGCATCTCGAGTCGAAAGGAGTAGACGATGCAATACGCGCGCTTGGGTGAAACCGGTTTGATCGTGTCGCGTCTCGCGCTCGGCAGCATGACGTTCGGCGCCGGCGCCGGAATCTTCGCGTCGGTCGCGAAGGTGGATCAGAAAAGCGCGAACGACCTCGTCGCGCGCGCGATCGACGGCGGCGTCAACTTCTTCAACTCGGCCGACGTCTACGCGGGTGGAGAGTCCGAGCGCATCCTCGGCAAAGCGATCGGCCCGAAGCGCCACGGCACCGTGATCGCGACGAAAGTCGGCAACCGGATGGGCGACGCCGTCATCGAGAGCGGTCTCTCGCGCCGGCACGTTCTCGGCGCCGCGGACGCGAGCCTCGAGCGGCTCGGCACCGATTACATCGACGTCTACCTCGTGCACAAGGTCGACCCGCTCACGCCCATGGAGGAAACGATCGAGGCGCTCGAGCGCCTCGTACGCGACGGCAAGGTCCGTTACGTGGGCTTCTCGAACTGGCAGGCGTGGCAGGCCGCGAAAGCGGTCGGCATTCAGAAAGCCCGCGGCTTCAGCCCGTTCCGCGCGGCCGAGATGTACTACTCGCTCGTCGGGCGCGATCTCGAGCACGACGTCGTGCCGTTTTGCGCGGACGCCGGCATCGGCGTCATGGTGTGGAGCCCGCTCGCGGGCGGCTTCCTGAGCGGCAAGTACACGCGCGAGAAGCCGAAGGGCGAGAGCGGCGACCGGCTCGGCGGCTTCGACTTCCTGCCGTACGATCGCCAGCGCGGCTACGACCTCGTCGCTATCTTGCGCACGATCGGCGAGAAACGCGGCGCGACCCCGGCGCAGGTATCGCTCGCGTGGCTGCTGACGCGCCCGACGGTGTCGTCGATCCTGATCGGCGCGTCGAGCGCCGCGCAGCTCGCGGACAACGTCGCGGCGGTGGACGTGAAGCTCACGCCCGAGGATCTCGCGGCGCTCGATGCGGCGACGAAGCCGACGCAGCCGTACCCGAACTGGTTCACCGATCGCGTCGCGGACGGCAAGGCGCACGCGGCGCTCGGGATCAAGCTCGCGGTGCCGCCGATCCGCTAAGGCAGCGCATGGCCGAGGCCGTGACTCGTGACGTCGACGCGGGGCTTTCCGGCGCAGACCCGCGGCGGTCGACATTAGCGGCCGATCTTGATCCGCTGCGCGTATTTCTCGGCCAACACGCGCGCTTGTTCGTTCTGACCGGCGCGGGCGTCAGCACCGAATCGGGCATCCCCGACTATAGAGACTCGGGCGGCGAGTGGAAGCGGCCGTCGCGGCCCGTGATGTTTCGCGACTTCATGACACAACCCGCGACGCGCAAACGCTACTGGGCGCGCGGCGTCGTCGGTTGGCAGCATCTGCACCGCGCCGCCCCGAACGACGCGCACCGGGCGCTCGCGCGGCTCGAGCGCGCGGGCCGCGTCGAGCTGCTCGTCACGCAGAACGTCGACCGGCTTCACCAGGCCGCGGGCAGTGGAGCCGTCGTCGACTTGCACGGCCGCGCCGACGTCGTGCGCTGCATGGGCTGCGAGCGGCGGATTTCGCGCGCCGATCTCCACGCCGAGCTGGTGACGCTGAATCCGGCGTGGGCCGATCTCGGCGCGGACGCGGCGCCCGACGGCGATGCCGACGTCGCGGACGCGGACTACGAGAGCTTTCGCGTGCCCGACTGCGCGGCCTGCGGCGGCACGCTGAAACCCGATGTCGTGTTTTTCGGCGAGAGTGTGCCGAAGGAGCGCGTCGCGCGCGCGATGCAGGCGCTCGCCGATGCCGACGCCGCCCTCGTGGTCGGCTCGTCGCTGATGGTCTTCTCCGGCTATCGCTTCGCGCGCGCGGCTGCCGAGCTCGGCAAGCCGATCGCGGCCGTGAACCTCGGGCGCACGCGCGCGGACGGCGTGCTGACGCTGAAGGTCGAGGCGGCGTGCGCGAGCGCGCTCGCCGCGTGCGTCGCCTGACCGATTGGTACTGCTAGATTCCGATGTTCGCGTTCAGGCGAAAGAGATTCGTCGGATCGTACTTGGCTTTCAGCGCGCGGAGCCGCCCATAGTTCTCTCCGAACGATGCGCGCACCTTCTCGGGCCGATCGTCGGCCGCGAGGTGGTTCACGTAGGCGGTGCCTTGCAGGTGCGGCTCTAGCTCGCCCCAGCACGAGCGAACCCAGCCGATGTGCGTCGCCGATTCACGGCCCTCCGCCCACTGACCGATCGCATCGAAATCCCACAGCGGCTTGCGCGGCGCGAACGCGGTGGCCGTCGGCGCCACGCGCGTCGCTGCGCCGTGCATGTAGAAGAAGATGAACGCGCTCATCGGCGAGCTGAAGCTCGCCGCGCTTGCGACGATCGTGTCGATCAACGCGTCCGGGATCTGCTCCGTCAACGCCGATCGCCAGTATCGATGGATGCCGTGCGTCGCGTTCGGCTCGTCGAGGAGGCGTTGTCGGGCGCCGTACGGCATCGGTCCGACGACGTCGGCAATCGGTTTGCCGAAGCGGCGCGCGGGCGCGAGGACTCGCTCCCCGTCGGCGACCGGTCCGTTGTAGCCGAGAATCAAAGCCGCGACGGGCATTCCCTGCGGCGCCGTCAACACGGCCGCGTAGGCCTCGGCCTCGTCCGGCAGCGTGCGGCAGAAGTCGCGGTAGAAACGCAGCACCTCGCGCGCCTGATCCAGCGGGTAAATCACGAGACCGCCGAGCACTTCGGTCACCGGGTGCAGCCGGTACTCCGCCGCCGTCACGACGCCGAAGTTGCCGCCGCCGCCGCGCAGCGCCCAGAAGAGCTCCGCGTCGTCGCTCGCGCTCGCTTTGCGGAACGATCCGTCCGCCGTCACGACGTCCGCCGAGACCAAGTTGTCGACCGCGAGCCCGTGCTTGCCCATGAGCCAGCCGAGGCCGCCGCCGAGGGTCAGCCCAATGACGCCCGTGTTGGAGACCGTGCCGCCGGTCGTCGCGAGTCCGTGCGCCTGGGTCTCATGGTCGAGCTCGCGCCAGAGCACGCCGCCCTGCACGATACCCGTGCGCTGGATCGGGTCGACGCGGATGCCCTTCATCGGCGACAGGTCGATCACGAGCCCGCCGTCGTTCGTCCCATGCCCCGGCGCGCTGTGGCCGCCGCCGCGAACGGAGACGAGCAGGTTGCGCGAGCGAGCGAAGCTCACCGCCTGTTGCACGTCTGCCGCTCCCGCGCACCGGGCGACGAGGGCCGGACGGCGGTCGACGTTGCCATTCCAGACGCGCCGCGCGTTTTCGTACTGCGGGTCGGCCGAGACTACAAGTTGGCCCCGTAGACGGCCGCGCAGATCGGCGAGGTCGCCGTCGTCGAGAGTCGTGCGAGATCCATCGAGCGTCACTGCGTCGAGCGCCATGTTGCGTCTCCTGTTGGCGTTCTAGTTGGATTTATTCGTATCGTCGACTGTGGCAGCGAGCGTGCCGCGTGCGAGACGCACGTCGATCTCCGTGCCACGCTTCACTTGCGACGCATCCGTGACCAAAGCGCCGCCGTCGGCGCGCTGCACGATCGCATAGCCGCGCTCGAGCGTCGCGAGCGGGGACAGCGACGCGAGCGCGCGCTCGGCGAGCTTCACGCGCTGCTTCGTGTCGTCGACGCTGCGTGCGATGGCGCGGCGCAGGCGCTCGGCGGTCCACCGCCAGCGCTCGCGCGTCTTCGCGAGCCGATGCGCCGGGTTCGCGTGCGCGATCGAAGTCGCGAGCCGGTGAAGTCTCACCTTCGCGTTCGAGATCGCGCGTTCGAGCGCGTGGCGCGCACGCTGCTCGAGCTCGTCGAGCCGCTGGTGCTGGTCGCGGAGCAGGATGCCCGGATGGCAGCGCGACAGCCGGTGCTCGAGGCCCGTGAAGTGCCGACGATCCGTTCCGAGTCGGCGCCGCATGCAGAAGGCGATCTGTTGCTCGAGCCGCGCAAAACGCGTGAGCCATTCGCTCTGGTCCGGCACCGCGAGCTCGGCTGCCTGCGACGGCGTCGGCGCGCGCAGGTCGGCCGCGAAGTCCGCAATCGTGAAGTCGATCTCGTGGCCAACGCCGACGATGATCGGCAGCTCGAGCGCCGCGATCACGCGCGCGACCTTCTCCTCGTTGAACGCCCAGAGGTCCTCGAGCGAGCCGCCGCCGCGCGTGAGGATCAGCACCTCGCACTCGGCCCGCCGGTCGGCGAGCTTCAGCGTGCGGCAGATTTCGTCCGCGGCGCCGCTGCCTTGGACGGAGGTGGGATAGATCAGCACCGCGGTCGCGGGCGAGCGGCGCCGCAGCGCGATCAGCACGTCGCGCAGCGCTGCGCCGCTCGGCGACGTCACCACGCCGATGCGCCGCGGCAGCTTCGGCGGCACCCGCTTGCGCGCGGCGTCGAACAGGCCCTCGGCCGCGAGCTTGCGCTTGAGCTCCTCGAATTTGCGGCGCAGCAAGCCTTCACCGGCTTCCTCCGCGTACTCGACGATCAGTTGATATTCGCCGCGCGCCTCGTAGAGGCTTGCTCGCGCGCGGACGAGGACCTGCTGGCCGTTCGCGAGCTCGAACCCGAGCCCGCGGTTGCTCATCCTGAACATCGCACAGCGCACCTGCGCGTGAGCGTCCTTCAACGACCAGTAGAGGTGGCCCGAGCTCGGCCGCGACAGGTTCGAGACCTCGCCTTCGACCCAGACGAGGCCGAGCGTGCCCTCTAGAGCCAACTTGGCCTCGCGATTGAGGCCCGAGACGGAAAGGACACGCCGCTCCTCGAACGGGAGCTGCATCGAATCACCGGAGCGCATCGGCGCAGTATACCGGCACGAGTAACGCTCGACCGACCGAGGTCACGACGGCGCGGAGGCAAGCACGACGACCCGGCCGCGCGTCAGTCGTCGTCATCCTCGTACGCAAACGGATTCGTCTCCGCCGGCTTCGTCGCGAGCGGCATCCGCGGCAGCGGCTCCGCGCGCTCCGCCGCCTGCCACAGGAACGAGGCCATGACGATGGTCGCCTGCTTGAGGTCGGCCATCTTCATGTGGTCGTAGGTGTCCACGCTCGTGTGGTGGACGCGGCTGTTGTAGTCGAGCGGGTCCTGAACGAACTGGAACGCAGGAATGCCCACCGACTGCATCAGCACGTGATCGGTGCCGCCCGTCGGTCTCGCAACGACATGGCTCGCGCCCATGCTCGCGAACGGCCCGAGCCATTCACGGAAGATCGGCGCCACCGACGGATTGCCTTCGGTGTAGATGCCGCGAATCTTTCCCGAGCCGTTGTCGAGGTTGAAGTACGCCGCGAGCTCGGCGCTGCCCGGCAGCGGCGTGATCGGCCAGCGGGTGTTCCACGTGTTGAACGGCGACAGCTTCGCGAGCTCGGGATCCGTGATGGGCGGGCGCTTCGCGAGATGCTGCTCGACGTACGCCATCGAGCCGAGCAAGCCTTGCTCCTCGCCGGCCCAGAGCACGAAGCGGATCGTACGCCGCGGCTTCACGCCGAGCTTCGAGAGCACGCGCGCGATCTCCATCACGACCACGGACCCCGCGCCGTTGTCGTTCGCGCCGTCCGCCGCGACCCAGCTGTCGAGATGCGCGCCGGCCATCACGTAGCCGGACTTCGGGTCGCGGCCCGGTATCTCGGCGATGATGTTGTACGCGTTGTGGTCGTCGTCGTAGTAGCGCACGGCGCTCGTGAGCTCCACAGTCGGCGCCGCATCGGTTTTTGCCAAGCGCGCGAGCCGGCGATAGTCCTCCGCCGCGAGCTCGATGCCCGGCACCTTCGGCGTTTGGTCGACCCGGTACGCGTAGCCTTCGCCATGCACCAAACCGCCGTCGCGATTCGATTGCCGCAGCCACGCGAGCGCGCCCTCGCTCGCAAGGAACGCGTCGAGCTTGGCCGTGAACGAGGAGCGCTTGAGCCCGCGGGCGATCGCAGTCTCCGAACGGGTCGGCTGCTCGTACGTGTCCAGCTTGCCGAGGTCCTCGCCGGTGCGCCGCTGGAACGGCGCTTGATCGGGCTCGGAACCCTCACCGGGCTCGCTCACGAGCACGACCATTCCCTTGAGCTTGCCGCGCCACTTGTCGAAGTCGCGCTCGCGGCGCAGCGGCGCGACGATCACCGGCGCGCTGATCGTACCGTTCGTCGACGGAGTCCAGGCCACGGGGATCGCGCGCATCGGTAGCACGCGCGGGGTCAGCATGCGCGCTTCGATCCGCTCGATCGACCAGCCTCGGCCGAAATCGAAAGCCTCGGTGTGAACGTTCTTCAGCCCGGAGGCGCGGAATTGCTGCTGCGTCCACTGCTCGGCCGCGCGCATCTGCGGCGAATTCGTCATGCGGCCGCCGATGCGATCGGTGAGGTACGCGGCGGTCTGCGACAGCTCGCTGTGGTTCAGCTCTTCGTCGATGATCCGGGTGATCATCGCGTTGTCGACTTGAGCCGCGCTCGCGGACGCGAATGCGAGCGCCAGGATCGCCAGAACGTAGCGCATTGTCGCCTCGATGGATTGGAAGGCCGAGCGAGTATAGCCCCGAGCCGAATCGCTCGATCTGCGCAAGAGGCGGTCGGGGGACATCTGCGGCGCGCGGCCGCATCGGCGTGCCGCGTCGCCGCCTCGCCGACGGTTGCGGGTGCCAGGTTCGCCGAGTAGACTGCCGCGTTCAATTCCCCGGCCGGAGATCCCTGATGCGGATCATTCACGAGGCGCTCACATTCGACGACGTCCTCCTCGAGCCCGCTTACTCCGAAATCTTGCCCCGCGAAGTTCAGCTCAAGACACAACTCACCCGCTCGCTCACGCTGAACATCCCGATCATCTCGGCGGCCATGGATACGGTCACCGAAGCGCGACTCGCGATCGCGCTCGCCCAGGAAGGCGGCATCGGAATCATCCACAAGAACATGTCGCCGAAAGAGCAGGCGCGACAAGTCAGCCAAGTCAAGAAATTCGAAAGCGGCGTGATCCACGACCCGATCACGGTGTCGCCCGACGCGACGATCCGCCAAGTCATCGATCTCACGCGCTCGAAGAACATCTCCGGCGTGCCCGTGGTCGAGGGCGAGGATCTCGTCGGCATCGTCACGCACCGCGACCTGCGGTTCGAGACGCAGCGCGACGCGCCGGTCTCGTCGGTGATGACGCCGAAAGAGCAGCTCGTGACCGTGCGCGAGGGCGCCGACAAGGACCAGGTCCTCGGGCTCTTCCACAAGCACCGCATCGAGAAGGTGCTCGTGGTCGACAAGGCCTTCAAGCTCCGCGGCATGATCACGGTAAAGGACATCCAGAAGGCGCACGACAATCCGTACGCATGCAAGGACGCGCTCGGCGCGCTGCGCGTCGGCGCCGCGGTCGGCACCGGCATCGACACCGAGGAGCGCGTCGCGATGCTCGTCGAGGCGGGCGTCGACGTCGTGATCGTCGACACGGCGCACGGCCACACGAAGGGCGTGATCGACCGCGTGCGCTCGGTCAAGCGTGACCATCCGAATCTCCAGCTGATTGCGGGCAACATCGTGACGGCCGCGGCCGCGAAGGCGCTCGTCGACGCGGGCGTCGACGGCGTGAAGACCGGCATCGGCCCAGGCTCGATCTGCACGACGCGGATCGTGGCGGGCGTCGGCATCCCGCAGATCACCGCGGTGGCCGAGGTAGCCGAAGCGCTCGAGGGCACGGGCGTGCCGTCGATCTCCGACGGCGGCATCCGCTACTCGGGCGACATCGCGAAGGCGATCGTCGCCGGCGCGCACAGCGTGATGATCGGCGGCCTGTTCGCGGGCACCGAGGAGTCGCCGGGCGACGTCGAGCTCTACCAGGGCCGCTCGTACAAGTCCTACCGCGGCATGGGCTCGCTCGGCGCGATGGCGCAGCGGCATGGATCGGCCGACCGCTACTTCCAAGACTCGGCCGACGAGCTCGAGAAGCTCGTGCCCGAGGGCATCGAGGGCCGCGTGCCGTACAAGGGCAGCCTGGTCGCGATCATCCAGCAGCTCGTCGGCGGCTTGCGCGCCGCGATGGGTTATACGGGCTGCGGCAACATCAACGAGATGCGGACCAAGCCGAAGTTCGTGCGGATCACGGGCGCCGGCCGGCGTGAGAGTCACGTGCACGACGTCACGATCACGAAGGAACCGCCGAACTATCGCATGGGCGAATGAGCGACAAGATCCTCGTCGTCGACTTCGGCGGCCAATACACCCAGCTCATTGCGCGCCGCGTGCGCGAGGTGGGCGT
>Ga0068863_100002677_pt1 | contig 17612 bp, 14 predicted proteins | sample KBSSwiS62_FD_66596 | JGI IMG/M metagenome (GOLD analysis project Ga0068863, IMG submission 66596) | Switchgrass rhizosphere microbial communities from Kellogg Biological Station, Michigan, USA - KBS Switchgrass S6-2 | ecosystem: Host-associated > Plants > Roots > Rhizosphere > Soil ...
TTCTTGCCGTCGATGTCGACGGTCCAGTCCGTGCCCATCTCCCGCTTGACCGACCGAATGGTGCGATCCGGGTTTGTGACGGCCTGGCGCTTGGCGACCTCACCAACGAGAACCTCACCGTTACGGGCGAACGCCACAATCGACGGCGTCGTCCGGGAACCCTCGGCGTTAGCGATGACGGTGGGCTCGCCACCTTCGAGAACACTCACGCAAGAGTTCGTCGTCCCAAGGTCGATACCGACCGCACGTGCCATGGTTATTTCCTCCGGCTGGACACAAAGTTGAGTTGACCGGGCTCAATAATGCTCAAAGACCCGGCGACTGTCAAATCAAAGTTGAGTCAGATCCGCGCAAGTTAAGCCACGAGTCCCACACGGGAACTCCTTTCAAGATTTTCTCGCAGCGCGGCAACCTTCGGTCGCCGGGGCGGCGTCTCTACTGGTGTCGGACACAGTTCCCGACAATCCCCATCAAACGTGACTTCCAGGAGAGAAGCTATGTCCCCGCGTACCCGAATTGTCCTTGGTGTCGGCCTTGCCGCGGCCACCGCGACTGTCACCGCGGCCTGCAGCACCGGAGTCAAGACCGGCAAGCCGATGACCGCCAGCCCGGTCGCCGTGACGGTGACCACTGCGTCGCCCACACCGTCCGTCTCGGCCGCTCCCAGCGCGACTCCGACGGCATCGCCGCCCGCGCCGGACGGGCGGATCACCGTCAAACAACTCACCTCACACAAGGTCACCATTCCGACCTGGACCGCTCAGGGCTGCCAAAGCGGCAAGCAGTCCCTGCACATGGCCGCCGGCTCGATCAACCACGATTCGAACCAGAACGGGCTGCTGCTCTACAAGGTGGTCTACACCAATCTGGACTCCGACTCGGCGCTGGAGACCGCGGCGCTCGTCACCTGTCAGTTCGGCGAGGCCGCCACGGCTCAGGTAATCGCCTTCGACCGCGACAGCGCCGGTCACATCGTCACCAAGGGCACTGTCGCCCACGGCACCATCTGGTCGATGACGGCTCGCGCGGCCGGCGGCGTCACCGTCGATGTCAGCGACTATGAGGCCTGCTGCTCCACCCCGAAGGCGATCGAGCTGCACCAGACCCGGTCGTATGCCTACCGGTCCGGCCACTTCGCGCAGGTCGCCGGCCCGACATCGTTCGTACCGCACACCCAGAAGATCGATCTGTCCATCAAGGTGAGCTCGATCAGCTGGTCCATCAAGCGCGACGACCTGCGTACGGCAACCCTGACGGTGAAGGTCGCGAACAACTCGGGCGTCAAGTCCGGCACCGTCCAGCTGTTCTTCGACGACCCGAACGAGAACACGAACGTCTTAACGATGGCGCCGCTCGCGGCCCACACCACCATCACCAAGACCATCAAGGTGAGCGTGCTTGACGACGGTTACGGCGGCGACTGCCACATCTACGTGCATGAACTCGGAAGCTACTCGATCGGCGGCGACGCCAAGCCGAGCAACGACTGGGCCACCGTGCCGAGCTGGACGTGACCCGACGCCCGGGCCAGCCAGCGATCGAGTAATGCAGTAGCGCCTCCGCCGACACCGGGGGCGCTACCCGCATAATGCGCACGCAATCGGGGATATTTTCGCGATAGACCCCTAAATCGGGCAGTCTGTATTTGTGAGCGAGTCCCTCGCCGCTGCGCTGGCGAACATGCGGACGGCCGTGGCCGAGGCCCGGTTTCCGCTCGCCGTGCCGAGCGCAGCCGAGGCCGAGTCGGCGGCCGAGCGGATTGGCAAGCAACTCGACGACTATCTGCTCCCGCGGATTCGCCGGCTCGACGCCCCGTTGCTGGTCGTGGTCGGCGGCTCGACCGGGGCCGGCAAGTCCACTCTGGTTAACAGCATCGTGCAGGCGCCGGTCAGCTCGGCGAGCGTACTGCGACCGACCACCCGCTCGCCGGTGCTGGTGAGCAACCCGGCCGACACCGGATGGTTCACCGAGCGGCACATCTTGCCCGGGCTGAACCGGGCCGTCGCTGCCAAGACGAACGACTACACGCTCCAGGTCATCTCGGCTCCGGCCCTCCAGCCCGGGCTGGCGCTGCTGGATGCGCCGGACATCGACTCGGTGGTGGACGCGAACCGGGAGCTGGCGGCGCAACTGCTGGCGGCGGCCGACCTGTGGCTGTTCGTCACCACCGCGGCCCGGTACGCGGATGCGGTGCCGTGGCGGATGCTCAAGATCGCCCGAGACCGGGGCACGGTCCTGGCGCTGGTGCTGGACCGGGTGCCGGACGGGGCCGAAGAGGAGATCACCGCGCACCTGCGGGAAATGCTCGCCGAGCAGGGTCTGACGGACACCGGCATGTTCGTGATCCCGGAGACCACGGTGGACGGCTCGGGCCTGCTGCCGGATCCGTACGTGACACCGATCCGCGACTATCTGACCAATCTGGCCGGCGATGCAAGTGCCCGCGCCGAGGTGGTCCGAGCCACCGTCCAGGGCGCCATACGCTCCGCGGTGATCGACGTCGACACCCTCGCGCAAGCCGCCGACCAGCAGATCCAGGCCTGGAACGAGCTGGACCGGGCGGTCACGACGATCTACAACGAGGCCTCGGCAGGCACTGCCCACGCGGTCGCCGACGGCGCCCTGCTGCGGGGCGAGGTCCTGGCTCGGTGGCAGGAGTTCGTCGGCACCGGCGATCTGATGAAGACGCTTCAGGTCCAGATGGGGCGGCTGCGGGACCGGGTCGCCGCCGCGGTGACCGGTAAGCCACCACCGGGCAAAGAGCTCAAGAACGCGATCACGTCCCGCCTGTCAGCGCTGATCGAAGAGACCGCGACCAGCGCGTCGGAGCGGACCGCCGGACGCTGGCGGGAGATGCCGGCCGGGGCCCCGCTCGTCACCTCCGCCCTGGAACGGCCCGGCCCGAATCTCAAGGAGCGGTCCGAGCGGCTGGTCCGGGACTGGCAACGCGGGCTCCTGGAACTCGTCAAGGAGCAGGGCTCGAAGAAGCGCCGGATGGCACGCGTGACCGCGTACACCGTGAATGCCACCGGGCTGATCGTGATGATCGCGGTATTCGCCTCGACCGCGTTCATCCCGACCGGCGCCGAGCTCGGCGTGGCCGCCGGCACCAGCGTCGCGGCCCAGAAGGTGCTCGAAGCGATCTTCGGCGACGAGGCCATGCGGCAGCTGGCCCGGACCGCTCGGGACGATCTCCTGGCTCGGATCAACGCGCTGCTCAACTACGAGGCCGGACGCTTCCACGCCGTACGCGAAAACGTGGCGTTGCTGCCAGACCTGCCGGAACGACTGCGGATCGCGTCCCAGAGCGTGGCGCACACGATCGACACGATGAAGGTGCCGGGCGCGGTCGCCGCGGGGCCGCGATGAGTCTGGCCGATCGCGTACGCGGACGACTTCGCCGCGGTGAACCGAGGGTGGACGCCGACGCCCTGATCCGCCGGATCGCCGCGCTCGATCGATTCGCTCGCGCATCGGCTCCGCATGTCCCGCAGGAGCGGGTCAGGCCGGCCACCGATCTAGTCAACCGGGCCGGCGGCCGGCTCGCGCTGTCCCGGGATCACACCGTGGTGGCGCTCGCCGGAGCCACCGGCAGCGGCAAGTCCAGCCTGTTCAACCGGCTGTCCGGGATGGAGTTGTCCAAGGTCGGCGTACGCCGCCCGACCACCGGCCTGACCCACGCCTCGGTCTGGTCGCCGGCCGGCGCCGACGGCTTACTGGAGTGGCTCGGCGTCCCGCCGGATCGTCGGTTCAACCGGCCCGACGACACCGACGCCGATCTCGGCGGGTTGGTGCTGCTGGACCTGCCGGACTTCGACTCGGTCAACGAGCAGCACCGGGCCGAGGTGGACCGGCTGCTGCAGCTCGTCGACCTGATCGTCTGGGTCACCGATCCGCAGAAATACGCCGACCAGATCATCCATGACCAGTATCTGCGGACCTTTCACCGGCACCACGAATCCACCGTGGTGGTGCTCAATCAGGCCGACCGGCTCTCCGATGCCGACATCGCTCGCTGCCTGGCCGACCTGACCAACCTGCTTGGCCGGGACGGTCTCGGTTCGGTGCCGGTGCTCGCGGTGTCGGCGACGGTACCCCGACCAGGCATCGAACCGCTGCGCGAGGTTCTGCGTACCGCCGTGGCGGAGCGAATGGCCGCGCTGCGCCGGCTGGCAGCGGACGTCGACGGCGCCGCCGACCGGCTCGGCCCGCTGGTGGCCGGTGCCGCGGACATCGACGCCATCGATCGCGCCACCACCGAGCGCCTCATCGATGCCCTGGCAAGCTCCGCGGGAGTGCCCGCGGTCGGAGCCGCGGCCGAGAAGGCCTATCGATTCCGCGCTGGAAAGTCCACCGGCTGGCCGCTGACCCGCTGGCTGCGACGCGCCCGGGTGGATCCACTGAGGCGGCTGCGTCTGGGCCTGGCCAACCGCGGCGACGACGCGTCGTCGCTCCCGGCCGCGACGCCGACCGAGCGCTCCGCCGCGACCCTCGCGGTCCGCCGGCTGGCCGATCGCGCCGCCAACGGGCTGTCAGATCCGTGGCCCGCGGCGGTGACCCGGGCCGCCCGGTCTCACGATGCCGATCTTCCGGATGCGCTCGACCGCGCGGTCGTCGGCACCGACCTCGGCCTGGACCGCAAGCCACTGTGGTGGCGCTTCGTCGGACTGGTGCAGTGGCTGCTGACTCTGATCGCGCTCGGTGGTGCGATCTGGCTGCTGGTCCGGCTCGCAGTGATCGCCATCGGGCTGCCGTCGTTCCAGATCACCGAGGTCGGGAGGGTGCCGTTAGCGACGATCCTGCTGGTCGGTGGTGTGCTCGCTGGTTTGCTCCTGAGACTGCTGGTAAAGCCGCTGGTCGCGGTGGGTGCGCGCCGGGCCGGCCGGCGAGCCCGAGCACGCCTGCACAGCGCGGTGGGTCAAGTGTCCAGGGACCTCGTCGTAAGTCCGGTTCGGGACGTCCTCGCGGACTATTCGACCGCAAAAGAGGCGCTTCGCGAAGCCCGGCGATAAAGGGTGGGCTGGTAGCGTTCCCTGCGATGCGTACCCCCGGAAGATCACGATTTGCCGTCCTTATCGCCGCCGCCGCGGCTCTGACGCTGGCCGCCTGCGGCAGCAGCGGATCCGGAGCGAGCACCGCGGATATGCCGCTGAACGGCGCGCCGATCTCGTCGCAGGGTCCGTCATCGCCGCCCCCGACGGCGTCGGCATCGCCGTCCGCGTCGCCCAAGGCGACCCCGAGCAAGGCGCCCACGACGACCACGACGAAGTTCGTCTTTCCGGTCGCGGGCACGGTCAGCTATGCCCACGTCCACCACGACTACCCGGCGACGGACATCATGGCCAAGTGCGGCTCCCAGGTCCGGGCCGTCACGAATGGCGTGATCCTGGACGTGACCCGGGTGGACAAGTGGAAGCCGAGGGTGAACGCCGGCGCCACTCGTGGCGGCCTGTCGATCTCGATCAAGGGTGATGACGGCGTCCGCTACTACGGGTCACATCTGGAATACATCAACCCGTCGATCGCCCCGGGTGTCCGGGTGGCCGCCGGACAGGCGCTCGGCAAGGTCGGCGAGACCGGCGACGCAAGCGCATGCCACCTGCACTTCGGCATCTCACCGGTGTGCAAGGGCACCGGTGACTGGTGGACCCAACGCGGCGTGATCTGGCCGTGGAGGTACCTGGACTCGTGGCGCAAGGGTGGCTCGAAGTCGCCGGTCGCCGAGATCAAGGCATGGCAGAGCAAGCACGGGTGCCCGACGAAGCCGCTGGTCGATCCGTAGGCTTCCTGGATCTTGCGAAGTTGGCATGGCTATGGCGACGCCAACCTCGCAAGATTTAGATCGGCCGAACGCCAAGCTTGTGTCGAACATTTCGGACTTAACTGAATAGACACGTGCATTTCCCTAATATCCATCTCTATGGGTCGCTGGGAGAAGCTCACCATGGCGTCGATCGCCGCTCTTGCAGTGACCGGCGTGTGCCTGGCAGTGGTCCGCGACCGCCCGGCGGCGACCGCGGAGATCGCGCATCAGGCAGCGCCACCAGAGCTGGCGACCTCACCAGCACCACAACCCACACGAACGCCACCTGCCGCCGCGGTGCCGGTCGTGCCCCGCTATACCCCGGGCAACTTCGTCGACGCGGACCCCAAACCAGCCGGCTACGAGCTGCGCGCCTGGGCCTACATGGATCGGCAGACCGGCTTCATCAACGGATCGAGCAACTCCGCGTCCGCGCACAACTCGACCGAATCCATGATCAAGGCGTGGATCGCCTCCGACTATCTGCGCCGGCTCGGGTCGGCAAAGCCGGCCCCGGAACGGCTTCGGCAGATCACCGGCATGATCCGGGACAGCAACGATCAGGACGCGCAAGCGGTCTGGGCTGCCGACGGTCGGGACGCGGTGGTGCGGCGGCTGATCTCCGTCTGCGGCCTGAAGAACACCAAGGTCTGGCACGAGTGGTGGTCGCGAACGCAGATCACCGCTCAAGACGCGGTACGCATGGGCAACTGCATCGCGGACGGCACCGCCGCCGGGCCTCGATGGACTGATTACGTGCTCAACGAGATGCGGCACGTGCGCGGCGAAGGCCGGTTCGGCATCGTCAAGGCTCTGCCGGCGGACCAGCAGAGCCGCCTGGCGATCAAGAACGGCTGGACCGCAATCGGCTGGGATCACGACCAGTGGCACGTCAACTGCCTCGGCATCACCGACGATTGGGTGCTGGTCGTACAGGTCAAATACCCGGAACGGCTGGGCCTCAAATACGGCGCCGGCTATTGCCAGTCCCAAGCCGCCACAATCCTTTCCAGGATCTAGCCAGCGCGGCCTGTCCAGGATCTAGCCAGCCCTTCTAGGTGGCAAGCCCTTTCCAGGTGGCCAGCCCTTTCCAGGATCTGGCCAGCTCGGCCGCCAGCTCGGCGTTCTTGTCGGCGAACTCCCGCCAATGCGCGGGGGTGCCGGCCAGGTGCCGGCGCGCGGCCTGCGCAGTGCACGACCGAATTCGCCAATCGCGTACGCGTCCCGCGCGCAACTCGAACCGCACCAGAACACCGTCATGCCAGCCGTACGCGTCGAGATCCGCCTCGTCTCCGGTCACCTGCTGTGCCTGGCTGATCCATGCCAGCGCCTCGATCTCGGACTGGATCGCCGCCGCCTGCTCGTAGGCGAGCCGGGCAGTCGCCTGATCGCGCCGGTCCACCAGGGCGGCGCAGATCGTGGCCACCGCATCAGCGTCGCGCTCGAGCACCGCGCGGACTTGATCGGCCAGCACCTCACGGTGCTCGACGGCGATTCCGCGAACCCGGGCCAGTTCACGTTCGGCTGGTGTGAGGCGTTCGGTCGCGTACCGCAATGGGTAGATCCGGCGCAAGCCGGCCGCGGCCTGGCGCACTTGAGCGCCACCGAGATAGGGACCGTAGTGCGGGTCCCCGCTGCGCCGCTCGTGCACCACGTCCACGTCGGTCGCGGTCATCCGCAGCCAGACCGGCACCTCCTGGCCGCCCGGCGTCCGGTTCCACGGCGGCATCCGGTGTTCCAGGACATTGCGCTCCAGCCAGGCGGCCTCGTGCCGGGATCGGCACCGGACCGCCTCGACCCGATCCACCTGGGCCACCATCCGGGTCAGGTGCGGCCGGTCCCGGACATCGCGCCAGTAGGAGCGGACCCGGGTGCGCAGATTGGCGGCCCGGCCCACGTAGAGCACCCGCCCACGGCCATCCCGGAACCGGTAGACGCCGGGGCCGGTGGGCAAGAGAGCCGCCGATTCGTACGCGCTCACCACGTCATTAAACGCGGCGCGCGAGCGTCACGATGGACTTGCTCTCCGCGGTCAGCGCGCCGCCGGTGAAGTCGCCGTACTGGTTCTCGACGGCGAACCCGGTCGTGACGAGTGCGGCGTTCAGCCGCTCCGGGTCGAGAAACCGCAGCGTGGCCCGGTCCACCCGGAGGCCGACTCCGTCGTCGGTGGTCTCGGTGAAGGTGACCAGGTCGCCGTCGACCTCCTCGACCTCGTGCCAGACCCGGACCGTACGCCCGTTCGCGTCCACCACGTCACGCGCATTCGACGGGTTCCAGTCCAGCCATGCCTGCGCGGCCGGGTTACGGGTCTCGAACGCGAATCGGCCGCCGTCAGCGAGGCTGCGGCGGATCGCGCGCAGCGAGTTGATGACGTCGTCTTCGCTGGTCAAGCACTGGAACGCATTGCTCGCCATGGTGGCCAGCTGAAACTCGTGCTGCCACGGGCTCATGTCGGCACGGCCGAGCACCCACTCAACGTCGGTACGTGCTTGAGCCCGACCCAGCATGGCCGAATCGGGATCCAGACCCGCCAGCCGCCCCGTGTGCCCATGTTCGCGCGCGTGATGCAGCATCGATCCGGTCCCGCATCCGAAGTCGGCGACCGAATCCGCCGCCATCACCAGTCGCGTGTAGAAAGCGTCGGACCGATAAGACTCCGGTTTCCACGGGTTCATCACGTCATAGAGCGCGGCCGCCTCGGCGTCGGAGTACATCGCCGCAGTATCGGCGCGATCAAGGCTGCTGCGCCAACCGATTAGCGCCACGGGTCAGCGGTCTGCTCCCGGATGATCGTGCCCAGATCCTCGAGGTAATTGCGGTTGTCCCGCTCGTGAGGTGGCGGTCAGTTTGTGGGCTCTGATTGCTGTCTGACGGCCGGAAAAACAGCAGTGAGAGTCCACAAGTTCTCTGACCGGCATCATGATCGCGACGTGCGCGGGCTGAGGCCTGTGGGCGGATTCGTGCGGCCAGCGCACCGCATGCGGCAATGCGCACCCCGGTGGCGAGGGAACTGGTGGCAATAGTGACGCAACTATCAGTGCGTGACGCCGGTCGGCCACGACCGAGCCCCCTACGCAGTCCGTGCCTGGGAGGTGCGGATGCGAATCCCACAAATTGACCGATTATGGGCTAGATTTCGCGACTGCCTGATGTGCGCCATATTTATAGGTGTCCGGCGACGGACAGGCGTAACTTTTCCGGCGTTGGGGTAACAGCCAGCAGAAAATAGATGGCCCGGACTGTGGTGTGGGTCAAGTCTTCTGCAATGCTTGAGCCGGCGGCGACGGGGCCGCGGCACCGCTTACCCTGCGGTTTGGGCAGCCCCGCGGCTTCCACTCCCCCGAACACGATTCGTGCTGTCTCCTAGATGTAACAGCGCGAGTTCGGGTTTGATCACGCCGAGCCAGGGCAGGGTCACCCCACTGCCGGGCATAGACAGGGAGAGATCATGGCGAAGGGCAACGTCGCCCGGACCCGGAACGGCGGCAGCACAGCCGCAGATCCGGAGTTCGTGCAGCTGCTCACCCCGGAAGGGGAACGGGTCAACCACCCCGATTACACGGTTGACTTCACCGATGAGGAATACCGCAGCCTCTACCACGACCTAGTAGTCGTGCGCCGCCTCGACGCAGAGTCCACGGCCCTGCAGCGGCAGGGCGAGCTCGGCATCTGGGCCAGCCTCCTGGGGCAGGAAGCCGCGCAGGTCGGCTCCGGTCGCGCGCTGCGTACCCAGGACATGGCGTTCCCCACCTACCGCGAGCACGGCGTTCTCTACTGCCGTGGCATCGACCCGATCATGCCGCTGGGTCTGTTCCGCGGCGTCGACCAGGGCGGCTGGGACCCGAACGAGTTCAAGTTCAACATGTACACGATCGTCATCGGCGCCCAGGCGCTGCACGCCACCGGCTACGCCATGGGCATCACCATGGACGGCAAGGTCGGCGGCGATGACGGCGAGGCCGTGATCGCATACTTCGGCGACGGCGCCACCTCACAAGGCGACGTGAACGAGTCCTACGTCTGGGCCAGCGTCATGAACGCGCCCATCGTGTTCTTCTGCCAGAACAATCAGTACGCCATCTCCGAGCCGCTCGAGCGCCAGACCCGGGTGCCGCTGTTCAAGCGCGCCTCCGGCTTCGGCTTCCCGGGCATCCGGGTGGACGGCAACGACGTGCTCGCGTCCTACGCCGTGACCCGCACCGCTCTGGACAACGCCCGGCACGGCAACGGCCCGACCTTCATCGAGGCCTACACCTACCGGATGGGTGCGCACACCACCTCCGACGACCCCACCCGCTACCGCATCGCCAGCGAGGTCGAGGCGTGGCAGGCCAAGGACCCGATCAAGCGGGTGCGCCTGTTCCTGGAGAAGCAGGGCCTGGCCGACGAGGCATTCTTCGCCTCCGTCGACGAGGAAGCCAAGGCCGAGGCGATCAAGCTGCGCGAGCGCGTGCTGTCCATGCCGGACCCGCAGCCGCTGCAGATGTTCGACCACGTCTACCCGAACGGCTCGCCGCTGCTCGATGAGCAGCGTGCGGAGTTCGCTCGTTACATGGAGTCGTTCGCGGGAGGGGCGCACTGATGGCTACTGAAACTCTCACCATCGGCAAGGCCCTCAACATGGGTCTCCGACGCGCCATGGAAGACGACCCCAAGGTCGTGCTCATGGGCGAGGACATCGGCAAGCTCGGTGGCGTCTTCCGGATCACCGACGGCCTGCAGAAGGACTTCGGCGAGCAGCGCGTGGTCGACACCCCGCTGGCCGAGGCCGGCATCATCGGCACCGCGGTCGGCCTGGCCATCCGTGGCTACCGCCCGGTCTGCGAGATTCAGTTCGACGGCTTCGTCTACCCGGCGTACGACCAGATCGTCTGCCAGGTCGCCAAGATGCACTACCGCTCGCAGGGCAAGGTCAAGATCCCGATGGTGATCCGGATCCCCTTCGGCGGCGGCATCGGAGCGGTCGAGCACCACTCGGAGTCGCCGGAGGCCTACTTCGCCCACACCGCGGGTCTGAAGGTCGTCGCCTGCTCCAACCCGAACGACGCCTACTGGATGATCCAGGAGGCCATCGCCTCGGACGACCCGATCGTGTTCTTCGAGCCAAAGCGTCGCTACTGGGAGAAGGGCGAGGTGGACACCTCCGCCTCCCGGGCTCCGCTGCACTCGGCTCAGGTGCTCCGCGCAGGCACCGACGCGACCATCGTCGCCTACGGCCCGATGGTCCGCACGTCGTTGGACGCGGCCATCGCCGCCGAGGAGGACGGTCGCTCGCTCGAGGTCATCGACCTGCGTTCGCTCTCGCCGCTGGACATGGCGCCGGTCTACGAGTCGGTCCGCAAGACCGGGCGGCTGGTCGTCGTGCACGAGGCACCGAGCAACATCGGCCTCGGTGCGGAGATCGCGGCTCGGGTCACCGAGAAGTGCTTCTACTCGCTTGAGGCGCCGGTGCTGCGGGTGACCGGCTTCGACACGCCCTACCCGGCCTCCCGGGTGGAAGAGGAGTTCCTTCCGGACCTGGACCGGGTGCTCGACGCTGTCGACCGCTCGTTCGGCTTCTAGGAGGGCTTCGCAGTGTCGCGAATCAAAGAATTCAATCTGCCGGATCTGGGCGAAGGCCTCACCGAGGGTGAGATCCTCGCGTGGCTTGTCCAGGTCGGCGACATCATCGAGCTGAACCAGCCAATCGTCGAGGTGGAGACCGCCAAGGCCGCGGTCGAGATCCCGGCGAAGTGGGCCGGCAAGGTCACCAGGATCTTCCACGAGGCCGGGACGACGGTGGAGGTCGGGCAGCCGATCATCGCCATCGACACCGACCCGAGTGGCGCGCCGATCGAGGACACTCCGTCGGATCTGCCGGAGCCGTCCGCGGCGTCACTGGCCGCCGTCGAGGTCGCTCCGGCCGAGGGTGCGGTCGAGCCGGGTCTGATCGGCGGTCCGGCGCCCGGTGGGCGTACCGCGGTCCTGGTCGGGTATGGCCCGAAGACCGCGGTGGCCAAGCGACGCCCGCGTAAGGACGGCACGGCGGCGGCTCCAGCCCCGGCGCCCGCTCCGGCTCCGACACCTGCCGCGGCTCCGGTCGCGGCCGCACCGGCGAGCGCTGCACCGGCAGGTGCCGCTGTCGCCCTGGCCAAGCCTCCGGTCCGCAAGCTGGCCAAGGACCTGGGTGTGGACCTGTTCACGATCGTCGGGACCGGCCCGCAAGGGTCGATCACCCGGTCCGACGTCGAGGCCGCCACCACCACCACCGCGATCCCGGCCCAGGCCAACGGCGTCGCCGCCCCGGTTGCGGCGACCGCACCGGCGTTCGGCCCGGACCGCGAGCAGCGCATCCCGATCAAGGGCGTCCGCAAGCTGACCGCCGAGAACATGGTGGCCAGCGCCTTCACCGCACCGCACGTGACGGAGTTCCTCACCGTCGACGTGACCCGCACGATGAAGGCTCTGGACCGCCTCAAGGCCATGCCGGAGTGGCGGGACGTCCGCATCTCGCCGCTGCTGCTGGTCGCGAAGGCCGCGATGATGGCGATTGCTCGGCACCCGATGGTCAACTCGACCTGGTCGGCGTCGACGAACGAGATCATCGTCAAGGAGTACGTCAACCTGGGCATCGCGGCCGCGACCGACCGCGGCCTGATCGTGCCGAACATCAAGGACGCCGGACGGCTGTCACTGCGTGAGCTGGCCGACGCGATGACCGGCCTGGTCCAGGTCGCGAAGACCGGCAAGACGCCGCCCAGCGACATGACCGGCGGAACCTTCACGATCACCAACGTCGGCGTCTTCGGCGTCGACACCGGCACGCCGATCCTGCCTCCGGGCGAGTCGGCGATCCTGGCCCTGGGCACCATCCGGGAGACCCCGTGGGTGCACAAGGGCAAGATCAAGGTACGCCAGGTGACCACTCTGGGCCTGTCCTTTGATCACCGCATCATCGACGGCGAGCTCGGCTCGAAGTTCCTCCGGGACATCGGCCGGTTCCTCACCGACCCGGAAGCGGCTCTCCTCGCCTGGAGCTAATCGCTGATTTTTGTGCCCCCGAGCTGCGGTCGCGGCTCGGGGGCACGTGCATGTCCACTACGCCGGGCATCGAACATGTCACACCTGCGTCTGGCCTTTCCCCTTCCTCACCAGGCCGTTAGGGTTGGCCCGGTGCGGCGCGGCGGATCGCGCGGCCGGATTCTGCATTGCAAGGAGGCACGGTGACATCCGAGGCAGGCTACCCACCTGAGGGTGAGGAGGTCCGGAACACCGGTCAGTCCCGGTTCCAGTTGCCCGACGTGCCAGATGCGAGCACGCCGTTCTCCGCGTTCGGCTCGGGCCGGCCAGAGGAACCGCGAGCGCAGGAGCCGGACTCCGAACCCAAACCGTGGGACGCCCCGCAGCCTCCGTCCTGGGGCAGCTCGCGCGAGCCGGCGCCATGGGACGCTCCGCAGTCGTCGTGGGATGCGCCTCAGCCATCGGTCCCGGACAGCCCGCCGCCGGCGGCGGACCCGTCCTGGCAGACTCCGCAGCAGCAGTCGTCGTGGGATGCGCCTCAGCCGCCGGTGCACGACTCGTGGGCAGCTCAGCAGCCGGCAGCCTGGGAGGCGCCCCAACAGCCTGCATCACAGTGGGACGACCAGCCGGCCGCGCCGTCCTGGGAAATCCCGGAGCCGGCCCGTGCCTCGTGGGACACCCCGGCGCCTCAAGAGGACGCTGGCCCGGCTGAGGGATCGCTGCCGCAGCGCACCGCGATGAGCCCCGACCAGCACAATGCACGGGACGCCGGTGAGGTGCCGCCGGCTTACCCGTCGCACCAGATCCCGCCACACATCGAGAGCCCTCAGACCGGCTACACGCCGGTCCCGGAATCCCCGTCGGCCTACCCGCCGCCGGCCCCGGAATTCCCCTCGGCCTACCCGCCGCCGGCCGCGCCCGAACCGCTGGCGGCGTACCCGCCGGCTCCAGCCGCGCAGCACTCCGCCTACTCGCCACCAGCCGTCCCGGCGTCGCAGGACCCGGCCTACCCGGCGCCGCAGGACCCCTCGGCCTATCCGCCCGCGCCCGAGGCACCGGTCGCGCCAGCCCGTGCCGCTGCCCGGGTTCCAGGCGCGATGGCGCCACCGGTCCCGGGCTCGGCTCCGGTGACACCAGCCGCGCCGCCGGTTCCGCCGAGCGCACCCGCCACCGGCGTCTACGGCGCCGCGTCGGTGCCCGGTTCGGCGATGCCGTCGGCGCCGACCTCGGTCCCACCGGTTCCCACCTCAGTGCCGCCGGCCAGCCCGGCTCCTCGGGTCTACGGCCGGGCGCGTCCGGAGGACGCCGAGCAGGCGCCGCCGCCACCGCCTCCAGTCGTCGCGTCCGCGCGCGTGTCCGTCCCCGGCCAGGTCGTGCCGCCGCAGCGAGGCATCGAAGTCCCCGAGCCCGCGGTTGCACCGATGACTCCGGCTGCTCCGGCTCAAGGACGAGTCCAGGTGCCGGGCGCCCTGGCCGGCGCCGCTCCAGGCTCCGGCGCCCCGGCGTCAGCGCCGCCCGCCGCGGCTCCGCAGAGCCCGGCTCGGCCGATGGCGGCCTGGCAAGAACAGCTTGCGTCGAGTCCACCCCAGCAGCGTTCGGCCCTTGGCCAGCCCCCGATCTCCGGGCCGCCGGCCATGCCAGCCGGTCAGGCAATAGGTGCCCACGACGGTCCGGTCCCGGCGCCGACGTTCACCGACGAGCCGGCCTCCACCGGTGGACGGAACAAGCTGCGAGTCATCGGTTACATCTCGATCGCCGTCCTCGTGATCGTCCTCGGCGTGCTCGCACTGTCCTACACCGCGTCGCCCAACCCGCCGTCCTACAAGGTCGGATCCTGTGTGCAGGAGTCGGGTGGCAAGGCCGAAGAGGTCGCCTGCTCGGACTCTGGCGCGTACCAGATCGTGTCGAAGGTCTCCGACCACACGCAGTGCCCGGACCCGGCGCAGCCTTATGCCACCATTCCGGGTGGTTCGATCTTGTGCCTTAAGCCCAAGTCGTAGCCGCGCGCCCAGCCAAACGAAGGCCCGAGCGAGTTCGCTCGGGCCTTCGACATGATCCGGGTGTTGCCGAGCGTTCGCACCCGTGGCACGGCGCCGGGCCGGCACAGAAACTTCACAGCATCGTGTTAGCGTCGTCGGCCATGACGACGGGCACCGGAGCTGATGCCGTTAAGGCCGGCGCGACCGCGCTGCTCGCGGCCGTGACCGCGATCGTGTTGCACCTCGTCGCCATCGCCATCGGCCTCGCGATCGGCCTGGCCAGCGGTCACGTCGTGCTGTCGGTGATGACCGCTGAACTGGTGATCCTGGTGGCCTCGATCGTGGTCGCCGCTGTCTTCGCCATCCGACGGCGCGGTAGCGCAGGCGTTGGTGTAATCGTCGGCTGGCTCGCCGGTGCGGCCGGGATAGCCGCGGCCATAATCGCTGTGCTGGTCGTGTCCGTCGTCTTGGTGGTTGCACTCGTAGCCTTCATGTTCATCGGCATGCTGTTGTAATCGTGCATACGGAGACAGGGATTCGGGTTCTACGTGCGTAGCTAGGCTGGGCGGGTGACTACTCAGCGAGTACGCGCACCCGAGTTCCAGGACCGAATGAGCCACACCAGCAGCGGGACCGGCAAGGTGGTCGTGAACAGGTCGATGTCGCTCGACGGCTTCATCGCCGGCCCTCATGACACGATGGACTGGATCTTCGACTTCGTGGCGCCGGGCGCGTCCTGGCTGATGGAGATCGCGGCGGCCACCGGTGCCATGCTCGTCGGCCGGCGTACCCACGAGGTAGGCAAGCGGATGAACGCCAATATGGAGCGGGAGCCAGCGGCCAGGGATGAGGAGTACCCAATCCCCGGTCCCGTGTTCGTCCTGACCCACGAGCCTCCGGATCCGCCGGACCCAGGGGTCACGTTCCTCACTGGTGACATCGGGGATGCGGTCGCCACGGCACTGGCTGCTGCAGGCGGCAAGAACCTGGAAATCCTCGGCGCGGACGTGGCCGGCCAGTGCCTGCGTCGCGGGCTTGTCGACGAGATCCTGGTGTACGTCCTCCCGGTCTTGCTCGGCGACGGAATCCGCCTCTCCTCCCCGGGCCTACCCCGGATCGACCTGGAACCGATCAGCAGCGTCCAGGCGGGCGCCGTGAACGTCCTCAGGTTCCGCGTCTGCAAGTAGCCCTGCCGCCGCGGCGGCGTGCTGGTTTGGAGCCACCGGATAAATCCGCACGGGATCGTCAGAGATGATGGACGGCATGGCACGGGTACGGGCGCCGGAACTGCGCGGGCGAGGCTGGCTGAATACAGGCGGGCGGGAGCTGAAGCTCACCGATCTTCGCGGCAAGATCGTCGTGCTCGATTTCTGGACTTTTTGTTGCATCAACTGTCTTCACGTGCTCGACGAGCTGCGTGATCTGGAAGAGAAGTATCGCGACACCGTGGTCATCGTCGGCGTGCACTCGCCGAAGTTCGAGCACGAGAAGGACGCGCAGGCCCTGGCGGCTGCTGTCGAACGCTACGACGTTGAGCACCCGGTGCTCGACGACCCCGAGCTAATCACCTGGGGACAGTACGCAGCCAAGGCTTGGCCCACGCTCGCGGTTGTGGATCCGAACGGTTACCTCGTCTCGAGCATGGCCGGTGAAGGTCATGCCGAGGGCCTCGCCCGGATGATCGACGAGCTGATCGCGATCCATGACGCGGACGGGACCCTGCGCCGCGGTGACGGCCCTTACGTCCCGCCAACCGCGGCCGATACCGCGCTCCGGTTCCCAGGCAAGGCGCTGGTCACGGCGGCCGGCACCTATCTCGTGTCGTCGTCGGCGCACCACCAGCTGGTCGAGCTCGAGTCCGATGGTGAGACGGTTCGGCGCCGGATCGGCACCGGCGTGCGTGGCCGAGCCGACGGCGGCGCCGCGACCGCACAGTTCTCCGAGCCGCAGGGCATGTGCACGGTGCCGGACGAGGTAGCAGACTCGGTCGGCTACGACATCGTTGTCGCGGACACCGTCAACCACCTGCTGCGCGGCCTCAACTCAGCGACGGGCGAGGTCGTCACCGTCGCGGGCACCGGAAGCCCGTGGCGCAGCGATCCGGGTCCACACGCGCACGACGCCATCTCGGTGGACCTGTCGTCACCCTGGGATGTGGCGTGGTTCGACGACAAGGTCATCATCGCCATGGCCGGCATCCACGAGCTGTGGTGGTTCGATCCGATCAAGCGGACCGCCGGCGTTTACGCGGGCACCACCGTTGAAGCCCTCAAGGATGGTCCGCTGGCCGAGGTGTGGATGGCGCAACCGTCGGGGCTGTCTGCGGTCGGAGACAAACTGTGGATCGCCGATAGCGAGTCCTCGTCGGTCCGATGGGTCACCGACGGCGAAATGCACACCGCGGTTGGCCAAGGCCTGTTCGATTTCGGCCTGATGGACGGACCGGCCGAGACCGCCCTGATGCAGCACCCGCTTGGGGTTTGCGGGCTCCCGGACGGATCAGTTCTGGTCGCGGACACCTACAACGGAGCCGTACGCCTGATCAAGGCGCCGGCCGGGAATAGCGGCCGTGTCGTCACCACGGTCGCCACCGGGCTGTCCGAGCCGAGTGACATCGTCATTGGCGCCGGCGGTGAGGTGATCGTCGTCGAATCCGGCGCCCACCGTCTGACCGCGCTCGCGCCTGGCGCACTGGACGCCGCCGGCATCACCAAGGACGGCGTACGCATGAAGACCGAGCGTCCGCCGACGCTGCTCAAGCCCGGCCCGGTCACGCTGGACGTCATCTTCACGCCCGCACCGGGACAGAAGCTCGACGAGTCGTTCGGTCC
>Ga0068863_100002678_pt1 | contig 17601 bp, 11 predicted proteins | sample KBSSwiS62_FD_66596 | JGI IMG/M metagenome (GOLD analysis project Ga0068863, IMG submission 66596) | Switchgrass rhizosphere microbial communities from Kellogg Biological Station, Michigan, USA - KBS Switchgrass S6-2 | ecosystem: Host-associated > Plants > Roots > Rhizosphere > Soil ...
GGCCAACACATCAACCTGACCGTCGAGATCGACGGTCGTCGCCGCACCCGGCCCTACTCACCGGCCAGCGCGGAGGGCTCCCGGCACATCGAGCTGACCATCGGCCGCCACGACGGCGGACTGGTCTCCACCTATCTGTACGAGCACGCCCGGCCGGGCATGGTCGTCGGCCTCGACTCCGTCGGCGGCGAGTTCACCCTGCCGGTGCAGCGGCCGCAACGGATCCTGTTCGTGTCCGGAGGCAGCGGCATCACCCCGGTGATGTCGATGCTGCGCACACTGCGCATGCAGGGCTACACCGGGGAGATCGCGTTCATTCACTACGCGCGGTCCGCCGACGAAGCGTGCTACCGCGCTGAACTCGACGCCATGCGAGGCGTTCGAGTTATCCACGGCTACACGCGGGTGACCGCAGGCTCGGATCTCGACGGCCGATTCGGTGCTGACCATCTGGCCGCCGCGATGCCACAGCCTGAGGCTGTGTTCGTCTGCGGCCCACCGGCTTTGGTTGACGCCGTTCGCGAACACTGCACGAACGTGCGCGCTGAGAGCTTCGTTCCGCCGGTGTTCGACGTCGGCGCAGAGGCCTCCGGCGGCAGCGTCACCTTCGCCGACAGCGGTGTCGAGGTGACCGACGACGGCAGGCCGCTACTCGAGCAGGCCGAATCCGCGGGGCTCACCCCCGAAAGCGGATGCCGGATGGGCATCTGCCACAGCTGCACCCGCCGCAAGACCCGCGGCGCGGTGAAGAACCTGATCACCGGAGCGGTGTCGAGCGCCGAGCAGGAGGACGTGCAGATCTGCGTGTCCGTCCCTGTCGGCGACGTCGACATCGCCCTCTAAAGAGAAAGGTGCTCGAAATGACCACCACTATCACTGCCGCCCAGAAGACGATCAGCAAGACCGTCGGCGGCAAGACCGTCACGATGACGCCCGAGCAGGCCGACGCGTTCGGCCGTGAGCTTGATGCCCTCAAAGAACGGGTGATCGCCGACCTTGGCGAGCGGGACACCACCTACATCCGGCGCATCATCAAGGCGCAGCGCACATTCGAGGTCGGCGGCCGCGCGCTGCTGTTCGGCGGAATCTTCCCGCCGTTCTGGCTCGCCGGCACCGCGATGCTGGGCATCTCGAAGATCCTCGACAACATGGAGATCGGCCACAACGTGATGCACGGCCAGTACGACTGGACGGGCGACCCCGCGTTGTCGAGCAAGAAGTTCGAATGGGACACCGCATGCCCGGCCGACCAGTGGCGCCACTCGCACAACTACATGCACCACACCTACACCAACATCGTCGGGATGGACCGCGACATCGGTTACGGCATCCTGCGGATGAGCGAGGACCAGAAGTGGCGGCCGTACTTCCTCGGCAACCCGGTCTATGCGTTCCTGCTGATGGTGTTGTTCCAGTACGGCGTTGCATTGCACGAGTTGGAGACCGAGCGGATCCGTGCCGGTGAGATTTCCATCGCTGACAAGCGGGAGATCCTCGAGGGCATCTGGCGCAAGACCAAGCGCCAGACGCTGAAGGACTATGTCGCGTTCCCGCTGCTGGCCGGCCCGTTTGCGCCGTGGGTGTTGGCCGGCAACCTGACCGCCAACCTGATGCGCAACGTGTGGTCGTACATGATCATCTTCTGCGGTCACTTCCCCGAGGACGTCCAGGAATTCTCCATCGAGGAGACCAAGGCCGAGACCCGCGGCATGTGGTACTTCCGTCAGGTCCTCGGATCGGCAAACCTGACCGGCGGCAAGCTCTTTCACATCCTGAGCGGCAACCTGTCGTTCCAGATCGAACACCATCTGTTCCCCGACATCCCGGCCCACCGGCACGCGGAGATCTCCGAAGAGGTGCGCGAGATCTGCAGGCGCTACGGCGTGCCCTACAACACGGGACCGCTGCCGAGGCAGTTCCCCACGGTGGTCCGCAAGATCGTCAAACTGGCGCTGCCGTCAGGTCTGACAAACCGGGCACCAGTAGGAGATTCGGTCGCCAGTGTTGTCTGATTCGATTGGCGTGCCGCATCGGCGGCACGGCAGCCCGCGGCGGCCATAGACCCATAACTCTTGGCCGTGGCGGGTATTGCCCGTCGTGGTGCGATTCCACCGAGAGCGGTTCAGCCACAGCATGTCCCGGGCCCGTTGCACCAGGCGAAGCGGGTCCTTGATCTGGCTGACGGGGGCGGTGGGCAGGTGCCCGGTGACGAAGCACAACTCGTTGCAGTAGACGTTGCCGACACCGGCCAGCACCCGCTGGTCGAGAAGTGCCTCCGACAACGGGCGGTCGGGATCGGCCGCCAGGTTCGCCGCCGCTAGCCGTGGATCCCAGTCGTCGCCAAGCAGGTCGGGGCCCAGGTGGGCGACGGCGTCCATATCGTGTTCGCGCTCGAGCACCTCGAGCACCCCGAGATCGATACCGGCGGCTTGAATATCGGCTGTTTCCAAAATGATCCGGATTCGATAGCCGGCCCGGCTCGGCTTGCCGACCGGATTGACCTTCCAGCTGCCCTCCATCTTCAGGTGCGAGTGGATGCTGGCCGACCCGACGCGGATGAAAAGGTGCTTGCCCCGGCTGATGACCTCGTCGACCACTCCGCCGGTCAAGTCGACGGTCGCGTACTTGGGCACTCGGACGTCACACCGGGTCAGCGTCTTGCCGACCAACGCGTCGCGCAGGATGGTGGCGGTGTGCCAGACCGTATCGCCCTCAGGCATGTTTCATTGCACCCATGCCAGCGAGAGTTCCCACAGCCGTTCGGCATTGGCAGCATCGAGCGCATACGGCGCGACACCGCCGGTGCCTGGTCCACCGCGCCGGTAAACCCGCGCCGCCTCGTTGCAGTTCTCGAAGTAGCGACCGCCGACACCTTCCACCAACGGAGAGGCGGCCAGCAACACCGACGTCGCCGCGCCTTGCTCGACCGTCTTGAAGTCGGTACCGGCCGCCCGGAACGCCTCGAGCGCGTCTGCCGCGTAATGAGCCGGCAGGTGTCGCTGCAGCGGCGTGGCTATTCCACCCGGCATCAGGGCGTTCGCGACGATGCCGTCGGACGCCCACCGGCGAGTGGCCTCCACGGCGAACAGCACATTGGCTGTCTTCGACTGACCGTAGGCGCCGAACGGGTCGTAATCGCGAAACGCGTAATCGATGTCGTCGAACACCACCGGCGAACGCAGGTGCCCACCGGAGCTCACCGAGACGATGCGTGCGGAGCCGGCCGCGGCCAGTGCCCGGTGTAGCCCGAGCGCCAGCGCGAAGTGCCCGAGATGGTTTGTCGCGAACTGCATTTCGTGACCGCTGGCCGAGATCGTCAGCTCTTGGATCGCCATCACACCGGCGTTGTTGACCAGGATGTCCAGTGGCCCGCTCCACGCGGCGGTGAATGCGTTCACGCTGGCGAGGTCCGACAGTTCAACGGCCGCGACGTCAACCGCGTCGTTGCCCGTGCTTTGGCGGATGTCGGCGGCCACCCGCTCGCCGGTTTCCGTGTTGCGGACCGCCAACGTGACAGCCGCTCCGGCTGCGGCCAGCGCCCGCGCGGTTTCGACACCGATTCCCGACGATGCGCCGGTCACGACGGCCCGCTTACCGGACAGATCCACGCCGGCGATGACCTCGGCGGCCGTCGAGGAGAAACCGAAGGGTGTCTTGATCAAGTCAGGGCTCATGTCAATCGCCAACCCGCGGCCCTAGGACACTGTTCCCCGTAGCCGTGATCACGTCCTCGGCCTGCTGGGCGATGCGGACGACCAGGGCGCTCGCGGAGTCGCGCTCATTCACCAGGTCGACGGCTTCACCGGCCCAGATCGGCAGGTAGTCGCGGTCGCCGCGGTCGGCCGCGGCGCGGTATTCGGCCAACGCGTCGTGATCGGATTCGAGCTCGGACTCCTTGCCGTCCCATGCGTCGGTGAAGCGGTTGCGCAGCGTTCTGGCCGGATAGCGGGCGGGCCAACCGGCGTCCGCAGCGATGTCGAGCACCCGGCCGCGGACCGTCTCGGCTGCCCCCGCCACCATGATCGCCTGCACTTCCTCGTCATCGAGCAGCGCCTCGTTGGTTGCCTCGAACCGGGTTCCGATCATGGCGCCCGCGGCGCCGAGCATCAGCGTTGCCGCCAGGCCGCGACCGTCGGCGATCCCACCCGCCGCGAGGACCGGTGTGCTGCCCGCAATGTCGACCACCGCAGGCACGAACGGCAGTGTCGCCCGACCGCCGCCGTGACCACCTGCCTCTCCGCCTTGTGCCACAACGACATTGGCGCCGACGTCCAACGCACGTCGCGCCTCGTCCATGTCAGTGACCTGCACCATGAGCGGAATGCCTGCGGCCAGAATCGTCTCGGCGAATGGGCTCGGATCGCCGAACGACAGCATGATCGCCGCCGGCGATCGTTGTATCGCCGCGTCGACGGCTTCCTGGCCGATCGCCCACGTCAGGAAACCGATACCCCACGGCTTCGAGGTCGCCGCCGCTGCTATCGCACTCTCGCGTTCGAGCCAGTTCAGGCCGCCGCGCCCGGCGCCGAGCAGTCCGAGGCCGCCGCCTTCTGACACTGCAGCCGCGAGCGCGCCACCGGCGACACTGCCCATCGGGGCAAGCACGATGGGGTGGTCGATTCCGAACATTGTCGTCAGCGCCGTACGGAGGGCCATGTCCCGAACTGTAGGCGGCGATGTCAGCGCAGCCGAAGGCCCCTGGGGGTGCGCGCGAACCCGGCACCGATCAACGCGTCCTGCACCGCCGCACGCTCGCCTTCGGCGATCGGTTCCAGCACGGGCACGCCGTTGACCTTCTCGACCAGCAGTGCGCCGATGTGCCCGCCGCTCACCAGATCGGCCAGCGCGGTTGCGGCCGAAGCATGCGCCTCAGCGTCGGCGGTGAAGCTCAGCAGCGATCGTCCGCCACGCTCGAGGAACCAGGCCAGTTCGCCGTCGACGATGGCCACCAGCGCACCGGCCTTGCGGCCGGGTCGATGCGTTGCGTCCTCGTCGGTGAGCTTGCGCGACGGCCACGGCAGCGCGGCGCCGTACGGGTTGGCGGGATCGGCGGCGGCCAGCACGACCGCGTGGTATTCGCGGCGCTCCGGGTCGACGCCGTCGAGGTAGGACCGCAGCCGGTCGACGGTCGACGCGACCGCGAATTGCGCCCCGCCCAGCGATTCGACGAAATAACCGCGTTGGCATCGGCCCGCGTCCTCGAACGCGGTCAGCACCTTGTACAGCATCGCAAAGCCGCCCGGCACCTCCTCGGCACTGACCGCACCCTTGGTCAGCACGCCATAGCGGCCGAGCAACAACTCGGCCTGGAAATGCGCGCGCACAGTCGACTCCGGCTCCGCCGTCGGCAACGCAGACCACCGGCCTGCCACCGTCGGGTCGGAACTGCGGGCCTGCGCGTGCGCGACGCTGTAGCGGCTCAACCGCGGCGGGCGCTGGCGTTGCCGATGCGCAGGCGTCCCGCGCCGACCGGTGGACCGTCGCGTGCCCACCAGCATCGCGCGCACGGGAGCGAATGTGTCGCCGGTGACCCAGCCCGCCCAAATCAGTTCCCACAGCGCTTGTTTGAACTGTTCGGTATCGCGGTCAGCGAGTTGCCGGAAGAAGTAAGCGCCGCCGCCACCAAGCGTGGCCATGATGGCTCGGTGGGTGTCGGTGAACTCGATCTCCTTCGGCGCGGCCAACGTCAACGGGGCCGACTCGGCGTGATGGAACGCGACCCAGCCGTCGCCGCCGCCGATCTGGCCGGCCCCCGACCACGTGACCTCACCGGAGGCGAGCAACTCGTCCAGCATCGAGGGCTGGTAGTCGCGCACCCGCTGCGCGAACACCAGCGATTCGACCGCAGAGGCCGGAATGGGCACTCCGGCCAGTTGTTCGATCACCGCGGCGAGACCGTCGATGCCCGAATTATGGGAGCCGACATGCTGCCACGAGGGCAGAAAGCGTCCGTACGCCGCTGTGCTGACCGGCTCGACCTGGGCGCGAAGCGCAGCCAGCGACCGTCGTCGCAAGATCTTCAAAACGTCTGCGTCACACCATTGATCGCCGTCGGCGTCGGTGGTGAACTCGCCGCGGATCAACTTGCCGTCGATCGCCATCCGACCCAGCACGTCGGCGGTCACCCGCAGCCCGAGCCCGAAGCGGGCCGCGGCGTCGTGGGTGGTGAACGGTCCGTGCGTGCGGGCATACCGGCCGAGCAGTTCGCCGAGGGGATCGTCGACCGATTCGGTGAACGCCGCAGGCACCCCGACCGGCACGGCCACTCCGACGCCGTCGCGCAGCAGGCCGATGTCTTCGACTGCGGCCCACCACGTTTGGTCGGCGAACGACACCCTGACCGCGCGCTTGGCGGCCAGCAGGCCGTCCAGCCAGCCGCCCACCTCGGTTGTGGTGCAGCGCTGGGCGATCTCTTCTTCGGTCAGCGGACCGAGCACGCGCAGCAGGTCCGCAATGCCTTCCGCGTCGCGAGCCAACCGGTCGGAGCTCAGATGCTGCAGCTGTTGGGTGGTGGTCGCGATGACCTGTGGATCGAGCAGCTCGCGTAATTCGACCCGGCCCAACAGCTCCGCCAGCAGCACACTGTCCAGTGACAGCGCCGCGGCGCGGCGTTCGGCCAGCGGGCTGTCGCCTTCGTACATGAAAGCCCCGACGTAGCCGAACAACAGCGACGCCGCGAACGGTGACGGCGTCGCGGTCTCCACCTCGACCACGCGCAGCCGCCGCTGCGCCACCCGGTGCATCAGCTCGGTGAGCGCCGGTACGTCATAGACGTCCTGCAGGCATTCGCGGACCGCCTCCAGCACGATCGGGAAGTCCGGATACTTGCGGGCGACATCGAGCAGCTGGGCGGCGCGCTGGCGCTGATGCCACAGCGGCGAGCGCTTGCCGGGATGCCGGCGCGGCAAGAGCAATGCGCGGGCAGCGCATTCGCGGAACCGGGACGCGAACAACGCCGAGCCACCGACCTCTGCGGTGACGATCGGTTCGATCTCGTCGGCGTCGAACACGAACAGGTCGGCACCAGGCGCCGCGTCTTCGGTGTCGGGCAGCCGCACGATGATGCCGTCGTCGGACGCGGTCGGTTTCTCGTCGATGCCGTAGCGCTCGCGCAGCCGCCGCGACACCGCCAGCGCCAGTGGGCCGTGCACTCGAAGCCCGTAGGGGGAGTGCAGGATCACCCGCCAGTCGCCGAGCTCGTCGCGGAACCGCTCCACCAAAAGCGTGCTGTCGCTTGGCACCGTGCCCGTCGCCTGGCGTTGGTCATCGAGCAGCTGCCACAGGTTGTCGGAGGCGAACTCGTCGAAACCCATTGCCCGGCACCGCTCGACGAACTCGTCACGCTTCAGCCGTGCCAGCTCACCGGTGAATGCCCCGACGGCTGCGCCCAGTTCGGCCGGCCTGCCGACACCGTCGCCCTTCCAGAACGGCAGCCGCGCGGGTTGGCCAGGCGCAGGGATGACCAGCACCCGGTCGTGGGTGATCTCGGTGATCCGCCAACTCGTCGCGCCAAGCGAGATCACGTCGCCAGGCCGGGATTCGTAGACCATTTCCTCGTCCAATTCGCCTACTCGCGACGGCTTTTCGGAGTCGGTGGCGAGGTAGACGGTGAACAGGCCGCGATCAGGAATTGCGCCGCCAGACGTCACCGCAAGCCGCTGCGCACCCGGCCGCGCAGTCAGTGTGCCCGCATCCCGGTCATACACCAGCCGTGGCCGCAGTTCGGCGAACTCGGTGGACGGGTACTTGCCGGACAGCAGGTCCAGCGTCGCCTCAAAAGCGCTGCGCGGCAAGGTCGCAAACGGCGCACTGCGCCGCACCGCGTCGAACCAGCGGTCGGCGTCGATGGGCTCCAAGGCGCACGCAGCCACCGTGTGCTGGGCCAAGACGTCGAGCGGATTCGTCGGCACGTGCATGGTCTCGATTTCGCCCGCCAGCATCCGCTTCACCGTGACAGCGCACCCAATGAGGTCGGTGCGGTGCTTGGGAAACAGCACGCCCTGCGAGATCTCGCCGACCTGGTGTCCGGCGCGGCCGATGCGCTGCAGGCCGCTGGCCACCGACGGCGGCGCCTCGACCTGGATCACCAGATCGACGGCGCCCATATCGATGCCCAACTCGAGGCTGGAGGTGGCGACGACGGCGCGCAGGCGTCCGCTCTTGAGGTCGTCCTCGACAAGGGCGCGCTGTTCCTTGCTGACCGAGCCGTGATGCGCACGAGCCAGCAGCGTGGGTGCTCCGTGTGACTGGCCGCTGGCCATCAGTTGCGCCGGCGATCCACCGCCCACCTGTGGGTTACGCGCGCCGGACAGTTCGACGCCCGAGCGTTCGGCGTGAATCTCGTTGAGCCGCGAGGTGAGTCGCTCGGCCAGGCGCCGCGAGTTGGCGAACACGATCGAGCTGCGATGCGCCTCGATCAGATCGACGATGCGCGCCTCGACATCCGGCCAGATCGAGTTGTTCTCGAGGTTGGCCATGTCGGGAACCGGCACCTGCACCGACAGGTCGAAGGTCTTGGCTGCGGGCGGCGCGACGATCGTCGTCCTGGCTTGCCCGGAGAGGAACCGCGCGACCTCCTCGGGTGGACGGACGGTGGCCGAAAGGCCGATGCGCTGTGCGGGGGTGGCCAGGATCTGGTCGAGCCGCTCCAGCGACAGGGCCAGGTGCGCGCCGCGCTTGGTGCCGGCCACGGCGTGCACCTCGTCGACGATGACCGTCTGTACCTCGGCCAGCGTCTCGCGGGCCGCGGACGTCAGCATCAGAAACAACGACTCCGGCGTGGTGATCAGGATGTCCGGCGGATTGCTGATCAGCGTGCGGCGCTGGGCCGGGGGAGTATCGCCGGAGCGAACGCCGACGCTGATGTCGGGTGCGGGCACACCGCGGCGTTCGGCGATGCGGGCGACACCCGTCAGCGGGGTGCGCAGGTTGCGTTCGACGTCGACGGCCAGCGCTTTCAGCGGCGATACGTACAGCACGCGGGTGCCGGCCTTCGCGGGCCTTGGCGCAGAGGCGGCGAGCCGGTCGATGGCCCACAGGAACGCCGCCAGCGTCTTGCCGGAGCCGGTCGGTGCGATGACCAGGGTGTTGTCGTCGTCGGCGATGGCTGCCCAGGCCTGAGCCTGGGCCGGGGTGGGTTCGGCGAAGGTACCCCTGAACCACTCGCGGGTCAGCGCGCTGAAGCGCTCGAGCGGATCGGACGTCATCTAGTCATCGTGCCAACGGGCACCGACAAATATCAGCGATGCTCGGGTGCGACGGCTTCGCTCAGCGCGGACGGGATGCCCGGCACCCGGCCGATCGCGTCGAGCAGCGCGTGTGCGCAGGCATTCCCCACGTAGTCCGCGTCGATCGACGGGTCCATGATCCGCCGCCGGCAGATCTCGAACGTAAACGCCAGCCAGCCGTAGATGGTGACCCGCAGGTCGCGTTCGACCTTGGAGTCCATCGAGTCCCCGACCGCGCCCAGGATGCGGGTGATGATCCGGTTGGCCTGCCGGTCGTTGTCGACATCCTCGATGCCCCGCAACACGGGATCTGAGCTGCCGACGCCGACGTAGGCGGCCCAGGCGCCATGAGGATGCTCTTCGTCGTAGCGCACGTACGCCAGCACGCCTTCGCGGACCTGGTCAAACAGGCTCTGCCCTGGCTCCGGCGGAGTACTGGTGGCCTCGAATAGCCGGTCGCTCTCGGCGCGCACCACCGCCGCGAAGAACGTCCGCTTGTCCGGGAAGTAGTGATACATCAGCGCCCGCGACACCCCGGCGCGCTCGGCGACCTCGTCGATGCGGACCTCGTCGTACGGCCGCTGGCCGAACACCTCGGCGCCCAGCGCCAGCAATTCGTTACGACGGTCGTCGGGAGACAGTCGACGTCTGGACTCAGCCATCCCGCCAGTTTAGTCAACGCGTGTCTAACAGCGCCTGATCCTGCTCGGCGTCGTTGCCTTCGCAAGCGTGAACGCGTGCCGACGCTCAGGTGCCCTTGACGTTGACGACCTGCCGCAGGCTCGTGACCACCTCGACGAGCTCCTTGGAGTCGGCCATCACCACGTCGATGGACTTGTATGCGTCCGGGATCTCATCGACCCACTGCTCGCCGCGGCGGTACTCGATGCCTGCCATCCGCTCGGCCAGGTCGGCGGCGGTGAACCGCCGCTTGGCCTCGGTTCTGGAGAATCGGCGGCCCGCACCGTGGGGGGCACTGCAGAGCGCGGCGGGGTTGCCCTTACCGCGCACGATGTACGAGCGTGTGCCCATCGATCCGGGGATGATGCCCATCACGCCCTCGTGCGCGTTGACTGCGCCCTTACGCGTGACCCAGACATCCTTGTCGCCGTGGCGTTCTGGCGTCGAATAGTTGTGGTGCGTGTTGATTCTCGCCGTTTCGACGTCGTCGGGTTCGACGTTCAGCCAATGCGCCAACGCCTGCCGGAACCGGTCCATCATCTCAGCGCGGTTGGCAAGCGCAAACTGTTGGGCCCAACGGAGTTCGGCGATGTATGTGTCGAACTCAGCGGTGCCTTGCTCGAGGTATGCGAGGTCGGCGTTGGGCAGCGAGACGCCGCGGTTGGCGCACAGTTCCTTGGCGACGTTGATGTGTCGCGTGGCGATCCTGTTGCCAACGCCGCGCGATCCGGAATGCAGGAACATCCACACCGTGTCCTCGTCGTCGAGGCACAGCTCGATGAAATGGTTTCCGCCGCCGAGAGTTCCCAACTGTAGCTTCCACTTCGGGGAGTGCGACAGGTCGGTTCCGGTGTCGACAGCCAATTGTTCGAGCTCGTGGATGCGGGCCTGCGTGAATGCATACCGGCGCAGCGACTGGTTGTAGTTGCCGGCGCTGAGGGGGATGGCCGACTCGAGCGAACTGCGAAGGCGCGCAAGATCCTTGCCCGCGATATCGGTTGCGGTGAATCGGGTTCGGGCGGCGATCATGCCGCAGCCGATGTCGACGCCCACCGCCGCTGGAATCACCGCTCCGAGCGTCGGGATCACCGTCCCGACGGCTGCGCCCTTTCCGAGGTGCGCGTCGGGCATCAATGCCACATGCGGATAGACGAACGGAAGCGCGGCGGTCTGATTGGCCTGTTCGATCGTGGCCGCGTCGATGTGGCTGGCGAAGTTGAGGACCTTTCCCCCTTCGAGCTGTTGGATCACTGTGGATTTCCTCCCCGAGTAGCACCACAAATGGTCCGCTGCGGCGAGGACGAACGCAACACGTTTTAGTCGAGCACCGTGCCGAGGGTCGGTCGACGAATCGGTTCGCGGCCAGGGGGCTGTGTCGGCGTCGGCAACAGCGGCTTACGACGTTGTATCGCCACGGTCGTCGGCGAGTCGGTGTGCAGGTCAAGCTTCTCGCCTGCGTGGCGGATCGTCAGCGTGTGGCCGGGTCCGTCCCGCAGCGCGTAGGTCACCTCGTCGTGATCGACGTCGACGGTCAATCGGAAGTTCTTCCAGCGCAACCGAAATCGCAATCGCGATATGCCGTCGGGCAGCTGCGGGTCCAACGCGAGGTCGCCGCCGTCGTCTCGTAGGCCGCCGAAGCCTGCGACCAACGCCGTCCACGCACCGGCCAACGACGCCATGTGCAGTCCGTCGCGGGTGTTGCGATGCAGGTCCCGAAGATCGATCAACGCCGCTTCGTAGAGGTAATCGTGGGCCAGTTCCAGATGGCCCACCTCGGCGCACATCACCGCCTGCGTGCAGGCTGACAGCGACGAGTCCCTGGTGATGCGCCGCTCGTAATAGTCGACGTTGTGGGCCTTCTGCTCGACGGTGAACTCGTGGCTGCGCCAGTGCATCGCGAGCGTGAGATCGGCCTGCTTGACCACTTGTGACGGGTACAGCCGCACATAGGGCTCGTACAGCAGCAGCGGATAGGACGTGTTCTCCGTGAAGTTCCATTCGCGGAGGGTGGTGAACCCCTCGCACTGCTGATGGACGCCGAGTTCCTTGTCGTAGGGGATGTTCACCGCGGCGGCCGCGTCGCGCCACGCGGCGGTCTCCTCGGGCCCGACGCCCAGTGTGGCTGCGGCTTCGGGGTGACGATTGCAGGCCTCGACGGCGGTCCGAAGATTGTGTGCCGCCATCAGATTGGTGAACACGTTGTCCCGAACGATCGCCGTGTACTCGTCTGGACCGGTGACGCCGTCGAGGTGCCAGACCCCGTGCCGGTCGTGATGGCCCAGCGACATCCACAGCCGCGCGGTTTCGACGAGCACCGTCAGCCCGCACTCGGCCTCCAGCGAATCATCACCTGTGACAACGCGATACCGCTCGAACGCCATTGCGATGTCGGCGTTGATGTGCCAGGCCGCGGTGCCTGCGGGCCAGTACGCCGAGCACTCCTGCCCGCGGATGGTCCGCCACGGAAACGCCGCGCCTGCAAGATCCAGTTCTGCGGCTCGCTCACGCGCGAGATCGAGGGTCGAGGCGCGCCAGCGCAATGCATCGGCCGCGGCGTGTGGCGCGGTGTAGGTGAGCACGGGAAGGACGAAACCCTCTGTGTCCCAGAAGGTGTGGCCGTCGTAGCCGGTGCCCGTGAGGCCCTTGCCGGGAATCGCGCGGCGCTCGGCCCGCGCGCTGGCCTGCAGCACGTGAAACAGGCCAAAGCGCACGGCCTGCTGGCAATCGGCATCGCCTTCGACTTCGACGTCGGCGCAGTCCCAGAACTCATCAAGATAGTCCCGCTGTGACTTGAGCAGGCCGTCCCAGCCGCAGTACTCGGCGCCGGCGACAGCTCCGAGCACCTGATCGCGCAGCGCGGGTCGCGACCGCAGGCTCGACCATCCATAGGCGAGGAACTTCACGATGCGCAACTTCTGACCGGGCCGCAGGCCGCAGATGACGGTCGTTCGTGCCCAGTCCTCGCCGGCCTCGGTTTCCGCTTCCACGCGGCCCGGCACGTCGATCTGGTGTTGCATCGCGGCGGCCATCATCAACCGACTGCTCCTGGTGCGGTGCACGAGCAGCGCTCCCTGCTTGCCGGCGTCGTGCTGCACGGCCTCCAGCGGATTGAGCAGCATCGCGGCGACCCGCGGATCGGCCGAGGGCTTCGGCTGGTCCTCGTTGGCGACGAGCTCGGATTGCACAGTCATGCGCGAGAATTCGTCGACCGCCTCGACCACGTATTCGATGGCAGCCACACTCCGTTGCGCCAGCGACACCAGCCGGGTGGTGCGAAGCCGCATTCGCTTGCCCGCAGGCGATGTCCAGCACACCTGCCGCGTCAGAGTGCCTGCGCGTAGGTCAAGCACGCGTTCATGTTCTTCGAGTTCGCCGTAGCGGACATCGAACGGTTCATCGTCGACGAGCAGGCGCAGAATCTTGCCGTTGGTGACGTCGACTACTGACTGGCCATCCTCCGGATAGCTGTATCCCGCTTCCGCGTACGGCAGCGGCCGCGTCTCGTAGAACGAGTTGAGATAGGTTCCGGGCAACCCGTAAGGCTCGCCCTCGTCGAGGTTCCCTCGCAGCCCGATGTGGCCGTTGGACAACGCGAACACCGACTCGCTTTGAGCAAGCAGATTGAGGTCGAGTGTCGTCTCGCGGATGCACCACGGCTCGACGGGGAAGGTCTGTTCGGTGATCATCGGTTCGGCAGCAATTCGGCCAGGTCGGCAACGACGACGCTTGCGCCGTTGCGGCGCAACGCTTCTGCTTGGCCGACACGGTCTACGCCGACGACGCAGCCGAAGTTTCCGCGTTTGCCCGCCTCGACGCCGGCCAGCGCGTCTTCGAAGACCGCGGCCTCGGCAGGCGCTACGCCAAGTAACTCGCCTGCCCGCAGAAACGAGTCGGGCGCCGGCTTGCCTTCGATGTGTTCCTCCCGCATCGTCACGCCGTCCACCCGCTGCTGAACGAATTTGTCCAGTCCCGTGACCTCAAGCACCTCATGGGTGTTGGCGCTGGACGACACCACGGCCACGGCGAAGTCCGCGTCGGCGACCGCCTCCAGATAGCGTCGCGAGCCCTCGAATACCTTGACGCCGTCCTCGCGAATGGTCTGGTGAAACAAGTCGTTCTTCCGATTGCCCAACCCATGCACCGTTTCGGCCGACGAGTCGTCGTCGGGATCGCCCTCCGGCAGTGTGATGCCGCGAGACGATAGGAACGTTCGCACCCCGTCCTCGCGCTTCTTGCCGTCGACGTAGGTCAGGTAGTCGGTGTCGATGTCGAATTCGACGAACGGGTCTCCTGTCCGATCTGCCCGCTCGCGCAGGTAGGAATCGAACATGGCCTTCCAGGCCTTCTTGTGCACACTCGCCGTGTCGGTCAGAACCCCGTCGAGGTCGAACAGGCAGGCGCGCACGCCGTCAGGCAACCCGAGCATCGTCCCTGCTGATGCTGGGGTGCACGACGCGCAGCGCCACCAGTCCCAGGATCAGCACACACAGCGCCGGACCGCCGAAGAGGACGACGGTCAGCAACAGCCCTGTCGCCGAACCCGACAGTGCGGTCGCGAACGCAAACGCGGCGATGACCCAGGAGACGACGCAGGTGATGGCCGCTATGACGACGGCGATCACGGAGCTGGTGAGCACGCCGTAGTGCGGGGCACCCGTGACCGCCAGCACCAGAAGCACCGGTATTCCGATGATCGCGGCCGCCGTCAACATCCCGCTGGCAGGACCGAGTTGGCGTGCGGCGGGCATCACCAGAACGGCGGCCGCCAGCGCGGCCACCACCACGCCGACCATTGCAATTACGCGCGAATTGTGGTTTCGCATGGTCGTAGAGTGACCGCAGGGCCCGACATCAAAACGCCTGGGGCACGCGCTCGGTTAGCCGAAATGCACGCCTTGGGCCAGTGGCAGCTCTGACGAGTAATTGACGGTGTTGGTGGCCCGACGCATGTAGGCCTTCCACGCATCCGAGCCCGACTCGCGGCCGCCGCCGGTCTGCTTCTCTCCGCCGAACGCGCCGCCGATCTCCGCACCCGACGTGCCGATGTTGACGTTCGCGATACCGCAGTCCGACCCGTCGGCCGCCATGAAACGCTCGGCCTCCCGCACGTCGAGTGTGAAGATCGCCGACGAAAGACCTTGCGGTACAGCATTGTTCAATGCAATGGCCTCATCGAGGTCGTCATAGGTCAGCACGTAGAGAATCGGCGCGAACGTCTCCGAATGCACCACGGCCGTCTGCGACGGCATCCGCACCACCGCGGGTGCAACGTAGTAGGCATTCTCGTCACCGACATCGTGGCGCTCGCCGCCGACTACCTCGCCGCCGTCCGCGCGGGCCTGCTCGAGTGCGCGCACCATGTCGCGGTAGGCGGTCTCGTGAATCAGCGGACCCACCAGCGTGCCTTCGGCCGCCGGATCGCCGACCGGCAGCTGCCGGTAGGCGTTCGCGATCCGGCCGACCAACTCGTCCGCGATCGAGGAATGCACGATCAGCCTGCGCAGCGTGGTACACCGCTGACCTGCGGTGCCCGCCGCCGAGAACACGATGCCCCGCACAGCGAGGTCCAGATCGGCCGACGGGGTGACGATCGCGGCGTTGTTGCCACCCAGTTCCAGCAGCACCTTGCCGAACCGCTGCGCCACCCGCGGGCCGACCTGCTGGCCCATCCGCACCGATCCGGTCGCGCTCAGCAGCGCCACTCGAGGATCGTCGACCAGCCGTTCGCCGACCTCGCGGCCGCCCTGCACCAGCCTGCTGACCTCCGGCGGCGCCCCGACGTCGGCCGCGGCCCGCTCGATCAGTGCCTGGCATGCCAGTGCGGTCAGCGGCGTCAACTCCGAGGGCTTCCACACCACGGTGTCACCGCACACCAACGCAATCGCGGTATTCCACGCCCACACGGCGACGGGGAAGTTGAACGCGGTGATCACACCGACGACACCCAGCGGATGCCACGTCTCCATCAACCGGTGGCCCGGCCGCTCCGACGCGATCGTCTTGCCGTACAGCTGTCGCGACAGGCCGACGGCGAACTCGCAGATGTCGATCATCTCCTGCACCTCGCCGAGGGCCTCGGAAGTGATCTTGCCCGCCTCGAGAGTGACGAGCGTGGCGAGATCAGCCTTGTGCTCGACGAGCAGCTCGCCCAGCCGGGCCACCAGCGCGCCCCGGACGGGCGCCGGGGTGGTGCGCCATGTCGTAAACGCTTGTGCGGCTTGCGCTATCGCGGCCTCAGCCTGTTCAGGTGTTGACTCGGCGACGGTGAACAACACCTCGCCGGTGATGGGCGTGCTGGCCTGCAGGCGGGGGCTGGATGTCGCCGCCGGTGCGGCTCCGTCGCCGCCCGGCTCGCCGAGCGATACGTGCGAGCCGACGGCGCCCAGCGCGTCACGCGCCTGCGCGCGCAGGTCCTCGGCGGTCGGAAGCTTGGATTTCTGAGCAGTGGTCATGATGATGCGACTTTCTCGTAGAGGTCGTATGGGTCGTGGATGTGGTGTCCGAGCCTGCCGGCGAGCCAGTGCAGGCTGTACTCCGAATTGTCTGCCGCCTCGGCGGCTTCGGTGTCGGTATCGAGATTCGACCGGAAGATACCCGCCGCGGAGGCAGGCAGGAAGTCCTCGTACACAACGGGTTTCGTCGGGTCGCCACCGTGGTAGTAGGCAAGCCCCTCGGCCGCCAGTTCCTCGTGGGTGGCGGGGAAGAAGTCGGCCCACTCGGCGGCGGGATTGGGCGTGGCCATCGCGGCGTCGTAGCGTTCCCGGCCCTTCGGGGTCAGCGCAACGCCCCGCGCCTCGACCTCACCGAACCGCACCCGCAGTGTGCCGTCGACCACTGTGCCGTCGGCTTCTCTGAAGCGGCGTGGCTCGGCCAGCGCACGAAATGACGTCTGACGCAACAACACATCGGGACCATCCCAGGCGGGCGGGCCCTGGATCGCATCGATCATGGTGATGCCGCGGGCGGTCATCCGCCGGTACAGCTCATCGATGTCGAGCACGCGCGGCGTCAGATGGTTGATGTGGGTGGTACGCACACCGGCGATGTCGGCAGCCACCGCCGACACGCGCGCCAGCTCGTCGTGCCAACCGCGGTCGATCGGCTCACGGGACAGGGCGAAGGCCGATACCGCCGCCGCCACGAACCGCTCGGCCCGTGTCGTGTCGGCCCCGCCGTCCTCCGCGATGCGTCGCGCCTCGGCGATCAGCGCGGGGTCGAACAACTGCCGCGCGCCGATGAACCGCTCGACCCTCTCGCGCAAGTCAGGGGAGAAGAACCGCGCGTCGGCGGTCGCCAGCATCGAGGTGAACACCCGGAACGGATTGCGGGCCAACTCGTCCGTGTCGATCGGCCGAAACGCGGTGGACACCACCGGAACCGGCGAGGCCGCATCGCGCAAATCGTAGAAGCCGACCGGATACATGCCGAACGCGGCGAACAGGTCGGCGACCTCGGCCAGTTCGCGCACGCCGCCGACGCGGATCGCGCCGTGGCGTTCGGCCGTCACTCGATCAGATGCGCCCAGTTCCCGGTTCACCTCGGCACTGACGTCGACGAGCGTGGTGTAGGCAGGCACCTCGGCGCCGTAGAGGCGCGACAGCGCGGCGGCGAATTTCGCGCGCAGCTGCCAAGTTTCGATGCGGCGGCTCACGATGTGCACCGCCTCGGATACAGTGCGGCCATGGTGGAGGCC
>Ga0068863_100002679_pt1 | contig 17599 bp, 15 predicted proteins | sample KBSSwiS62_FD_66596 | JGI IMG/M metagenome (GOLD analysis project Ga0068863, IMG submission 66596) | Switchgrass rhizosphere microbial communities from Kellogg Biological Station, Michigan, USA - KBS Switchgrass S6-2 | ecosystem: Host-associated > Plants > Roots > Rhizosphere > Soil ...
GTTTCGGCGACCATAGCGAGAGGGAAACGCCCGGTCCCATCCCGAACCCGGAAGCTAAGCCTCTCAGCGCCGATGGTACTGCGCGGGCCACCGCGTGGGAGAGTAGGACGTCGCCGGACATACTTTCGACCAGGGTCGTTCGGTTAAGCCGAACGACCCTGGTTGTTTATGTGCACATTCTCGTGAATGTGCCTCTGCAAATGAAGCGGGATGAATTACATGGCGGACTATTCGGCCCGAGGCGGCCGCTCCGATCACCGATCCACGGCAGGCTCGGGTGGAGCTCGTCGTTCCGGCTCCAGCAGCAGCAATCGGTCCGGATCAACCGGTTCAGCTCGTTCTGGACGCTCAACCGACTCGCCCCGTGGCGGCACGGGGGCTAGCGCGGGCCAACGTCGATCAGGTAGCAGCTCTCGTGCCGAATTCGGCGGCGGTCGCTCCGGAGCCTCGCGGTCCGCTGGTGCAAGTCGAGCGGCGACATCTGGAGGTTCAGCGGGGGGCTCGCGGTCGTCTCGAAGCGCCGAACCGCGACGTTCCGCACCGCGCCCCTCGACGAGCGGAAGCTGGTGGGAGCCGGGAGGATCGACACCTTCCTCTCGAGACAAGAGTGCAGCTCGGCGTCCGGACCGCGGTTCCTCGCGCACTACCAGCGAAGAACGCCCCAACCGGTCTGCCCGGCCGACGCGCGATGGCCAGACTAGCCAAGACAATCGGCCCGCCCGCGGGAATCGTCCCGTCCGCGACAACCGGCCAGACCGGAGTGACCGCGCGAACCGTGATGATCGGCCGGCGCGTGATGCTGGAAGCAGGCGTGATGAACGGCCCGCGCGTGATGGTGGAAGCAGGCGTGATGAGCGGCCCGCGCGTGATGGTGGAACCAGGCGTGATGATCGGCCCCGCCCCGCACGACACAATCCTGATGAGCGCCCGTCGTTCGGTGGTCGCAGCCAGCGCAGCGGTGCCGGTCCCCAACCCGGCCGGCGCCCTTCGAGCGGTTCCCCTCGTCAGCCCGATCGCTCCTCGCGTCGCGACGAGCGCCCGTCTGATCGTTACTCCGAGCGTCCGTCCTACCGTCGGCGCGAACCTGAAGAGGATTACGAAGCCACCCGCGGCTCTCGACCCACTCGGGGCACCGAAATCCCCATCCCCAGCGACGCGGATCCGAGGACACTCGATCCGTCGGTACGTTCGGAACTTCGTTCACTGAGCAAGCTCGCCGCCGAATTCGTTGGCGGTCACCTCGTGGCCGCTGGTCGCGTTATAGAGGACAACCCGATTCTGGCTCTCGAACACGCCCGCGCGGCGCGAGGTCGGGGAGCTCGAGTGGCCGCGGTACGCGAGGCCTGTGGGCTGGCCGCGTATCAAGCCGGCGAATGGGCGGAGGCCCTCTCCGAACTACGAGCGGCCCGTCGAATTTCAGGCGATCCCAGTGCGATCGCGGTGATGGCCGACTGTGAGCGTGCGCTCGGGCGGCCGCAGCGCGCACTGAAAGCCCTAGAGGATCCGGCAGTCGGAAAGCTTGATCCGGCCACCCGGCTCGAACTACTCATCGTGGTCGCCGGTGCCCGCCGGGACCTCGGTCAGCTCGACGCCGCGCTCAGTGTGCTCGAAAGGGGAGGCCTCGACATCCACAATCCACGTCCGGGTAGCGCTCGCCTGTGGTACGCCTATGCCGACGCGCTGCAGGCGGCCGGACGAACCGCGGATGCCATCCAATGGTTCGGTGCTGCGGCGACGGTCGATCACGATGATGAGACCGATGCCGCCGATCGGGCCGCCGGCCTGCTCTGAGGACGACCTAGCGTCTACTCGTTGTCAAGGAAGCGGCGGATGACCAGGCCCGAGGCGGGCTTCGGCGTGAAGAGCGTTGACTTGCGGGGCATCCGCAGGCCGGCCGCGGCGACCTCGGCCACCGCTTGAACCGGGGTGGCCCGTAGGAGAACCGCGGTTCCCTTCGATGTCGCCGCATCGCTCAATGCGTCGGTTACATCGTGGGCGTAACCCACTGTGGCTACGTCGTCGGCCAGCTGCCACACCTTCTCCACCAGCACCCGGTGCAAGATCGTGACGTCCAATACGCCTAACGGAGTGCCGGCATCGGAGCCCAGCCCATCCATGATGATCCGCGGATTCAGATCGCTGACCAGGACCGCTGAATTGCCTTCAACGGGATCCTGTTTCACCAAGGCGACAGCGAAACCGTCGACATCAGCCAAGGCTTGCTCGACCGCATCTATCGGGATCGGTTCACTGATCGTGGCTACAGCGCCGGTGAGCCGGATAATCTCGGTCCACGGCAACGCGACCACGCGATGGATCGGATGAACCTGCGGACCGTAGGAGGAAGTGTCCACCAACAGCGTCAAGCCTCGGTCCCACGGCCCGGGTTCAGCATCGTGGTTGGCCTGTAGCTGACGGTAGGTCGCGTAGCGGTGATGTCCGTCAGCGATCAGTGCCCGCCGCTCGGCCAAGTCCTTGTCGACGGACTCATGCTCCGCGGGGTCGGTGATCGCCCACAACCGATGGCGGGTGCCGTCGGGAGTCGTAGTGTCCACGGTCGGTTCGATGTCCGAAACGGAGGCGACGAGAGCGGAGGCGGCACCGCCTCCGTCATACACCAGATAGATCGGCTCCAGATTCGCCTCGGTGGCTGTCATGAGCGCCAGCCGATCCGAGACCGGGCCGGCCATCGTGTTCTCGTGCGGCAGGATTACCCGATCCTCGGGATCACGCAGTTCGACGGCTCCCAACAGGCCCCGCGTCCTCGAGCCTGATTCGTCCTGCATCTCATACACGAACAGGGCCGGGTCGCCGTCGACCGCGAGCCGCCCGTCTTCGAGCCATAGATCCAACAGGACACGGGCGCCGGCGTACGGGTCCCCACCGGCCAGGGCCGCCTCGGCTTGTTCTGGAAGGATCAGACGCACCACGTTGCTGTCGCTGCCTGCAATGAGCGCAGCCCGATCCGAGGCGGAGATGACGTCATATGGCGGCGACAGCTTCAATCCCAGTGCCGTGGACGGTCCGGTGAATCGAGCAGCGCGAAACGGTGCGAGCGAAAGTCCAGGCGAGATGGTCACGGTGCCCGATGCTACCCAGACCCGGGAACTGTCGCGGTGATCGGATCAACGACGGCCCTTACGGGTCTTTATGACGTGGCGCTGCTCGACCTAGACGGCGTCATCTACATCGGCGAGCAGCCCGTCGCGCAAGCACCCGCTGCTTTGGCCGCGGCCCGTCGCGATGGCATGCGGCTCGCGTTCGTCACCAACAATGCCTCACGAACCCCCGATCAGGTGGCCCGCCTGCTCAGCCGAATGGGCGTTGCCGCCGCGCCGGAGGAGGTCGTCACCTCCTCGCACGCGGCCGCTCACTATCTGGCCGATCGGTTGCCCGCGGGCGGCGCCGTGCTCGTGCTCGGAACCGACGGCTTGGTCCAGGCTCTGAAAGAGCGCGGCCTCACTCCGGTGTTCTCCGCCGATGACGAACCGCTGGCCGTAGCCCAGGGGTATTCACCCGAGCTAAATTGGCATGCCCTCGCTGAAGGGGCGGTGGCAATTCGACGCGGTGCCATGTACGTCGCCACGAACCTCGATTCCACAGTGCCCTCAGCGCGCGGTCCACTGCCCGGTAACGGAGCGCTCGTGGCGGCACTGGTGCATGCCACCGGGGTACGACCGACCGCTACCGGTAAACCCGACCCGACCATGCACGCCGAAAGCGTCCAACGCTCCAAGGCTCAACGGCCCCTGGTGGTCGGTGATCGTCTGGACACCGACATCGAGGGTGCCCGCCGCGTCGGGTGTCCATCGCTGCTGGTCCTTACCGGAGTGACTGATGCACGGCAAGTGCTGGCGGCCGGCGAGTTGCACCGACCCGACTACCTTGGTCACGATCTGTCGGCTTTGCTCACCTCGCACCCGGATGTCTCCGTTGATGCGGGCGTTGTCCGCTGTGGCAGGGCCAGGGTTGAATACGACGCGGACGGCTTGAGCCTTCGTCTGCGCGACACCGGCGATGGCGGGACCGCGGACCACGCGGACGGCGATGGCCTTGACCCGTTACGTGCGTTGGCCGTTGCCGCCTGGCGGCGGGCCGATGAAAAGTCGGGAACCGCCGGCTCGATCGCTGGAGAGGAGACCGCGGAGGTCACTATTTCCGCGGGCGACGACGCGGCCAAGACCTTTCTGAGCGAACACGCCCTGATGCCGATCCGGTGAAGGGCCGAGGTTGACCGGTACCGTGAGGGCGTGACCGAACCCAGCCCGGAACTCGCGGTGACCCCGGCTTCGCTATCGGCCGACTCGGCCGACTCGGCCGTCGAGCCGACCCAAGCGGTGGACGAGCAAAGCGTGGGTGGGCCCTTCGACGAGACACTGGCGCAATTGAGCGACATCCACGCGATCGGGTTGAGTGAAGCAGCAAGCCGGTTCGAAGAGGTGCACGGCGTGCTGCAGTCAGCATTGGCCGACCTCGACCGAAAGTGATCCAGTGGTCCGCCGCCTACGGCTCGACGCTGAGTTGGTGCGTCGACACTTGGCCCGATCGCGCGAACACGCGGTGTCGCTGATCGCGGCGGGCCGGGTCGAGGTTCGAGGAAGCTCCGCCAGCAAGTCCGCGACCGCGGTGGACGCCGATACTCCGATCAGAGTCCTCGGCAACGAAACCGATCCCGGATTCGCCTCCCGAGGCGCTCACAAGCTGCTCGGGGCGTTGTCAGCCTTTGCGCCGGACGGCCTCGAGGTTGCTGGACGACGCTGCCTTGATGCCGGGGCGTCCACCGGCGGCTTCACCGACGTACTGCTGCGTCAAGGCGCTCGCCAGGTCGTGGCCGTCGATGTCGGCTACGGGCAGCTCGTCTGGCCGTTACAGACCGATGAGCGGGTGATCATCCATGACCGGACCAACGTCCGAAACCTGACGCCTGAGGCGATCGGAGGCCCGGCGGATCTCACGGTGGCCGATCTGTCGTTTATTCCCCTGGCATTGGTCTTGCCGGCCTTGACCCAATGCACGGTCGCCGATCTGCTGCCGATGGTCAAACCTCAGTTCGAAGTGGGCCGGGAGCGTCTGGGCAGCGGCGGCGTCGTACGCGATCCCGGCCTGCGCGGCGATGCCGTGTACGAGGTCGCCCTGGCCGCGCAGGCCCTGGGCTGGGGCACAGCTGGTGTGGTTCGTAGTCCGCTGCCGGGCCCGAGCGGCAACGTGGAATTCTTTCTGTGGCTGCGCACCGATGCCCCAGCCCCGCAGCGCGCAGTCATCGATGCAGTAGTCCGGGAGGACACGTGAGCGACCGATCCAGGGCGATCCTGCTGGTTCTGCATCCCGCCCGCGACGACATTCTCGGGTTGGCCCGCAAGGTGGTGACCAGGCTCAACGAAGCCGGCTTTGAAGTACGGATCAATGCCAAACAGGCCGCCCAGCTGGCCACAGTCGGACTGGCCGACCCGGAGGATCTGGGCGATGTGGCAATCATCGATGGCCCCGACGGCGTGGTGGGAACCGAGGTCGCCCTCGTCCTGGGTGGTGACGGCACCTTCCTGCGGGCCGCCGAGGACGCTCGGGCCGCAGGTGTTCCACTGCTGGGAGTCAACCTCGGACACGTCGGCTTCCTGGCCGAAACGGAGGTCGATGCGCTGGAAGCAACCGTGGCCGCGATCGTCGAATGTCGCTACGAGGTCGAGCAACGGCTCACGCTCGGGATTACCGTCACGCTGGATAACGAGGTAATCGCTGAGGATTGGGCTTTGAACGAGGCTGCGGTCGAGAAGAGCAGCCGCGAAAAGATGCTTGAAGTGTCAGTGTCGGTGGATGACCGACCATTGCTGAGGTTCGGCTGCGACGGCGTCATCTGTGCGACACCGACCGGATCCACCGCCTACGCGTTCTCGGTCGGCGGCCCCATCGTGTGGCCGAACGTCGAGGCGATGCTTGTGGTCCCGAACGCGGCACACGCGCTGTTCCAACGCCCGCTGGTCGTTGCCCCGACCTCGCATATCGACATCGATCTGCTGGCCGGGCATCACGGGGTGCTGAGTTGCGACGGGCGGCGTTCGCATCGGCTTCCGCCCGGATGCCAGATTCGGATCGAACGCTCTCCTCGTGCGATCACTATTGCCCGACCGCACCCGACGCCGTTCGGCGAGCGGCTGGTAGCCAAGTTCCAGCTGCCGGTTCGCAGTTTCCGTGACGGCGCCCCGACTACGCTCTAGCCCGTGCTCGAGGAAATCCGAATCCGTGGCCTGGGCGTCATCTCTGATGCCGCACTCGAGTTCGGAGCTGGATTGACGGTCGTCACCGGAGAGACCGGCGCCGGCAAAACGATGGTGATCAATGGTCTCGCGCTGCTGTTCGGTGGCCGAGCCGACTACTCACGACTGAGAGCGGGCTTGGATTCGGCCAGTGTCGAAGGCCGCCTTCTGGTGGCCGCCACCAACCCGGCCGCTGATGTAGTCACTGATGCCGGTGGAGACCTGGAAGCCGACGGAACGCTCATACTGCGTCGCGTGATCAGTGCCGGGGGTCGATCACGGGCGGCCGCCGGAGGCGCGTCGGTCCCGGCGGGAGTGCTTACCAAGCTGGGGGAATCACTGCTCGTCGTCCACGGCCAGAGTGATCAGCAACGCCTGACCAGACCCGGCGAGCAAAGACTCACCCTGGACCGGTACGCCGGGCTCGATCTGATCGAATGCCGAAACGCGTTTCACCGTTGGCGCGCCGCCACCTCCGAACTCGACCGGCGGCTCTCCTCGGCACGCGAACTGGCTCGTGAGGCTGAATTGCTGCGCTATGGCATCGAGGAGATCTCCGCGGTCGCCCCCCAAATCGGCGAGGACATCGAATTAGCGGCGCAGTCCAGTCGACTCGAACACGTCGACTCACTGCGCGTGGCGGCTCGCGCGGTGCACGATGCCCTGCTCGGTGATCGGGAGAACCCGACCGGGGAGGTCGCCGACGTCCAAAGCCTGTTAGGCGGCGCCCGCCAGGCCCTGCAGCACGTGCAGGGCACTGACCCGGAACTGGATCGACTCGCTTCGCGGTTGCTGGACCTGATCGCCGAAGCCGCCGACCTCGGTGCGGACATCGCGATGTACGAAGGCCAGTTGGACTTCGACCCGTCGCGGCTGGCGGCTGTCCACGAGCGTCGGTCGGCCTTGTCCTCGTTGTATCGCAAGTACGGCCCGGACGTTGCCTCGGTATTGAAGTGGGCCGCGGATGCGGTCGCCCGGCTGGAGGAATCCGATACGTCCGAGGACGCTCTCGCCGCGCTGCGGCACGAACGCGATCAGGCCGAGGCCAGTTTCATCATCGTTGCGAACAAGGTCTCGGCCCGACGGGCGGAAGCAGCTGCTCGGCTGTCGAAGGCGATCTCGGCCGAACTGGCCGGTCTGGCGATGGGTGCAGCTCGGGTTGCGGTGAACGTTCATCCTCGACCGGCGGTGGAGTCATCGCCCACCGTGACCGTGTCCGGACGGCTGGTCGGCGCCGGGCCGGATGGGCTGGACGATGTCGAGATCACGCTGCAACCGCACCCCGACGCCCCGGCACTGCCCGTCCAACGGGGTGCTTCCGGCGGGGAGCTGTCGCGCGTGATGCTGGCGATCGAAGTCGTGCTGGCCGGTACCGATCCAGTTCCGACCATGGTGTTCGACGAGGTGGATGCCGGTGTCGGCGGTCGATCCGCGGTCGAGGTCGGGCGCCGTTTGAGTCGGTTGGCCGACAAGCATCAGGTGATCGTCGTAACCCACCTGGCGCAGGTCGCCGCATTCGCCGGTACCCATCTCGTGGTCGACAAGCTCATCGCCGACCAAGCGGGCACCGGCGAAGCGAGTACCGGCGAAGCGAGTACCGGCGAAGGAGTTACCCGCAGTGACATTCGTCGCGTCCAAGGTGCCGACCGGTTAGCCGAGCTGGCCCGGATGCTTGGCGGCGACACAACCGAAGTCGCGCTGGAGCACGCCGCCCAGTTGCTGGAAACAGCAGGACAGGAGCAGGCTGGCACTACTGGCAACGGGCGCACTCAGCTTCGATCTCCGGCGCAGGTGAAGCGTGCACGATCAAGTCACACTCGATCCAAGCGGTAACTCCGCGTGGCGAAGCCCGGCAAACGGGCGCTTCGATGGCAGCATCGGACGGCATGAAGATGGCCAGCGTGCGCCGTAACGCAGAGCGCAATAGTGCTGCGTTGCCTGGCATCACCGGCGTCGCACGACTTGATCGCCGACCGGATCGACTGTTGCGACGGGTTCATCCGGGCGATGTCGTGATCGTCGATATTCACGATTTGGACCGGTCGACCGCCGACGCCTTCGTCCACGCCAAGGTCGCCGCGGTGATCAACGCGCGGCCCAGCATCTCGGGCCGGTACCCCACCTTGGGATCACAGGTTCTCATTACGCACGGAATCGCGCTGCTCGACAACGTCGGAGCGGAAGTATTCACGGCGCTGAAGGAAGGCACGCGCGTCCGGCTCGACGGCGACACCCTCTATGCCGGCGATCAGCCTGCGGCCGAAGGGGTTCGGCAAAATGCGGAGACCGTGGCCGAGTCCATGGCGCGCGCCAAGGAAGGCCTCTCCGCACAACTGGAATCCTTTGCGGCCAGCACGCAGCAATACATGCTGGCCGAACGCGAGCTCTTGCTAGACGGCGTCGGATTGCCTGTGCTGCGGACCGACTTTGCTGGCCGACACGTGCTGATGGTGGCCAAAGACTACGACTTCAAGACCGACCTCAAGTCGCTGAAGCACTACATTCACGAATTCCGTCCAGTCCTGGTTGGGATCGATGGTGGCGCCGATGTGCTGCGAGATGCCGGTTACCGTCCGGATCTAGTCGTCGGTGATCTGTCCGCGATGTCGGACGCGGCGCTGAAAGAGGCCAGCGAGGTTGTCGCCCACGCCGACATGCACGGACGGGTCGACGGGATTGCGCGGGTTCAGGACTTACGGATCGAACCGATCATATTTGCCACCGCCGGAACCGGCGAGGACGCGGCGATCCTCTTGGCCGACGGGGGCCAGGCCAAGCTGATCGTCACGGTCGGCATGCGGGCCACTCTCGAGGAATTTCTCGATGCCGGGCAAGGCGGCAGCATCGCTTCCACCGTGCTGGCGCGGCTCAAAGTCGGTGGTCGGCTGGTCGACGCCAAAGCGGCGTCTCAGCTCTATCAAACCCGGATTTCAGGCACCACGGTCTTGTTGCTCGCGTTGGCGGCCATGTTGGCGATCCTGGTCGTGCTGCAGTCGAGCAGTTCCGGCGAAAGCTATCTGCACATCGCGTCCGACGGCTGGGACTCAGCCGTCGCCTGGCTGAGGGACCTTCTGTCGTGATCTCCTACCGTTATCACCTGATCTCGATCATCGGGATCTTCCTGGCCCTCGCTCTAGGTGTCGTCGTCGGAACCACTGCCGTGAACGGTGCCGTGGTGGGCGACCTTCGCCGGCAGGTGAAGGATCTGAAGGCAGCCAATGCCGATGCCGCAGCCCGGGCCAGCAGCTTGAGCAAGGATGCCGGAAACGCCGACACTCTCGCACAAGCCTTCGGGGCCTCGATCGTGTCGGGCAAGCTGAGCAACGTCGGAGTGGTCGTGGTGTCGTTGCCCGGCACCACGGCGAACCTCACCAACGCGGTGGCGACCGAGATTGCGGCTGCCGGCGGGAAGGTCACCGGCAAGCTTCAGATCACCAAGGACTTCATCGATCCCGGTCGGGTAGCCGATATTCGGTCACTCGCGACGTCCGGTGCGCACCCGGTCGGTCTGCAGCTTCCCGAGACAGACGACGCCGGACGTTTAGCCGGCTCGCTGCTCGGGTTCGTGCTGCTTGGCAAAGGGGCTCCGACCGACCTGACTCAGGTGATCGCGGGGTTTACGGGGCTGAAGATGATTAAGGCCGATGGGGGTCTCTCGGCCGGCCGGGCGGTAGTACTGCTCTCACCGGGCGCGTTGGCCAAAACCGACGGATCGGCCGCGATGCTCACCGGCTTTTCGACCGAGCTTGGAGCAAAGGGCCCGGCGTTGGTGGTGGGGGATTCGACGTCGGCCGCGGGCGGTTTGATCAACGCTGTCCGAGCCAACGCCGATGCCAAGGACAACGTCTCCACGGTCGATGACGGCGCCACACCGCTAGGCCAGGTGACGATGGCCCTGAGCCTGGCCGAAGTGGTAGCGGGACGTAAGGGTAACTACGGAACCGCAGCGAACGCCGACGCCTTGCTGCCGACCGCGAACTAACAACCCGTCGTATCGAGCCAGCGCATGTCCGGCAGGAAGTGCGCGCCGATCCGTGTTACCGTGAACTCCCGTGGATCGTAGGGCGTTTCGGGGCTCATTCGAGAGCCGATGTCTTGCCTCCTCAGCACGTATTCGTTGCGACCACGGGAGTCTCGTTGGCCCACAATGCCCGGACCACAAAGCACCTCTTCGTCACCGGAGGCGTGGCGTCCTCGCTCGGTAAGGGGCTCACCGCTTCCTCGCTTGGCAGCTTGCTCAAGGCTCGCGGTCTGCGGGTCACAATGCAGAAGCTGGACCCGTACCTGAACGTCGACCCAGGCACGATGAACCCCTTTCAGCACGGGGAAGTCTTCGTCACCGAGGACGGCGCCGAGACTGACCTCGACATCGGGCACTACGAGCGATTCCTCGACACAGACCTGGTCGGCTCGGCCAATGTGACCACCGGTCAGATCTATTCGACGGTGATCGCCAAGGAGCGCCGCGGTGAGTACCTGGGCGATACCGTGCAGGTCATCCCGCATATCACCAATGAGATCAAGGAGCGGATCCGTGCGATGGCCGCCACCGGCCCGGACGGTGCCGTCCCAGATGTGGTGATCACCGAAATCGGCGGCACGGTCGGTGATATCGAGTCGCTGCCTTTCTTGGAGGCAGCTCGACAGGTGCGCCACGACGTGGGCCGGGAGAACTGTTTCTTCTTGCACGTCTCGCTAATTCCCTACCTCGCTCCATCCGGTGAGTTGAAGACCAAGCCGACCCAGCACTCTGTCGCCGCACTGCGCAGCATCGGCATCACTCCCGATGCCGTGGTGTGTCGTAGTGACCGTGAGATCCCGGACAACGTGAAACGGAAGATCTCTCTGATGTGCGACGTGGACACCGAGGCGGTGGTCGCTGCTTCGGATGCCCCGAGTATCTACGAGATCCCGAAGGTGCTTCATTCCGAAGGGCTCGACGCCTACGTGGTGCGCCGGCTCGGTTTGCCCTTTCGCGACGTGGATTGGACGCTGTGGGGCGATCTACTGGACCGGGTGCACCATCCCAAGCGGGAGATCACCGTCGCCCTGGTCGGTAAGTACATAGATCTCCCGGACGCCTACCTTTCGGTGACGGAAGCCCTGCGCGCCGGTGGTTTTGCCCATCGGGCCAAGGTAAATGTGCGTTGGGTGGCCTCAGACCTGTGCGAGACACCGGCCGGTGCGGCGAGCCAGCTCAACGGTGCCGATGGCGTGGTCATTCCGGGTGGCTTCGGGATTCGCGGAATCGAAGGCAAACTGGGGGCGATCCGATTCGCACGGGAGCGAAGCGTGCCGACCCTCGGGCTGTGTCTCGGACTGCAGTGCATGACGATCGAGACTGCGCGCAATCTGGCGGGCATCTCCGATGCCAATTCGGCCGAATTCGATCCGGCAACCACCAATCCAGTGATCGCCACGATGGCCGATCAGGTGGAGGCGGTGGCCGGCAACGCGGATCTGGGCGGAACGATGCGCCTGGGTGCGTATCCGGCGAAGCTGGTCGCCGGTTCGGTGGCGGCTCAGGCCTATGGCACGACGGAGGTGTCCGAACGTCATCGCCATCGGTATGAGGTCAACAACTCCTATCGGGACGCGTTGACAGCGGCCGGACTGATTATCTCCGGTACCTCGCCGGACGGCAGTCTGGTGGAATTCGTCGAACTTCCTCGTGAGGTGCACCCGTTCTTCGTGGCGACCCAAGCGCATCCGGAGCTGAAGTCGCGACCGACGCGACCCCATCCGCTCTTCGCGGCCTTCGTGTCGGCGGCCGTCGACTACTCCGAAGCGGAACGGTTGCCGGTGGAGATTCCGGACGATATGCCGATTGCGGTCTCGACGCCCGCATGAGTGATCCCGCCTTCCAGACCCTCAGTTCGATCGAACGCTACCGAGGGTGGGTGATCGACGTTCACACCGACGAGGTGCGGATGCCTGACGGATCGATCGCGCGGCGCGACGTGATCGATCATCCCGGTGCGGTCGGCGTGGTCGCGCTGGACGAACAGGACCAGGTAGTCCTGGTGCGCCAGTACCGCCAGCCGCTGCGGCGTCATTTGTGGGAACTGCCGGCCGGCTTGCTTGATGTCGACGGCGAGCAGCCCTGGGCAGCGGCAAAGCGGGAGCTGCACGAAGAAGCAGCCCTCACCGCGACGACTTGGCATGTCCTCCTCGACCTGCACACCTCGCCCGGCATGACGAACGAGGCGATTCGGATCTACCTGGCCCGCGGGTTGAATGCCGTGCCTTCGGCGCAGCGGTTCCAGGCCGAGCATGAGGAAGTCACGATGACGGTGCAACGGATTGCCCTGGCTGAAGCTCTCGTCATGATCCAACGGGGGAGTCTTACCAACGGTCCAGCGGTGGCCGGTGTGCTCGCGGCTCGACTGGCTCAACTCGCGAATTTCCTAGAGCTGCGTCCGGCTGACTCGCCGTGGACATCTCGGGCGGCGGGGTTGGCAACGGAAGGCGCTGTGGGCGCTGAACCGCCGGCATAACGCGCTAGGTTGTCGAACGTGACAGCGGTGAAGGCGAGTCGGGTGGCTCGTAGTGTGTCGAGCTACCTCGACCACCTGGCGGTGGAACGAGGCTCCTCGGCAAACACCTTGGCCTCTTACCGGCGTGATCTGCGGCGCTACGTCGACTTCCTTGCCCACCGTGGTCACAGTTCATTGGATGCAGTCGACTCCACTACCGTGTCGGATTTCTTGGCGGCCCTGCGCGAGGGCAACCCCCAACATCCGCCACTGTCGGCCTCATCGGCGGCTAGGGCTGTCGTGGCCGTCCGCGGGCTCCACAAGTTCGCGTATGCCGATGGGCAGGTGGCCAGCGACGTCGCTCGTGAGGTGAAGCCCCCGGCACCGCCGCGCCGACTGCCCAAGGCGATCTCGATTGACGACGTCGAACGCTTGCTGGACGCGGCTGACTTCGATCAGACGCCGCTGTCCATTCGAGACCGGGCGCTACTGGAGATTCTGTACGGCACCGGGGCCCGGATCTCCGAAGCCGTCGGCCTTGACATCGACGACATCGATCTGGCTGAGGGAACTGTGCTGTTACGAGGCAAGGGCGGTAAGCAGCGATTGGTGCCACTGGGGTCCTTCGCGGCCTCGGCCGTGTCGGCGTATCTGGTCAGGGTACGGCCGGATCTGGTTCGGGTGGGACGCGGAACGCCGAAAGTGTTTCTTAATTCGCGCGGCGGTCCGCTGTCTCGCCAGAGCGCCTGGACGGTGCTGCGGGCCGCGGCCGACAAGGCCGGTCTTGCCGTCGATATCTCCCCACACACACTGCGGCACTCATTTGCCACTCATCTGATGGAGGGTGGAGCCGACGTTCGAGTGGTGCAAGAACTGCTCGGGCACGCGTCGGTGATCACGACTCAGATCTACACGCTGGTCACCGTCGACCAGCTCCGAGAGGTGTACGCAACCGCGCATCCTCGAGCGCTCAGCGATCAGAGGCGTTCCAGGCCCTGATCGGGTGGAAGATAACAACTTAACGACGAGCTTACACAAACGACTCACCTAGATATAACATTTGGGCGACCTTTTTCGCCACACATGTCCGGAGCAGCCGCGTGACCCACCCCCAAGATCCGTTCGGAGAGTCACGCGACGAGATCATCCCCGTCACCGAGGTTTCGCCAGATAACGAGCCGACGGCCGTGCAGGGTGACCAAGTTCCATTCCACGCGCCCTACGGTCAGCCGACGCCCTACGGTCAGGCGGCTCCGTATGGTCAGCCGGCGCCCTACGGTCAGCCGGCGCCCTACGGTCAGCCGGCGCCCTACGGCCAGGCGGCTCCGTATGGTCAGCCGGCTCCGTATGGTCAGCCGGCTCCGTATGGTCAGCCGGCTCCGTATGGTCAGCCCGCTCCGTATGGTCAGCCCGCTCCGGGCGCGAGCCCGAACTCGGGTTGGTATGAGCCGGTCCTTCCTCCGTTGCCCAAGCGGCGCTGGCCCTTGGTGGCCGGCATCATCGCGATCGTGCTGGCCCTCGTCGGCGGTGCGGGTGCCTTCGCTGCCTTTCGTGAACTCAGCGGGGGCGGGACCCAGCCCGAGTCGGTTCTTCCGGCCGACTCGATCGCGTTCGCCAAGATCGACTTCGATCCGGCGGCCGGCCAGAAGGTGCTGGCCCTGAAGTTTCTGAACAAGCTACCCAAGGTTGGTACGTCGCTGGCCGGCGGCAAGGACGCCAAGCAGGCGATCTTCGAGGGTCTGGCCAGCGACAGCGACCTTCCCAAGGACTTCAACTACGACCGAGACGTCAAACCATGGCTCGGCGATCGGCTGGCGGTCGGGGTCCGGCCCACGGCGAGCGGCACAGGATTCCCGGACGTCGTGTTCGCGGTTCAGGTCAAGGACGAAGCCAAAGCCCGGGCTGGCATCACGCGACTCACTCCACCGGGGGAGAAGCCGGTTGGCGTTGCCTTTCGCAAGGATTACGCACTCCTCGCTGTCAGCCAGGCAGCTTCGGATCGGGCAGTCAAGGACGCAGCGACAGCCAATCTGCACGATCAGCCAACTTTTGCCGCCGACATGAACCAACTCGGCGACTCCGGAGTATCGACCGGATGGGCTGACCTGGCCGCCCTGGACAAGATCAGCCATGGTCTGAGCAGCAGCACCTTGGGTGGCGGAATGCTGTCGCCCTACCTCGGCATCAACCCGGTGGTTCCGACCAAGGGGCGCGCGTCCTATCGATTGCGCTTCGTCAGTGGTGGCGTCGAATTGGTGAGCAAGGTGAACGGCGCCAACGCCGAGACGCCACCCACTGCGACCAAGGGCTTTCCTAACCTCGGCCAGCTCCCCGCATCGACCAGCGGAGCATTCACCGTGGCTGGGCTCTCCAGCCGGATCGACCAAGTCTGGACGGGGCTGAAGGCCGCAACCGGCGACGATCAGTTCGGGAAGGAAATCGCCGAACAGGCCAAGTCGCAGCTCGGGATCGAAGTACCGGGCGAGCTGAAGACACTGCTGGGCACTGACCTCACGGTGTCGGTGGGCCCGGTTGCCCCCAACCGCACGCCGGAGGTGGGTTTCCGCACCGCGACCGATCCGGTCGCGGCCGGCGCGATCCTGGATCGGCTGGCTCAGTCCCCGTTCGGCGGCGAGGTGCCTCTGGTTTACAAGCCCGTGAGCGGTGGGATCGTTGCCGCAACTTCGACTCGGTACCGCGACGAGCTGATCGCTGGGGCCGGTCCGAAGTTGGCCGACACCGCTAATTTCCGTGACGCCGTCCCCGACTATGCGACCGCATCCGCCGCCGGTTTTGTGAACCTGGAGGCGATCAACACGGCGATGAAGGGCCAAATAAGCGATCCCGACGATCAGCAGCTGCTGGCCGCCTTCCGCTCGTTCGGCTTCTCCTCGACTACCACAGCTGACAGCTACACGTTGAAAGCGCGTTTGGTGCTGAGCTAACGGCAAACTGAATACGGCGCAGGGTGCGTCGCAGTGAACGAGCCACCATGGGACTGGGGTAACCTGCGGACGAGTCAGGCATCGCCAGCCAAACGGGAGCGCGTTCATTCGATGACTACCTTCGAGCCTCCGGGTTCCGCAGCCCGGGAGTCTGAACCGCCGACGTCCGCCACCGAGCGTCCGAAATCCGTGGATCCGGCCCGAGCACGGCAGCGCCGCACATTGGCCGAGCCGCCGCCCGTGGAGCATCACGGACCAGCCCGAGTGATCGCCCTATGCAATCAAAAGGGCGGTGTCGGCAAGACGACTTCGACGATCAACCTGGGTGCAGCCCTGGCCGAGTTCGGTCGTCGGGTCCTCCTGGTCGACTTCGACCCTCAAGGAGCGCTGTCGGTCGGGCTGGGTATTCAGCCCCACCAGTTGGAGCAGACGACCTACGACCTGCTCATGGAGCGCTCGGTCGGCATCGACGACGTGCTGCTCAAAACGGGCGTGCCCGGGATGGACCTACTGCCTTCCAACATCGACTTGTCAGCCGCAGAAGTGCAGCTGGTAAACGAGGTTGCCCGTGAACAGAGTCTGGCCCGCGCCTTGGCTCCGGTTCTGGGCGACTACGACTTCATCCTGATCGACTGTCAGCCGTCCTTGGGCCTGCTCACCGTCAACGCACTGACCGCCTCGCACGGCGTGATCATTCCGCTGGAATGCGAGTTCTTCAGCCTGCGGGGGGTTGCCTTGCTGATCGACACGATCGAGAAGGTTCAGCAGCGCCTCAACCCGAATCTTCGGCTCGAAGGCATCCTGGCCACCATGTATGACGGACGCACGCTGCACGGCCGCGAGGTCTATTCGCGAGTGCTCGAGGCATTCGGTGACAAGGTCTTCGACACCGTCATCAACCGTACGGTTCGGTTTCCGGAGACGACCGTGGCCGGCGAACCGATTACTACCTGGGCTCCGAGTTCCAACGGCGCGACCGCATATCGCGAACTCGCCATGGAGGTCATTGCTCGATGAGTTCCGCCACGTCGCCGGGAGGCGATGTGATCGAGACCGCTGGCGAAACATGGCCGGTGGCGAAGGTTCCCGATGCCGTCGGCGTGCCCAGCGGAGACCCCGAGGAGCTGGAGCTCGCGGACCTGCCGGAGGAGTGGGACCTGCCATCCGAGCCCGAACCACTGATGTCCGACGGCCAGTTCCGGGTTCGCCTGGACAACTTTGAAGGTCCTTTCGATCTGCTGCTGTCGTTGATCAGTCGACGTCAGCTTGATGTCACTGAAGTGGCCCTGTCCCAGGTGACCGATGACTTCATCGCTTACCTGACCGCTGCCGGCGATGGTTTCGATCTGGGCCAGGCCACCGAATTCTTGGTCGTGGCGGCCACGCTCCTCGAGCTCAAGGCCGCCCGACTGCTACCGGCGGCCGAAATCGAGAACGAAGAGGATCTCGAACTTCTCTCGGCCCGCGATCTCCTGTTCGCGCGGCTGTTGCAGTACCGGGCCTACAAACAGGCCGCCAAGCATCTCGCTGAGCTGGAACGCCGGACCGGCCGCCGCTTCGCCCGGGCTGCCGAGCTCGAGCCGAGATTTGCCGCGCTCACACCCGACCTGCAGCTTGGCGTGGACCTCCACCAACTCGCGGCGATCGCCGCCATCGCCTTGCGGCCGCGTCCCGTCCCAGTTGTCGGGGTCAACCACATCCACGCCAGTCGGGTCAGCGTGCGCGAGCACATGCACATTATGCGGATCCGACTGCAACGCCAGCGGACGGCGACGTTTCGGGCATTGGTCGCCGACTGTGCGTCCACGTTGGAAGTCGTAGCCCGATTCCTCGGTCTGCTGGAGCTGTACCGCGACGGTGAGGTTGCCTTCGAGCAGGCCGAAGCGCTGTCGGAGCTTCAAGTGCGTTGGACGGGCGCTGCGGACGG
>Ga0068863_100002680_pt1 | contig 17598 bp, 15 predicted proteins | sample KBSSwiS62_FD_66596 | JGI IMG/M metagenome (GOLD analysis project Ga0068863, IMG submission 66596) | Switchgrass rhizosphere microbial communities from Kellogg Biological Station, Michigan, USA - KBS Switchgrass S6-2 | ecosystem: Host-associated > Plants > Roots > Rhizosphere > Soil ...
CTGGGGGGCGTCGGCTATCACCCGTCTCTTCTGCCGCGCCATCGCGGCATCGCGGCCATCGAATGGACGATCAAGGAAGGCGACCCGATCGCCGGAGGCACGGTCTATCACCTGGCCGACGGCTGGGACAAGGGCGCCATCGCGGCGCAGGAATGGTGTTTCGTAGGCAAGGGCGAGACGGCGCGCGAGTTGTGGGAACGCGCGCTTGCGCCGATCGGCCTCGAGCTCCTGCCCAAGGTCGTGCGCTATGCAAAAGAGCACGGCCACGTACCGAAGAAAGAGCAGGACCCGCGGTTTGCCACGAAAGCGCCGCTGATCCCCAAGCCGGCGAGCTGATCGCAGCCGAGCTGATCGCAACCACATGGCGAGCCATATCGTATTGACGTCCCATCCGCTGGGACGGGTCGCGGGCCAGTCGCCGAAGCTCCAATGGGGCGCGCCGACCGCGGCCGAGCGCGGACCGGTGGTGGCGAGCCTCACCAATCCCGCGCAGCGCAATGCAATCGGCACGCACTCGGGAGCGTATGCGCTCTACCGCGCGCTCGCCGTGGCTTCGGGCAAGCTCGACCGCGATCACCGTCCCGATCTGACGGACACTTCGCCCGCTGAAGAGATCGGTCCGCATCCGCAATGGGCAGACCCCGACAAGATCGTTTCGCTCGATCCGTGGGGCCACATGGTCGCGGCGGCGTTCGCCGCGGAGATCGCGGCCGGCGTCGACGTGCGCCCGTCCATCGCCGTGACCAAGGCGCGGATCAACATGCCCGAATTGAAGGAGGCGATCATCGCCGGGCGGCTCGTTCCCGACGGCACGATCCTTCACGGCAACGGCGATGTGCGAGTGACCAAAGCCGCGATCGATCCGGTATGGCACCTTCCCGGAATCGCGAAGCGATTCGACGTCGCCGAGGGACAGCTCCGCCGCGTGCTGTTCGAGCAGACCGCCGGAATGTTCCCCGAGCTCGTCACCCGCCCTGACTTGCACGTTTTTCTGCCGCCGATCGGGGGCATGACGCTCTACTTCTTCGGCGACGTCCACGCGCTCGGCAACCCGGCGACCAAGGTCGCGTGCCGCGTGCACGACGAGTGCAACGGGTCGGACGTGTTCGGCTCGGACATCTGCACATGCCGGCCGTACCTCGCGCACGGCATCGAAGTGTGCATCGAGATGGCGCAGCACGGCGGCGTCGGCCTCGTCGTGTACAACCGCAAGGAAGGACGCGCGCTCGGCGAGGTGACGAAGTTCCTGGTCTACAACGCGCGCAAGCGTCAGGCTGGCGGAGATCGGGCGGCGACGTATTTCGAGCGCACGGAATGCGTCGCCGGCGTGCAGGACATGCGTTTCCAGGAATTGATGCCCGACGTTTTCCATTGGCTCGGCATCGAGCGCATCGATCGATGGGCGTCGATGAGCAACATGAAGAGCGACGCGCTGGCGGCGCAGGGCATTGCCATCGGCGAGCAGGTGGCGATTCCCGACGGTCTCATTCCCGCCGATGCGCGCGTCGAGATGGATGCGAAGAAGGCCGCGGGCTACTACGCCCCGGAACCCACGCAACCGTGCAACGGAGAGGTCGCCAAGGGCCGCGCGCTGGACGAGTAGATGGTGAGCCCCCACGCTCACTTCGTTCGCTGCGTCCCGCGGGCGTGCACCGGCGCCCTTCGGGCGGCCCGGCGGGCGCTGGCTTGAGTCCCGCACGTCCGGCGGGATAGCCCCGTGTTCTCGAGCCCGTACGACGAAGCTCCCGCCACCTGGCACACGCCGGTGCCCGCCGGGCATCCGGCCGCGAAGCTTCTCACTGCAGCGGCGGTGCGCGAACGTTGCGCGGCGATCATGGCGGCGGCCGAGCGCGGCGACACTCGTCATCTCGCATGGCAACCCACGCGCCTTCCGGCGGCCGCGGAGTACGTCGCCGACACGATCCGCCTGCGTTATCCGACACTCGACGTTCCGTACCACAGCCGCTGGCGTCATTTCGAAGCGGCAGGCGTGGATCGTTGGGCACCGCTCGCGGCGGCGCTCCCCGACGATGCCGACGAGCGAGCGCGCACCCGGATCGATCTTGCGATCACCAGCGTTCTGCTCGATGCCGGTGCCGGACCCTCGTGGCGCTACGTGGACCTCGCGACGGGATGCACGCTCACTCGCTCCGAAGGCCTCGGAGTGGCGAGCTTGCGCCTGTTCGCGTCCGGCGCGTTCTCGGCGCGGGCCGGCTCACCGTTCCGGGCGGATGCGGAAGCGCTTTCCGCCCTCCCGACGGCGGTGGCTGCGCAGGGCTTCCAGGTCGCCGGCGACAACTCCCTCGTGGGATTGGAAGGCCGCGCAGCGCTGATGCGTCGCCTGGGCGACGTCGCGACCGCGACGCCGGCGGTCTTCGGTGCGCCGGCACGCCTTGGCCATCTCTACGATTACCTCGTCGCGCACTCGCGCGATCGCAGCATCAGCGCCGCATTCCTTGTCGCGACGCTGCTGCGCGCACTCGGACCGATTTGGCCGTCGCGGCTTGCGCTCGACGGCGTGCCGCTCGGCGATTGCTGGAAGCATCCCGCGGCGCGCGGACCGAGCGGCGACGATGCCACGGATGGCTTCGTCCCGTTTCACAAGCTCACGCAGTGGCTCGCGTATTCGCTGCTGGAACCGCTGGACGAAGCGGGGCTTGCGGTCACGGGCCTCGATCAGCTCACCGGTCTGCCGGAATATCGCAACGGCGGCCTGCTGCTGGACACCGGCGTCCTCGTTCCGATCGACCCCGAGTTCCTGCGGCGCACGCACGAGGTGGGTGACGAGGCGATCGTCGAGTGGCGCGCTTTGACCGTCATCGGCCTCGACCGGATGGCCGCTGCCGTGCGCGACATTCTCGGCCTCACCGCGCAATCGTTTCCGCTGGCCCGCGTGCTCGAAGGGGGCACGTGGGCCGCGGGCAGGCGCATTGCTGCCGAGCGCCGCGAACGCGCCACTCCCCCCGTGTCCGTCGCCAGCGACGGCACCGTTTTCTGACTCATTGAACGAAAGACCGAGGCAAACATGTCGGACACGCTCACCGTCGTCGGCCATCCGCTGATCCTGCACAAGCTCACGCACATGCGCCGCAAGGACACGTCGACGGAAATGTTCCGCCGACGGCTGAACGAGATCGCGCAACTCCTCGCCTACGAGGTCACGCGCGACCTGCCGCTCGAGCTGATCCCGATCGAGACTCCGCTCGGCGGGATGGAAGCGCCGCAGATCAGCGGCAAGAAGCTGTGCCTCGTGTCGATCCTGCGAGCGGGCAACGGCATGCTCGACGGCATGCTGCAGATCCTGCCGCAGGCGCGCGTCGGGCACGTCGGCCTCTATCGAGATCCGGCGACACTGGTCCCCGTGGAGTACTACTTCAAGGTGCCGGAAGACATCGCGGATCGCCTGTCGATCGTCGTCGACCCGATGCTCGCGACGGGGCATTCGGCCGCCGCCGCGCTCACCCGGCTCAAGGAAGCGGGCGCCGGAACGATCAAATACGTGTGCCTGCTCGCGGCGCCGGAGGGAATCAAGGTGCTGCAGGCGGCCCATCCCGATGTGCCGATCTTCACCGCGGCGGTCGACGACCATCTCAACGAGCATGGGTACATCATCCCCGGCCTGGGCGACGCGGGGGACCGGATGTTCGGGACGAAGTAGCGATCGCGCACTGGCTGCGTTGGCCACGGCCCCGCCGCGCGGCGCGATCGCGAATCCCCGTAAAATGTGCGCTCCGCGCGGCTGCGCCGCCGGCGTGTGGGAGCACGCCGGGGGAATCCCGGCTGCCGTGCAAACTCCGAAAGGGCCCGCTTCATGAATGTTTCATCGATCACGAAAAGAAGATTGCTGGGTGCCTGCGCGGCGCTCGCTCTTGGCGCGTCGCTCCTGGGCGCCACGCCGGCACTCGCACAGCAGAAGATGAAGGTTGCCGCGATCTACACGGTTCCCGTCGAGCAGCAGTGGGTGTCGCGGATCCACAAGGCGTTGAACGCCGCGGTGGCACGCGGCGAGATCGAATACAAGTTCTCCGAAAACGTCAGCAACGCCGACTACGAGCGCGTGATGCGCCAGTACGCCGAGCAGGGAAATACGTTCATCATCGGGGAGTCGTTCGCCGTCGAGGCCGCCGCCCGTAAAGTCGCGAAGGACTATCCGAAGGTGTCGTTTCTGATGGGCTCGTCGGGCAAACCCCAGGAGCCCAACTTCGCCGTCTTCGACAACTACATCCAGGAGCCTGCCTATCTCACCGGCATGATCGCCGGCGGCATGACGAAGTCGAACGTCATCGGCATGGTCGGCGGCTATCCGATTCCGGAAGTCAACCGGCTGATGAACGCGTTCATGGAAGGGGCGAAGGAAGTCAATCCCAAGGTCAAGTTCACGATCAGCTTCATCGGCTCCTGGTTCGATCCGCCAAAGGCGAAGGAAGCCGCCTTTGCGATGATCGACAAGGGCGCTGACGTGATGTACGCCGAGCGCTTCGGCGTGTCCGATGCGGCGAAGGAGAAAGGCAAGCTGGCGATCGGCAACGTGATCGACACGCAGGACAAGTATCCCGACACCGTTGTCGCCTCGGCGCTGTGGAACATGGAGCCAACCGTCGACCGCGCGCTCAAGGCGGTGAAGGACGGCAAGTTCAAGGCCGAGGACTACGGCTCGTACTCGATGATGAAGTACAAGGGCTCCGAGCTCGCGCCGCTTGGCACCTTCGACAAGAAAATCCCGGCCGACCTCGTGAAGAAGGTCAAGGACAAGGAGAAGGCCATCGTCGACGGCAAGTTCACCGTCAAGGTCAACGACAGCGAGCCCAAGTCCACGCTGTAGCCCCAAAAGTAGGGTCAGAGACGACTTTCTCCGCCGGCGCCGGGTGAGCAGATTTCCTGCGGAAAGTCGTCTCTGACCCCAATTCTTTCGCTGGTGGGCATCACCAAGCGCTTCGGCGCTCTGGTGGCGAACGACTCGATCTCCCTCGAGCTCGCCCGTGGCGAGGTGCTGGCGCTCCTGGGCGAGAACGGCGCGGGCAAGTCCACCCTCGTGTCGATCCTGTTCGGTCACTATGTCGCAGACGAAGGGACGATCACGGCGTTCGGTGAGCCGTTGGCGCCAGGAGACCCCGCCGCAGCGCTTGCCGCCGGCATCGGCATGGTCCACCAGCACTTCACGCTCGCGGACAACCTGACCGTCCTCGACAACATCCTGATCGGAACGGAGCCGCTGTGGCAGCCGTTCTCCCGGCGGCGTGCGGCGCGCGCGAAGGTGCGCGAGACCGCGGCGCGCTTCGGCCTCGCGGTCGAAACGCGCAGGAAGGTGAGCGAGCTGTCCGTCGGCGAGCGGCAGCGGGTAGAGATTCTGAAAGCGCTGTACCGCGGCGCGCGGGCGCTGATCCTCGACGAGCCGACCGCCGTGCTGACGCCTCAGGAAAGCCGGGATCTTTTCGCGACGCTGCGGCAACTCGTCGCCGAAGGCCTGTCGATCATCTTCATCAGTCACAAGCTCGACGAAGTGCTCGCGGTGTCGGATCGGATCGCGGTGCTGCGCCATGGGCGTCTTGTCGCCTTGCGCGCGGTCGCCGGCGCAACGAAGGCCGAGCTCGCCGAATTGATGGTGGGGCGCAAGGTCGTCATGCCGACGCGCGAACGCGGGGCGTTGGGAGCTCCCGTCCTGCAGGTGCGTGGCGTGCATGCGCGGGATGCGCACGGCGGCGTGCTGCTGGACGATGTCGACGTCTCGGTGCGCTCGGGCGAAATCGTTGCGATTGCCGGGGTCGCGGGCAACGGCCAGCACGCGCTCGCGCAGCTGCTGTCGGGAACGCTCGCGCCGGATCGCGGCACGGTCGAGCTGCTGGGTCGAAGATTGTCGGCGACGCCGCGCGACTGGGTGGCCGCGCGAGTCGCGCGCGTCCCCGAGGATCGGCACGCGATCGGCGTCATCGGGGACCTGACGGTCTGGGAAAACGCCATCTCGGAACACCTGCGCACCGCCGCATTCACCCGCGCCGGATTCGTGCGCCGCAGCGCGAGCCGAATGCACGCGAACAGCATCGTGCACCGGTTCGACGTGCGCCTGTCCGGCATCGACGTGCCCGCGCGCTCGTTGTCGGGCGGCAACATGCAAAAGCTGATTCTGGGACGCGCCCTCAGCGTCGGCGCCTCGGCGACGCCGACGCTGATCGTCGCCGATCACCCGACGTGGGGACTCGACATCGGCGCGCTCGCGTATGTGCATCAGTGCCTGCTCGATGCCGCGTCCGCCGGCGCCGCCGTGTTGCTGATCTCCGAGGACCTCGATGAAATTTTCGCGCTCGCCGATGCGATCGCGGTGATGTTTCACGGGAGGCTCTCGGAAGCGCGGCCTGCGAAGACATGGACGCTCTCCGAGATCGGCCTCGCCATGGCGGGCGGGGGCGAAGCGGGCAGCGACGAGGTCACACGTGCGGCTTGAGGCGCGCGCCGAAGTCTCGCGCACGCTGCAGGTTGCGGCGCCGTTTGCGGCAATTGCCGTCACACTCGTCGTGTGCTCGCTGCTGGTCGCGTGGTCCGGCGCGCCCGTCGGCGGCGCGTACCGCCTGCTGCTCGAGGGCGCCGCAGGATCCACCTTTGCTATTTCCGAGACGCTCACTCGCGCGACGCCGCTCATCATCACCGGCCTTGCGGTCACCGTGGCCTTTCGGGCGAAGCTCTACAACATCGGTGCCGAAGGGCAGCTTTACGCCGGCGCATTGGCTGCGGTTGGCGTCGCCAACGCCGGGCTTTCACTGCCGACCGCGGTCGTGTTTCCGCTGGTCGTGGCGGCCGCGATGGCCGCCGGAGCGCTGCTGCTGATCGGCCCTGCGCTGCTCAAGACGCGATTTCACGTCGACGAAGTCGTCACGACGCTTCTGCTCAACTTCATTGCGCTCCTGTTCGTGTCGATGATGCTCGACGGTCCGATGAAGGATCCCATGGCGATGGGCTGGCCGCAGTCGGTGGCGATCCCCGAAGAGCTGGAGCTCGGCAAGCTCGCGGAGCGCTCGCGCGTCCATTCCGGACTCCTGATCGCGCTCGCGCTCGCCGTGGTCGTCTGGATCGTCGACCGCTTCACCGCGTTCGGATTCGAGATGCGCGCAGTCGGCGCGAACGCGCGTGCGGCGGCGTTCGCCGGCCTTCCGGTGCAGGCGGTGGTCCTCAAAACCGCGCTGCTGTCGGGCGCGCTTGCGGGTCTTGCCGGCGCCATCGAGGTCATGGGACGTGCCGGTTACGTGACGCTCGACATGTCGCCGGGCTACGGCTACAGCGGCATCGTCATCGCGATGCTGGCGCAGTTGAATCCTCTCGGCGTCGTCGCCGCCGCGATCTTCGTCGCCGGCATCCTGGTCGGCGCCGACAGCATGAGCCGGGCCATCGCCGTGCCCACGTACATTGCGGACGTCATCGTCGCCGCCTCCCTCATAGCGATGCTGGTGGCCTCGATGCTCGCGCGCTACCGGATCCGCTTCAAGTGAGCGGCGACATTCTCGACGTCGTCGCGGGGATCCCGTTCTGGGTCGCCGTGCTGCGGATCGCGACGCCCCTCATCTTCGGTACGCTCGGTGTGCTGCTGTGCGAGCGTGCGGGAGTGCTGAACCTGGGCATCGAGGGCATCATGGTCGTCGGCGCGTTCACCGGCTGGTTCGCCGTCTACCAGGGCGCGACGCTGTGGTCGGGTGTCGGCGTCGCTGCCATCGCGGGTGCAGCGCTTGGCCTGCTTCATGCGGTGCTGACGGTCCCGCTCGGATTGTCCCAGCACGTGTCGGGCCTCGGCGTGACGCTGTTCGGCACGAGCCTCGCGGCGTACGCGTACCGCGTGCTGTTGCCGCGCGTCACGACACCGCCGACGATCGAGCCGTTCGCGCCGATGACCTCGCTCGGGGTGCCGCTCCTGTCGACGCAAACGCCGCTCACGTTGCTCGCGCTGGCCTTGGTCCCGTTGCTTGCCTACGCGCTCAATCGCACGCCCGCGGGACTCGCAGTGCGGATGGTCGGCGAAAATCCCGGTGCGGCCGAGGGACAGGGCATCGACGTCATCGCCGTGCGGATGTGGACGGTCGTCGCGGGGTCGGCGCTGATGGGCGTCGCGGGGGCTTTCCTCACGCTGTCGGCATTCAATGCGTTCTTCTTCAACATGGTGAACGGCCGCGGCTGGATCTGCGTGGCGCTCGTCGTCTTCGCCTCGTGGCGTCCCGGCAAGGCGCTCGCCGGCGCGCTGCTGTTCGCGGCGTTCGACGCGCTGCAGCTTCGTCTCCAGCAGACGAGCGGCGCCAAACTTCCTTACCAGATCTACCTCATGCTGCCCTATGCTTTGTCGATCCTGGCGCTGGTCGTGATGGCGCGGCGTGCCGCCTATCCGCAGGCGCTCATGAAACCCTATCGCAAAGGTGAGCGATGACGACGTCGCCTTCTTCCACCCGATACGATCTCGTCGTGCGGAACGCCACGCTGCCGGACGGCCGCCGGGGCCTCGACATTGCCGTGCGCGATGGCCGCATCGAGGCAGTCGCGCAGCACGCCGAGCTCGGCTCCGTCGGCGGTGCGGTCGAGCTCGACGCCGAGGGGCAGCTCGTGACGCCCCCGTTCGTCGATGCCCACTTCCACATGGATTCGACGCTGTCGTACGGACTGCCGAGGGTCAACGGGTCGGGAACGCTGCTCGAGGGCATCGCGCTTTGGGGCGAGTTGAAGCCGACGCTCACGACGGAGGCCATCGCCGGGCGCGCGCTCGAGTACTGCGACTGGGCGGTCGGCAAGGGGCTTCTCGCCATACGCTCGCACGTCGACGTCTGCGATTCGCGGCTCATGGCGGTCGACGCGCTGCTCGACGTGCGCAAGCGCGTCGCGCCGTATCTCGATCTGCAGCTCGTCGCGTTTCCGCAGGACGGCCTCTTGCGCAGCAGCGGCGCGCGGGCGAACCTCGAGCGGGCGCTGGACAAGGGCGTCGACGTGGTCGGCGGCATTCCGCACTTCGAGCGCACGATGGCCGAGGGCGCGGAGTCGGTGCGCATTCTTTGCGAGATCGCGGCCGCGCGGGGACTGCGAGTCGACATGCATTGCGACGAGACCGACGACCCGATGTCGCGGCACATCGAATCGCTCGCGCGGGAGACGCTGCGTCACGGTCTCGGCGGCCGCGTCACCGGTTCGCATCTCACCTCGATGCATTCGATGGACAATTACTACGTCTCGAAGCTGATCCCGCTGATTGCGGAGGCGCAGGTGGCCGCCGTCGCCAATCCGCTGATCAACATCACGATCCAGGGACGGCACGACACCTATCCGAAGCGCCGCGGGATGACGCGCGTGCCGGAACTCATGGCGGCGGGCATCGACGTCGCGCTTGGTCACGACTGCGTGCTCGACCCGTGGTATCCGCTGGGTGCCGCCGACATGCTCGACGTCGCGCACATGGGCTTGCACGTGGCGCAGATGACGGGGCAGCACGGAATGCGCGCGTGCTTCGACGCGGTGACGAGGGTGCCGGCCAGGATCCTGGGTCTCGAGGGCTACGGCGTCGCACCGGGATGCCACGCCGATTTCGTGCTGCTCGAGGCGCGCGATCCAGTCGAGGCGATTCGCCTCAAGGCGACGAGGCTCGCCGTCGTTCGCCGCGGCAAGATCATCGCACGAACGCCGTCCGCGACGACGGCGCTCGACCTTCCGGGACGTCCGGCGACTACACGGCATCGGATCGCGACATGAACGATGCGCCTGTTGCGCGAAGGCGGATGCTCCACGCATGAGTCCGACGGGCCGTCCCGAGGACGAATACCGGAGCGCGAAGCGCGAAGGTGTTGGAGCGGTGCTCTCCGTCATCGTGATTGCGAAAAACGAGGAAGCGTCGATCGCGCGCACGCTCCGCTCGGTCGCGTTCGCCGACGAGATCGTCGTCGTCGATTCGGGGAGTGACGATCGCACCGCCGACATCGCGCGCGAGCACGGCGCCAAAGTCAGCGTGACGGCGGACTGGCCGGGCTTCGGGCCGCAGAAGAATCGCGCGCTCGATCTTGCGACCGGCGATTGGGTGCTCTCGCTCGACGCCGACGAGTGGCTGACGGACGCGTCGGCGGCGGAAATCCGGCGCGCAATCGCTTCCGCGAGCCGGGACGTCGTCGCGTACCGGGTGCCGCGGCGATCCAGCTTTTGCGGTCGCTTCATGCGCCACTCGGGATGGTGGCCGGATTACGTCGTGCGCCTGTTTCGCCGCGATCGCGGGCGCTTCTCCGCCGACATCGTCCACGAACGCCTCGTCGTCGACGGCGCGGTGGCGACGCTCACCGAGCCCATGCTGCACGAGACGTTCGTCGATCTCGATGATCTCGTGGAGAAGATGAACCGCTATTCGACGGCGAGCGCCGAGCAGCTGCGGCGGGAGGGCAGGGCTGCCGGGCTCGGCGAAGCGATCGCACGCGGGCTGTGGGCGTTCTTTCGCACCTACGTGCTCCGCGCCGGGTTTCTGGATGGCCGCGAGGGGTTCATGCTGGCGGTCGCGACGGCCGAGGGAACGTACTACCGCTACGCGAAGCTCATGCGATTGCCGCGCCGGTGAGCGTTCCGCTGCACGTCGTCGAGCCCACGCTCGAGGATTATTCCGGACATTGCCATTCGCTCGTATCGAGCCTCTTGCGGGCGCTGCACGGCCACGCGATCGAGCTGTGGAAAGGCGAGGCACCGGAAAACGACGCGGCGCGGCCCATGGGCTTCGGCGGCGATGTCACCGTCCATTCGCACTTCCGTCGGCGCGAACGTCTGCAACAGATGCTGCGGCTGTTGCATCGGCTGCTGCGAACGCCGGCGCGGGTAGTCCTGACGACGGCGCGCACGCGGGACCTCGTGCTCATTGCGCTCGCGGCGCCGGGACGATTGCCCGCCGACCGCGTCTTCCTGTACTTCCACTGGTTGCGCGACACGCCGTCGAAGCGCCGGCTTTTCCGGCTCATCGCGGCGCGGCAGCCGGACCTCGTGATCTTCTGCACGACCGAACGTCTGGTCGAGGTCTTCCGCGGCTGCGGCTTTCGGCACGTCGCGGTGCTGCCGTATCCAGCCCCCGACACGTCGCGCGAAGGACGCCCGGTACCGTTCCGGCGGCTTCTCTATGCCGGGGCGGCGCGCCGGGACAAGGGCTTCGGCATCGTGGTGGATCTCGTTCAACGGCTCGCATCGATGGGTGCGGACATCCCGATTGCCGTGCAGATCACGCCCGATCACTATGGGAAGTACGACGATCCGACGCGCGCCGACATCGCGCGGCTCGAAGCGACGCACTACGGACCGTTGACGCTCATCACGGAGACACCGTCGCCGGAGGAATACATGGCGAACTTTCCGGGCAGCATCTGCCTGCAGCCGTACGATGCCGTCGAATTCGCCGATCGCGTCAGCGGCGTGACGCTGGACGCTCTTGCGCAAGGGTGCCCCATTGCCGTCACCGCCGGCACATGGAGCGCGAGGCTCATCGAGCCGTTCGAGGCCGGGATTGCGCTCGCATCTCCGGACGCGGAAAGCGTTCATGCGGCAGTGCTCGCGCTTCGCGCCGACTATCCGCGATATCGCGCGAACGCGCTTGCTGCGGCGCACGCGAGGGAAGCGAAGGCCTGGGCACCGTTGCTCGAGCGGCTGCACCGTTAAGCTCATCGCTCACTGCGGCGTCATCGCCCGGTCCTCGCGCACGTCCATGCTGCGCTGCAACAGGCGTTTTGGACGCGTAATGTGTAAAATTCGATGAGCGCGCCGGGTCTCCGGCGCGACTGATTTTTGAGGCGCTGCTTAGCGTCGATCCGCGGCCACGAGCCGATGTTCGATCTGGCACACCTCCTGCTCCGGATGCAGCAGAAACCAGACTCTCACAAGGAGTAGCAGCGATGACTACCCGATTCCCCCTCGGCCACGCGCCGTCGAACGGCGCAGGCACCAAGCCGGCAAACGGCACTTCGCCGGCGTCCACGATCGGCACGCTCGGCGTTCCGACCGCAATCGCGAGAGAACGCCGCTACGCGGCGCGCAACTACGATCCGCTTCCCGTCGTGCTCACTCACGGCGACGGCTGCTGGCTGTGGGACGAGCATGGCCGCCGCTACCTCGACATGATGAGCGCGTACTCCGCCGTGAGCCATGGCCACGCGCATCCGCGCATCGTGCGCGCGCTCGTCGAGCAGGCGCAGCGCCTCGCGGTGACTTCTCGCGTGTTCCACAACGAACTGTTGCCGGCGCTGCTGAAGCGCCTTACGGAAGTCACCGGTCTCGATCGCGCGCTTCCCGCCAATGGCGGCGCCGAGGCGGTCGAGACGGCGCTCAAGGCGGCGCGCAAGTGGGCGTACAAGGTCAAAGGCGTCGCTGCCGACAGCGCGGAAGTCATCGTCTGCGACGGCAACTTCCACGGCCGCTCGATCACCATCGTCGGCTTCTCGTCGGAGCCGCAGTATCGCGATGGGTTCGGGCCGTTTGCGCCCGGCTTTCGCAGCGTGCCCTATGGCGATGCGAACGCGCTCGCACAGGCGATCGGCCCCAACACGGCCGCGTTCCTGGTCGAGCCGATCCAGGGCGAGGGGGGCATCATCGTTCCTCCCGCCGGCTATCTCGCGCAGTGCGCGCGCATCTGCCGCGAGAACAACGTGCTCTTCATCTGCGACGAGATTCAGACGGGGATGGGCCGCACCGGGAAGTTCCTCGCCTGCGAGCACGAGAATGTCCGGCCCGACGGTGTCATCCTCGGCAAGGCGCTCGGCGGCGGGCTCCTGCCCGTGTCGGCGCTGGTCGGCACCGACGACCTGATGCAGGTGTTCTCGCCGGGCGACCACGGCAGCACGTTCGGCGGCAATCCGCTCGCGTCGGCCGTCGCGCTGACGGCGCTCGACGTGCTGTTCGACGAAGGCCTGATCGCCCGCTCGGCAGAGCAGGGTGCGCATTTGCTGGAGCGCCTTTCCACCGTCAAGAGCCCGCTGATCCGCGAAGTGCGCGGCAAGGGACTGTTCATCGGCGTCGAGGTCGATCGCGACCGCATCAGTGCGCGTGACGTCGTCGACCGCCTGCTGGCGCGCGGCATTCTGTCGAAGGACACGCACGGCACGGTGGTGCGGTTCGCGCCGCCGCTCACGATCGACCGCGACACGCTCGATTGGGCGGTGGAAGAAGTGCGTGCCGTGTTCGTCGAGCTGGGCGGAGGACTGCGCCGCGCCGCGTAAGTAGGGTCAGAGACGAATTTCGGCGCAGCCCATTCGCGGGACTAGCCGCGCACGCAAAAGTCGTCTCCGACCCCACTTTCCTTCGACCCCATTTTTCGCCGCGGCTATACTGCGCGCATGGCGAAGCCCACGCTCGACGGCAAGCTCGTGGTGGCGATTTCATCGCGCGCGCTGTTCGACCTCACCGAAAGCCACCGCATCTACACGGCGGAAGGCGTCGACGCGTACCACCGCTACCAGGTCCAGCACGAGGACGAGATGCTCGCGCCGGGGCCGGCGTTCGTGCTCGTGAAGAAGCTCTTACGCTTGAATCGCCCGGACAAGCAGTACGTCGAGGTGATCCTGCTGTCGCGCAATTCCGCCGACACGGGCTTGCGCGTGTTCAACTCGATCAAGCATTACAGCCTCGATATCACGCGTGCGGCGTTCACCAAGGGAGAGCCCACGTCGCGGTACGTGCCGGCGTTCGGCGCGCATCTCTTTTTGTCCGCCGACCAGGGCGATGTGCGGCGCGCGCTCGACGAGGGCCACGCGGCGGCGACGATCTTCCCGAGCGTCGTCGGGACGAACGAGACGGACGAGCTGCGGATCGCGTTCGACGGCGATGCCGTCCTCTTCTCGGACGAGGCGGAGCGCATCTACCAGGCCGGCGGCCTCGCGGCGTTCTCGCAAAGCGAAACGCAGTCCGCCCTGGAGCCGCTCACCGGCGGGCCGTTCAAGGAATTCCTGGCGGGGCTGCATCGCATCCAGGCCGACTTTCCGGAAGACAGCAGTCCGATCCGCACGGCGCTCGTCACCGCCCGCAGCGCGCCCGCGCACGAGCGTGTGATTCGCACGCTCCGCGCATGGAACATCCGCATCGACGAGGCGCTGTTCCTCGGCGGCCTCGAGAAGGGCGAGTTTTTGCGCGCGTTCCGCGCGGACATCTTCTTCGACGACCAGCGCACCCACATCGATTCCGCGCTCAAGCACGTGGCCGCGGGTCACGTGCCGCATGGCGTCGCCAACGAAGAGAAGCTTTCGACCGAATAGCCCGCAATTGAGCGCTCCGACCAATCCGTTCACGCTCGCCGACTGGCGCCACACTGTCGCGGAGCATTACGCAGGCGTGCGAGCGCTCGCGGGCACGGACCCCGTGTCGGCGGCCGCGCAGTTCCGCTCGGCGCGGGCGCGTCTGATGCGCGAGCATGCAGACAGCCCGATCGAGCCCGAAGCGCGCGCGGCCTGGGACGGGCCCCGCTGGTATCCCTACGATGCCCGGTTTCGCGTGCGGGGCGTCATCGACACTACGGCGCCCCGGCACACGTTCGAGATCGCGCTTGCCGCCGACGGGATGCTTCGCTGCACGCGCGTCGGTCATGCGCGCTTCGCGATGCTCGGCCACGAGGCCTCCCTCGCCATGTACTGGCTGGGAGGCTACGGCGGCGGCCTGTGGCTGCCGTTCTCGGATGCGACGAGCGGCACGGACACCTACGGCGGCGGCCGCTATCTCTACGACACGATCAAGGGCGCCGACCTCGGCATCGTCGGCGCGGACATCGTGCTCGACTTCAATTTCGCCTACAACCCGTCGTGCGCGTACGACGAGCGGTGGTCGTGCCCGCTGTCACCACCGGAGAACAAGCTCTCGTTTGCGATCACTGCCGGCGAGCGCTTGCCTTTCGCGCACTAGGACCGTTGGTCGCCGGCTGGCATCCACTGCCGATCAGTCGACGATTCGCCCGAAGAACGGGTACTGGGGATCGGAATAGCCGGGCGTCGAAGGATGGCCGGGCGAGACGAGCGAGTTCACGAGCGCCTCGTCGTCGTCGTTCCACGTCGTGCCGATCGCGCCGACGTAATCCCGCCACTGCTCGAACGTGCGCGGCCCCGCGATGATCGACGTCACGATCTGATTCGCCCAAAGCCACGCCAGCGCGAACTGCGTGAGCGTACGGCCCGTCTTTTCCGCGTGCGCGCCGAGCTTCTCGGCAATCGCAAGCGATTCGTCGCGGAACTCGGTCTCCATGATCCGCTGATCCTTGCGGGCGACGCGCGAGCCCTCCGGAACCGCGCCCCCGGCGTATTTGCCCGTCAGCAGGCCGCGAGCGATCGGGGAGTAAGGGGCAACGCCGATTCCGTAATAGTCGCAGGAGGGCAGGATCTCGACTTCCGGCCCGCGGTTCAAGAGGTTGTAGTACGGCTGGCAGACGACCGGCAGCGGGACGCCCTGCGCCTCGCATTCGCTCACGACTTCGGCGATGCGCCAGCCGCGATAGTTCGAGATGCCGAAATAGCGGACCCTGCCGCTCCTGATGAGATCGCCGACGGCACCGACGGTCTCCGCGATCGGAGTGTCGCGATCGTCCTTGTGCAGGTAGTAGATGTCGATGTAGTCCGTATTAAGGCGCGACAGGCTGTCGTCGCACGCCGCCAGCATCCAGCGCCGCGAGAGGCCGCCGTCGCGCGGCTTCTTCGTCATCGCGTTGCCGATCTTGGTTGCAAGAATCCAGTCCCGGCGATTGCCGCCGATCGCAGCGCCGACGATCTCTTCGGACTTGCCGTTCACATAGACGTCGGCCGTGTCGATGAAGTTGATGCCTTCCGCGTGCGCATCGTCGACGATGCGCCGCGCTTCGCTGGCATCGGTGCGATCGCCGAACATCATCGTGCCGAGGCACAACGGAGAGACTTCGAGGCCGCTGTCGCCCAGGCGTGTGTAGTGCATCGTCATTCGGGTACCTTCCGGGGTCGCAGGCGTTCCATGTCGGGAATCGGCAGCGCGCGCCGCAGGACGGTCTCGCCGAGCCAGTCGGCGGCCTTCCGCGCTCTCGCAGCGACGACCTCCGGGGGGATCTGCAGGTAATCGTCGTTGTAGACGTCGAAACTGTAGTCGCCGATGTAGCCGATCGCATCGAGCTTCGTGACGAAGTGCGCGAGGCCCTCGCTGTGCGCGCCTTCGCCAGGGAAGACGCGGAAGTGCGTCGCAGTCGCGGCTTGCTCTTCCGGTGTGCGCATCTCGTGCCACATGTAATCCGAGAGCTGCACGAGGAAAATCTGCTCCGGGTCGATGGCGTCGAGATCCTCGAGCGTCGCTCCCGCCGCGAGCACGTCGAACGCGTCGATCGACAGGCCGAGATTCGGGCACGCGGTGCGAAACACGAGATCGCCGGCCAGGCGGAAGTCGCGCACCGTCCGGCTCCACGGCACGCCTTTGAACGCGACGCGGATGCCGAGCGGGATGGCCAGGAGGGCGAGCTTGCGCAGATCGCGCGCGACGGCGTCGGGATCGGCGTTCGCGTGCGTCGACGTCGACGCTTCGACCAGAAGCGTCCGGCCGCCGAGCTCGCCGCAGACATCGAGCAGCGATTTCGCGATGTCGACCTTGTACGCGTGCAGCTGGCCCGAAAGGCCCTCGAAGTCACGCAGCGCTTCGAGTCCCGTCACGCGCAGGCCGCTCGCGCGTATCGCTCGAATGCCGGCGGCGACACCGGCGGGATGCCCGACGACGTCGGCCGCCGAGATCATCACCTGCGAAAACCCGGCGCCGCGCACCGCCGCGAGCTTCGTCTCGAGCGAGCCCGCGAGGGACGCCGTGTCCATGCCGAAGTCGCTGAAGATCATTTGCGCCCGACCGGCGGACCCGGATCGTCGTGCACGAGCTCGAACATCACGCTGCCGAGCGTCGACTTCGTGAGCGCGCCGCGCTCGCTCGAGTGCACCTTCTCCGACACCAGGAATTCGATGCCGCGCTTTTCCAGCAGTCCCACTGTCGCCAGCACGTCCGGCGTGCCGAGCCCGATCCGCTGCAGGTGCTCTTCCGCCGGAGCGAAACGGGCGGTCTCGTCGGGCTCGATCAGCTGCAGGAAGAAGTTGTGGCAGGGACTGCGCAGCAAGAGGCCCTTCGGCATGATGCCGAACCGCACGGTGTCGGCGAGCGGCGTGAAGCCGAAGATCTGCGAATAGAACTCGACCCAGTCGGCCGTGCGGTCGGGTCCGACGTACTGGACGATGCCGAAGAAGTGCAGGCCGCCGATTGCGGGCGGGTGCGGATCGACGGTCGGAATCGCACGGAAGTCGACGTCGTAGATCGAGAACTCGTCGTAACGGTCGACGAAGTAGATCAGGCTTTCCCCGACGCCGTGGATCGCCGGGATGTTGAGCTCCATCGCGCGTGCGCGCACCGGAATCTCCCATGCGCCCAGTTCCTTCGCGCGCTCGAATGCGGCGTCGGCGTCGCGCACGCGCACGGCGAACGCACTCAGGATCGGCCGCTCGACCGGCTGCACCGTGCGCGGGACGTCCGCGGGCTGCGCATTGACGATGATGTTCATCGTGCCCTGCCGGTAGAGCTCGACCTCGCGCGAACGATGGCGCGCGATGGGTCGGAATCCCATCCGCTCGAGGACGCCGCCCAGCGCCTGCGGCTTCG
>Ga0068863_100002681_pt1 | contig 17597 bp, 10 predicted proteins | sample KBSSwiS62_FD_66596 | JGI IMG/M metagenome (GOLD analysis project Ga0068863, IMG submission 66596) | Switchgrass rhizosphere microbial communities from Kellogg Biological Station, Michigan, USA - KBS Switchgrass S6-2 | ecosystem: Host-associated > Plants > Roots > Rhizosphere > Soil ...
CCAATGGGGGCCGCGTACGCGGGTTCCACGCCATTGTTGGCCAGCGCGGCAAAAGTGGGCAGCAGATCGAGCAGCGAAGCAGAGCCCGCCACGCGGCACGGCGCAAACCGGCCCGGCGCGTGTACTATCAGTGGGATGCGGCACGCCGGTTCGAAGAAATTCATCTTGTACCAGAGGCCACGCTCTCCCAGCATATCACCATGGTCCGCCAACACCACGACCACCGTGTCGCGATCCAACTGCGCCTGCTCGAGGGTGCTGACGAGCAAGCCGATCTGATCGTCTACGTAGGAGACCGCGCCGTAGTACGCGCGGCGAGCCGCGCGAACCTGTGACTCGGTGGGTATCGAGCTGTTGAGTCCGATAACGTGGCGAAGGCGCCGCGAATGAGGATCCTCGCGGCCGCTCGGATCACGGACGCCACCACCCTGCGGGTTGGCAAGATCAGCCACCCGGGGCATGTCGATCTCGTCGTCGCGATAGCGGTTCCAATACGCGCCAGGAATCACGTAGGGATCGTGCGGATGCGTCATAGACACGACGAGGCAGAATGGCCGCTTGTCCTTGCCGCGCGCAATGTCAAAAAGCTTCTGCCGGGCAGCGATCACGACTTCGTCATCGAAGTCGATCTGGTTGGTCCGCGTGCACGAGCCCGCCTGTGTGACCGATTCCATCGTGTGATACCAGGGCGGGCGCGCATCGAAATTGCGCCAGTCGGGTGTCCAGCCGAAGTCCGACGGATAGATATCAGTGGTCAACCGCTCTTCGAATCCGTGCAGCTGATCCGGACCGCAGAAATGCATCTTGCCGCTGAGCGCGGTCTGGTAGCCGGCCGCGCGCAGGTAGTGGGCGAAAGTCGGTACCTGCGCAGGGAACTCGGCGGCATTGTCATATGCGCCGATCTGAGACGGCAGTTGTCCCGCCATGAAAGAGAACCGGGAGGGTGCGCACAGCGGGCTATTGCAGTAGAAGGAGTCGAATACGACACCCTCTTTCGCCAGCACGTCCATATTCGGCGTGCGCGCCACCTGTCCACCATAGGCCTTGAGGACCCGCGGCGTGAGCTGGTCCGCCATCAAAATCAAGAGATTCGGTTGATCAGGCATAGTTGACGCTAGCGTGCCACGAATGAACCGCGCTTGTACGTTCCCGACGCACGCAGGGTGCATCGGCGACGAAAGGCAGATCAATTACGGGTAGGCGCCAGCTTTTCCAACTGCTGCGCCAACAGGTCGCCCATTTCACCGACAGTCTGGGGCTTCCAGATGACTTCCCGGATGCCGATGGACCGCGCCTGTTCCACATCCTCGGTGCGAACGTAACCCGTAGCCAGCAATACCGGAATATCCGGACGGATTTCGAGCATCCGGCGGGACACCTCCATGCCGCTCATCCCGGGCATGGACAGATCCGTCAGCACCAGGTCGAAATCCCCCGGTGCTGTTTTGAAGGCCGCCAGTGCCTGCGCTGAGTCGTTGAAACCCGTTACCTCGTATCCCATCCGCTCGAGCAGGCGTTTGGCCAGGATGACCAGGGATTCCTCATCATCCAGGTACAGAATCCGCTCGCCCCGCCCCCGCTTTGGCTCGGCCTGCGCCGCCGTTGCCGCGGGAGCCGCGGTCTGCGCAGCCGGAAAATAGAGGTGGAACCGGGTGCCCCGGCCCGGCTCGCTATACACGCTGATAGCGGCGTCATGGTTCTTGAGGATTCCCCGAACGACTGACAGGCCGAGCCCGGTGCCTGCATTGGGCGCCTTGGTCGTGAAGAACGGTTCGAATATGCGGTCCATGATGTCCCGTGGGATCCCACTGCCACTGTCGCTGAATCGCAGGCGGACGTAGCGCCCTTCCTTGAGATCGGCCGAGGCCGACGCCAGCTCCTTCCCGACCTGCAGCTCGTCGAGTTGAATCTCAATCAGGCCCTGGCGGCGTCCGATTGCCTGTGAGGCGTTGATTCCGAGATTGGCAATGATCTGCTGGATCTGGTTTGGATCCGCCAGGACCGCGGGCAACTCCGGGGCGTAGCGGGTGCGGATCTCGATTTCCGCCGGCAAAGTAGCCCGCAGCAGCTTCATTGCCTCTGCAATCACCGCCTCGAGTTGAATCACCTGGCGGTCGCGGTCGTGGCGGCTGCCGAATGTCAGAATCTGCCGCACGAGCGCCGTGGCACGATTGCACGCCTTCTCCATATCGAGCACGGGAGGCATGATGCGGTGGTCGGCCGGGATGTCCGCGCGAATCACCGCCAGGTTGCCGCGTAACACGGCCAGTATGTTGTTGAAGTCGTGCGCAATACCGGCTGCGAGTGTTCCGAGTGCATCGAGCTTCTGCGACTGCCGTACCTGTGCTTCGAGCCGGTGGTTCTCGGTTACATCCCGCACCACGCCGATGAAGCGAATCGCGCTGCCCGTCTTGTCGTAGATAAAGGTTCCGTTCGACGCAACCCAGCGCACGGCCTTGTCATTAGCCCGCACGATACGATGCTCAGACCGAAATGGAGCATGCGCCTCCTTGGCCTCCTGAAGTGCACGCTGCACCTGCTCCAAATCCTCCGCGCAGGTGTGCGGGCTGGCCATCTCGGCTGTGACCGGTATGTCCGGTGGATAACCCAATATCTCGTACAGGCGATCATTCCAGACGGATTTGCCTGTCCGCAGATCATGATCGACCGCACCCAGCTCGGCACCGTCGAGTGCGAGGCGCAAACGCTCTTCGCTTGCCTGTAAAGCCTGCTGCGCTGCCCGTGCCGCGGAGGCGTCCTTGAAAACCATGACGACGCCGTTGATTTCGCCACTATCACCCCGGATAGGTGCGCCGCTGTCCTCGATGGGAAACTCGGCGCCGTCGCGGCGAATCAATACCGTTTGATTGGTGCGTCCGGCGAGCGTGCCCTGCCGCAAGATGTGCTCAACAGGATTCTCGGCGGGCAGGCGATCAACCGCACCGACTATCCGAAAAACTTCATCAAGCGGACGTCCTCGCGCCTCTGTGGGCGACCAACCCGTCAGGTCCGCTGCGACCGGGTTGACGAACCGGATCGCGCCCGTGGCATCTGTGGCGATCACGCCGTCGCCAATGCTGCTCAATGTTGTTGCCAGCCATTGTTCGTGGCGCCGGATATCGTGCGCCGCGCGCCGGCCCACCAGGACCAGCAGCAGCAGCAGCCCGGCGGAGATTCCTGACATGCTTACGGCGGCAACCAGCGCAGTGCGGCGGACGTGAGACGTAGCAACCAGCCCGGCCGGCTGCAAGCTTTCTTCGCCCTGCAGGGTGGCAACCAACGACCGATAGGTGATCGCGCCGGCGATGATGATTGCGACGATCGCGACTACGCCCACCCAGATCACGCGCTCGGAGATCCGCCTTATCATTACATTCCCTACATTCCCTTCCTGTCGAACGGGGCGAGCTTACGCCGAAGCGCGCTTGTCTATAAATGGCTCGATTTTGAGAATTGTGCACAAACGCGCCGCGGCAAGCGCAACGTACCTTGTGGGCGGTGCGTCAGGGGGCATAAACTGCTTGTATTGCGGCAAGCCCACGCCTTGCCGCGCGCAGCACAGGTGCCCGCATGACCGATCTCACCCGGCGCCAGTTCCTGACAATAACCGGCGCCACACTGGCCGGCTCGAGCCTGGCACTGCTGGGCTTCTCGCCTTCCGCCGCAATTGCCGAAGTCCGCGAATTCAAACTCTCACGCACCACCGAGACGCGCAACACCTGCCCGTATTGCGCCGTCGCCTGTGGAGTCGTGATGTACAGCTTGGGCGATGGAGCAAAGAACGCCCAAGCCAGCATCATTCACATCGAGGGCGATCCGGACCATCCCGTCAATCGCGGGACGTTGTGTCCGAAGGGCGCTGCCCTGCTCGACTTCGTGCACAGCCCGAGCCGCTTGCTGCGGCCGGAGTACCGCGCACCCGGCTCCGACAAGTGGCAGCCGATCTCCTGGGATGATGCGCTCGGGCGTATCGCCAAGCTGATGAAGGAGGATCGTGATGCCAACTTCATCGCGAAGTCACCGGCGGGCTTGACGGTCAACCGCTGGCTGAGCATGGCCATGCTGGCAGCCTCGGCGTCGAGCAACGAAGTCGGTTATCTCACCCACAAGGTGATGCGCAGTTTCGGCATACTGGCTTTCGACAATCAGGCGCGTGTGTGACACGGCCCGACGGTGGCAGGTCTTGCCCCGACGTTTGGCCGTGGAGCGATGACGAATCACTGGGTCGACATCAAGAATGCCGACGTAGTACTGGTTATGGGCGGCAATGCCGCCGAGGCCCATCCGTGCGGCTTCAAGTGGGTCACCGAGGCCAAGGCGCACAACAAGGCGCGTTTGATCGTCGTCGATCCCCGGTTCACGCGCACGGCCTCCGTTGCGGATATCTATGCTCCGATTCGCACCGGCACGGACATCGTGTTCATGGGTGGTGTCGTCAACTATCTGCTGACGAACGACAAGATCCAGCACGAGTACGTACACAACTACACGGACTTGTCGTTCCTCGTTAGAGAGGATTTCTCGTTCCAGAACGGGATCTACTCGGGCTACGACGCGGACAAGCGCAGTTACCAGCGCTCAACCTGGGACTATGAGCTCGGCGCGGATGGGTACGTGAAGACGGACCCTTCCCTCGCCAATCCCCGCTGTGTGTACCAGCTCATGAAACAGCACTATGCCCGGTACACGCCCGAGATGGTCGCACGCGTCTGCGGCACACCGAAGGACAAGTTCCTCCAGATCTGCGAAATAATGGCTTCGACGGCAACCCCGACGCGCGCCATGACGATCATGTATGCGCTCGGGTGGACACAGCATTCCGTTGGGTCGCAGATGATCCGCCAGGGAGCAATGGTTCAGCTGCTCCTGGGCAACATTGGAGTTGCCGGCGGTGGCATGAACGCGCTGCGCGGACATTCAAACATCCAGGGGCTGACCGATCTGGGCCTGATGTCCGACCTGCTGCCCGGCTATCTGGCTCTGCCACCGGAAAAGATGCAGGATTTCAAGGAGTACATAGGCTCCAAGTCCTTCAAGCCGCTGCGTCCGAATCAGCTGAGCTACTGGCAGAACTACGACAAGTTCTTTGTGAGCCTGATGAAGACATGGTGGGGGGATGCTGCCACCGCGCAGAACAACTGGGCCTACGACTACCTGCCGAAGGTCGACAAGTTGTATGACATGCTGCATTTCTTCGAGCTGATGAACCAGGGCAAGATAACCGGCTTCATCTGCCAGGGATTCAACCCGCTGGCGGCCGCTCCGAACAAGGCGAAGTTGGACGAGAGCCTGGCGAAGCTCAAATTCCTCGTAGTCATGGACCCACTGGCCACCGAAACCTCGGAGTTCTGGCGCAACTTCGGGGAGCACAACGACGTTGACCCGTCCAAGATCCAGACCGAGGTCTTCCGGTTGCCGACCAATTGTTTTGCCGAGGAGAATGGGTCGCTCACGAACTCCTCGCGCTGGTTGCAATGGCATTGGAAGGGTGCCGAGCCCCCCGGGGACGCGCGCTCGGATCTGCAGATCATGGGTGGGTTGTTTACGCGCATGCGCGACATGTACCGCAAGGACGGGGGCGCTTTTCCCGATCCCATCCTGAATCTGACGTGGCCCTACGCGCAGCCTGACAGCCCCGCGCCTGAGGAGCTCGCCCGGGAGTACTGCGGCAAGGCGCTGAAGGATCTCGCCGATCCCAAGGACCCGGCCAAGGTGACGCGCAAGGCTGGCGAGCAGTTGGCCGGCTTCGCCGAGTTACGTAACGATGGCAGTACAGCCAGCGGCTGTTGGATCTTTTGCGGCGCCTGGGGACCGACCGGCAACCTCATGGCGCGCCGCGACAATTCCGACCCGACGGGAATCGGCCAGACCCTCAACTGGGCTTACTCCTGGCCCGCGAATCGGCGCGTGATGTACAACCGTGCCTCGTGCGACCCGAGCGGCAAGCCGTTCAACCCGAACCGCAAGCTCATAGCCTGGAACGGGACGGCCTGGAGCGGCGCCGATATCCCGGATTACAAGGCCGATGAAGATCCCTCGCTCGGCATGGGACCGTTCATCATGAACGCGGAGGGAGTCGCTCGATTCTTCGCGCGCACGTTCATGGCGGAGGGTCCGTTCCCGGAACACTACGAGCCGATGGAGACCCCACTCTCCAACAACCCGCTCAGTCCCGGCAATCCGCAATCCCTGAATAATCCTGCCGCGCGCGTGTTCGATGGGGATCGCAAGACGTTCGGCAAGCCGGATAAGTTCCCCCATGCGGCGACGACCTATCGGCTGACCGAACATTTCCACTATTGGACCAAACATGTCCGGCTGAATGCGATCATCCAACCTGAGCAGTTCGTGGAAATCGGCGAGGCGTTGGGTCAGGAGCTCGGCATCGCTTCGGGCGATCGCGTCAAGGTCTCGTCGAATCGGGGCTACATCGATGCCGTGGCCGTCGTGACCAAGAGATTGCGGGCGCTGCAGGTGGACGGTAAGACACTGCACCACGTCGGCATTCCCATCCACTGGGGCTTCAAAGGCCTGGCGAAACCCGGCTTCATCGCCAACACACTGACGCCGTTCGTCGGTGATGCCAACTCGCAGACGCCGGAGTTCAAATCATTCCTCGTCAAGGTCGAGAAGTTGTAGAGAAATACCATGGCGCTGCAATCACTCGACATCATCCGGCGCTCGGCCACCACGCTGCCCGAGCCCGCAATCCGCACCGGCACCGGCGATGTCACCGTCGCCAAGCTGATCGACACGACCAAATGCATCGGCTGCAAGGCCTGCCAGGTCGCCTGCATGGAATGGAACGACCTGCGCGATGAGATCGGCACGAACGTCGGGGCTTACCAGAACCCACATGATCTGACCGCCAGCTCGTGGACCCTGATGCGCTTTGCCGAGGTGGAGAATACGAAGGGCGATCTGGAGTGGCTCATCCGCAAGGACGGCTGCATGCACTGCGCCGATCCGGGTTGTCTGAAGGCCTGCCCCGCGCCCGGCGCGATCGTCCAATACGCCAACGGCATCGTGGATTTCCACGAGGAGAATTGCATCGGCTGTGGCTATTGCATTGCGGGTTGCCCTTTCGACATACCGCGGATCTCCAGGAAGGATCACAAAGCCTACAAGTGCACGTTGTGTTCCGATCGCGTCGCCGTGGGCCTGGAGCCGGCCTGCATCAAAGCGTGTCCCACCGGCGCGCTCGTATTCGGCACCAAGGAGGACATGAAACTGCATGCCGCGGACCGCGTGGAGGATCTGAAGTCACGCGGCTTTCAGAACGCCGGCCTGTACGATCCGCCGGGCGTCGGCGGCACTCATGTCATGTATGTGCTGCACCATGCCGACCACCCCCATCTGTACAGCGGGCTGATCGACAATCCGCACATCAGCAACACTGTTCGACTCTGGAAGGGTGCTACAAAGCCGCTCGCGCTTGCCGCCATGGCATTTGCAGCCATTGCCGGGTTCTTCCACTACATTCGTGTTGGCCCCAATGAGACTGACGAGAATGATGAGACCCGCGCTGCGGAAGAGGCCCGGAAGCTGACCGGTCCGGAGAAACGGCCATGAGCGATACCCACATCACGGATGCTCCCGGCCACAGCACGGGCGAAGCCGGTCAGGGTTCACCGCAGCGCCGCGATACCTTTGTCAGGTACACGCCCAACGACCGCACCAACCACTGGTTGACCGCGATTGCCTTCGTCCTGGCGGGACTCTCCGGACTTGCGATGTTTCACCCTGCGCTCTTCGGGCTCAGCAGTCTGTTTGGCGGCGGGCCGTGGACGCGGATATTGCATCCGTTCATCGGCTTGTTCATGGTGGGCGCGTTCATATTCCTCGCGGTGCGGTTCTGGAGTCACAATTACATGCAGCCCGCGGATTGGAAATGGCTGCGCCAGTATCGCGACGTGATCAACAACCGCGAGGAGCGGCTGCCGGAAGTTGGTCGCTACAACGGCGGCCAGAAGCTGGTTTACTGGGTCATCGTGGTGTGCCTCGCCGGCCTGCTGCTGACGGGCATCGTCATGTGGCGAGCTTACTTCTCGTTCTATTTCTCTGTCCGTGTGGTCCGGCTCGCCGCGCTGGTGCATGCCTTCAGCGCGTTCGTACTGATTATCTCCATCATCCTGCACATCTACGCGGCGATCTGGGTCAAAGGCTCAGTGCATGCAATGACCCGCGGGACCGTGACACCAGGGTGGGCCTGGAAGCATCATCGGGCCTGGTATCGCGAGATGATTCATGCAGCGAATTCTAGATCCCGCCCAGATTGAGGCGTTTGCCGACCGATCCGTCCCGCGCATCCGTTTGCCCGACCCGGCGAGCCTGTTCGCGCGCCGTGCCCAGCGGCTGCGCACATTGGCCGAGGGCCACCCTCTGGGCGACTACCTTCGGCTGATGGCGGCCGTGGCCGACGGTCAGCAGGTTGCGCTCGACACTCTCACGGCAGCCCTGGCCGCGGAGCAGTTTGCACAACAACTCGGCCGGCAGATTGAGCTTGCGCATGAGCATCGCATGCCCTTGTTGCAGTCAGCGGGCTGGCCGCGGCAGGAACGTTGGCGCGCCATCTTGAATGGGCTGTGTGGCTCGCTGACCCGTGCAGCCGGTTTCCCGGCAGGTGTCCGGTCAGTATGCGAGCGCATTGTTGCAAGCGCTCCGGCTGAGATTGAGACCCAGGCAGATCTTTTGCTCGCGGCGCGCACCAGCGGTGTAGACGCCCCGGCGGCGCCTTTCGTGATGGCAGCGCTCCAGGTGTACTGGGCAGCGATGGCTTCATCCCTGCGGATCAGTGATGTCACACCAATCGACGTGCCTGGCGTATGTCCAGTGTGCGGTACGTTGCCGGTTGCCAGTGTGGTGCGGTCGGACAAACGGTCGCAGGGGTATCGGTATCTGCATTGCGCACTCTGCGCCACTGAGTGGCACATGGTGCGTATCACCTGCAGTCAGTGCCTCTCGAATGAAGGTATCGTCTACCACTCCATCGAAGGTGGGTCAGCGGCGGTCCGGGCGGAGTCTTGTGGCCAATGCCATACGTATCGCAAGATCCTCTACCAGGAAAAGGATCCTGAAGTGGAACCCGTAGCCGACGATCTCGCAACCCTTGCGCTCGATCTATTGATGACCGAGGAAGGCTTGCACCGCGGCAGTGGCAATCCGCTCCTCTGGCAGCACACGGAAACCTGAGTGCTCGCGCCGCGCGCCAGTCCAGCCAACATTCCCTCGGTCGACCGTTTACTCAACAGTCCGGCATTCGAGACTTTACTCGCCCGTTATGGACGCACTCGAGTCGTAACCGATTTGCGCGCCTGCCTCGAGTCCCTGCGCCAGGCCGCGATCGCCGGCACGCTCGATGCCGATTCGCTGTCCGATGAAGCAATCGGATCGCGTCTGCGGGCCCAGCTCGAGGCCGGTACGGCCCCTGCCCTGCGGGCCGTCTTCAATCTGACCGGAACGGTATTGCACACCAACCTGGGTCGCGCGGTGCTACCTGAAGAGGCGGCGGACGCAGTGCTGCAGTCAATGCGGGCGCCGGTGAATCTCGAATACGACCTTGTCACCGGACGGCGCGGCGAGCGCGATACCCTCGTCGAGAAGTTGCTTTGCGAGCTGACTGGTGCCGAGGCTGCCACAATCGTGAACAACAACGCCGCGGCCGTGTTGCTGATGCTCAGCGCCGTCGCCTCGCGACGCGATGTCGTCGTGTCGCGCGGTGAGCTGATCGAGATCGGCGGCTCTTTCCGGATTCCGGACATCATGCGGCAGGCGGGTACACGGCTCGTCGAGGTCGGGACGACGAACCGGACGCACTTGTCAGACTATGCGGATGCCATCGGTCCACGGACCGGGCTGCTGATGAAGGTGCACACCAGCAACTATGAGATTTCAGGATTCACGCACAGTGTTTCGGTGTCCGAGCTTGCGGAATTGGGACACGCCCGATCCCTGCCGGTCGCCGCTGACCTCGGCAGTGGGTCCCTGATCGATATGACACGCTGGAATCTTCCGAAGGAGCCCACGGTGCAGGAGACGGTAGCCGCCGGCGCTGATCTTGTCTCCTTCAGCGGGGACAAGCTTCTGGGCGGCCCCCAGGCGGGTCTGCTGGTGGGTCGCGCCGACCTGATCGCGAAGCTCCGAAAGCACCCTCTGAAGAGGGCACTGCGGGTGGGCAAACTGACGCTCGCTGCGCTTGAGCCCGTACTTGCGCTCTACCGTGACCCCGATTCTCTTCCCCAGCGTTTGACTACCCTGAATATGCTGAGTCGGCCCTCTTCGGAGATTCAGGCTCAAGCAGTGCGACTGAGACCGATCGTGCAAACGGCCGTTGCAGATGCATACGCGGTCACCGACGCCCCGATGGTCAGTCAAATTGGCAGTGGTGCTTTACCAGTGGATACGTTGCCCAGTCATGGCCTGGCCATACGAGTGGTCAAGGGTAAACGAGGCAGCCTGGATCGGCTGGAGCGGCTGCTGCGGGGTTTGCCTCGGCCTGTGATTGGGCGCGTGAATGATAAGGCGTTGTGGTTGGACATGCGTTGTTTGAGCTCAGCCGACGAAGCTGCGTTCGTCGATCAGTGGCGTAAGCTTGCATTATGATCGTCGGCACCGCCGGCCACATCGATCACGGGAAGACCACGCTCGTGCGTGCGCTCACGGGCGTCGATACTGATCGCCTCAAGGAAGAGAAAGCCCGCGGCATCTCAATCGAGCTCGGATTCGCCTACACGCCGTTGAGCAACGGCGATGTTCTCGGCTTCGTTGACGTGCCAGGGCACGAGCGACTGGTACACACCATGGCCGCTGGCGCCTGCGGCATCGACTTCGCGTTGCTCGTCATCGCTTCAGATGACGGCGTGATGCCGCAGACGCGGGAGCATGTGGCGATCCTTCAGTTGTTCGGCGTCGCGCAAGGCGCGGTGGCGCTCACGAAGATCGACCGCGTCGATGACGCACGGGTGGCGGCCGCCGAGGCCGAGGTCGAGGCGTTCCTCGGCGAGACCGCGTTCCGGGGTTCGCCCGTGTTTCGGGTCAACGCTGCTGCTACTGGGGATGTTGGCACGCGGGTGTTGAAGGAGTACCTGGAGCGGGTTGCCCTGCGGTTTGGCCGCGGCGCCGGGGATGCGCGTGACGCCACGGGTGCGCGTGATGCCGCCGGTGCGCGTGACGCGCCTACCCGCGATGCGCGTCTGTTTCGGCTCGCGGTCGATCGCGTATTCACCTTGCCGGGGCATGGAACAGTGGTTGCCGGCACTGTGTTCTCTGGTAGCGTTCGCACAGGGGACACCGTTACGGTCTTCCCATCAAACACACCTGTTCGGGTGCGCAGCATCCATTCCCAAAACCGCCCTGCCGAAGTTGGCCATTCCGGTGAACGCTGCGCATTGAACATCTCTGGCATCGAAAAGAGCGCGGTCAAGCGAGGTGACTGGCTCGCCGATGCGCGGGCGCTCGCGCCCACCACCCGCATCGACGTACGCTTCGAGTTAATCGCTGATGCACATAAAGAATTCAAAGCCTGGGCACCTGTTCACTTCCACCACGGCGCCACGCATCTAACTGCAAACGTGGTCCCGCTTGAGGGCGCCACCATCTCACCAGGCTCGCCCTGCCACGCCCAGATCGTATTCGAAACGCCGGTATGCGCGGTCCCTGGCGATCGATTCATCGTGCGCGACGCGCAGGCAATTCATACACTCGGGGGCGGCGTCGTCCTCGACCCGTTCGCACCGCCGCGCAAGCGACGTTCTCCTGAGCGAATGCGCTACCTGCGCGCGTTGGAGCGTATGATCACGGGTGAGGGCTTGGCCCCACTCCTCGCAGAGGCATCATATGGTGTCAAACAGTCCGATCTCACACGTCTCACCGGACAGTCGCCGGAACGAATGGTATTGCCAGATGGTGTCACCACGATTGATGGCACGCGAGAGCGGTACGTTCTGCTCTCGTCAGCTTGGCATGCCCTTCGGGAGCAGGCGGTACACGCGTTGCGCCAGTTTCACGTCGAATCGCCCGACGAGCCTGGACCAGACGTTGGACGTCTGCGTCGAATTGCACTACCTCAGCTCGCAGACGATCTCTGGCGTTCCCTTGTCGCGGAGCTTACATCTGAGCGCGCAATTCTCAGGAGTGGTCCGTGGCTGTACTTGCCCGGTCACGAGGTAACGCTCTCAGAGCGTGAAAAGAAGCTGGCGCGAAAGCTTCAGCCTTTGATAGCTGCCGGACACTTCAACCCTCCGTGGGTCCGTGACCTCGCAAGCGCTGTCCACGAGCCTGAAGACAGCGTTCGCCAAGTGCTACGCAAGCAAGTCACGCAGGGAGTCGTGTATCAGATCGTGCCCGACCTCTTCTACGATCGCCAATGCATTGACGAGCTCGCGACCGTAGTTGCCTCGCTGGCGCGGCAGCACGGTACGGTTGAAGCCGCGCAGTACCGCGACGCCGTTGGCCTCGGTCGCAAACGTGCGATCCAGATCCTGGAGTTTTTCGACCGCGCCGGACATACGCGCCGCATGCGCGACTCGCGGATTTTACGCGCGGATAGCGGCTGGCGAGGCGCCTGACACGGCAGCGCGCGTTGGCGCGGCGGCAGGCGCATTGCCACGGCGGCGAGGCACGTGACTCGGCCCGGCGGCTGGCTTACTCTGCACTGGTGGAAGGCACTCGTACCCGGTGGTGCGGCTGGGCTTCAAACCCGGTATGGGGGCGTCAGCCGCTTCCTGGTAGGTTCGACTCCTGCTGCCTTCCGCCAAAAATCCCACGGGATGCCCCATGAACGCCCCAGTCCCTAGGCTGACCTCTCTCTCCCACGGTGGTGGGTGTGGCTGCAAGATCGCGCCTGGTGTTCTTGCAGACCTCCTGGCTCGCTCGCCATCAGCGGGTACATTCACCCAATTGCTCGTCGGGACTGAGACCTCTGATGACGCCGCGGTGTATCGCCTGAACGATGAGCAGGCCGTGATCGCCACCACGGACTTCTTCATGCCCATCGTCGACGACCCCTTTGACTTCGGTCGAATTGCCGCGACCAACGCCCTGTCCGACGTATACGCCATGGGCGGAACACCGATCATGGCCCTCGCTATTCTGGGTATGCCCATCAAAGTGCTACCACCGGATGTCATTGGCGAAATCCTCCGGGGTGGCGAGAGCGTGTGCGCGCAAGCCAACATACCCATTGCCGGTGGGCATAGCATCGACTCCGTCGAGCCAATCTACGGTCTCGCCGCCATCGGGGTCGTCCACCCGAGCCATGTAAAGCGCAACTCAACCGCGACCGCGGGCGATGTTCTACTGCTGGGCAAACCGTTGGGCGTAGGTGTTCTCTCAGCCGCCTTGAAGCGGGGGCAGCTCACCGACGCCGGCTACCGAGACATGATAGCCACGACCACGCTGCTCAACCGCGCCGGCGCAGAACTCGCACAATTGCCCGGGGTGCACTCGATGACCGACGTGACGGGGTTTGGTCTCCTCGGCCATCTGCTCGAGATGTGCCGCGGCTCGAGGCTGAGCGCTCACGTCTCCGCGGCCAAAGTACCCCTGTTGGACAATGTGCGTGCGCTGGCGGATGCCGGCGTCGTCACTGGTGCCTCCGACCGCAACTGGGCCTCATACGGAGATCACGTACGCTTCACCACAGACTCAGGCAAGGCGATGAAGGCGTTGCTATGCGATCCACAGACGTCTGGTGGACTCCTCGTGTCGTGCGCGCCGGATGCTGCATCAGCGGCGCTGGAGGTTTTCAAACGGCATGGTTGCCAGCGGGCCACGAAGATCGGGACTCTGGTTGAAGGGGCATCCATCGTCGAGGTCGCCGCGTGACCTGCTACGGCGTCCGGCTCTGCCGGTTCCACCACCCCCCACCCAGCGCCTGAAACAGCGCCGCGGTGTCGCTGTATCGATTGGCTTGCGCCTGGGCGAGATTGAGTACGGCTTGCTGATACGTTTGCTGCGCATTCAGCAATGCCAGATATCCCACCGATCCAAGCTCCACATTATGGCGGACCGTCAACAGACTCTCCTTGGCGGCCTGTTCAGCGCGCAAGCTGGCGCTCAGGGCCTGGGCATCGAGCTGCAAGGCAGTCAACGTATCCGCGACGTTCTGGAATGCCGTCAGCACGGCACTGCGATACTGCGCTCCTGCCTGGTCGAGCTCTGCTCGCGCCGCCCGCTCCTTGTGTAGCAACGCCCCGCCGGAGAACAACGTCTGCGTGAGGCTTGCACCGCCCGCCCAAAAAGTATTTCCAGCAGCGAATAGCTGACCGAATTGCGTCGCCGCGCCACCCTCATTGCCCGTCAGAGTGATCTGCGGGAGCATGTTCGCCATAGCCACGCCAACCTGGGCTGTGGCGGAATGCAGCTGCGCCTCCGCCGCCAGCACGTCCGGACGTTGGCGAACCAACTCAGCAGGCACCGTGATCGGAAGATCTTCCGGCAGGTGCAGGCTTCCCAGCTCGAAGTGCTCATCCAGCGGCTCGCTGGGAAACCTGCCCGCCAGCGCCGCCAGGGCGTGGCGCGACTGTTCGAGCTGTTTCTTCAGCGCAGGTACCGTCGCCTCGGTCGTTGCGAGTGCTGCCTCCTGCGCCATGACATCGGTCATCGCGATGGAGCCGATCTCATACTGACGCCGCAGTATCTGCAGAGCCTCACGCTCACTCTGGACAATGTCCTGCGTGGCCGCCAATTGCGCGCGTGCCGCAGCTGCCTCGATGGCGGTGGCAATCACATTGGAGGCCAGGGTCAGATAGGTAGCCTCGAGCTGATATTGCTGTGATTCAGCCAGGGACTGAAGCGACTCAGTCTGCCGGCGAGTACCACCGAAAACATCCAGCACATAGGAGACGCTCACCTGAGCCGTGTGCAGATTGAAAATCGAGTCGCCCGAGCTCAATGTGGGCGCGAGCGTCCCGGTCGCGTTGCGCTGCCGCTCAAATGAGTAACCAACCTGTGCGGCGGGTAGCAGTGCGCCGCGTTGGGCATAGTAGTTTTCGTTGGCGGTGCGTAGCGCGGCTTGAGCACCCTGTACCGAGGGGTTGTTTTTCAGTGCCTGTTGGATGAGGGCGTCCAATGTGGGCGACTGAAACAACGTCCACCACTGCGCCGGAATATCCATCCGGGCGACAAAACGCTGCGGGTCTCCTCCCACCACCGGAGCGGACTCCGTGTTGGGTGGCAATGGATCGGGTAAGTAGGCTTGCACTGCAGGTGAGTCGGGCCGTTTGAAATCGGGCCCTACCGCACAACCGCAGAGGAGCAGCACGGCGCAGAACAGCACGCCTACGATGAAATCAGCGCGACCCGCAATGCGAGAGCCTGCCTTCACGTGGCCGCCTCCGCCGGCGCTACCTCCTCTGATCCCGGCACACGCCGGGAGAAGAGAAGAATCAGCACAGGCAGAACCAGCAACACGAGTATGGGTGTGAGCAGCATGCCGCCAACTACGACCAGGGCGAGCGGCCTCTGTACCTGCGACCCTATCCCGGTCGACAGCGCGGCCGGCACGAGTCCCACGCACGCGACCACGCATGTCATCATGACGGGCCGCATCTGAACCTTGCACGTGTGAAGGATTGCTGCAACGCGATCCATACCCTCCTCGATGTGCAGGTTGTAATAGGAAAGCACGATGATTCCGTCCATCGTCGCTATCCCGAACAGAGCAACAAAGCCAATGGCAGCGGACACGCTGAACGGCGTACCGGTGATAGCCAGTGCGAAGACACCGCCAATGAGCGCCATTGGAATCACGCTCGCCGCCAGCAGCACATCGGCCAGCGAACCGAAGTTGACGAATAACAGTATGCAGATCAACGCGATACTGACGGGAACCGCCACCGCCAGGCGGTGCAGGGCGTCCTGCAGGTTACCGAACTCCCCCACCCATTCAAGGCTGTAGCCGCCGGGAATCCGCACCTCGCGCGCCACCTTGCTCTGTGCTTCCAACACGGCGCTTCCCAGGTCACGGCCGCGCACGCTGAACTTGATCGGTACATAACGTTCCTGGTGCTCGCGATAGATGAACGAGGGCCCCGAGATCAATTGGACGTTCGCGACATCGCCGAGTGGTATCTGCACCGTTGCACCACCGCCGGAGGGATCGGGCATCCCGATCGGGATACGCCTGATCGCATCGGGGTCGCCGCGATACTCCTGCGCCAGACGCACGATCATGGGGAAGTGCCGGTCGCTGCCACTTTCGTACAGGTCCCCCGCAGCCTGGCCCCCGATGGCGGCCTGCAGAGTGGCGTTGATGTCGCCGGGAGACAGGCCCAGGCGCGCCGCTCTGGCGCGGTCGATATCGATCCGGATTGTCGGCTGACCCAGCGGGTTGAGAACGGCCAGATCGGTAATTCCGGGCACGGTCTGCAGCACCGCGCGGATCTGCTGTGCGGTGCTCTCCAGAGTACCCAGGTCGTTGCCAAACAGCTTTACTGAGTTCTCCCCCTTGACGCCCGAGGCGGCCTCCTCCACGTTGTCCTGGATGTACTGCGAGAAGTTGAATTCAACTCCGGGAAATTGCGACTCCAGCGCGTGAGTGAGCTGCGCCGTCAACCGCTCCTTGTCCATCCCCGCAGGCCAGGTGTCCTGCGGTCTCAGGGGTACAAAGAATTCCGCATTGAAGAAGCCCGTGGCGTCGGTACCGTCATCCGGCCGGCCCTGCTGGGAGACCGCCGTCTCGACTTCCGGAAAGCCCCGGATGATGCGCCGCATTTGATTCACATAGGTGTTACCCTCCTCCAGGGAGATCGACAGCGGCAACGTGGCCCGAATCCAGAAGTTACCCTCCTCCAGCTTGGGCAGGAACTCCAACCCCAGTGCCCGCGTGGCTATCCCCGCCATCACGATCAACACTCCGAGCCCACCGAGACTCACCACCTTATTGGCGAGGGCGAATTCGGCCACCGGCTCATAGACACGGCGCAGCGCACGCACCAGCAACGTTTCGGTTTCGGCGACACTGTCCGGCAAGAGCAGAGCACTCAGCGCGGGCGAAATCGTGAAGGTTGCAATGAGACCGCCGGCAATGGCGTACCCATAGGTCTTGGCCATGGGCCCGAAGATGTGTCCTTCTATGCCGCTCAAAGTAAACAAAGGAACGAAGCCAGCAATGATGATGGCGGCGGCGAACAGGATGGCCTGATTTACCTCAGTCGCGGCATTGGCGATGACAGCAAACTTGCCTCGGAAAATGGCGCTTGCCCGTACCACGTGCATCAACGGGGCGCCGGTGCGGCGCGCGTCCGCACTCTCGCTGAGATGGCGGAAGATGTTCTCCACCATGATTACCGATGCATCCACGATGAGGCCAAAGTCAATCGCCCCCACGGAGAGCAGGTTTGCCGACTCTCCCCGCAGTATCATCAGCCCGATCGCGAACGTGAGTGCGAACGGAATCGTGGCTGCAACGATGAGCGCGCTGCGCAGATTTCCGAGGAATGCCCACTGCAGCAGGAAGATCAACAACACGCCGGCCAGGACGTTGTGGAGCACTGTGCGCGTGGTCACTCTGATGAGATCCGAGCGGTCGTAGATCCGTTCGATCTTTACACCAGGGGGAAGAACTCCCGCTGCATTGATGGCCTCGACCGCCGCCT
>Ga0068863_100002684_pt1 | contig 17591 bp, 27 predicted proteins | sample KBSSwiS62_FD_66596 | JGI IMG/M metagenome (GOLD analysis project Ga0068863, IMG submission 66596) | Switchgrass rhizosphere microbial communities from Kellogg Biological Station, Michigan, USA - KBS Switchgrass S6-2 | ecosystem: Host-associated > Plants > Roots > Rhizosphere > Soil ...
CGCGCACCAGCCGCTGCCAGTTGTTTCCAGCGTGCCGACGCCAGCAACTCGCGATATGCGCGATAGGTGCGTTGCGCGATCGCGATGCCGAGTCTGTTGCGCAATTCCGGAGGCACTTTTTCACCAACCGCTTTGTCCCAACGACTCACGAACAACGACGCGACCGATGCGACGCGCGGCTCGCGGCCACTGGCGATGCGTCGCTCGATGCCGCGCAGATAGGCGTCCGCGGCAGCGAGGTACTGTTCGCGCGAGAACAACAGCGTGACGTTGATCGGCACGCCCGCGAAAATCGATTCCTCGATCGCCGGAATGCCCTCAGGCGTGCCGGGGATCTTCACGTACAGATTCGGCCGATTGGCCTGTTGGTGTATGCGCGCGGCTGCGGCGATGCTGCCTTGCGTCTTGTCGGCCAGCAGCGGCGAGATTTCCATCGACACCCAGCCATCGGCACCTTGCGTCGCATCGAACGTGGGACGGAACAGGTCGGCGGCGCGGCGCAAATCCTCCAGCGCCAGCTCCGTGAACAGCGCTTCGCCGAATTTCCCGGCCTTAGATTTGGCGCGGATGCCTTCGTCGTAAGCATTTTCGTTGGCGATCGCCTCATCGAAAATGGTCGGATTCGACGTCAGCCCGGTGATCGAATACTTGTCGATGTATTTGCGCAAGCCGCCGCTGTCGAGCAGCGCACGGGTGATGTTGTCAAGCCACAGGCTCTGGCCGAGATCATGCAATTGACGGGTTCTTTTCATGTCCATTCCTCTCGAGGTTCAGTTCGCCACAGCCGCGGGTGCCGGCGCAGCGACGAAAAAATCCGGCAACTGGCAATCCAGCAGATCGCCAATGCGTTCAAAGGCCCGGTCCGGCAGGGGATCGATCGCGGCATTGACGGACTCTGCCGCGTAATGTCCCTGGCGCACGAACACCGTGGTCAGCCTGGCGCCGAGGACGCGTTTCATCGCCGCGAGCAATTGCGGCTTGTCGTCGATCATCACGTAATGCGCTGCGGGGAAGCGGTGCTGCATCGCATCGAGCATGCGTTCCTTGTGCAGATAGATGAGTACCCGGCCATCGACTGCTTCCCAGATTCCCGAGCGCTGGATCTTGCGCGGCTGGAACACCACGTCGCCGTCGGAAAGAATGACCGGCAACCCAAGCGTGCGCAGGTGCGCGATCGTTTCGAGCGCGCGCGGATACAGCCGCGCGGCGAATGGATAGTCGAGCACGAATGCAGACATCTGCAGCAGCTCGGGCAGGTCGTCGTCGAGGCCGACACGGAATTTCTGCAACGCCCAAAGATAATCGGCGTAGCCGAGTTCCTCGCGCAACGCGTTGTAGATCGTCCAGTAGCGTTGACGCCCGGCGACGCCGAAGCCTTGTTCCAATCGATTGCCGAGGTCGGCGCCGAAGCGGTCGTTGTCGAACAAGGTATTGTCGACATCGAGCAGAAATACGGTCTCGTTCGAGCTCAGCATGGCGGCTGTTCGGGTTTGGGATCGTGCCAGCCCGTTGCACCCGCCACGATGCGCGCAGCCGCGGGTGGCCCCCAGGTGCCTGGGTCATAATCGTTCAGTGGCACGACATTTCCGAGTACAGGATCGATCACCCGCCACGCGGCCTCGACGCAGTCGTCGCGCGTGAACAGGGCGGTGTCGCCGCGGATCGCATCTCCAAGCAGGCGCTCGTACGGCGATTTCTCGCGGCGTGGCTGGCGATGGGCGATCAGCTCCACCGGCTCGCCGCGCATTTCCTCGCCCGCCCGCTTGACGCGCACGCCGGCGGAGATCGCGACGTCGGGACCGAGTCGGAAACGGAAATGATTCGACAGCGCCGGCTGGATTTCATCGAAGATCGCCAACGGCGGACACTTCAGATCCACGATCACCTCGGTACTCGTGATCGGCAGACATTTGCCAGTGCGGATATAGAACGGGACGCCGGCCCAGCGCCAGGTGTCGATATGCAAACGCAGTGCGGCAAACGTCTCGACCTGCGAGTCCGGCGCGACGCCCGTTTCCTGCCGATAACCGCGAAACTGGCCGCGCACGACTTCGCTTGGATCCAGCGGACGCATCGCACGGAACAGGCGCAATTTTTCGGCGCGCAGGGACTCGGCATCGTGGCCGGTCGGCGTGTCCATCGCGAGCAGCGCGATCACCTGCAACAGGTGATTCTGCACGACATCGCGGATCGCGCCGACTTCCTCATAGAACGTGCCGCGCCCCTGCACGCCGAAATCCTCGGCCATGGTGATCTGTACGTTGTCCACATAGTTGCGGTTCCAGATCGGCTCGAGCAACGCATTCGCGAAGCGGAAATACAGCAGGTTCTGCACGGCTTCCTTGCCGAGGTAATGATCGATGCGGAAAATCGCCGATTCCGCGAAGACGTCGTGCAACGTCCGGTCGAGTGCCTGCGCGGACGCCAGATCGCGGCCGAAGGGTTTCTCGACGACTACCCGCGCGCCGTTCGCGCAGCCGGCCTTTACCAGTCCCTGCACGACGGTTGCAAACATGCTCGGCGGAATCGCGAGGTAATGCAGCGGCCGCACCGCATCGCCGAGCGCCTGCTTCAGCCGATCGAAGGTCGCGGCATCGTTGTAGTCGCCATCGACATATTGCAGTTGCGCGGAGAGTTTGGCGAACGCATCCGGATCAACGCCGCCGTTGTGTTGCAAGCTATCGCGTGCACGCTCGCGCAATTTGTCGAGCGTCCAGCCGCCACGCGACATGCCGATGATCGGCATGTCCAGGCCGCCGCGGCGAATCATCGCCTGCAGTGCAGGAAAGATCTGCTTGTACGCCAGATCTCCGGTCGCACCGAAGAAAACGAAAGCATCCGAACACAGTACTTGCATAGGGTTCGTTCCATCGTTGCTGAATTTCGCTGCTTTCCCGACAGTGACGTACCAAGCGTCTCAATATGGGCGATGCCGTGTGAATTTGGATTGAATCCGGTGGGGACCTTTGGCGATTCAGAGGTGGCACCTGGGCCCGCGGGGTGTTCCGTGACTGGGAGGGCCAAGGGATCTCTAATGGCAAAACAAACGTTTTGGTTTAGGCTCGATAGTCCAGAGTCAGTTCAGCATGCGGACGCCGCAGCAAATGAGCCCGAGTCAGCGGATCGCCACGTGCGCACACGCTGAACGTCATAGCTTGACCAGCGTGACCAGAACGTCTGCTGAGCATACGTACCAACCAATGGCACATCGCGACCGTCCAGGACGAACTCGACGGGCTCATCGGTATGCGGTAGGCCGGCTTCGCTGGTGACCCATTGGGCGGACATGTCATTGCTCCTGGATGTGCACAATTGCAGCCGCAACGGATGCAGAGAAACCCAACGATGCAGCGCTTCGGGCGGATCATGCGCGCATGCAACAGACCGCCTCTGTGCGGCGGCGCACACAGGCATACGACACTGCGCCGCTGCTCGTTTCGCAATTGGCAGCGTCGGCTGAAAATTGCTCCTGCATTTCCGACCCACAGGGAAGTGGGAAGTGCCCGCAGGTGCCGGGAGCACCGGCGGGCCGGCATACCGGCCATCGGTGGCCATAAGCCGGAAATTGCTCCTGCATTTCCGGCATACCGACCATCCATGGCCATAAAAAAAGGCGCCCCGAGGGCGCCCTTGTCACAGCGCTGACAAAACAGTTTGTTGCATTCGCTTAGTGTTGATCGTGACCTTGCTGATCATCGCGATCATGCATGTGCTTGTAGTGGGCGAGGACCCATTCATTGCGCTCGTATGGTTGATCCGTGTCGAGATCCATTTCGACGCCGCCCGTTCTGACGAAGGTCTGGCTTTCCACAGGCAATGTCGTGCCGGATTGCCAAGGACCCGTGTTATTGACCTGCCAGTAGTATGTTTTGGACTCCGGCGCAAAGTAGATTTGATGATCGCCGAAGTAGACGTAGTGACGATTGGTGGTTTTCTGGACCGTCGTCACCGTCGTATCGGTTTCGGCAATCGCTGGAACGACGCCGGCAAATCCGATTGCAAGCGCGGTGGCTGCGATAACGTTGCGATGAATATTCATGAGTTTCTCCGTCAATTCGCTGGTAGTGGGTTAACCGAGATTCCTCGCACACCAGTAGTCCGCGTCATATCTAGTTAGGCGCGATTCTCAGATGGCTGCACGGAAGTACGGGTGTCAGTCGGCGCCATAGCAAGCGCTCAAACATCCTGATGCACGCTATTCATTCGCTTCGAACGACGCAGTTGCCTCGTTGCAACTTGCAGGCGAGCTATTCGAGTTGCCGTCGAACCGAATCAGGTTGTTGCCGCGGATCATGAGGCTTTTTCAAAATTTTGTATGTGCGGCATCGCGCATACGATGCATACGGACGTCGCTACACTACAAATTGAACCGAATTATCGTCGGGATGGAACGGCATGAAGTACGCTCAGCTACTGAATTCCATCGGCCTCGTGCTTGGCATGGTCGGCGTATTGGTCATCTTCGCCTTTGGTCCGCCTATGCCGGATTTGGAACACGGAGTCGGCTTGGCCCTTGATGAGGGTACTCGCCTGGCTGATGGGCGTACCGTTGCGCAGCACAACGCGGATAGACTGCGACTCAGAACGCGGCACTCACGCATTTCCCAGGGTGGACTACTGTTGGTCTTCGCCGGGTTCGCCTTGCAATTCTGGGCTATATGGACCTAGCTGAATTCCGTTTCGTCGACGCAACGATATGGATCGCGGCACAATCGACGGAGCGTGCATGAGGCGATCATTTCCGCTCGATTTCGATGTTTTCCTTGGTCCCGCTGTTAGTGACAGCGATCATGGTGCCAAGGCCGACAGCGATGACGACTCCAATCAGAGTCCACGTGCTGCCGATGCTCGCCAGGATACCCAACTTCCAGAGTGCGGCCAGGACACCTCCGATCAAGATGATGAAGCCGACCAAGTACATGCTTGCCCATTTCATTGTTGACCTCCTATGAAGTGCGGCCGCGCTTTCGCGTGCCCGCGCTCAGTATGCGATGCGATTCGGCGCAACCCGTACGCTCAGTGCGCGGTAATTTCCTTGAGCGCCTTCATCTCGTTGTGGTCGCGCATGACCTCTGGCATGTAGCGGTTCGCAATCGTGCGCACGGCCTGATCGTCGGACGCCGAGGCCGCATTCTTGAACGCACACATGATGCGATCTTCGAATTCCTCAAGTTGCGTGACGTACTCGTCGTCTTTGTGCGAACTGAGTTTCGCGCGCACTTCGGCATACACCGTGCGCAGCTTGCCCGCAAAGCTGCCGCCCTCGGCAGGCATAGCGCCATTCGCCACGACCGCTGTCCTTAGATCATTTGCAATCGACTGCTTGATGCGGGCCATGCGAACGAACAGCGTCTTCAAGTCGGCACGTTTTACTTCGATCGCTGCCTCCTCGTAAAACGTCCTGCCGTCGTTGAGAACTTCGATCATGTCGTTCAGAGTGGTCGTATCTACAGCTGCATCCGTGTTCATTTATCACCTCATGATTGAAAAACGCAGTGCGCGCTGTGATGCATATGCATCACGCACAGGAGCTCGCAATTGCCGAATATCTCTACTCACAGCCGCTTTTTCCTTCTGCGCGCGCCAACAATGCGTCACGAAGGGCCTATTGTCGGTGCGGCAACGAACACAACGCGCTGTTTTTGCGCGATATTCCATAACTGCTGATCCGGCTGGCGTCGCAGGCGGTGGATTTCGAGCCGGCCCGCGCGCTATGTGCGCTATCGCACACTCGCAACCGAAAGTCGTCTTGAATAGGCCTATACTGTTCCATGATCAGTTCGCCGCTTTCGGCCCGCAAACGGCCAAACCGAGTGCGCGTATGCCCGAATTCATGAGCCCACGGCAAAACCATCTGCTGCGCGCCTTGCCTGCGGCGGAAGCGGAGCGCCTGTTTCCGCACCTGGAGCTGGTGCCGATGCCGCTGGGGAATGTGTTGTACGAGTCCGGCAGTACGTTGCGGCACGTTTATTTCCCGACCACGTCCATCGTGTCGCTGTTATATGTCATGGCCGATGGCGCATCGGCAGAAATTGCCGTGGTCGGCAACGAAGGCATGGTCGGCGTGGCGCTGTTCATGGGCGGGGAAACCACACCGAGCCGCGCGCTGGTGCAAAGCGCGGGGCACGCGTATCGGTTGAAAGGTCAGGTCCTGAAAGACGAATTCCATCGCGCGGCGGCCCTGCAGCATTTGCTGCTGCGCTACACACAGGCGTTGCTGACGCAGATGGCGCAGACCGCGGTCTGCAACCGGCATCACTCGGTCGATCAGCAGTTGTGCCGCTGGCTGCTGTTGAGCATGGACCGATTGCCGTCGAACAAGCTGAGCATGACGCAGGAATTGATCGCCAACATGCTCGGCGTACGGCGCGAAGGCGTGACTGAGGCCGCCGGCAAGCTGCAAACATCCGGTCTGATTCACTACAGCCGCGGTCATATCACGGTATTGGACCGCCCGCGGCTGGAGGCGCAGGCCTGTGAGTGCTACCAGGTCGTCAAGACAGAATTCGATCGCCTGCTGCCAGATGTGATTGCGACATAAGATCCGCTGCGACGATTGTTCGCAGCCACGACGCCCCGCTGATTGCTGATGGGCTCATGCCCTGCCGCGTGCGGCTATGTGCGTTGGCGGACAGACGACAGCGGCATTGCGCGACATGATTGCGTCGGCTAATAACCTCATCGGGATCGCGACACCGGAAGAATCTGGCAATTCGTCCTGCTTCACCTGCTGAGCCGCGCCTTTGCCAGGTCAGGAAATCCACTTGTCAACCAAGCCAGCCACCTCGCCCAACCGATTGCTTGCCGCCCTGCCGGCTAAGGAGCGCGACCGCTTCCTCGCCGATTGCACTCTCGAGAACCTGCCTTTTGGCACAGTTCTCTACGAACAGGGCGAGCCCATGCGGCACGTCTATTTTCCGACCGAGTGCTTCATTTCGATGCTTACAACGGTCGATCGTCGCTCGACTCTCGAGGTAGGCATGATCGGCGACGAGGGTATGTGCGGGTATGCGCTGAACCTGGGTGGCAACGTTTCGTCGCTGCGCGCGTTGGTGCAGGGCCCGGGTAGGGCTTGGCGCATGAAGGCAGCGACATTCAGCCGCCATCTCGAAAACATGCCGACGCTGCGCCGAATTTTGGGCCGCTATGTGCATGTCATTCTCGGCCAGCTCTCTCAATCCGCCGCGTGCCTGCGTTTCCATGTCGTCGAAAAGCGGCTCGCGCGATGGCTGTTGATGACCCAAGATCGCGCGCACACCGACTCCTTTGGTGTGACCCAGGAGTTTCTCGCCTTCATGCTTGGTGTACGCCGCGTCGGTGTAACGAAGGCTGCCGGCATCCTGCAGTCGCGCAAGTTGATCCGCTACCGGCGCGGCCACATGACAATCCTCAGCCGCAAGCGTCTCGAAGCGGCCGCGTGCGCATGCTATCAAACCGACCTCGACACGTATGAATACGGTATGGCCGCCGCGGTGGCAGCCCATCGTCGCAAGCGTGAGCCGCAAATGAGACGAATCCCGCAGAAGAAGGTTCGGTTGCAGCGACAGGCTCAGCTCCGGGAGGAGGAGACATGAAAACGAATTGTCATCTGTCCAGCATCATAGTTTCGATAGGCTTGCTCACCGTTGCCGACAGCAGCCAGGCGCAGGGTAGCGCGACGCGCTTCACCACCAACGATGGTACCCAAGGCACATTGACCTCAGGCCAGCCGGCTCCCGATCACTACGGGCCCGCGCCGCCGTTCGGTCAACTGGACATCGACCGTGACGGCTTTATCAGTCGCGATGAAGCGGGGCGTATCTGCCCTTGTTGAACGATTTCGATTTCGTCGCGCGCCACGTCAATCGCATATCCCAACGGCAGTTCGAATACTGGAACCGCACGCAGAACCGTTAAGCGCTGTCAGCGGCTCGGCACCACAACTCCTCCGAGCCGAAGAGGCGGCACAATACGCGGCGCAAAAAAAGCGCCGAACCAGTGGATAGGTTCGGCGCTCTTGCGTTTTGCTTCTATCCCTGTGGCCATCCTGACCATGCTTGTGTCCTCACAACGCGGCGCTCACGCGCGGCAATTTCGCAACATGTGGGACCCTGGGCCCACAGCGATTCAACCTATACCATCGTTGATTATCGACATCTGTGCGCTACCGAACATAGTGCCGTCATCGGCCGATTTCGGCGAGCGCCCAACAATCGCGTCGCGCCCATTGCTACTGGCCGTTCCGCTGTTAGTGCATGCAAGAAATCACCAGGGTGCGCTTCATTTCGGTGCTGCCGCTGGTGCCCTTTCCCTCGGCTTCGCCGTTCTGCGACACGATCGTGTAGTTGTGAACTCCGCATTGCGCGTCAGCTTTCTCAGTGCAATCTCCCCAACCCTTGCCAAGGCCCGAGCAGTCGTAGGTGAAAGTCTTTGCGGGGGGTTTGGATGATTTCACATCGCCCATGCAGCCAGCGCCCGTGGCGGCGAGGATGCCCAGCGTCAGTAGGACAAGTATGCGCATAAGAATCTCCTTTCGGTCCCTGTTGATGTGATCGCGTGTACGATCGGCAGCTGCGAGTAGCCGCCGGCGGATCGTGAACTACGATTATTGGTGGGCAGCGTGCGCTGCGTCGTTCTTGGCTTTCGCCGTTACCACCGCCGATTCATAGTCGGCTTTTGCGTTTGACATGCACGTCTTGTTCGCGTCGCCGACTTGGGCTTGGCAACGCGCTTCGGCGACCTGTTTGGCGGCTTCAGCTTTGGCCTTGTCGACGTCGTATGAAGCGTCGGCGACCTTGATTTCGGCGTTACTGCGTGCCTTGGCCACATCGATGCTGGCTGCCGGCGTCGGCGCGTTGGGATTGGTGGTCGCATCCCGTTGCGCATCCGCCTGCACGCCGATCACGTCCTTGTTGTTCTGCGCAACGACTTGATCGAGTTTCGCTTGTGCGTCGATTATCTTTTTCTGACCATCGGCTTCCGCCTTCGTAACGTCAGCTTGAACCTTGGCGGCGTCAGTCTGAGTCTTGACGACATCAGCCTGCGCCTTGGCGGCGGGATCCGTTTGCTGATTGCAGCCTTGCAGCAACACTGTGGCAAAGGCGAACGCTATTAGACTCTTGGCGTGCATAAATATTCCTCCTGGTGATTGATGGCGGCACTCTTTCGGCGATCTTTGACTTTGGAGCAGCCTCACGAACGTTCAATTGGTGAGACTCCGATATACGAGGTCGGTCGCAAACTCATTCCTCCTCGCCATCGCCCTCAGCACCTTTCCCCTTGTTGGGCTTGCTTGGCATCTTCTCCACATCCTTTTTGCCAGGCTGGTCCCTCGGCTCGTTCGTGCCGCCTCCCGCAAATCCGTTGGGCGGCGAGCTTGGCTTCCCTGGTTCCTGATTCCGGCTCATGAAGATTTCCTCCTGTCCTCGATGAACATATCGATCGGCCTGCTAGCGCAAGTGTTCCCAATCGAGCTGCTCCGCCGTTGGGGGAGCCTACGCGCAATGCGGAAGTCGACTCTGTACGCCAGCGTACATAAAGCCAGTCGGTCTGCACTCTGAACAACGCGCTAGATTGAGTTTCTGAAATGAACTTGAGACGTCGTGCGCTCATCGGGCACGGACAGCGACGAGCCGCGCGCCCACTCGGGGCGCGCGGCTCGGCTTGGTTCTACTTCAGATGCGTCAGGGTAAATTTCCCGACGTCGACGCCGAGATCGACGCCTTCCCCGTTACCGGCCAAGGCCAGTGAGACAGGCCCTTTGGTGAGCACCTGAGCGGTTCCGGACTTGACGACTCCCGCATGTGCTTCGGCTTGGGCGTAATCGCCGAGAACGTCGGAGATGCTGTGCACGTCGGAGAAACGACCGGTGCCGTCATCGATGTGCGACTTGCCGACCGTCAGACCGCCGCCTTTCGCGACGATGCGGACGCGCATCGATTTGCCGTCCTCGCAAGTGACGATACCGCTTCCCTCCGAATGCTTGTAAATGACCGACCAGGTCGACAGCGAGAATTTCAGTTTGCAGTCGAGGTCGGCGGAACCTTCCGCGCGTGCGTGGCCGGGGTAGAGCGCGACAGTTGCGAATGCGACGAGTGCGCTTGCGATGCGTAGGTTGCGTGTCATGATGGTTGCTCCGTTGCTGGGGTTCGATGTCCAGGCCGCGTTCTCAACAGATGGCTTGGGGGTCCGCGGCCTTAGGGACGGTGTTTTCCCGCGCGACTTTTTGAACCGTCGGGCTGTCGACCTGCTCGAAGCCGGCCCATTCGCCCAACGATGCGATTGCGTCGCGCGCATCTGGAAACTTGTAACTCATCATCTGCCCTGAATGCACCGATGTCTGTACGGCACCGCACCCAGCTCGAAACAATTTCGCGCGATCTCAGTCGCGCCGGGTTACACGCGCGCGTGTGTTCCGCATCAACCATTTCTAATGTGCGTTGGCGCACCGAGTTGTGCCCGGCTTGCGCGTAAGCTCCCCGGCACATCACGCGCAGTAGTATATTTGTATATACCGCTGTACATCGATCGACGCGATTCAGACGCAGCGGCACATTGACTGACGCCGCCGTCGAATCCTTCGCCGCTCGTATATGGCGCTCAAGCTTTCATCCAGGCCTGTTGCGACGATGCAAGTTAGTTCACTCCGAGAGGTGTCGTCATGTTGCAATACACATTTATCTTTCTGATTATCGCGCTGATCGCAGGCATTCTGGGCTTTACCGGCATCGCCGGCGCCTCGGTCGGTATCGCGAAGATTCTGTTCTTCGTATTCCTGATCCTGTTTGCGCTCTCATTTATCTTCAGCCGGCGCGGCAGTTTCTAGGTGCGCCCCGCGGTCGTGCACTACGACCGCGATAACGACTTAGGACAGACCGCTTCCCACGCAGCCACGCGCTGAGCAGCGCGAAATCTGCGCAAAAAAGATTCGGCGCACTCGATCTATACGCGCGCGGTGCTTGCGGTAGCGCAGCGCGCGCGAACCACTCGGCATGCATCGCCAGCTTGAAGCATTTTGCTTGCGTGATTTTAGTTCTCGGGCTTGCTTACTACTCAGGTGGCACGGACTCTGTCCGCCAGGGACTTTTTTATTAAATGATTTCAGGAGACGAGTCATGAACAAGGCCATTCGCAAGTTAGCCCTAAGCAGCAGTATTGCACTGGCACTCGGCGGAATCAGCACGAGCTTCGCCGTCACGAGTCCGCAGGATACGCAACAGGTCGCCGACGCGCGGCGTGAGACGCAGATACTGACCAGCTTCAATATGAACCGCCATTTGCGCACGTTCGATCTCAGCGTCGTGGTCGACGGCAACATGGTTGTGCTTGCTGGCACGGTCGGCGATGGAATTTGTAAGGATCTGGCTGCGGAAATCGCCAAGAATGCGAACGGCATCACCCAAGTTGAAAATCACATAGTTGTCGATGCCAACTACATGCTGCCCAAAGACGCGACCAGCGATCGCAGCTTCAGTGAAAAGGTTGGCGATGCCACCATTACCGCTTCGGTCAAATCCAAGCTGCTGTGGAATTCCGGCACCGCCGGCCTCGACATCCATGTCGACACCAACAACAGCAAGGTGACGTTAACCGGCAGCGCGAGCAACGACGCTGAAAGGCGCCGGGCCGGGCGTATCGCCAGAGACACGGAAGGCGTTGTCGGGCTGAAAAACGAAATCGTGCTGACCGACAAACCCGACGTGACCGCGAAGATCAGCGCATCCGGCGCACAAGCCGAACAGGCGATGTCCGATACATGGATCACCGCCAAGGTGAAGGCATCGTTGATGCTCACCGATGATGTGGACAGGTTCGAGATCGCGGTTACGACGATCAATGGTGTGGTGTCCCTGCACGGTGTCGTGGATACCGCGGCCGAGCGCGAGCTTGCTGTGCAGGTCACGCAGGATATTCGTGGCGTCAAGAAAGTAGAGGCCGACGGCCTCACAGTTGGCTGAGACAAATCCGATCAGCCATCAAACATGAATCACCAAGGAGCAACGATATGAACCAAGACATCATCAAGGGCAAGTGGTCGCAACTAAGCGGCAAGCTCAAGGAGAAATGGGGCAAGCTCACGGATGACGATGTAAACCAGCTCGACGGACATCGCGAGTATCTGGTCGGCAAGCTGCAGGAGCGCTATGGAATCGCCAAGGATAAGGCTGACATGCAGGTCGAGGAGTTCGAGCGCTCGCTGCATTGATTGCAGCGTGCGTCGCGGGCCGGCGCGTAACCCGCGACGGCCCGCCCTGCGACACGCGATTCAAAGTCCCAGCCAACCGAGGATAGACCCATGAACACGAATGAGACCAAGGCACGAATCCGCAAAAGCGCAGAGCAAATTGAAAGTGGCGTAGCGGCAGCGGCGGCGAGCCTCACCAACGGTGCCGAAGCGCTTGGCGAACAGAGCGACGAGCTACAGGACAAGCTGCGCGATATCGGTAGGCGTCTGCTTGGCACCACCAAGGAACTGAGCGACGAAGCTGCCAAGCAGGCGCGACTGCGTCCGCTGGCAGTGTTCGGTATCGCCTTCGTCGCCGGCATTATTGTTGCGCGCGCTTTGCGTCGCTAGCGGAGCACGCCGATGAATGCCACGCCCGAATGTACAGTGCCGATGGCCGGCGCCGCCGCCGCAGAAGGACGCAACGACCCGATTGCCGCGCTGGCCACCGATGCCGCCGACGTAGTCAGCGGCTGGGCCGGTCTGCTGGATCTGGAGCTCGCGCTGGCTCAGCGCAGTCTGCGCTGGCTGCTGATCGGCGCGATCGCGCTTCCCGTGGCTGGTTTGAGCGCATGGTTGAGTCTGAACGCTGTGCTCGTCGCGGGTATACACGTGTATACCAGTAACTGGCTGTTTGCGTTGCTGCTCGGCGCTGGCGTGCAAGTGCTGGCACTCGCGATCCTGCTGCGGCAACTGCGTCGCTGGGCGCGCGACCTTACTCTGCCGCAAAGTCGCGCCGCACTGGTACACGCGATGGAGCGCATGTCGTGAACCGCAACAATGCGCGCGCTCGAGTGCATCGCGCCCAAGTGGAACTCGAAGCAGCCGAACAACAACTCGCCGCGCGCTGGCAACCGTGGCGCGAGCGTTTCCGACACCATCGGTTGTCCGTGTTGATCGGCGGCGGATTGCTCGGCGGTCTTGTGCTGGCAACGGTGCCTCCGAAGGGATGGGCACGCGTTGGCGCCGCCGTGTTCGGCGGCAGTTCATGGCTCGTGCGCTCAGCGATCGGGCCGGCCATACTTGGCGCTTTGTGGACTGGTCTACAAAATCCCTTGCCCGCCGCTTGCGCGTCCGCAACTGCCGGCCCTGCACGCCGGGGTGTATAGTCATGAGCGCAGTGCCGGAGCGCGATATCGGCTCAATCGCCGAACAACATCCAACGCGCAACCGCTTGCTGGCCGGAATCCTCGTACTGCTCGCGCTCTACGCGTGCGCCGTGGCCTCGGTGTTGATCGTGCCATTCCTGCTGGCCTTGTTGCTGAGCCTGATGCTTGCGCCAGCGGTGCGCCTGCTCTGCCGGTGGCATCTGCCGCGCGTGCTGGCCACTTTGCTGGTGCTGGTGTGTGCGATCGTTTTGACCGGGTCGCTGCTGGCAAGCCTGGTTGCGCCTGCGCGGACCTGGATGGGGCAGGTGCCGAAATCAATCGATCGTATCGAGTTGGCGTTGAGCGAATTGCGCCGGCCGTTGTTGGCAGCCACTCATGCCAGCGAGCAGATCGCCAAGCTCACCAACGTCGACGGTGAACAAAAAGTGCAGCGCGTCGTCGATGCCGGTCCGAGCCGAATCGCGCAGATGCTGAGCGCAACACCGGCGGCAGTTGCCAGCATGATCGCTACCTTGCTGCTGATCTTCATCTTCCTGTTGCACGGCGACGCGCTGCTGCGCAAGTTCGTCGAGCTGGCACCCGAGCTGTACATGAAAAAAGACATCGTCATTGCCACACGTAGTGCGCAGCACGAGCTGTCGACTTACATGGTTACGATCGCAGCGATCAACAGCGTACTTGGTCTGCTCACGGCTTTGGTTCTGTGGTGGCTGGGCGTGGAAGCGCCGCTGCTCTGGGGTGGCATCGTTGCCGTTCTGAATTTCGCACCCTTCATCGGACCGATGCTTGCCGTGGCGGTGCTGGTCGTCGTCGGCTTTTCGCGTTTCGACACTCCGCTTGCGGCGCTCAGCGTGCCGGGTGTCTTTCTGGTCCTGCATTTGGTCGAGGGTCAATTGGTCACGCCTTTGATCGTCGGACGTCGGCTGGCGCTGGACCCGGTAATGGTATTCCTCTCGCTCATGCTGTTCGGCTGGCTGTGGGGCGTGGCCGGCTTGCTGCTGGCGATGCCGCTGCTGACTTGCGTGAGGATCGTCGCCGAGCGCATACCGGCATGGAACGCGCTGGCGAAAATGCTGGCTGCATAAGTGTGCGCTCGGGTCCGTCGCGGCGTTATGTGCGCCAGCGTACCGACCCGTGATTCCCCGTGGCGTAAATTCTCGGTCCAAGGCCGACATCGCACTCCCGCGTAATTTCGCCGGCGCGTTCCTCGGTGTGCTGTCGCTCGCGCAGTCGCCGTGTCGGTTATTCAGTGGAGCGGATCAAATGAACGCAATGAGGATGTTGGCAATTGTGCTTATCGTGGCTGGAGCCTTGGGCCTGGCCTACGGAAGCTTCAGCTACACCAAGGAAACGCACGAGACCAAACTGGGCCCGATCGAGTTTTCGGTCAAGGACAAGGAAACCGTCAACATCCCGATCTGGGCCGGTATCGGGGCAATCGTTATCGGTGGGTTCCTGATGACCGTACGCACCAGAAGTTAGCGTTCGCTAAATCGGCCCGGCGCGGATTCGGACACGTTGTGTCCTGAAGTCTCCCGGCTATGCAACAAGTTTTCTTAAAGGTGATCGCCATGATCTTGCAGTCTCGACTCTCCGCCTCCGCACTCGGTGCGGCGCTCGCCGTCATCACCGTTGCCAACGCCTGGGCGGACAACGACGATCCTTCCGGCCGCGCTGCGCGACTGAGTTACACGCACGGCACAACAAGTTTCTCGCCGGCCGGTGAGACCGAATGGGTTGACACAGTCGTCAATCGACCTCTCGTCAGCGGTGATCGCCTGTGGACCGACAAAGACGGCCGCGCCGAACTCGAGGTCGGCAGCTCCGCGATGCGACTCGATGCGAATACGAGCTTCGAGCTCGTGAATCTTGACGATCAAACGACACAAGTGGAACTCACCCAGGGCACGTTGAACGTGCGCCTGCGGCAGCTTGCGCAAGGCCAGAACTACGAAATCGACACGCCCACGCTGGCAGTTACGCTGGCTCAGGCAGGTCAATATCGGATCGAAGTCGATCCGGACGGCCAGCACACTACCGTCGGCGTAACGCATGGCAGCGCGCAAGCGCGCGGCGACAATGCCGACTATCCGCTGCAGGAGGGCGATCGCATTCGGTTCCACAGTACGAACCTGAGCGACGCCGAACAACTCAATGCGTCTGCGCCGGACGAGTTCGACCGTTTCAGCGCCGAGCGTGACGTGCGAGGCGAGCGCGGCGCGTCCATCCAATACGTCGGCAACGATGTCGTAGGTGCTTCCGATCTCGACGAATACGGCAGTTGGAGCGCACATGGTGACTACGGGCACGTTTGGTATCCGAGCCATGTGGAGTCCAATTGGGCGCCGTACAGCGATGGTCGTTGGATCTGGCAGGACCCGTGGGGCTGGACATGGGTGGACAACGCGCCTTGGGGCTTTGCGCCTTCCCATTATGGGCGCTGGGTGTCCGTCGATAATCGTTGGGGCTGGGTGCCCGGGCCGCGCGGCGAGCAAGCCGTGTACGCGCCGGCACTGGTCGCCTTCGTGGGCGGCGGTGGCTTGAGCATTGGTATTTCAGCGGGGGGCGCGGGACCGATCGGCTGGTTTGCGCTGGGTGCGCGCGAGATCTATGAACCTTCCTATCACACCAGCCGCGACTACTTCACGCGCGTAAACGTGACCAACACCACGATCAACAACACCACAATCAACAATGTATACAACAACTATTCGAGTGGGCAGCCGCTCGTGCAAGCGAACTACGTCAACCGCGTGATTCCCGGTGCAGTTACGGCGGTGCCCGGCAATGTGTTCGCGAACGCCCAACCGGTGCGCGCCGCTGCAATCAAGATGGACACCAAGCAGCTGGCGAGTGCGCAAGTCACGCGCATGGCCGCAGTCGCGCCAAGCGCGCGTAGCGTGATCGGCAATGCGCCCGCTGCGAAGGCAGCGCCTTCGAATGCCGTGCTCGAGCGCAAAGTGATAGCGCGAACCGCGCCACCGGCGAAACCGGTTCCGTTCGCGGCGCGCCAGCAAGAGTTGCAGCGCACTCCGGGCCGCCCGCTCGCGCGCAGTGCGGTCGCCGCGTTGCAGCCTCGCACGGGTGCGGCGGCGCAAAACGTGCGCGTGCTCGGCCCACAGGCTGGGGCAGTAAATGCGCGTACCGCCGGCCCGGCGCATGCCGCGCCAGCGCTTGAACCCAAGGCATCCTCACAGGCAAGTGCAGCATCACAACCACAGAATGCGCGCGCTTCCGATCAGAAGCACCCGACCTTGCCCGCACCGGCGCAGCAAAATGCGTCGACGGCGTCAGAGCCGAAACACAAGGTGGCGTCACCGCCGCCGCAGCAATCGGCAGCAACTCGCACGCAACAACGCAGTGCAGCAGCGTCGGCGCAACAGCAGGCGACGTCAGCACGTGTCCAGGAGCGCAAAGCGGCGTCAGCACAACAACAGCAGCAGGCGGAGTCAGCGCACGTGCAGGAGCGCAAGACGGCAGCGGCGGCACAGCAGCAGCAGGCGGCGTCAGCCCAAGCGCATGAGCGCAAGACATCGGTGACACAACAGCAGCAGCGGGCAGAGTCAACGCACGTGCAGGAGCGCAAGGCAGCGGCGGCACAACAACCGCAGCAGCAGTCGGCGTCAACGCATGCGCAGGAGCGCAAGACGGCAGCGGCGGCGGCACAACAGCACAATGAGCAGCCATCGCCGAAGCCACGCAATGCGCCCGCTGCCCATGAGAAGGCCAAGGACACGAACAAGAAGGACGAGAACAAGGACCCCGAGAAGGACCGGGGCGGTGGTCAGGGCGGCGAGTAACACGCTCGTCGTCACATCTAACAGACAAAGGATCCTTCCATGCATATGACATTGAGCCTCGCCCCACTGGTTTCGCTGATCGCCGGAATATTGATCTTGATGGTGCCGCGATTGCTGAATTACATCGTGGCTATTTACCTGATCGTTATCGGCCTACTCGGACTGTTCCCCGGCTTGGGCAACTTCCACTAGTAGCGATGCCACTCGCGCAAACGGCACTTCACCGAGCAAAGCGTGGCAAGAGGCGTAGAGAATTTTCAAGGAGAAGCGTATGTCGTTGGGCACAATTCTATTGATCGTTCTGGTATTGCTTTTGATTGGCGCGATTCCCAGCTGGCCGCATAGCAGAAGTTGGGGTTATGGCCCCAGCAGTGGTTTAGGTGTCGTGGTGCTCATCATAGTCGTATTGTTGGTCATGGGACGGATATAAGTCCTTCGGGTGGATTCGCATGGTGTGCGTAGTCACGCGTCGATCGTCGC
>Ga0068863_100002688_pt1 | contig 17574 bp, 17 predicted proteins | sample KBSSwiS62_FD_66596 | JGI IMG/M metagenome (GOLD analysis project Ga0068863, IMG submission 66596) | Switchgrass rhizosphere microbial communities from Kellogg Biological Station, Michigan, USA - KBS Switchgrass S6-2 | ecosystem: Host-associated > Plants > Roots > Rhizosphere > Soil ...
ACGGTTGCCGCGAAACGCTCGACCGCGATCATGATTTGCCGATCTTCGTCTGTCATACCGCTTTCCATCACATCCAATTGCGCGCGGCTCTTCCGCCAGCCTCGTCACCTTTACAGCAATCACCACGGCTTCGGTCAGGAATCAGGGTGCGACCGCCCAGGCTCTGGTGACTTCGCACGCGCCAGCGCCTAGCCTGCACGACTAGAAGGGGGCGGATCGTTCGATGGGAATCGTCAAGGCGTACATGATGGAAATGGAGGAGCGCGGGTACGGCGAATCCGACGATCATGTTTGCGCCGCCTGTGTGACCGATCCCTATCTCGCCGAGTGGATTGCCGGCCATGCCGAGAGCGAAGCCTGCAGCTTTTGCGATGCGGAATCCGACCAGCCGATCGCGGCGCCGTTCGAGGCGTTCACCGAAATCGTGCTCGGCGGCCTCGGCTTCGACTGGAACGAGCCGACCAACGAAGCGATCATGTGCATTTCGCGCGAAGGCGGCTGGCAGGCGCCGCTCTCGACGACCGCCGATGTCCTTTACGATGCCAGCTTCTCCGAGAATGACGACGTGATCGCCGCGCTCGACGACATGATCGAATGCGAGGCCTGGGTTGAACGCGAATTCTATCGCGGCACCGACGGCCAGCGCCGGACCTGGGGATGGGACAGCTTCAGGGCATTCACCAAGAACCACACGCGCTATTTTTTCCTGCAGGCGGAGGACGAAGGCTATGACGAGCTGACCCCGGGCCAGATGCTCGCCACTGTCTCGGACATGATCGGCACCAAGCTCGACGGCGAGGGCCTGATCAAGCCGATCGGAACCGGCACCGACCTGATCCGCATCCGCGTCGACGATCAGCCGCAGACCACCGCGACCGAGATCGGTACGCCCAAGCCCGAACATGCCCGGCAATCCAACCGGATGAGCCCGGCCGGAATTCCGATGTTCTACGGCGCGTTCGATACGGCGACCGCGCATGCCGAGACCTTCGATCCCGCCGCCCATGCCGGCAAGATCCTATCGACCGGCATGTTCCGCGCGCTGCGTGACCTGACCGTGCTCGATCTTGCCGAGCTGCCACCGGTGCCGAGCGTGTTCGACGTCGAACGCCAGGGCCTGATCCACACGCTGCGGTTCCTCCACGCCTTTGCCGAGGACATCTCGCAGCCGATCGACCGCGATGGCCGCGAGCATATCGGTTATGTCCCGACCCAGATCGTGACCGAATATTTCCGGCGGGTGTTCCGGCTGGCCAGTGGCCAGCGGCTCGACGGCATCATCTATCGCAGCGCCAAGCACGCCGGCGAGAAGGCGTTCGTGCTGTTCTGCGAGAACGAGCAGTGCATCAATGCGGCCGACGAGCCCGGCGCGGAGGCACTGCTCCGCCTGGTCGCCGTCGCGCATCAATAGGCGGCGGCGGGATGGGGGCACGCCGGAAGCCGAGTACGGCCGAATTCCTGACGGCGCATCCCTTGTGCTGCTTTTGCGGCGGACGGCGCGCCGCGGTCGAGCGCGACCATGCCCCCGCGCGGATCGTGTTTCGCGGCAAGCACGGCCCGGACGATTTCGAATTCCCGGCCTGCGCCGAATGCAACCGCGCCGCGGCGCTCAGCGAGCAGGTCACCGCTTTCTACATCCGCAGCATCGATCAGGGCTATGAGCAGCTCGACGCCGAGGAATATCAAAAGCTGGTCGACGGCATCGCCAACAACGCACCCGACGCACTGCCCTATGTCGACCGCTCGCGGCCGCCCGAGCCTTATACTCGCTTCATCGCGCCCGATGCCCATGAGCGGGCCGTGACGATCCCCGAGATTGCAAAGCAGCATATCGAACTGTTCGGCACCAAGCTCCTCTACTCGATGTATTACCGGGTGACGGGCACGCCGGCCTCGTCGACGCTGCGGCGGCTGGTCTGGTGGGCGCAGGCCGGAACGCCCGCCGCTGATCAAGTGCGCCACAATGCGAGTCAGTGGTTCGAGGATCTCACCATCGCGCGGCGTCCCAATGTCGATCTGGGCGACCAGTTCCGCTACCAGACTGGCTATCATCCCGCGCACGGCGTGTTCGGCCTGCATATGTCGTTCGGCGAGGCGCTCGTCTATTTTTGCGTGCTCGGCCCGGCACGCGACATGCTGCGCCTCAAGCCTAAACCGCCGCTCTACCAGAGCATCAAGGGTCTCGGCGACCGCATCAAGGTGCGCAAGCCCTAGGCCCAGGCGGATGCGCCGGTTGCCGGCCGCTTCCCGCCGGCCTCAAAGAAAGCCGCGCATCCGCCGGACATTGTCTTCGACCCGGTGGGTGGTCAGCTTGTAGCTGTCGCGGGCTGAACCCACTTCCTCGACCGTGAAATCCGGCCGCGTTTTGCGCAGCGCCAGCGCCTTTTCGACCAGGGCCTCGGGTACGCGCGCACCGAGTATCACGCCGGCGACGAGGCCGGGGTCAATCCTATGGAAAAGCGCATCCTCGCTCGGAGACCCCGACAGAACGACGCGGTGCTCTGCTTCATAAGCCCAGTCCGACGATTTGGTCAGCATCACCGGCGGCATGATGTCCTCGGGCGGTTCGGAGAACCAGCGCAGGTCCGGGACCGCATCCCCATAGGCGACATCGCCGCGCATCGCGTAATCGGGCAGCGCCGCGAGCGCGGTCGCGATCTCGGGCTTGTAGCGGATCGCGAAGCCATGATGCCCGCTGGTATAATGCGACCACATCAGGTGGACGTCCCAGCGCTGTGCGAGGCACAGCACATACAGATGCTCGAGCATCGTCACGCGCGGTACGAGTCCGCTGTTGCAGTCGGCCTGCTTGCCGGTCAGCGCTTCCCAGCCATGCTCGCGCTGCTCGGCGGTCACGCCGGGCCGGTGCGCGCGGTGCCAGGCATCATAGGCATCGCGCGCGGGCGCGACTGACTTGAACTTGAATTCGAACGGGTCGTTGAACCTAGCCGCCGACGTGAATTTGAGCGAGCCGTTGACGACGGCGTGATCGAACACCGCGATTTGATCTTCGTCGCTGCCGCCCACGAACTTGTAGAACATGCCACTCCCCCCGACGCACCCTTGGCGTCATTGTTAGTGCCGACTCTAGAGGCGGGCGGCTCTCGAGATACTAAGATCAAGTATCGGCAGACGCTATCGCCGCGCACCCATCATCGGAAATTCCGTGGCTTGATCTTGATGCCTTCGGTCGGCTGCCCCGGGTGATGCCCGATCCCAGGCGAAGGTCGGGGATCAATGCCGAGGACGAGACTATGCCGAGCCCGTTCTGCAAGCCTCGGAACTTCCGGCAAAATTGCACTGCCCGCTCGGCATAGTTTCGCGTCTTTTTTTGCTGGGAACAGCAAAGGAGATCCCATGTCAGAATATTCTCTCGCGAGCCCGCGTCTGTGGCGCGCGCTCGAAGGATGGACCTTCCGTCAGTGTATCGACGCCTACATCGAGCGCTTGCAGGCTGAGGGGTTCAGCAACCGCCCTACCTTCCACGCCGTGCGGGCCATCGGCGAGTACGCCCGTTGGCTGACCGACCACCATGGTGACGATATTGACGTTCACGGGAACACGATCGCCGCTTTCACGGGCTGGCGTGAGCAGCAGCCAGGCTATCGCCACGGGACGCGCATCGCCATCGTTCGCTTGCGCGAGAACGGGATTTCCGCTGGGCCGGGCAGCAGCGGATACCAGCGTCGTCAGCTCCGCAGCTTATCGATCCAGGTGCGCAGCGTTGCCCGGTCCGCGGCCTCGACCGGATAATTGCGCGCGGTCCGCGTCGCTTCGGCACCCGGCGACAGCATTGAGGTCGTCACGATCAGACCCGAGCCGGCGCCTTCATCGAGCACATCGGCATAGACCGCCTTCACCAGAGTCTTCTCGATCTTCGCCTTCTGCTGCTTGCATTGCACGAGGATCATGGCGGGCAGTTCAGGCTGAGCATCGGCCGGATAGACGCGGACGTCGACACCGCCGTCATTGCTGCCCGGCCCCAGCTGGACCCGGAACCCCTCCCGCTCGAAGAATTCGGCGGTTAGGCCCTCGAATTTGCGCCAGTGCACCCGATCTATTTCGGCGAAATTACCGGCGAGATAGTCAATGTACCGCTGATCGAAGAACTTGGCATGCTGCGTCTCCAGTCCGGCGCTCTTGAACAATCCGGTCAGCTCGACCGTGTCGCGCCATTCGACATTGCGGATCGAATCCCAGGCGCTGCGGTGCATGTCGCGTTGCAGGCCCTTCACCAGCTCCAGCACAATCGACGCACCGGCGTCGCCAAACCGTTCGAACATTTCCATCATCAGCGGGCTCGGGTCGATGCTCTTTCCGCGCTTAGGCGTTGCCAGCGCACCGTCCATAAACTTGAGATACGCCTCCATCATGGCGGTATAAATTTCGGCCTGGGGGCCGCTGCGATAGCGGTGGAACATTTCGATCGTGATCGAGATGTTTCGTGGCGAGGGCGTGTTGCCGAGCCGGTAGAGGAGGTAGACCACCGCTTCTTCGAGGAGCTGGAATGCAGCCGGCCGCCTCCCGGCCCGGCCGGGTCCAAAATTCGCGCAATCTCTTCCTGCTCGCGCATCAGTTCGAACAGTTCGGCCTCGGTTAGAACGACCCCAGCCTTGTACCCCGCAATCTCCGTCAGTGTGTCCGAGAAGAACTCCCGCGATCCCCAAATGCCCCCCAAAAGCCTTCTCCCTGATCCTCTATGCCGCCGTGCGTTCGCATCGGCCGCGTCCCGCGATGGAGATGATACGCGGCCGATCGGACTGAGGCACGCGATGGTATTTGATCGTAGCCCGACCGTATCGCGCAAACAGCGCGACCGCGCATCTATCTTGGCATTAGCCCGGGGATTCCCACTGGCGGCATTACCTCTTGCGTAATGGTTCGTTGTGCATTACCTGATAGGTAAGACTGGAAGGGTCATGGAACTGCTATTTGCATCCGAAGCGTTGCGCAAGCGGATGGAAGACGAAAAAGCGATGGCCAAGGCCTATGGCGACCGGACGAAGCCGCTCAAGCTTCGGCTCGCGCTGCTGAGTCAGGCGGTCAGCCTGGCGGATATACCGCATACGCCCCCACCGCGTCGACATCGACTGGGTGGGACGAGAGAAGGACAATATGCGGTCGATCTCCGCCACCCGTGGAGGCTGATCTTCGAACCGGCGAACGACCCGTTGCCTTTGCTTGACGATGGCTGCCTCGACCTGAGCGCCGTCACCAAGGTGAGGATCCTCGAAGTCACCGACTATCATTGAGGTTATGAACGTGGCCGCTGCACAAGAAACATCATTCCAGCCCAACTGGGCCATTCATCCCGGCGAAATGCTGGAGGAATATCTGGAGACGCTCGGCGTCAGCCAGGCCGAATTCGCGCGCCGCGCGGACCTTACGCCCAAGCTCGTCAATACGATCCTCAAGGGCCACAATCCGGTTGAGTCCGATACGGCGCTCGCATTGGAGCGCGTGACCGGCACCAAGGCCTATATCTGGACCGGATTGCAGAAGGAGTGGGAGCTGCAGCGCTCGCGCGTCTCCGAGCGGCAGCGCCACCAGGCATCGTCGGTCTCGACCTGGCTCGAGCAATTTCCGGTCAAGGAGCTCATCGCGCGGGGCGTTTTGCCGAAGTCGCGCGACGTCCACGCTCTGCGCGAGGGACTATTGTCGTTTTTCGGCGTCGCCAACGAGGCGGCTTTTTCTGGGCTCAACCAGCGGCTCGCAGTCCGCTATCGAGCGTCCAAGGCATATCCTAGCTCGCGCGAGTGCGTGCATGTGTGGCTCCAGCTCGCGACCCGCTCCGCGGAGCAAATGGAACTCGCGACCTTCAGCGAGACGAAGCTGCATGACGCACTGGCCGAGATTCGGGCGCTGACCAATGAGCCACCGGAGGTCTTTCAACCCAAGGTAACGCGTCTATGCGCCGAGGCGGGGGTGGCGATCATTCCAGTGCCACCGTTCAAGGGAACCCGATTAAATGGCGCGGCGGTCTGGATTGCCAAGAACAAGGCGGCTGTCGTCCTTTCCTTGCGTCACCGAACCAACGACCATTTTTGGTTCACGCTCTTTCACGAGCTTGGCCATCTCTGCCTGCACGAGCGCGACACTAGCTATGTCGACGACGAAAAGCCCGAAAGTGATGCGGAGGAAGCGGAGGCCGATGCCTGGGCAGAGGAAAAGCTTGTTGGCAAAGCCAGATTGCGAGCGTTCATGGCCAGTCAGCCGCGCGCCAAGACCGAGGTCAAGGACTTCGCCCGCTCGGTCGGTGTTCATCCGGGCATCGTCGTTGGCATGCTGCAGCATCACCGGGTGCTGCCGTGGACGCATATGAACGATCTCAAGGACAGCTTCATATTCGCGCCGGCGGCTGGAGACTGAGGCTGTGCTTCCGACCTATCCGAAGCTCGAACGCTTCCGCGCGCGCAATAATCTCGACCGCATCCGGGCACGAGCGCGCGAGTTGTCGCCCATGGTTGGGCTCATTCGCGGCCATGTCCAGTTCGAAGGCCGCGCGTCCTCAATCCAGCGCGAAGATGGAGATGTCGAGGATGTGAAGATGGAGTCGATCGGCGCCGAATCGACGGTCAAGCTACGCCCGCTTTCCGAATTCACCGAGGATGTGCTTGCCGGGTATCTCAAGGAGATTGCCGAGCAACTCGCACGCGGCATGAGCGAGATGTTCCGAAACCGAATGAACGAGGTCACCGAAAAGACCGGCAACGTCGTGGACGGGAAGGGCGAGGCATTCAGCGAGACGCTCTTCCTCGATATGATGGAGAAGATGGAGCACCGGTTCGCTCCGAATGGCAGTTGGGTGCCGCCCGTCGTCATCGCCGCGCCCGGCATGGCGGAGAAAATGATGGCAGCGGGTGAATCCATCGCCGGGGGCAAGCGCCTCGCGACGATCCTAGAGAGGAAGCGGGATGAATTCCGTAGCCGAGAGGCTGCTCGAATCCTGGTTGGATAACCAGACCGAGCGTCGCTACCAGCCCGCATTTATCCAGATGCTAGTGTCAGAAGGCTGGCGCGTGCTTCACAATACGCGCCATGCGCCGATCGAGCTCGGCAAGGACGTCATCGCCCGCAATCCGGCCGGTGTCCTCCATTGCTTTCAGCTCAAGGGAAATCCGAACTCCCGCGTCACCAAGAGCGAAGCCGCCGACTTGCTCACACAATTTCATGAGCTGCTGATCCTGCCGCCAGGACCGGAGTTTCGCAAAGGGCCGCGCGAGAAGCATGTTGCGGTCTTTGTCACGAACGGAGAAATCGACGAGGAGGCCCGGCTGGTGTTCGAGCGCGCCGGCGCGGCCTGCGGTCAGCCAGGCGTCGCGGCATCCTCCTATGAGTTGTGGAGCCGCGGCAACCTTCTCGATCTGCTCAAACCGGCGTTGCGGGTATGGCCGATCAAGCTCGAGGGTACGCGGCTCATCCTCAACCTGCTTGCGGGCGACGGTCGTGAACAGCCCGTACCGCGGGAGATCTCGGCGGTCATGGCATCGCTGATGCCACCGGCCGACGCGAAGTCTCCGGCCCGGACATCTGCACTGACCTCAATGTTCGTCGTGGCCGAGATCATCAAGGCGCGGTGGTACGAGACGCAGAATCACCAGGCGCTCCATGCCGTGACCGTCCTCGCGAGCGTCGCCGCGATGCCGCTGGCCGATACGGCCAAGCGGCTGGCGATGGTAGATGCCTATGCCCCGCTGGCGCTTGAGCATTGCGCCGACCTGCTCGCCGAAGCCCGCGCCCATAATTACGAACCGGACCGTAGCTGGGCCGAACGCGACATTCTCGGCGAGTTCGATGTCATGTGGGAGCGCCGGCGCCTCGTTGCCGATTGCGCTGCGATCCTGCTGTTGGGCGGCGTGCCGATCGAACCGGGTATCCGCAGCTATGCCGCGACGCTGGTGACGCAGGTGACCCATATATCGATGCTGTGGGGACAGGCCCAGATACCGTCGATCATCGTCGCCTTCTGGGCGCGCAGCACGATCGACGCGGGCGTAGGCAAAGAATTCGATCTCGCGCAGACCTTGAGTGCGACGCTGTCGGTCAATGGCGGCCAAGACGATCGCACCGCGTTGGCGCAGCCCTATTATGGCTTCCCCGACGTCTGGGCATTTTTGAACGGAATGCCGCACATGACCGATAGCTCGATTTTCGATGACACTGCGTTCGGCCATCTCCATTTCGGCCGCGCGCTCATGTTCATGCTGGCGAAGCGCAATCTGAAGCGCATCTGCCGCCGACTCTGGCCGGCCTTCACTCAGGTGATCCATGAAGAGCCGGAGCTCCCCGCCGACACTTTTTTCGACGCGGCGCTCACCGAGCAGGGCACGATGCGCCAGATCCAGCTTCGCATGGCCGTCTGGAACGACCTGCTCAATGAAGCGATCGACGCTGGCTCAGCCGGCTATCTCGATCGCTTTGCTTCGCTGAGATGGCTGCTCGCGGCCTATGTTTCGCTGGTACCCTATCGAGCCTGGACCCCTGTCCTGATGTGGCTCGATGATCGGTTTGCGGCGACGTGGTATCACCGTGGCTATCGGCCCCGTTGATATGCGTCGCGTCAGGTAAATTGGCGACCGGTCTTGCCGACGATGACTTGAGCTCCACGTCGCGAGTGGTCTCCGTTATTCTTCGTCCGCCTGTGGTGCGGGTGCGGAATCGATGTATGCGATCCTGCGGTCGATCGTGTCGCGCATGCGAACCAGCTTCGCGCGCTCTGGGGGCAATTTGACGAATGCGAGCAGCGCCGCATGGTCGGCAAAGTCTTGGCCGCGCATGATCCAGTGGTTGAGATGGCGCGCCAGGAGGCCACGCAGAAACTGGCACATATCGTGGAAATCGTCGCCGGAGCTACCGGCATGGACATAATCGTTCCTAAGCCGGGCGATGTGATCGAGCTTCCACCTCGAAAGGTGCGGTTCGGTCTCCGCGAACGTCGCTCGCTCGAGCACCTTTTCGTTCGACCGCCCCTTGGCCTCCGCTTCAACGTAAAGCTGCTCAAGTGCCGACCAGTAGCGAACGAGCCGATGACTGCTGTCGCGCGTCGCGAAGCCGTCCTGCATTAGCATTGTCGTGCGAACCAGAATGTCGCGAAGCGGATGCTGCTCGAGCGCGGCCAAAGCCCGGCGGACCGATCGCATGACCTGCAGGATGCGCTGCATCTTCGGCGGGTGGCGGGTCCATGCGTCCTTGTCGTAGTCGGGATTATACCAGATGCGCTCCTCGCCGCGGAACGCCTTTCGCTTGAACACAAATTGATTGGGTCCGAGCCAAAGCCCGCCTTCGGTCCAGTTGCGACCGCCCCAATGCGAGTGACGTCCCCAAGTCTCGTAGAGATTTGTAAGTCCAAGGATCAATTGCAAACTATCCATCATACGGTCCACCGCGCGATCCTCGTCGCGGTCGTCGCACGTCAGGATGATATGACCATAGCCATGCGGCTCGCGCGGGAAGATACGCCCACACCGTTCAGAAAATACTCGTCGAGCGATAGCCAAGCTGGCAGTTGCGCGGCAGTCCTGACGCGAACGCCCCGCCACACCAGCCTCAGGCTCGGGGCATGATCCATGCCTTGTGCACGGAACTTCGTCCACATGGTGAAGCGCGACGGCGGTACTGCCAGCGCCTTATGATGCAGCGCGGTCGCAACCGACAGGATCGCGTCGCCGGTCAGTGGCCCCGCGTGTCGGCATTGGCGCAGCGCCCGTCCGAACAGACCTATTGCTTCCGAACGGCTGATCGCGGGTGTGACCACGAACGCGTCGGGCAGAATTTCGTAGAGTTCCTGAAAATCCAGGCGCTGATAACTCAGCCCGCCGGGCGACAGTTCGGTCCCGTCCTCGAATGCTTGCAACAGTCTTCGAAGCAGCTGGTCGGGAACCAATCTTGTGTTGCGGCTGATCTGCACAGGCTCGCTTTCCCCATCAATGTTCCTTGTCGCGCGGCGGCAGCGGATCAGGGCGGCCGATCGTGTCCTTGCTGCGGATCTTGCCGTCGCATCCCTTGATCGCCAGGTCGCCGCCGCCCGAATTGAGCAGATGCTGCTTGGCCGAGGCGGCTGCCGCGGCCTGGGTGTCGTGGACGAAGCCGCGCTCGGCGCCGTTGCGCTTGTCGATCCATTTCTGATCGCTAGCCCGGCGGAACACCATCCGGTCATTGTCGGCCATGGTCAGTCTCCTCAGTTGTCGATGTCGATGTCGGATTCGACGACGGCGGTCTCGACGAACGCGCCGAGCTGGTCGCGCAGCTGGTTGTAGACATCGTCGCGCTCGTCAATGCCGCTCAGCGACAAGACAAACACCGCGTCGAGCGGCGGCACCTGATCCGCGCTGGTATAGCCATAGACATAATGGTCGCGGGTATAGATGCGCGCATATATCCGCAGCGTGTCGCCATCGACCCGGTGGCCACGCGCCGAAAAGTCCTTGGCGTGGTTGCGCACCGTGCACCATTTATGGTCGACCGCGCGGGCGATCGTCTCGGGCACCTTGTCGGTGTCCATCGAGCCGAGCAGGTTCGAAAAGCCTTCACCTTTGGGATATTGCACCGCGGTGTTGAGCCGCGCGCTGAAATAATTGGGGCCGGCGAATTCGTCGACCATCGGGTGCGGATTGAGGATCGCGGTGAGCCGTCCCTTGCCGCGCAGCCGGCCATCCTTGAGCAAGGCCGGCGGGATCGGCAATTCCCAATAATAGGAGGCGCGGTCCCTCAGCGACGCCTTCCACTGGAGCGTGACCGTGCCCGGCCGGCACTCCCAGGGCAGATAGGCGGCGTCGGGCGTGCCGAAGCCCTTGCCGGCATCGAACCCGTCGCCATCGGCATTGTGGATGAGCAACGCGCGGACCAGGTCGGGGTCGGGCTCGCGGAGACGATCCATCGTATGCGCGGCGAGCGGCGAGGCGAGCGCGGTCGCGAAGCTTGAGCCCGAGATCACCGCGCCGCCCAATGCCCGGACATGCGAGAAATGCGAAATGTCGGGCTTGAGCATGCCGCACGGACCCGGGCCGGCGAGGCAGACGGTGCAGCTCGCGCCCGGCTTGCCGGCTTCGTCGTGCAGACGTCCGCCGACCGTCAGCGCGGCCTCGCAATCGGCGGGGCGCTTGGCGCAGGCGGCCGGCACATTGCCGATCGAATTGACCAGCAGCACGCCGTGCTTGCGCGCCAGCATCGCCAGCGCATGCCCGAGATAGCTGACCGCATCCATACCGCAGGCCAGGTCCTGGTTGAACGACAGGTTCCAGACCTTGGTCTCGGGGTGCGCGGTCATCACCGCGTCGAGATATTCGACCAGCTCTTCCTGATCGGGGCTGGGATGGCCGCGCTTGGCGATCGCCGGCACCGTGCCCACCCGGCAATGCAGCGGCGGCAGGACGAGATTGTTGTTCCACTCATGGCCCTGGACGACGAGCGAAGTGACGCGGTTGCCGTGCATCACTTCGGCCGCGGCGCCGTGCACCAGCGGCGGCGCGCGCCAGGCTTCGGCGGGATAATAGGAGGAAGCGTTGAGGCCGCCATCGACGACGCCGACGATCGGCAGGCCGGACAAATTGGCGGGGAGGGGGCGGTCCGGCTCGCGCCCCTCCCCGGGATCGGCAACCGTGATGGGCAGGACCGGGTCGAGACGCATCACTGCGCCCGAGGCGGCAAGGCGATGCAAGGCTTCGGGGCTTTCAACGATCACCGTCGTGCGTGCGCGCTGGTGCAGGCGATAGTCGCGCATCGCGCGGGCGAGCCGGTCGGTGCCGCTGATCGCGCGCACCGCGCGGGCCAGCGCCGTATCGCCCGCACTCTCGGCGGCATCGGCGAGATCGAGCACCAGCAGCCGAGACGGGGGCAGGATCGTGCCGTCGCGAAGACCGGTGAATGCCTGCAACAGATGCTCGACGGCGCCCCGGTCTCGAAGTGGCATCAGCGACACGAAAAAGGCGCGCCCGTTCGCGCGGCGCGGCGCCTGCGCCCACAGCGCCTCTATCGAGCGGTCGCACAGCGCATCGGCCTCGGTGAAGAAGCGCACCGCCTCGACCCGCGAAATGTCGACCTGATCGCGCACCGTCCCGAAATTGGCGACGAGGGCGGCAAAGCGCGCGATCGCCGGCGCTTCCATCTCGACCAGATAGCCCTGCGCATAGGGCGCCACCAGCCGCGCGCCATAAGCGGGCTGGAACAGGTCGCCCGGCGTCCAGGTGGGCGCCAGCGAATCCTCGAACATCGAGGCATAGACCACCGCGCGGTCGCCGAAGCGCGGCTGCTGGGCAATCCCGCGCGCCATCGCCAGGATCTCGCCCGACAGCTTGGTGCGCTGTTTGTCGAGCCGGTCGGTCTTGATGCCGGCGAGCGACTTGCCGCGGCCGGTGATCGATTCCGGGCGCGGCTCCTTGATGAAGCGCAACACCGGGTTGAGCAAAGGGCGCCGGTCGTCAGCCATCGTCGCCGCCCTTCATGTCGTCGCCACCCTTGAGATAGCGGTGGACCATCTGCCGGCTGACCCCGAGGGTTCTGGCGATATCGGTCTGCGGCATGTCGAGCTTGTCGAGCAGCAGCTGCGCCAGCAGCTTCTTCTCGTCGGCGCTGAGCGGGCGATTGTCGGGGAGCTTGGGCACGCCATTGGCGCTCGAGGCGATGGCGAGCAGGATATGCGGCAGGCTCAATTCCTGGCGGCCGATGACCGAGCGGCGCCGCGCGGCGTGCGCGAAATTCTCGATGTCGGCGCCGGTCATCGCGTCGGTGAGGCGCGCGAGCACCGCACTGGCGTCGCCATCGTCGCCGTCCTGATAGAGGAAATGCTTCCACATCGCCGTGCGCACCTGGGCGTCGGGGACGAGCAGCTCGGCCTTGTAAGGGAACCGCCGCCAGATCGCCGGATCGAGCAGATGCGGATGGTTGGTGGCACCGATCACGATGACTTCATCGGCAAGCGAATCAAGGCCTTGCAGCACGGTATTCACCACGCGTTTGAGCTCGCCCAGCTCGTGGCGGTCGTCGCGCAGCTTGGCGATCGCGTCCATCTCGTCGAGGAACAAGACCGCCTGCTTGGTCGGGATGAAGTCGAACATGCCGCGAATGTTCTTCGAGGTCTCGCCGAGCCGCGAGGAGATCACCGAGTCGAGGCGCACGACATAGAAGGGCCGGCCGAGCCGCGCGGCGATATGGCCCGCCAGCAGCGACTTGCCGGTGCCCGGCGGCCCGTAGAGCAGGATGCCGAGCCGCGCGGAGATGCCGTTATCGGCAAGCAGCTTGATATTGTCGGCGTCCTCGACGAACTGTTCGATGACTTGGCCGGCATCGGTGTTGAGGAACAAGGGCGAGGTCGGCCATTGCGCTTCCTCGACCAAAGGCAGGCGCGAGCCTGCATCGCGGGGGACCGCCTCGACATAGCCCGAGGCCTGGAGCGGCACGCCGCGCTTGCGCAGCATCGATTCGAGCGCCTTGGCGGTAGCGGCATCGCCCAGCCCGGCGAGATCGCGGGCGAGGCGGCCGCCGATTCGGCGCACATTGGTGTAATCGGCGCCCAGCGCCGCTTCGAAAAGCTTGAGGATCAGGGATGTGTCAACTTCCATAGCCGCATCTGTAACGCGCTATGCCGATATATGTCAACCTAAACCGGAAATGTGTAAACTCGGTTGTCGCGGCTGCGATGTTCGGTGCCGCCGCCGGGCGATCCTAGCACAGCCACGCCCCGCGCACAGCGATAAGCGACGGGGTCGGTGGCTGAGTCGCTCCGCCTCGCCAGTCTTGCCCCGGCCTGCTAGCGAAACCGTATCGAACAGGGGGTGGCGGGTGATCGAGATCGAGCCGGTGCTGGCGTCGCTGGGCAAGCGCCGCCCGATCTTCCATAGCGAAGCCGACCTCCAGCATGAGCTGGCGCATGAGCTGCGCGCGCATGATCCCGGTCTCGCGCTGCGCCTCGAATATCCGATCGGCATCGACAGCCGCGCCAGTCTCGACATTCTGCTGCGCAAAGGCGTCGCCCGGTTCGGCCTCGAGCTCAAATATCTTTGCCGGTCGGTGCAGACGACGATCGACGACGAGATCTTCGCGCTCAAGCACCAGAGCGCGCACGACATCCGCCGCTACGATGTCGTCAAGGACATCGTCCGTATGGAGCGTTTCGCGGCCCGGTTCGAAGCACCCGCTGCGGTCCTGGTCCTGACCAACGACCCCGCTTACTGGTCGAGCCGGCGCCGGGCGGACACGATCGACGCGGCGTTCGACCTGTCCGATCTCAGCAATCTGACCGGTTCCCGGGGCTGGGCAGCAGCCGCGGGGGCGGGCACGACCAGGGGACGCGCCGAACCATTGGTTGTCTCGGGCAGCTACGATCTGCACTGGCAAGATTATTCCGATCTGGACGGACCCGGCGGACGGTTTCGTTATCTCTATGTGCCGATCGCCCAGCCTGGCCTGGGACCGGCAGCACCACAGCTGGCCTGATCAGGCGCTGATGGTGGTGGGCGCATGCGGGAAGCCGGCCGCCGCGACACGGGGTTGCGCACCCCGGGCAGTCGTCGCATCGCTACGTCTCGGGGGAGCGTGATGAACTATTACGAGATATTGGGCGTCGATCGCGGCGCGGAGCAGGAGGTCATCGACGCCGCCTTTCGCGCGATGATGCGCCGTTACCATCCCGACACTTATCCCGGACCCAAGGCCGAGGCCGAGCGCCGCGCCAAGCAGCTGAACGAGGCCTATGCGGTTCTGCGCAATCCCGAGCGTCGGCGCGCCTATGACGCGACGCTCGGACCCGCCATGCCGCCACCGCCACCGCCACCGGTCTACGACACCCTACCCAATCCCCAATCCCGCCGGGCTATCCCGCGCGGCATCCTGGCGTTGGGCGCCATCGCGGCGGTCGCGGCACTCGCTTTCATCTACCTCAACCAGCCGCGGGCGCCGGTCCCGGTGGCGCCGGTCGCGACCGAAGCCGCTGCCTTGCCCGTGGCGCTGCAACCGACGCCGACCCCAACGCCTGAGCCCAAGCCATCACCCGCTGCGCTGGCGGGCTGCCGCGGCATGGATTGCCGGGTGGTGACGCCATTCGGATGGGGCGGGATCGAGGCCGGCGTCACCACAGACAGCGCCCAGCGGGCATCGGGCATGACGATCCGCGACGACGGCCATTATACCGACGCGGGCGATGGATCCTGTCTCGCATATGAAGTGATCGGCGGTCCGAAAAATGTGCAGATGCTGGTCGAGAGCGGGGTCGTCACGACCGTTGAGGCCTCGTTCGATCCGGCGGCACCGGCGTTCATGACCGATCGCGGGGTCAAGCTCGGCGATCCGGAAGCCGCGGTGCGCAAGGCTTATAAGGGGCTGAAGCAGCTCCCCGACATCTATTCCGAACCGCCCGACAAGAAGCTGTTTCACTATGAGCCGGGCGGCGAGCGCGGCATCAAATTCTCAATCAATGGCGGCAAGGTCACCGGCATCTCGGTCGGCTCGCGCAGCATCGAATATGTCGAGGGCTGCCTCTGAGCCGGCCTAGGGCGTCAGGCTCGTCTCGCGCCGGACCTGGCCAAGCGCGGTGCAGACGCGGCGCCGGTCGTCGATCAGCTGCTCCAGCCGCGTGCCGGCCTCGTCCTCCTCGAGCGTCCGCTTGTCGGTGGTCGTCTCGCGCGCCTTGAAGCTGACCAAAGTCATCACCGCGACCCACAGGCCGGCGCGATCGACCGCGACCTTGGTGACACCGTGGCACAGCATCGTGCGCAGGGCATCGTGGGTGCGAAACCGCGCAAGGGCGGCGAGGGCGACCTTGGCATGCCCGCTGGGCTGGGCCGGCGCCGACAGCAAGGCCGCCAAGCGATCGTAGCGCTGGCCGACCAGGTGCGGGAATTTGACGCCCTTTACCTCGGGCATGGCCGCGCTCGTGTTGAGCTGCACAAGCGTCTCGGTCACGGCCTGCTCGCTGCGTGCGAAATTCTCGACCATCTGACCGCGCCATTGATTGAGGCGTGCGCAGGCGGCGTCGAAATCGAGCATGGGCCTGGCGGCAAGGATCGGCATCTGCGCGGTCATGCCTGCGGCATAGTGCCTGCTGGTTGAAATTGGGTGAGCGTCAGCAGCCAATGCTCACGGCACCCCAGATTCCAGTTTCTCTTTCGTATGTAGCGGCCAGGCATGGCGCGGCTGGCTGTGGAGCGCGCTCTGGCGGCTTGCTGGCAAGCCGCCAGGGGTCGCGCGCCTTTGTTTCTGCCGCGCGGCGCTCCTGCTCTGACCGAGGAGCGCGGCGGCGGCTGGCCCACAGGCCCGCGCGCACGCCGCCGCGCCGGCCGGTCGCCGCAGGGGGCCGGCGCCTGTGCCGATGGTGGCTAGGTGCCGTCTCGCCATGAATGCAGCGCAGCGCATCCGAATTTTCGAATATGGCGGTGAAAGAGCCCCACCTGCTAAATAGATGCATGACTAGACCAATCTTCCCGCCCGGCGCCGAGTCCCGGGCCGAACTTGATGCGCTTGCCGCCAACATGATCGCCGAGGCGACATCCACCGAAAGCCCGAACATCCTCTCGGCGACCGGCTTCGCACGCGAGAATATCTCGATTCTCCACCAGCAGATCCGCGCCACCAATCTCGCCTGGGCGCTGGGCTGGACCAAGCGCGTCGGCCCCGGCGACACCGTCGCGATCGTCGGCGGCTCCTTTTCGGGGATGATGCTCGCGGTCATCCTGGCGCTGGTCAACGACGCCATCGTGTTGGTGTTCGAGAAGGAGGACGCGCTGTTCGCGCGGTTCCGCGACAAGGGGCACCGCCATCTCTCGACCAACCTCAATTCGCGCGCGCTCGGCAAGAATTTCGATCCAAGCTGGTCGAGCCCTGAATATCGCTCGCCGATCTTCGCCTGGCCCGCCGGCCGGGCGAGCGATGTCGCGGCGTTCTGGATCGGCGAATATCTCGCTACCCATGACCAGGCCCTGCCGATCTTCGTCTCGCGCCGGTCCGAAGTCCGACACGAGATGATCAAGATCGGGCCTGCGGGCGGGCTGGAAATCGACTTTTCGGTGGACAAGCCGGGTCTCGCTTCCGTGCCGGTCGGCCTGCTGATTGACGCGACCGGCTTCGGTCCCGAAGCCAACCCGCGTGGCGTGACCGACTATAGCTATTGGGAATCCGGCCACCGGTTGATCTACGATCATCTCGTCACCCCGGCGTCGGTACTGATCTCGGGTTGCGGCGACAGCGGCGTCATCGAGGCGCTCCAATATGCCATGAAGGACTTCAGCCATGCCCAAGTCGAAGCCTTGTGGCCGATCGGCGTCCGGCTTGAAGCGATCATCGACGTGGGCCTGGTGCAGGCGCGGCTCGACGAAGTGTTCCGGGGCGACGAGGGCAGCCGGTTCGTGGACCCGGTCATTTCGGAAATCGGTTGGTGGCTGAGCCGGCGGACGACCATCGAACGAAACCCGAAGATCCCCTGGCCCTATAGCGGCGAGCAAGGGGCGCGTCCGATGCTCGACGCCATCGAGGCCGCGCTTGCACCGCACTATCGGCTGCTCGGGGCGGGCGGCGATATCGCGCGCGCCGACTATGACGCGCTCGAGGACTTTGTGATTGCGCTGCCGCTCGATGCGCAGCTTGAGG
>Ga0068863_100002698_pt1 | contig 17546 bp, 17 predicted proteins | sample KBSSwiS62_FD_66596 | JGI IMG/M metagenome (GOLD analysis project Ga0068863, IMG submission 66596) | Switchgrass rhizosphere microbial communities from Kellogg Biological Station, Michigan, USA - KBS Switchgrass S6-2 | ecosystem: Host-associated > Plants > Roots > Rhizosphere > Soil ...
TGTCCCTATTCGACCCGGGACCTCGAACGGCAACGGCCGTGGTCGTAACCGATGCCAAGATCGCCCGCCTGCCCAAGGCCGCCCTCACCCAGTGGATCACCGAACGCCCGCAGATCGCCCTGCAACTGCTGCGAGTGGTCGCTCGGCGGCTCCGGCGAACCAACACCATGCTGGCCGACCTGATCTTCGTGGACGTTCCCGGGCGGGTTGCCAAGCAGCTCCTGCAACTGGCCCAGCGCTTCGGATCGGTGGACGGCGGCCAGCTGCGCGTCACCCACGATCTCACCCAGGAGGAACTGGCTCAGCTGGTCGGCGCCTCCCGCGAGACTGTGAACAAGGCGCTGGCCGACTTCGCGCAGCGTGGCTGGCTTCGCTTGGAAGGCAAGAGCGTGGTCATCCTCGACCGAGAACGGCTCGCCCGTCGGGCCCGCTGACCCCGCGTCGTGGTCATCGGTAGATTTTGGGGGTTAGAGCAACCAAAACCTACAGATGATCAAGCCTGGCGGAGTTTCGGCAGCGCGATCGGGTTTCCATCGCCGAAGTCCACCATCAGGGCCCCGTTCGGCTCTTGGCTCAGCGTCGGCACGATCTGCCCCAGTTCGCGAGCGATCGCGGCATCCAGCACCTCGGCTACCGTGGCGTGCCGCGACACCTCCAGCAGGGAGCGAATCGTCGGCGGCATGATGGGACGAAGGCCATCGCGCCACTGGGCCACGGCGTTCTCGATGCCGATCCAGTCGGCCTCTACCCCTTCGCTGCTGACGTGCGCGGCGCTGGCTCCGTCCGGCAACCTGGCGACGAAGAAGTACGTGTCGTAGCGAAGCGGTTGGTGCACCGGGGTCAGCAGCCGGGCCCAGGGCCGCAGGTCGCAAGGATCGAGGTCGAGGTCGGCCTCTTCTTTGATCTCACGAATGGCCGCGGCCACGATTCGGCCGGCATGGCCCGGGGTAATCCCGAAGCCTGCCGCAGTAGCCTCGACCGCGGGCCCCTCCAGGGCATCAGCCGGATCCACCGATCCGCCGGGAAACACCCACATGCCGGCCGCGAAGGCCATCGTGCTCTGGCGATGCATCATCCAGGTTTCCAGTCCGGAGTCACCATCACGCAGGATCATGACGGTCGCCGCTTCGCGAATAGGCAGGGGCTGGTCCACCTCAGCGCACCTCGACGGTGATCTCGACCTCGACGGGAGCGTCCATCGGCAGCGAGGCGACGCCTACCGCCGACCGGGCGTGCGCTCCGGCGTCACCGAATACTTCGCCCAAGAAGTTGCTCGCTCCGTTGATGACGCTCGGATGCCCGCTGAAATCGGGCGCACAGGCCACGAATCCGATGACCTTCACCACCCGCACGACACAATCAAGGCCCACCAAGGCGTGGACCGCAGCCAACGCATTCAGAGCACAGATCCTCGCGTAGCCGGATGCCTCGTCCACGGCCACCTCGGCGCCCACCTTGCCGGTAGCCGGCAACGCACCGGCCACGAACGGCAGCTGGCCGGAGGTGAAGACGAGGTTGCCGCTCCGTACGGCGGGGACGTAGGACGCCAGGGGCGCCGAGACGCTGGGAAGCTCCACGCCGAGCTCAGTGAGCCGTTCGAGTACCGAAGTCATCCTGCCGAACCTACTCGGCAGAAGTTTGTACGCTGACGGGTATGCCCAGTGATGCCGCGCGGCCGCGTTTGCATGTGGTGACCGGCAAGGGTGGCACCGGTAAGACAACCGTGGCCGGGGCACTGGCGTTGGCCCTGGCCGCGGACAAGAAGCGAGTGCTGCTGGTCGAGGTCGAGGGCCGGCAAGGCTTCGCGCAGCTGTTCGACCGAGCCCACCTTCCCTACGCCGAAACCCGCCTGGCCTCCGTGCGCGGTGGCGAGGTCATCGGCCTGGCCGTCGATGCCGAGGCCGCGATGCTCGAATACCTGGACATGTTCTATTCGATGAAGCGAGCCGGAGGGGTCCTTCGCCGGATGGGCGCCATCGACTTCGTCACCACGATCGCGCCCGGCCTGCGCGATGTCCTGCTGACCGGCAAGGTGAAAGAGGCCGTATCGCGGTCCACGGCCAGCGGGCCCGCCTTTGATGCCGTGGTGCTCGATGCCCCGCCGACCGGTCGGATCACCCAGTTCCTGCAAGCCACCAACGAGGTCGCCGATCTCACCAAGTTCGGTCCCATCCACAAGCAGAGTGTCGGCGTCACCAGCTTGCTGCACTCGGATCTGACCGTCGTACACATCGTCACCCTGTTGGAGGAGATGCCGGTCCAGGAGTCGATCGACGCCGCCCACGATCTGCGCGCGGCCGGCTATCGGCTGGGTCACGTGATTGTGAATCGCGCTCGTCCGGAGCTGGCCACCGCGGGTCTGAAGGGCAGCACCAAGACACTGGCCGGCGGCCTCAGGGAGGCTGGATTGGACCCGGCCCTGGCTCCCGCCCTGCGTCGCCAATTCAACGAGTACGCCGAACGCCAGCGGGTGCAGGCCGATGCCGCGGTGGAATTGACCGAGATCGATTTGCCCGTGCTGCGGCTGCCGGAACTCGCTCCGCCGATGGACCTGGGGACGCTGTTCGAACTCGCGGAGGAGATGGCGCCGGTGGCCGGCGGCTCCGTCGGGATCGGTCCGGCGTGAGCCGGCCGCGGCCGACGCCGCCGGTCCTGGACATCGACGCCCTGCTCAAGGACCCCGAACTGAAGGTCGTTGTGACCTGTGGCAGCGGGGGGGTCGGCAAGACGACGACCGCCGCCGCGATGGCTCTGCGGGCGGCCGAGGGGGGCCGCCTGGTGGTGGTGCTGACCATCGATCCGGCTCGCCGGCTGGCTCAGTCGCTGGGTTTGACGGAGCTGGACAACACCCCGCGCCGGGTGGACGGCATCAGTGGGGACGGGGCGCTGCTGGCGATGATGCTGGACATGAAGCGCACCTTCGACGAGGTGGTGGCCGCTCATACCTCGCCGGAGAAAGCTCAGCAGGTCTTCGACAATCCCTTTTACCAGTCGTTGTCGGCCTCCTTCGCCGGCACGCAGGAATACATGGCGATGGAAAAGCTGTCCCAGTTGCGCAAGCAGCTGGTCGAGAACGGCCATTGGGATCTGATCGTCGTCGATACCCCACCGTCGCGTTCGGCCCTGGATTTCTTGGACGCCCCGCAACGCCTGGGACGGTTCCTGGACGGTCGGATGATCCGGTTGCTCACGGCCCCGGCCCGGGCCGGCGGCAACGGTCTGCTCAAAGTTGTCAGCGCGTCCTTCGGTGTGTTCACCCGGGTCCTGACCAAGATCTTGGGCAACGATCTGCTGGGAAACGTCTCATCGTTCGTCGCCTCGTTGGAGACCATGTTCGGCGGTTTCCGGGAACGGGCTGAGCTGACCTATGAACTGCTGAAGGCTCCGGGCACCGCGTTCGTCGTGGTCGCCTCGCCCGAACCGGATGCCTTGCGGGAGGCGTCCTTCTTCGTCGAGCGGCTGCAGGACGAGCAGATGCCGCTAGCTGGCGTGATCCTCAACCGGGTGCGTCAGGCGGCTGGTGGCTTGTCGGCCCAGCGAGCGGCCGCGGCCGCCGAACGACTGGGCGAGGTCAGCCCACCCACGTCGGCATCTCAGCTGGCCACGGCCGCGTTGGAAATTCAGGTCGAGTTGGCGACCGCGGCTCAGCACGACCGTTCAATGATCGGCCGATTCACGGCGGCTCATCCCGATGTCGCGCAATGCGTGGTACCGGCGTTGCCGTCCGACGTTCACGACCTGGACGGGCTGCGGCGAGTGGGCGACGCCCTGGGCACTATCTGAGGCGTTCGCGGGGGCGGCGCGACCGGAGGTAGCGAACGTTTTGCGGGGCAACCTGGGTGAGTGTCTCGAACTCGTCGTCGGCATCGCCGGATTCGAAGTATCGCCGCCAGGAACTGATATCGGAGCGGCGGCGCAGCAGGTGGCGGCGCTCGCGTTCGGTCATTCCGCCCCAGACGCCGAATTCGGCTCTACTGTCCAGAGCGTCGGCCAGGCAGTCGATCCGCACCGGGCAGCTCATACAGATCAACTTCGCCTTGTTCTGAGCGGCTCCGACGACAAACAGCTCCTCGGGATCGCCGTCTCGGCAGGCACCTCTGCTGGCCCACTCGGGGTCACTGCTGATCCGGAGGGTGTCTGTCGTCGGTAACTTCGTCGGTAACGACGTCGGTAACTTCGTCGAAAACGTCGTAGCTAACGACGTAGCTAACGTCGTCGGTAATGTCGTAGGTAACGCAGTCATTCAAGGGCCTTCCACGTGTGCGCTAGATCACAAGTACCGCCGCACCGTACCTGCGCGCATACCACGGATGCCAAGACTCCGACACCAATTCGAAGCTTTTCTTGATTGTTAATTGGCCTATGCCGGAATGGCCGAATTTCGGGGGTCAGAGTCGTGTTAGCTTGGCTGATGCGTCGACGAACAGCCCTTGCCGGAATAGCGATAGTTGCGGGATTAAGCATCGCCACGGTCGGTGGCGCGCTGTTTCAGCCGTGGAAGTTGTGGACCCATTCGAGGATCGACGAAGCCTTCCCCGAGCCGATCCGGACCTCGATGCCGTCATCGCCGGTGAACGCACCATCCGCGTCCAGCACCACACCGACCAGCCCGGCGGCGGCGCCCCGGACGTTGGCGTCGGGGCCCTTCCGGTCGGGCGAGCACCGGACGGTCGGTACAGCCACGGTGTTCGGCCTCAGCGATTCCTCGCGGGTCCTGCGCCTGACCGATTTCGACACCTCAGACGGGCCGGACGTCCACGTGATCCTGTCCGATCAGCCAGCCGGATCGTCGGATCACGCGATTGACAACGGTCACTACGTGAAGCTGGGCAAGTTGAAAGCCACTACCGGCAACCAGAACTACGCAGTCCCACTCGGCATCGACCTAAAGCGGTTCCGCAGCGTGGTCATCTGGTGCGACCGTTTCAACGCGACCTTCGGCAGCGCTCCCCTCAGCTGATCGGCTGCTGATGGCCCGCTGATCCGGGCCTGAACGACACCTGGTGAGCTGCTGTGAAGGTCGGGTGTAGGCCGTCCACCACGTAGACTCACTCCTCGTGGCTCGTGCATCCGGACTGACCATTCTGAGCAAACTCGTCAAACTCGGCGCTCTCATCGTGATCGTCGGCGTGCTGGCCGCTGGACTTCTGGTGCCCTACGTCGGTGGTATGGGACTGATCGCCAAGGCGGGCGCGGACAAGTTCCTCAACACCGTGTGCAAGCTTCCCGACGAATCGGTCCAACAGAAGTCCTCGATGTACGCCTCGGACGGCACAACCCGGATCGCGACTTTCTTCGACCAGAACCGGGTCGTCATTCCCTTTGCCCAGATGCCCAAGATCGCCATCGGAGCCCTGGTTTCAACCGAAGACCGACGCTTCTATGACCACCACGGCGTGGACGTCCGCGGCTTGATCCGCAGTGCCCTCAAAACCTCAGGCGGCGACACCCAGGGCGCCTCGACGCTGACCGAGCAGTACGTGAAGCAGGCCAATTACTACCAGGCCATCACCGAGGGCAATCAGCAAGCCGCGCTGGCCGCGATCGACCAGAACATCGACCGCAAGATCTCCGACGCCCAATGCGCTTTGGACATCGAGAAGAAGTACAACAAGAATCAAATTCTTGAGAAGTACCTCAACATTGCCTTCTTCGGTGAGAACTCCTACGGAATCGCGACCGCGGCGCAGACCTTCTTCGGCACAACCCCCGCCAAGCTCACTGTCGCCCAGGCCGCGTTGCTCATCGGCCTGGTCAAAAGCCCGTCCTCGCTCGATCCTTTCGTCCCGAGCCAAGTGCCCGACGCTCGCGCTCGCCGCGACCTCGTGATCACCAACATGCAAGACCAGAACTACATCACCCCCGCCCAGGCCACCGCCGCCAAGGCGAGCCCCATCAAGCTGGCGCCGCGATCGGTGCCGGCCCGCGGATGTTCCTTTGCCGATAAGACAATCGTCAACGTCGGCTTCTTCTGCGACTACGCCGAGGATTGGCTGAACAACGTCGCCGGCATTTCTGAGGCTCAGCTCAACCAGGGTGGGCTGAAGATCGTCACCACGATCGACGCGAAGCAGCAGAACCAGGTCCAGGCCTCGCTCACCGCCGACATGAAACCGTCGCTGGATTACGACGCCGCGAACAAGCGAAGTCCCTCGGCCGCGATCATGCCGGGCATCGACCCGACCACCGGCTACGTCCGGTTCATGGCTACGTCGCGGGTCTACGGCTCGGGCAGCAACAACGCAACCACCAATCCGATCTTCACCCATGCCACCTCAGGTTCCGGATCGACGGCCAAATACTTCACTGCGGTATCGGCCTTGCGGCTCGGCATGGCTGACAACGACCGCATCACGACGTCCAGCAACTACCACACCAAGAACTGCCCGCCCAACAGCGATCCGGTCGGCGGTTACCACAACGCCGGTAACTACAGCGCAACGTTGAGCCTGCACGATGCCCTCGTCGAATCGTCCAACACGTTCTTCGTCGGCGTCGAGGATCAGCTCTTTGACTGCAACCTGAGTTACATCATCGCCAACGCCAAGAACCTCGGTTACGGCACGCTGAATCAGCCCGATCCGCGTAACGGCAACGGAAAGTCGCTCGGCGACAACATCGTGGCCGGGCAGGAAGCGACCTTCACCCTCGGTCAGCACCCAGTTAGCCCGATGGAGCTGGCCAGTGCTTACGGAGTGGCCGCCCACGACGGTGTGCTGTGCCCTCCGACGCCAGTCCTGAGCATTACCGGGGTCACCGGAAAGCCCGTCCCCTTCAAGCGTCCAGGGTGCAGCCGCAAGCTCGATCCATACACCGCTCGCGACGTCACCCGAATCATGGTGGGTGATACCTCCTCGGGGATCGGTACCGCGGCCAGTTCCTTCAGCGGTTGGCCCGGCGGCCAGGTTTCCGGCAAAACCGGTACCAACAACGGCTCGATCAACGGCCAGGACTCCGGCAACAACTCGGCCCTGTGGTTCGTCGGAATGACACCGAACCTGGTGGCCACGACCGCCATCTACAACCCCGATTCACCGACCAAGGACATCCTGGACGCGCCCAACCATCTCGGCTTCGCCGGTAATGCCTTCGGTGCGATCTCTGCCTTGCTGTGGAGAAACGCCCTGCAACCCAGCATTGGCCAGCAGCAATGGCAATGGCCAGACCCGACCCAGATCCCCAACGCCACCGCGATTCCCAGCGTCAAGGGAATGCAGCCCGCCGATGCCACCGCCCTGCTGACCCAGAACGGGTTCAAGGTCGCCATCATGACAACGCAGACCTGCGGCTCGTCCTACCAAGAGGGTGTGGTGGCTATGGCGGGTCCGGCGATGGCCGCCCCGGGCGACACGATCAACGTCTGCCTGTCCAGCGGTAAGCCGCTGCAGGTGGCACCAGCGCCGAAGCCGTCGAAGAGCACCGGTCGAACCGGCGGAGCTACCTCGCCGAGCCGCGGCCACAACACACCGGTCCGCCCGGGCCCGCGCTGAACTAACGCCCGGGCAGAACCAGCGCCCGGGCAGAACTAGGGCCCGGGCAGAACCAGCGCCGCCCGGGCAGAACTAGCGCCCACACGACTGGCCTGCCAGCTGGCGGCGAACCTCGTCCCAGCTGGCGGGCAACCTCATCAAGCGTGCAGATCGAACCGGTCGAGCTCCATGACCTTCACCCACGCCGCGGCGAAGTCCTGCACGAACAGCTCCTTCGCGTCGTCGGCCGAATACACCTCGACGATCCCGCGCAGGATCGAGTTCGAGTTGAATACGAGGTCGGCAGCGGTAGCCGTACGGACGACGTTGCCCTCAGCGTCCAGGCCCTCGTAGACGCCGTCGGTCGACGAGGTCCGCCACGAGATGTCCAGGTCGAGCAGGTTGCGGAGGAAGTCCTGCGAAAGCACGCCCGGCCGGTCGGTGAAGACGCCGTGCGTCACACCACCGGTGTTGGCGCCGAGGACCCGCAGGCCGGCGACGAGCACGGTCATCTCCTTGGCCGAGAGTTCGAGCATGTACGCCCGGTCGACCAGGAGCGTCTCCGGCTCGAGCTTGCTGCCCGGCGAGATCCAGTTGCGGAAGCCGTCAGCTCGCGGCTCGAGCCACCGAAAGTTGTCGACGTCCGTCTGCTCCTGCGAGGCGTCGGTGCGGCCGGGGCGGAACGGCACGGTGAGCGTCACACCGGCGTCAGTTGCCGCCTTCTCGACCGCCGCGGTGCCGCCGAGCACGATCAGGTCGGCCAGTGAGATGCGCTTGCCGGTCTGCTCGAACTCGCCCTTGACCCGCTCGAGTACCGGCAGCACGTCCTGTACCCCCTGATTGACCGCCCAGCTCACCTGCGGCTCCAAGCGCAGCCGAGCGCCGTTCGCGCCGCCGCGCTTGTCCGTTCCGCGGTAGGACGCCGCAGCGGACCAGGCGGTGTGCACGAGCTGCGAGAGGCTCAGCCCCGAGCCCAACAGACGCTGCTTCAGGTCGGCGATCTCCGCCGCACCCACCAGGTCATGGTCGACGGCGGGCAGCGGATCCTGCCAGATGAGGTCCTCGGCCGGCACATCCGGGCCGACGTAGCGGATCTTCGGGCCCATGTCGCGATGCAACAGCTTGAACCAGGCCCGCGCGTACTGATCGGCGAAGTAAGCCGGGTCGGCGCGGAAGCGTTCCGAGATCGCACGGAAGCCCGGGTCGCGGATGAGCGCGAGGTCGGTCGTCGCCATCATCGGCGGGTTCTTCTTGCCTTCGATGTGCGCGTCGGGCACGAGCTCCTGCGCCTCAGGGTTGGTCGGCTGCCACTGCTTGGCGCCGGCCGGGCTCTGGGTGAGTTCCCAGTCGAACGTGAACAGCGTGTCCCAGAAGCTGTTGTCCCACGTCGTCGGCGTCGGGGTCCAGGCGCCTTCGAGTCCGCTGGTGATGGTGTCGGCGCCCTTGCCAGTGCCGTACTGGCTGATCCAGCCGAGGCCATTGCCGTGGACCGGGCAGCCTTCGGGCTCAGCGCCAACGAGTTCGGGGTTGCCCGCGCCGTGCGCCTTGCCGAACGTGTGGCCGCCGGCGATGAGCGCGACCGTCTCCTCGTCGGTCATCCCCATACGTCCGAACGTCACCCGGATGTCATGAGCCGACGCCACCGGGTCGGCGCTGCCCCTCGGGCCCTCGGGATTCACGTAGATCAGACCCATGGTCACCGCCGCGAGGTGGCCCTCATCGAGGTCCAGCGGTTGCTGATCGGCGTAGCGCTCGTCGCCGAGCCAGGTGTCCTCCGGCCCCCAGAAGACTTCGCCGGGCTGCCAGTTGTCGGCCCGGCCGAGGGCGAAGCCGAAGGTCTTCAGACCCATGTCGTCGTGGGCGACGTTGCCCGCGAGCAGCAGCAGGTCCGCCCAGGACAGCGCGCGGCCGTACTTCTGCTTGATCGGCAACAGCAGCCGGCGGGCCTTGTCCAGATTCGCGTTGTCCGGCCAGCTGTTCAGCGGTGCGAAACGCTGCCCGCCCTCACCACCGCCGCCCCGGCCGTCGGCGATGCGGTAGGTGCCGGCGGCGTGCCACGACATGCGGATGAACAGCGGGCCGTAGTGACCCCAGTCGGCCGGCCACCAGTCTTGGGACGTGCGCATGACCTGGACGATGTCGCGCTTGACAGCGTCGACGTCGAGCGTCGCGACGGCAGCCTTGTAGTCGAATTCGGCGCCTAGCGGGTCCGAATCCCCCGAAGGCTTGTTCAGCACTGAGAGGTCGACCTGGTTGGGCCACCAGTCCCGGTTGCTCTGTGGCCGCCGGCCGGTGACCTGCTCCGGCGCGGGGATCGCCGGGTTCTCGCTCTCGCTGGTGCTCGCGGACTGAAGCTTGTCAACCTCGTTCGTCACGATGTCCCTTCCTCTGGTGCAGTGTGTTCGGATGGAGTGGAATTCGAGGCCGCCGCGCAGGAAGGGCAGCGACCCCAGTAGGTGACCTCGGCTTCGTCGATTTCGAACCCGGCGTCGTCAGCGGCCGTCAGACACGGAACGTAACCGACGGCGCAGTCGACGTCGGCGATCACCCCACAGGAGCGGCAGACCACGTGGTGGTGATTGTCACCGACGCGGGCCTCGTAGCGAGCGACGGAACCGGGCGGCTGCAGCCGCCGAATCAGGCCGGCGGAGGTCAGGGCCCGCAGCACGTCGTAGACAGCCTGATGCGAAACCTCGGCGAGGGACTCCCGCGCCGCGGCGATGATCGCGTCGGTGTCGGCGTGCGGATTGTTGTAGACGGCCGACAGCACCGCCATCCGGGGCCGGGTCACTCGGAGGTCGGCCTCGCGCAGGAGGTGCTCGCGCTCGGCCGTCGTCGGTGACACGACACCAGCCTCGCGTACTTCTATTCCTGAGTCAATCAAGACTCGAGAATATCGTGAAGACTCGGCTTGTCGGGTTCGGCATGGGTCCCACGGCGCAGCGGACGGCTAGCTCGCCAGCTGGCGGCGGACCTCGTCCGAGACGCGCTTGCCATCGGCTCGACCGGCCACCTGCGGTGTCACCTGCTTCATGACCGCACCCAGCTGAGCGCCACCGGTCAGCCCGGTAGCACCGACCTGGGCCACGACCGACTGAATCAATTCCGTCAATTCCTGATCGGATAGCTGAGCCGGTAGGTAGCGAGCCAGCACGATCTCTTCGTCCTTTTCCCGCTGGGCCTGCTCGGCGCGTCCGGCGGCCTCGAAGGCCTCGGCCGCCTCGCGCCGCTTCTTGGCCTCCCGGTTGACGACCCGGAGAATTTCCTCGTCGCTGAGTTCACGCGCGGCCTTGCCCGAGACCTCCTCCGTGCTCACCGCCGTCAGCAGCATCCGGATGGTGGCTGTCGTGAGCTCATCACGGGCTTTCATCGCGGCGGTGAGATCGTCCTTGAGTTGTGTCTTCAGCCCAGTCATGTGGTTCAGATTAGTTCGATGGCCCGAATTCTTATTGCCACGCACGTATCGTGAAGAAATGTCACGGGTAGTGCGGACCGCCGCCGGGCTCGGCGCGGCCGCAGCGGCCCTGGCCGGCTACGGCGGCCTGATCGAGCGCAACCTGTTCACGCTGCGCCGTTTCGCGGTTCCGGTACTGGATCCCGGTACGCCCGCCGTCCGAGTCCTGCACATCTCAGACCTGCACCTGACAGCGGCTCAGCATCGCAAGCAGGAATGGATCGGTGACCTGGCCCGGCTGCAGCCAGATCTGGTCATCAACACCGGCGACACGAGTTCGGACCCGAACGGCATCCCCGCGATCATGAAAACGCTGGGCCCGCTCTTCGACTTTCCGGGAGTGTTCGTGCCCGGCAACAACGACTACTACGTCCCGAAACCCAAAAACCCGCTGCTGTACTTCAGGCCCGACAAGGGCCGCTCCCTGCAGGGGCGGCAACGGATGCCCTGGACCGAGTTGGCCGCTGAGATGGCCGGTGCCGGGTGGCTGGACCTGACTCACGTCCGGACCCGAATGACCGTCGCCGGAGTTCAGATCGCGCTGGCCGGGACGGATGATCCGCACCTACGTCGAGCTCGGTACCCGCTCATCGCCGGACCGGCCGACGCATCGGCCGCCCTCCGCATCGGGGTCATGCATTCCCCCGAACCCCGGTTGCTGTCGGCGTTCGCCGCGGACGGCTACGACCTCGTGCTGGCCGGGCACACCCACGGAGGGCAGATCCGGGTGCCGTTCGGACCGGCGATCGTGACCAACTGCGGGATCGATGTCCACCGCGCCCGCTGGCTGCATCGTTGGGATGAGCACATGTGGTTCCACGTGTGCGCCGGCTTGGGCACCAACCCGTTCATGCCGTTGCGGATCGCCTGCCGTCCCGAGGCCGTGCTGCTCACCCTGCTGCCTCGCGACCGGCCGATGGCCCCCTCGCCGTCTGGCCGACTAGCCCAAACCAATCGTTGATCATCTGTAGATTTTGGGGCCCCTGGTAACCAAAACCTGCAGATGATCAGGCCCGCTCGGACCAGGATCGGGGCAATCGGCCCGTCGGCTATGCTGGACCGGTTGTTTCGGGGTGTGGCGCAGCTTGGTAGCGCGCTTCGTTCGGGACGAAGAGGCCGTGGGTTCAAATCCCGCCACCCCGACCAGCAAAAATGGGCCTTCCAGAGATCTGGAGGGCCCATTTTTCGTCGAGTGCAGCAGCAAAGTGCAGCAACGTGCCGCAGAGCACCGCAGAGCACCAGAGGTAGAACGCTTAACCATGCTCCCCTAAGCCCGCGCGTGGAACCCATGCACAGATAGCAGTTCTTGTCGGTGGCGTCCGCCATGCTCTCCAGAAGATGGGAGCAGCAATGTCACTAATGAGCCTTGAACTCGACGACGGTCGGACGATCGATTTACACGACGTTCACGTGTCCGACGCCCACGATGGCGACCTCGTCGACGACCCAGCGATGATCCTCAACTGCGAGGTTTACCCGCTCCTGGAGAAGATCGCGCGCGAGCGATTCGGCGATGTTCCGGTTTTCGTGGTTGATCCCGAACTTCCTCGTTGGCCAATTGAGTGGGCCAAAATGCCGCCCGTTGTGTGCATGGGACTATTTGAGTCGGCATCGCTGTCCGGCTCCGGAGGCAGCCGCGCGCACTCATGCGCGTCAGCGCGCAGATCCCAAATTGTGTACATCTGGTTTGAAACCCAACTCAATGTCTTGATGGGCCACAACTCGCTCGACATCATTCAGATGTTGCCGTGGGCCGAGAATGCCATCGATAGGCCAGACGGTCGCTCCTGCGCCTGCGACTCGAGCGCCTTCGCGTGGACCGAGTGGTGTCGAGACTTTGCGTCCGCCATCGGCGTGCTCGAGACCGGACACGTGTTGAGGATTGACGTTCCGGGATGGTGGCCAGCGGATACGGCCGATGGCTCCGCCCGTTATCTACAGTGCCTCGCGCTCGATTCCGCATTTGTGACCATCGAGCTCTCGGACAACCGCTTCCTGGACTCACGGGTTTGGTTCACCGAACACCAGCACGACCTGCTCCTGGCCCTGGGCTGGCGGGACTCCTCGCATCCGGGCCATGGGAGTCCAAACTACTACCGCGACGTACTTCGCATCGACAGCGCAGAGGCAGCCGAACTGGCAACCGAAACGCTACGCGATGTCCTCTGCGTGCCACATCCCGCGTTGCTCCGGCCAAGCCGTTGACGGCCTGAAGTGGGCGTTCGTGGGCCAAGATATGCAGACCGCCTCGAAGGGATAGTGCGAGTGACCTCCACAACGGTGCTAGGTGTCGACGGGTGCAAGGGTGGCTGGGTCGGCATCGTGTTGGACGAGGACTGCCGGTTCGTCGGAGCGCTGCGGGCCGAAACCATCACGGCGCTGGTCTCACTCTCCGATGGCCCGTCGGTAGTTGCCATCGACATTCCGATTGAACTCGTGTCCGCGGGCACACGAAATGCAGATGCTCTAGCGCGCCAACGACTTGGAAAACTCGCTTCCTCCGTCTTCCCCGCGCCCATCACCGAACTGCTCGAACTAGGCACCTACGACCTCGCCAACGCACACAGTCGAACCGTGGCGGGGAAGGGCCTTACGAGGCAGACATTCGCTCTGTTCGAGAAGATTCGAGAGGTCCGAGAATGGGTCGCCACCCGGCCAAGTGCGACCGTCGTCGAAGTCCACCCAGAACTGTCGTTTGCTCGCATGAACGATTCCCCACTTACATGGAACAAGCGCAGTTGGGCGGGGCAAAGCGCACGCAGACGGCTCGTGGCCGATGCCGGCATCGATCTGCCGCACGACCTGGGTCAAGCGAACGCGGTGCCGGTTGACGATGTCCTCGACGCCGCAGCTGCGGCATGGACAGCATGGCGAGTCGCCCACGGCAAAGCCGTGTCAATTCCTGAGGACCTGCCGACGCAAAGGGCAGAGGACCGCGGCCTGATTTGGCTCTAACAACAGACACAGAGGTAACCAATCTGATGACTACCTACTCAGCGACGTCTGCGAAGGATGAAATGTGAGACTGCACATTCGCTTGCCGGGGCCATTCTCTGTCTCCACGAATCTCACGGGCGGCGGCTCAAGGAGGCGATCGAGCGGAAAGACGCCGAGGCCGGAAACGAAACAAGAGATTCGCGATCGCGGCATCACCGTTGCCATGAAGCTGTTCGAAAGCACGAGCTATCTGAGCCAGCGGTCCCTCACCCCCGCGCAAGTCCAGATGGAGGGCGTTGGCGCACTAGCGGAGAAAGTCTGGCGTGACCGCGTCCGACACACGTCATCCACGAGAGACGGCTACCTCGCCGCGGTGAGTCAGCTGCAAAAGGAGCTCCGGGAGCATCGAAGATTGGATTCTGAACTTCTGAAGGAAGCGCGAAGCCAAGTATGCGAACGACTGGACGCAAGCTCCGGGACCGCGTCCGCGAACGGCAACTCGACACTTCAGTTCAAAGGTGTCGGCGTCATCGGCGAGCTTCGCGACGATCGGCTCGACCTCTTCTACACGAACCCAGTCGTTCGCTGGGCGACCGGAGCGTCGGGCTCCAACCCATCGCTTCCGCTCGCCTCAATCCGACAGATCCGTTACCGGGCACCGCGCCCCCGCATCGGCCAGCGCGGTCACATCAAGGTCCACACAGTCGACAAGCAGAAGATCCTTCTGCACTTCAAGGACTCTCAGGCGCACGAGTTCATCAGTCTGACGCGCACGCTAAAAGACGCAGGAATCGCTGTGACTGGACTGAGCGAGTGACGTTCCTTGCTCTGCACACAGCCGATAGCCCGCGAGTCCTGAGCCCTCGTGTGCCGGTCACCTACTCGAACGACTCACCGAGACGGCGGAGCGCGTCTCGCGTTTGCGACGAGCTCGCCTTCGCATAGATCTCCATCGTCACCGACACGTCGGCGTGGCGCAGAATGCGCATGATGATGCGCGGGTGGACGTCGAGGTCGACGAGGAGAGTGGCGCATGTCTTCCGCGCATCGTGCACGCGGATTGGACGAACTCCCGCCGCCAGATACTGGTCAGCGAACCGACGGTTGACGGTCCTGGGATCGATGGGCGTCCCGAAGTGTCCGGTGAATACGAGTCCGCTCCCGACCGGTTGGCCGCGCCATGCCTCACCCTGTTCGGCTCGATCAGCGTCCTGAATCGCGCGTCGACCTCGCAACGCATTGGCACAAATCTCAGGCAGCGGAAGCGTCGCATTCGAGGCCTCCGTTTTGGTCTCGCGCAGCAGCAACTCGCGCCGAACGCGTTGCAGCTGCTGTCCAATCGAGATCTCCTCGTTCACGAAGTCGATCGCTTCCCACGTCAACCCAAGCACCTCGCCCTTGCGAAGTCCGAGAATGAGGATCAGGACGTATGCCGCATACAAGTCAGGATCCCGGACGCGCGCAGATTCCAAAAAGGCTCGTGCCTCATCCGTAGACCACGGGGTGATATGAGAATGGCGGACGCGGGGCGGCTGAACCAGCGTCGCAACGTTCTTATCGATGAGCTCCTCGCGCATCGCGGAGTTGAGGGCCGACCGCAGCACGGCGCGCAGATCCTTGATCGTCCGCGGCGCAAGCGTCTGGCCGCAGCACTGTCCCTTCGCGCAGCACTTCGCGGTCCCACCGGGACGGGCAGCTCTCTTCTCAGCATCATTGCGGCGTTCGCAAGCACCTTGCTGACTGTCCGTGACTACGGTTCAAATGCCGCGGCGCACAAGCGCGCCGCGCGCGAATTCGGCGCTCTCCGGCGTGAGATCGAGATGCTCGCTGAGATACCCGGTTCTCAGCGCGGCACGAAGCTAGAAGAAGTGCGACGAAGATGGGATTGGGCCGCGGATGTCGCCCCAAACGCACCCCTTCGAATCCGGGCGAAGGCGGAAGCGAAGGAGCGCACATCCGGACTGTTGATGGATTCCTGATCTCATCCTGGCCGAACACCTGCCGGCACGTATCGATGTCTTCCATCGCTGGCCGAACTCCGTCACCGCCGCCCGCCTCACACCACGGCCGGCGACACGTGGCCCGAACTGCTCGGCGATGTCATCGAACGCCTCGCGCCCAGCCCCCGCGATGCCGTCCTATTCGTGCTCCTAGCCCTCTTGCCGTGCTGCCCATCCTCGGCCAGTTGGTCACCGACGAACTCGAGCACGCGGGCGCGCAGCACTACCAAATCGCCGCTCGCCGACTGAAGAAGATGCGTCAACTCGCAGCCGGCTCAAGTGAAGCATCAGCCGTCGACAAACTCATCAACGAACTGCGAGAGACCCACCGGCGACGACCACGACTACAGTCGGAGTTCGACCGCGCCCGACTCCCCTGACCGCGCGAAACAAGGCATCACATGCAGCAGCAAAGTGCAGCAACAGGGTCACAGCTCACCGGCGCCAGCCGATCGAAAACACCGAGAAGATAAGGGCAAACGGCTTTCAACGCACCCCATGCCGGGAGTTCGGGACGAAGAGGCTGTGGGTTCAAATCCCGCCACCCCGACCAGATCCGTCTTACTCGAACCCGAAGGCCTCAGAGCCTGTTCGAGTAGTCGGAGACTGGTGGAATCAAAGGCGGTATCTCTTACGGAGATGCCGCCTTTGTGTTTATTTTCCCAGCCTACGGCGGGTACGACCTGGCGTCGGAGGTACACGACAGACGCGAACGGCTCCTTAAGCTCGTCGTTTGTCACAGAGGGCAGGCGGTCGTCCAGGTCGATGTAGAGCTTGCTGAAGAACAGCCGGTTGAGGCGTTGTCGGTTACGGGTGTCGGCCTCGGTATAGAGCTCCTGCGGGCGTTGGAGCAGATCCAGTAGCCTATGGGCTGTGGCCAGACCGCGCTCCAGATGCTCGATGGTGTGCGAGAGCTCGGATTTCAGCCGCGCCCGCTCATCTCGAATACCGCGGAGCTTTTCGACGATCTTGTCTTTCGGCCAGTCCGGATCGGCCGCCAGATCGACATAGCGATCCTTCTGGCGCTCCAGCTCGGTGAGACGGCGCTGCAAGTCCGCTCGGCGGCGTTCGTCATCCAGCTGGCTGAGTCGCTTGGCATCGGTGAACATGGCAGCGAGTTGAGCCCGCAACCCAGCGGGTACGACGACCGTCGCATAGTGCGCCTCGACGGCACGCTCCAGATCGGCGACGCGGGCGTAGGGCAGGTTGCAGACGCCGTCCTGCCGGCCACGACAGACGTAGTAGAAGTACAGATCGCCGGTATGACTCTTGCCACGCATGACGATCAGTCGACGGCCACAGCGGTCACACCACAGCACGCTTTTCAGGTAGTGGTGATAGCGCCGCTGTCGAGCGCCCTGACCGGGCACGTTGCCCAGCAACCGCTGCACGCGGTCGAAGACCGCCTGCTCAACCAGCGGCTGGTGCCGGCCTTTGTACTCGACGCCGTTCAAGGTGACGTAACCGAGATAGAAGCGGTTGGTCAGCATGCGTTCGACGACGGCCTGGCTAAGCACACGTCCCGGATCATTGCGGGTGGGGCGACCTTGCAAGCCGGCCTCGATCAGGCGTTCGCGTAATTCACGCTTGGTGTACTGGCCGGTGGCGAACCACTCGAACGCCAGGGTGATGAGGTGTGCCCGCTCCGGATCGGGGGCGATGGTGTGCACCAGGTGGCCGTCGAAG
>Ga0068863_100002702_pt1 | contig 17515 bp, 16 predicted proteins | sample KBSSwiS62_FD_66596 | JGI IMG/M metagenome (GOLD analysis project Ga0068863, IMG submission 66596) | Switchgrass rhizosphere microbial communities from Kellogg Biological Station, Michigan, USA - KBS Switchgrass S6-2 | ecosystem: Host-associated > Plants > Roots > Rhizosphere > Soil ...
GCTGACGCCCCGGTAGGTGACGTCCGCGCCGGTGAAGATGCCGCCGGAGTCCGGCAGCCGCAGCGTCACCGGGTAGGTCGTGGCGCCGAAGATCGTCCCGAGATCCGCGTACCGGAGCCCGACGTAGCCCACCCCGAGCACGGCGACGACCAGCAGCGCGATCAGCTGTATCCGCACGGTCCTGGTGATCACCGGCCACCCCCGAGGAGCCCGCCGAGCAGACCGCCGGACCGCGGCGGGCCGCCATCCGACGGGGTGGGGCTCACCGGCTGTCCGCTGCCGTCCGTCGCAGGCGCCGGGACCGGCGTGGCCGTGGGCGGGCTCGGGGTCGGCGGGGACCCCTGGCCGTTGCCCAGCGTCGTCGGGACGGGGCCGAGCAGCGGGAGCGCAGGCTGCGCCGCGTTGTTGCCCAGCAGCGGGGCCAGGAGCTGCGCGACGGGCGGAAGCCCCTTGACGACGTCCGGGTTCAGCAGCCCCTGCCTGCTGCGGAGGATGTTGTCCAGCACGTTCTTCAGGTCGAGGTCGGCCTTCACGTAGAGGTTCGTGTAGTCGCCCGCGAAGGCGTCCTGGGCGGCGTCGGTGAAGGGGAAGCTGCCCAGCAGCTGCAGCGAGTTCGGCAGGTCCTGCCCGGACTCGGCGAGCTTGGCCAGCGTGGGCTGCAGGGCCCTCAGGTCCGCGAGGACGTCCGCCCGGCTGCGGTTGACCGTGTCCGTCGCGGTGCCCGAGAGCCGGCCCAGCGCCTGCAGCATGTCGACGAGCTCGTGCCGCTGGCTCTCCAGCTCCGCGAGCCCCGGGCCGAGGTCGTCGAGCGCGGTCTCGATCTGCGGGCGGCGGGCGTCGAGGGTGGCCGCCAGCCGGTCGATCGAGTCCAGCGCGCGGACGATCTCCCCCTTCTTGTCGTCCAACGCCCCGACGAGCGCGTTCAGGTTGTCGAGCAGCGCGCGGACCTGGGGCTCGCGGCCGTCGAGGGCCTTGTTGAGCTCGGTCGAGATGGTCTTGATCTGTGCGACGCCGCCGCCGTTGAGCAGCATCGACAGCGCACCGAAGACCTCCTCGACCTCCACCGCGCGGCCGGACCGGGCGATCGGGATCAGGGCGCCGTCGGCGAGGGTTCCCGTGGCGCCGTGCGCGGGCGCGGAGAGCTCCACGAACTTCTCCCCCAGCAGGCTGGTGGTGCGCACGCGCGCCTCGGCGTTGGCCGGGAGCCTCACGTCGTGGTTCACCGCCACCGTGACCCGGGCGTTCCAGGTCTGCGGGTCGACGTCGATCGCACGGACCGTTCCGACGCTGACGTCCGCCACCTTCACCAGCGACTGCGGCACGAGATCCACGACGTCCGCGAACTCGATCGCGACGGTGTACGGGTCCGAGCCGAGGTCGGCGCCACCGGGGAGCTCGACGCCGCGCAGCCCGCTGGAGAACACGCCGCAGCCGCTGAGCAGCACGGACGAGACGACCAGGGCGGCGGCGACCCGCATGCGCTCGCGTGGTCTCACGAGCCACCTCCGAAGAGCTTCGAGAAGAACCCGACGACGCCGCCCGAGTCCGGCTGCGGGGCGGCGGGCGCCGGGATCGGCGCGGGCGCCGCCGGGGCCTGGGGCGCGGGGATCGGCGCCTGCGGGGCGCCCGGGGCGAGCGGGGGGGCGGGCACGGTCGGCAGGGCGAGCCCGGCGACGGGCGGGGTCTGGCCGGTCTGCAGCGCGTTGAGGATCTGCGCCGGGGTGGGCAGCGCCGAGGTGTCGACCGTGCAGAGCGGCCCCAGGTCCGCGAGCGCCTTCAGCGCGTCCGGCGAGCCGGTCTTGAGTGCGTCACAGAGGAACAGCAGCGGCGGCGAGCTCAGCTCGTTGAGATTCGCCCGCGTGTCCAGCGTCCCCGACGAACCGTTGTAGGTGTTCGCCAGGTTGCCGATGCCCAGCGGCGCCACGTCGAGGATCTCGGTGAGTGCGCGCTGCTGGTCCACCAACGTCCCGGTGACGTCCGCGAGCCGGTCCACGTTCGACCGGATCGTGTCCCGGTTGTCCCGCACGAACCCGGCCACGTCCCCGAGCGCCCGGGACAGCTCGGCGAGCGCCCCGCCCAGCTCGCCGCGCTCGTCCGCCAGGAAACCGGTGACGTCGGCCAGCCTGCCGTTGAACTCACGCACCTTCGCGTCGTCCGCGGCGATGGTCTGGGTGAACTTCTGCAGCTCGGTGACCGTGCCGAACAGGTCGTCGCTCGAGCCGGCCAGCGTGCCGGACAGGTCGCCGAGGTTGCGGACGGTGTCGTTCAGCGCCTGCCCGTTGCCCGCCAGGTTCGCGGCACCGGTGGTCAGCGCGTCGGACACGGCGCCGTTGCGGTTGGCGCCCTGCGGGCCGAGGGCCTGGGAGAGGTCGGTGACCGCCTTGGCCAGGTCGTCGACCCCGAGCGGGACGGCGGTGCGCTGCAGCGGGATCACGGCGCCCGGCTCCAGCTGCGGCGCCCCCTCGTCGACGGTCGGGAACAGCTGCACGTAGCGCCCGGTGACCAGGCTGGGCGACACGACGGCGGCCTTGGCGTCCGGCGCGAGGTGCACGTCCGGGTCGGTGATCGTCATGTCCACCTTGACCTGCGGGCCCTCGGGGGTGATCGAGTCGATCGTCCCGACGGGCACGCCCAGCACCCGCACCTCGTTGTCCTCGAACAGCGCCGAGGCGTTGGTGAAGTAGGCGGTGAGCGGGCGGCCGCGGCCGTTGCCGATCAGCCACACGCCCGTCGCGACGAGGACCGCGATGATCGAGACCACCGCCACGATCTGCAGGTTCCGGCGGTCGTTCGCCGCTGATCCGAAGCCACCCATCAGCAGCCTCCCGGGTTCAGCGGGCCGATGCTCGGCGTCGGCAGCAGACCGCAGACGTAGTTGTCGAACCAGCGTCCGTTGCCGACGGAGTTGGAGAACAGCCGCACGAACACGGCCTCGTTCCTGAGGGTCGCCGCCAGGTCGTCCCGATGGCGCTGCAGCACCTCGGTGACCCGGTCCAGGGTCTCGAGGGTGGGCCGCAGCCGGTCGCGGTTGTCGGCGACCAGGCCGGACAGCTGCTGGGACAGCAGCCGGGTGCCGGAGAGCAGGTCGTCGATCGCGGCCTTGCGGTTCTGCAGCTCGGAGAGCAGCAGGTTGCCGTCGGACAGCAGCGTGTCGAAGTCGCCGCGGCGGTCCGCGAGGATCGCGGAGAGGTGTCGTGCACCGGCCAGCAGCGAGCGGATCCGGTCGTCTCGGCCCGCGATCGTCCGCGAGAGCCGGGAGAGCCCGTCGAGCGTGCCGCGCACCTCGTCGGGCGTGTCCTTGAACGTCGACGACAGCGTCTCGAGGCTCGTGGCCAGCTGCGCCGTGTCGATCCGGTCGATCGTGCCGGTGAGCCCGTTGAAGGCTTCCACGACGTCGAACGGCGAGACCGTCCGGTCCCGCGGGATGGGCGTGGCCGGGTCCATCGCCTGGTCCCCCTGCGGGTCCAGCGCCAGGTACTTCGAGCCCAGCAGTGTCGCGATCTCGATGGACGCCGACGTGCGGTCGCCGACCCAGGCGCCGTCCACCCGGAAGGCGACGTCGACGTGGTCGCCCGCCAGCCTCACCGACGTCACCCGGCCGACCTCGACCCCGGCGACGGTCACCCGGTCGTCGCTCTGCAGGCCCGCGGCCTCGGAGAACTCCGCGTGGTAGGTCCGGCCGCCGAAGATCGACGGGGCCTGGAACGCCACCACCGCGACCGCGGCGATCACCACGATCCCGACGACGGCGAGCAGCACGGGGCGGCGGGTCATCGCCCACCCCCACCGGGGTACCCGAGGGGCGCGAAGATCGGCAGCGCCGGGGCGTTGTCCGGGACCAGCCCGCTCGCCTTCAGCGCGGGCGGCGGGCCCGGCAGCGGGGGCGAGGACCGCCCCTGCGTGCCGTCGGGGTCCGGGCCGCAGCGCGGGGCGTCGGACTTGAAGAGCGGGATCGTCTGGGCGGGGACGAGACCGCCGATGCCGATCGAGCCCGACGCCCCGCAGAGGTAGAACTGGAACCAGCTGCCGTAGCTCGCCGACCGGCTGATCGTGTTGAGCTTGCCGGGCGCGGTGGTCAGCAGGGTCTCCAGCGTCGGACGGGCGGTGTCCAGCTGCCCGGCGAGATCGCCGAGGGACCTGATGTCCGCCTGCAGCGGCGCCCGCGCCTCCTGGAGGAAGCCGCCGGTGGTCTGGGTCAGGTCGCCGATCGAGGCGATGGCGTCCCCGATCGGCGCGCGGTCCTGCGCGAGCCCGGACACGAGCTGCCGCAGGGACGTGACCAGCTGATTCAGGTTCGCGTCGTGCGCGTTCACGGTCCGCAGCACCGAGTCCAGGTTGTCGACGACCTGCCCGATGACCTGGTCACGGTCCGCGACGGTGCCGGTCAGCGAGGCCGTGCTCGCCAGCAGCTGCTCGACGGTGCCGCCCTCGCCCTGCAGCGTGGACACGATCTCCTCGGACAGCTTGTTGACCTGCTGCGGGTCCAGCCCGGTGAACAGCGGTTTGAAGCCGTTGAAGAGCGTGGTCAGGTCCAGCGGCGGGGTGGTCTGCGTGATCGGGAGGGTGCCGCCCGCGGGCAGCCCGCCTCCGCCGGCCGAGCCGTGTCCAGGGCCGTTTCCAGGACCCTGGCCCAGCGAGAGGAAGCGCTGGCCGATCAGGTTCTTGTACAGCACGGAGGCGGTGGCCGACTGCGGCACGACCAGGTCCGAGTCCACCGAGAAGGTGACCCGCGCCTGCCGCCGGTCCACGATCTCGATCGCGTCGACGGACCCGACGACGACACCGGCGATCCGCACGTCGTCGCCCTTGAGGAGCCCGTTGACGTCGGTGAACACGGCCGAGTAGACGGTCTTGTCGCCGCCCTGGCTGTTCGCGATGGTCAACCCGAGCACGGCCGTCGCGAGGCCGGTGACCAGGGCGAACACCAGGAACTTGGTCAGCGGGCCGATGGGGGTGCGGCGACGGAGCCTGCGGAGTCGACCCTCGGCGCCGCTCATGTGAGGTCCACCTGCGCCCCCCGGTACAGCGGGCCGACGAGGACGCTGCCCCACTCGGGCACGGGCCGCCCGCCGTTGCGCGCCGAGACCAGCTCCGCGATCTGCTGCTGCTCACCGGGCGAGTTCGCGATGCCCATGTCGGTGCTCCGGAAGGCCGCGGGGGTCGCGCCGCCGCGGCTCGTCGCCGTCCAGGACTGGCTGCCGTCGTAGCTGCCGAAGGTGCCCACGCCGGAGGACGCCGGGTTCCCCATCGGGGTGCCGACGGGCGCGACCGGTGCCGCCGAGCCGTCGCGGAACGGGCCGTCCGGCGGGTACTGCGGACCGGGGTTGACCAGCGGGTAGCAGCGCGGGCCGCGGTCGTCGGCGTACACGGGCTCGTCCTGGTGCGGGACGTACTTCCCCCGGCTGGTGACGACCTCGAGCGTGATGTGCAGCCCGGGCTCGGCGGTGCCCTTGCCGAACGCGCTGTCCAGGTAGGGGATCAGACCGGCGACCTGCCCGAAGAAGCACGGGAACTCCGGCGAGTACCGCTGCAGCGTCTCCAGCGTGGGACGGCCCGACGCGGCCAGGCCGATCAGGTTCTCCTTGTTGGCGTCGAGGAACGCCCGCACGTCGTCGCTCGCGGCGCCGACCGTGCGGTAGACGTCGCGCAGGTTCTGTGCCTGGTCCACGATGGTCCGACTGGTGGTGGTCAGGTCGTCGAGCGCGTCGAGCAGGTCGGGCGCGGAGCCGGCGAGGTTGTCGGAGAAGTCCGCGAGCTGGGTGATGTCCGCCTGCAGGTTCGGGATCGCCGGCCGCAGCCCCGCGGTGAGCGTGCTCAGGTGCTCCACGGTCTGGCCGAGCTCGTCCCCGCGGCCCTGCAACGCCTGCGCGAGCGAGCCGAGGGTGGTCGCCAGGTCCTGCGGCCGCACCGCCTGCAGCAGCGGGAGCAGGTCGTCCACCACCCGCTCGACCTCGATGCCCGCCACGCTGCGGTCCTCGCGGATCGTGTCGTGCGAGGCGAGCTTCACCGCCCCGGGATCCGGCGGCGGCACGAGCGACACGTACTTCTCACCGAACAGCGTCTTCGGGAGCAGTCGGGCCGTGACGGCCGCCGGGATGAGATCGATCTTGTCCGGCTGGATGGACAGGTCGACCGTGGCGCCGTCCCCGGTGGTGCTGATCTTCTGCACCGACCCGACGATGAGCCCGCGGATCTTCACGTCCGCCTTCTCGTTCAGCTGCGTGCCGACCCGGTCCACGTGCAGGGTCACGGGCACGCCGCGGGAGAACGCACCCGCGTACCGGGCCACCGCCAGCCCCAGCAGCAGCGCGATCACCAGCAGGAAGGCGAGGCCCAGCAGGGCCTTGCGCGGGTTGACGGTCATCCGGCCACTCGCACGCTCGTGTCCGTCCCGAACAGCACGAGGGTCAGGAAGAAGTCCAGGATCGCCGTCGACACGATGGACAGCCGCACCGCCCGCCCGACGGCCACGCCGACGCCGGCCGGGCCGCCGCGTGCGTAGTAGCCGTAGTGGCAGTGGATGAGGATGACCACCGTGGCGAAGACGATGACCTTGAGATAGCTCGCCAGTACGTCACCGACCGGCAGGAACAGGTCGAAGTAGTGGTCGTACGTGCCGCCGGGCAGGCCGTTGACCACGGTGACGTTGATCCGGGCCGCGGCGAAGCTCATCAACAGGCCGATGGTGTACATCGGGATGACCGCGACGATGCCGGCGATCACCCGCGTCGTCACGAGGAAGGGGACGGAGGGGACGGCCATGACCTCCAGCGCGTCCACCTCCTCCGAGATCCGCATGGCGCCCAGCTGGGCGGTGAAGCCCGCGCCGAGGGTCGCCGTCAGCGCGGACGCCGCGACCAGGGGCGCGATGTCGCGGGTGGTGAAGTACGCGGTGATGAAGCCGGTCAGCGCCTCGACGCCCAGCGAGTCCAGCGCGCGGAAGCCCTGCAGCCCGACCAACGAGCCCACGAACAGCGACAGCGCCGCCATCACGCCCGCCGTGCCGAGGATGACGATCAGGGCGCCGGAGCCGAAGCTGACCTCGGCGAGCAGCCTGCCGATCTCCTTCGGGTAGCGGCGCAGCGTACGCGGGATCCACGCGACCGCGCGGGTGTAGAGCGAGAGCTGCTCCCCCAGCTCCTCCAGCTGCCTGACCGGCTCCCGCGCCACCCGGGTGAGGCTCGTGGCCATGTCAGATGCCCTTCGGCGGAACGAGTTCGAGGTACAGGGCGGTGAGCACGAGGTTGATCAGGAAGACCAGCACGAACGAGATGACGACGGACTGGTTCACCGCGTCCCCCACGCCCTTGGCGCCGGGCGGCGGGTTGAGCCCCCGGTAGGCGGCCACGATCCCCGCGGTGAAGCCGAACAGGAACGCCTTGACCTCGCTCACGACGATGTCGCTGACCTGGGCGATCGCCGAGAAGCTCGCCACGTAGGCGCCCGGGGTCCCGCCCTGGATGATGACGTTGAAGAAGTAGCCGCCCGCCACGCCGACGACCGTGGCCAGGCCGTTGAGCACCAGGGCGGTGGTGGCCATGGCGAGGACCCGGGGCACCACGAGGCGCTGGATCGGCGAGATGCCGAGCACCCGCATGGCGTCGATCTCCTCGCGGATGGTGCGGGCGCCGAGGTCAGCACAGACCGCGGAGCCACCGGCCCCGGAGATCAACAACGCGGTGACGATCGGCGCGGCCTGCTGCACGATGGCCAGGACCGAGCCCGCACCCGTCTGGCTCTGGGCCCCGAACTGCTGGGTCAGCGACGCCAGCAGCAGCGCGATCGTCGCGCCGAACGGGACGGTGAACAGCGCCGTGGGCAGCGCGGACACCTTCGTCACGAACCACGTCTGTTCGATGTACTCGTGCAGCTGGAAGGGGCGCCGGAAGGTCTGCGTGGTGATCTCCAGGCCCAGCCCGAACATCCGCCCGACGGGGGTGAGGGCGCGGGCGAGCGGGCTGGGGTCTGCCTGCTGGGGAGCGGACAAGTCGGCGAGTCCTTACCGGACGGGCGGGAGCTGCGGGGAGCAGGTTCGCGGTCGGGGGCCGCGACGGGTCAAGGAGGTGTCTGGCGGATCGCCAGAGGCCCCTAGCGGAAGCGGTGCCGACCCGGCCCGGCCGTGGGGTCGGACGGGTCGCGGGGGGCGATCGGCTGGCCGAGGGGGGCCTGCGGCGGCTCGGGTTCCGCCGGCTCGCCGGTCACGCGCGGGATGGTCTGGGTGGGGGCCTCCGCGGGCGCCGAGTACGGGGAGGCGCCGACGGCGGTCGGGCGGGCCCGCGGAGCACCGGCCTCCTGCTGGGAGCGCAGGATCGCCTCCTGGGCGGCGGGCGGCAGCGTGTGCATCATGTCCCGCACCCGCGCCTGTCGGCGGGCCACCGCCTTGCGCTCCGGCAGTCCCTTCGTCGCCTCGATCTGGGGCTTGATCGGGGGCAGCCCGTCCAGCTCGGAGATCTCGGCCATCTCCCGCTCGGCCTGCGCGCTGTCCTTCTCCTCGCTCATCCCGATCGGGCCCTGGCGGCGGCCGTTGAGGAACTGCGCCACCACCGGGTCCTCGCTGGTCAGCAGGACCTCGCGCGGCCCGAACATGGCCAGGTGCTTGCGGTAGAGCATGCCGATGTTGTCCGGCACGGTCTGCGCGGTGTTGATGTCGTGGGTGACGATCAGGAACGTCGAGTCGGTCTGCGCGTTCAGGTCGATGATCAGCTGGTTCAGGTAGGCCGTGCGGACGGGGTCGAGGCCGGAGTCCGGCTCGTCGAACAGGATGATCTCCGGGTCGAGGACGAGCGCGCGGGCCAGGCCTGCGCGCTTGCGCATCCCGCCGGAGATCTCGCCGGGGAGCTTGGACTCGTCGCCCATGAGGCCGACCATGTCCATCTTCTCCATCACGATGTCCTTGATCTCGGACTCGGACTTCTTCGTGTGCTCGCGCAGCGGGAAGGCGATGTTGTCGTAGAGGTTCATCGACCCGAACAGGGCGCCGTCCTGGAAGAGCACGCCGAACAGCTTGCGGATGTCGTAGAGCTTCGACTCCGAACACCGCACCAGGTCGGTGTCGTGGATGACGATGGAGCCCTTCTCCGGCTTGAGCAGCCCGATCAGCGACTTCAGGAACACCGACTTGCCGGTGCCCGACGGCCCGAGCAGCACGCTGACCTCACCGGGGGGCAGGGTCAGGGTCACGTCCGACCAGATGTTGGCGCGCCCGAAGGACTTCGTCAGTCCCTCGACCTTCACCTCGACACCGGGCACGTCGCCTCCTAGCGCGTTCGGGTAGCCACGGCCTGGTGCGGCCGCTGCGTACGCGGGTCCTGCTCCGAGCAACGACACCGCGGCGGTCCGGTTACTCCAGAGTATTCCCGGGACGCTGCTCCGTTCGGCCCTATACCGGTACAACCTACTTCTCAGGCTCCGGTTGGAGTGACGCCGTCGGAGATCACCCGACCGGAGTACGTGTCGTGTGGGGGACCGGACAGCTCCTGACCGGGAACGTGCCGAGCTCCCGGACGTCGAAGCCCTGCGGGTAGCTGCGGATGTTCGGGCGGTCCCGGACGAACTGCGGACGGGTGCGCACCGGCATCCTCCGCACGACCCGGCCGCGGGCGCGCAGGGCGGCGCGCGAGAGCCGCACGAACCACCGCGGCGGCGCCCCGTAGCGGAACGCCTCGCGCAGGTGCGGGTCCATCAGCGCCCGCGAGAACGCCTCGACCAGCGGCTTCGGCGCCTTGTCGTTCGGCGGGAAGGTGCAGAGCAGGCCGAGCGTGGCGTCCGCGACGGCGCGGCCGCCCTCGTCGAACGCGAAGTGCTCGCGCTCGTAGGCGTCGTGGACCTCGGCGAACTCCGGCCAGGTGGCCGGGATGTCCTTGATCCCCATGTGCCTGCCGAGCTCGCGGTAGTAGTTCGCGCTCGCCCGCTTCTCCGTCTCCGAGAGCGGGCGCCAGCCATAGGCGTCGATCCAGCGGATCGGGCTCACGACGAAGGTGGACAGCGTGTACCGCATGTCCGCGTTGCTGATCGGGTAGCTGCCGTGCATCTGGTTCATCCGACGGATCGCGTCCCGCCCGGTGCCGGTGAACCCGTGCTCCAGCACCGCCTCGAGGATCAGCCCCGTGTCGTCGTAGCGCTTCTGGACGCGGTCCGTGAACTCCCCCGTGTCCGCGAGCAGCCTGCCGATCGTGGGCACGGCGTAGGTGCGGAACAGCGCGAAGGACAGGGCCTGGTTCATGTCCCACGGGAACTCGTAGAGGCTCGTGAGCTGGTAGATCTCGTGGAAGTCGACGTCCGGGTCGAGCTGCTCGATCTCCCGGAGGCGCGCGTACCTGTTCGTCATGCCGACACCGGCTCCTTCACGTCCTCGGCGTGGAAACGCTCCACGATCATGGTCGGCTCCCTCTGCGGGTCTGTCGACGCCGACGGTCAGAACCGGATGAGCCCCCGGATGTTGCGGCCCGCCCGCATGTCCTCGTAGCCCTCGTTGACCTCGTCGAGGGTGTACTCCTTCGTGACGAGCTCGCGCAGCTTGAGCCGACCGAGGTTGTGCAGCTCGAGCAGGCGCGGGACGTCGTGCCGGGCGTTGGAGCTGCCGAACAGCGCGCCGCGGATCTGCTTCTCGTACAGCGTGAGCTCGAGCAGGGACAGGCTGGCGGTCGCCTGCTCGGCCTTGCCCAGCGCGGTCACGACCACCCGCCCGCGTTTGCCGACGAGCTGGAGCGCGGGCTGCAGGTCGTCGCCTTCGGCGACCCCGGTGGTGAGGATCGCGGCATCCGCCAGCCGGCCGCGGGTGAGCTCGGAGATGATCGGCCAGGCCTCGTCGATGCTCGCCGCGACGTGGGTGGCGCCGAGCTCGAGCGCCTTGTCCCGCTTGAACTCCACCGGGTCCACGGCCACGACGTACCGGCAGCCCGCGTGCACCGCGCCCTGCACGGCGTTGGCCCCGATCCCGCCGATGCCGATCACGACGGCCGCGTCCCCGGCCCGGAGCTCGGCCGTGCGGACGGCGGAGCCGTAGCCGGTGGTGACGCCGCAGCCGACGAGCGCGGCGAGATCGAGTGGGAAGCCCTCGTCGATCGTCACGACGGACTTCACCGGGACCACGGTGAACTGCGAGAACGTGCCGAGCAGGCACATCTGGCCGATCTCGTCGGGGTCGTCGCCGCCGGTGTGGAAGCGGTAGGTGCCGTCCAGCTGCGGGCCCAGGGTGGCGCCCGCGCCGTCGTCGCACAGTGCGGTCATACCGCGCACGCAGGAGGAGCAGCGGCCGCAGCTGGGGAGGAAGGTCAGCACGACCGGGTCACCCACGGCCACCTCGGTCACCCCCGGCCCGAGCTGCCGGACCCGCCCGGCCCCCTCGTGTCCACCGACCATCGGCAGCCCGGCGGGGAGGTCCCCGGTGACCAGATGCTCGTCGGAATGGCACAGACCGGACGCGGTCAGCTCGACCAGGACCTCACCGGGAGCGGGTGGGTCGAGCTCCAGCTCCTGGACCTCCCACTTGTTGCCGGGCTCCCACAGCACCGCTGCTCGGGTCTTCATGGCTCGTCATCATGACGCAGCTCACGCTCGCGCACAGGGGCCCGCGGGTTCCGCCCCTGTCCCCTCCGGGCCGGCCCGCGAGTCCCACACCACCGGCCGCGAGTCCCACACAGGCGTCCGCGAGTCGGACACCACCGGCCGCGACTCGGACACCTTCGACCGCGGGCACGCGGTGGCCGGTCACTCGTCGAACGGGAGGGTGAGGTGGGCGAGCAGGCCGCCGCCCGCCCGCGGTTGCAGGTCGAGCTCCCCGTTCATCGCCCCGACCAGCGCCTCGACGATCCACAGCCCCAGCCCCGCGGTTCCCCGCCGCTCGCCCAGCGCGACCCCCTTCGTCGTCACCAGGCCCTCCTGGCCGGGGGGCAGGCCGGGCCCGCGGTCTCGCACGTCCGCGATGAGGAGGCCGTCGTCGTAGGAGAGGTCGAGCTCGACCGGGGCGTCCCCGCTGTGCCGCGCGGCGTTCTCGGCGAGGTTCGTGAGGACTCGGCGGAGCCGCTGCGGGTCGCAGCGGACCGCCGCGTCGGGTGGCGTCACCGCGATCCGCCGCCGGGCCTGCGCCACGCCGGCGGCGTCGAGCACCGCCTCGGCCAGCTCCGCCAGCACCACCCGACGCTCGCTCACTCGGCCCAGCGGGCTGCCGTCCCGCACCGCCAGGTCGGCGAGGCCCTCCAGCATGTCCTGCAGATGCTCGGCGTGCTCCGCGAGCAGCCGGGTGGCGGTCACCGCGGCCGCCGGCGCGAGCCTGCCCGCGGCGAGGTCCCGGGCCAGGGCGGTGAGCGACGCGACGGGGGTGCGGAACTCGTGCAGGACGACCCGCACACCGTCGAGCCGGGCCTGTTGTGCCGCAACGAGTCTCCCCCGCAGCTCACGTTCGGACAGCAGATTCTCGTGCTCGGCTGCGGCACGGGCCCGCGACTCGGCCGCCACCACGAGCTGGCGTTCCAGCATCCGGGCGAGCACACCGACCAGCACCGCGTCCGCGACCAGGAACCCGCTCCACCAGGCACCGGTCAGCAACCGCTCGGACAGCGAGACGTCCGGGTCCGAGCCGACCACGCACGCCACCGTGAACCCGACGCCGACGGCGAGCGCCCCCAACCGTCCGAGCACCGTCCCGCTGCGCAGCGCCATCGCGATCGCGATCAGCGGCAGCACCGCCACGAAGATGCTGGCCGCCCCGCCGGTGAGGGCGCAGGCGACCAGCACCAGCACGCCGTCCAGCACGGTGATCACCGCGGGCCGCACCGGCAACGGCCGCTCGGCCCACTCGGTCACCAGCAGCGCGACCGCGTACAGCGCGGTGACCGCCACGATCGTCCACACCACGACGAGGCGCCCGCGGGCGAGCTCCGGCCCGATGACCAGGGCCAACCCCACCGCCGCCACCACGGCGGCCCGGATGACGACCGCCGCCCGCTCCTCGGCCGAGTCCGACCGTCGGGTCCAGGGCCCGTAGACCTCCACGTCGCTCTCCTCCCGACCGCCCCGCAGACTGCCAGACGCCACGCGGCGGACTCGCGGACCGGCGGCGGACGAGTCGCGGGAGGGCGGGGCTCGACGCCCGCGGCGGCGGGAACGCCTCGTGCGGTGACCGCGAACATTCCCGCATTAGGCTGCCGGCGTGCCGGGGCCCTACACCGTCGTCATCGTCGACGATCATGCGTTGTTCGCGCAGGGCCTCGCGTTGCTCCTCGAGTCCCGCGCGGGCGAGACGTTCCGGGTCGCCGGATCGACGACCGCCGGTGAGGAGGCGGTCGCGCTCGTCGGGCGGAACACGGCGGACGTCGCTGTCGTCGACCTGGCGCTGCCGCCGCTGGGAGGTGTCGAGACGATCCGGCGGATCAAGGCGGCCTACCCCGACACGCGGGTGCTCGCCCTGTCCGGTACCGAGGACCTCGATCTCGCCGCCGCCGCCCTGCGGGCCGGGGCGGACGGGTACCTCGGCAAGTCCGCCGATCCCGAGGTGCTGGTCGCGCCGTTGCTGTCCGTGCTCGCCGGGGTCCGGGTGGTCCGCGCCGAGCTGCTCGACGCGCTGTTGGTGGCCGCCGACCGCACCGCGGACGGCGTGCTGCGCAGACTGTCGGAACGGGACGTCGAGCTGTGGCGGTTGCTCGCCCGCGGGCTGGAGACCAGCGAGATCGCCCGGCCGATGCTCGTCAGCGAGCGGACGGCGAAGCGGATGATCGCCTCGCTGCTGCACAAGCTGGGTGCGGCGAACCGGATCGAGGCGGCGGCGCTCGCGGGGCGGGCCGGGCTGCTCGACTGATCCTGCCGCGGCGTCCGACTCGCGGCCGGTGGTGTGGGACTCGCGGCCGGTGGTGTGGGACTCGCGGGTGTCACGTGCGGGCCAGGTGTGGCCCGGTCGGGGAGTCGCCCCGCCCACCCCCGCGGGCCAGACTGCTCGCAACCGAGTGAGAGGGGCTGCGACGTGGCGGCGTTCCAGAACGAGGCCGAGGTCTACGAGTACCTGGGCGGGGTCTTCCGGATGGGGATGGAGGACGCCGAGCTCGTCGAGAAGCTGAAGCCCTCCGGTGTGGTTCTGCGCATCACCTACACCGACCCGGCGGCGGTGCTCACCGTCGACCTGCCGAACTCGGAGATCTTCGAGGGGGCCGGGCAGGGCCCGGACCCGACCGTCGAGCTGTTCATGTCGGCGGACACCGGCAACCGGTTCTGGCTGGGCAAGGTCGTGCTGCCGGTGGCGCTGGCGAAGGGGCAGGTGCGGGCGAAGGGGCCCGTGGCCACGCTGCTCAAGGTGCTGCCGCTGGCCAAGGGCCTCTTCGGCCCCTACCGGGCGAGCCTGGAGGCGAAGGGCCGGACGGACCTCCTCACGGCCTCCTGACCCGCTGTCGCTGCAGCGAACATCGCAGGCGCCACCAGGCGGCCCGCAGGTCGCCGAGCGGCGTGTGCGTGTAGTGCGGCGCGTTCCGGTAGGAGCGGCTGTCGGCTCCGTAGCGCGGCGCCGCGAGGGCGATGAGGACGAGGATCGAGACGAGGATCGTGAGGGTCATGAGGTCACTGTCACGTAGGATTGGCCCTCTCCGACAGAGCCAATCCACGGAAGGTGGCCCGGTGGAGAACCGCCGTATCGGCACCGCCAACTTCGCCCGGCTCCTCGGCACCTGGCGCCCGCCGCAGGACCGGGGCCTGGCCGCCGCCCTGGCCGACCGGGTCCGCCTGCTGATCCTGGACGGCAGACTGCCGCTGGACACCCGGATCCCGGCCGAGCGCGACCTCGCGACGACCCTGGACGTCAGCCGCACCACCGTGGCCACGGCCTACGAGATGCTGCGAACGGACGGCTACCTGGAGAGCCGCCGCGGCTCGGGCAGCCGCACCCGGGTGCCCGCGACCGGCGGCGAACCGGACATGTACGCCGTCGAGACGCCGTTCTCGCCGCTCACCGGGGCCGGGCTCACCGACCTGGCGCACGCCGCCCTCTCCGCACCGACGGACGCGATCCGCCGGGCCGCCGCCGCGGCCGTCACCGACCTCGACAGCCACCTCTGCGGCCACGGCTACTCGCTCACCGGGACGAGCGTGCTGCGCGAGGCCGTCGCGCGCCGGTTCACCGCCCGCGGCGTGCCGACGACCGCGGAGCAGATCCTCGTCACCACCGGCGCGCAGAACGCGATCGTGCTGGTCCTGAGCCTGCTGGCCGGGCCGGGTGACCGGGTCCTCGTGGAGCACCCCACCTACCCGAACGCGCTCGACGCGATCCGCGGCCGGGGCGCGCGCCCGGTCCCGGTGCCGCTGACCGACGACTCGTGGGACATCGACCTGCTGCGCGAGACGGGCCGCGACGCCGCCCCCGCACTGACCTACCTCGTCCCCGACTTCCACAACCCGACGGGCGCGGTCATGGCCCCGCAGACCCGGGCGGACGTCGTCGAGCTGGCCCGGCGCACCCGGACGCCGATCGTGCTGGACGAGACCCTCGCCGAGCTGCCACTGGACGTCCCGGCCCCCGGCCCCGTGGCCGCACACGCCCCGGACTCGGCCCTGGTGATCACGATCGGCTCGGCGAGCAAGGTGTTCTGGGGTGGGCTGCGGATCGGGTGGATCCGCGCGGCGACGCCGATCGTGCGCAGGCTCGCGGCGCTACGCCCGGCCGTCGACCTCGGCGGCGCGGTGCTGGACCAGCTCGTCACGGCGCGCCTGCTCGGGGACGTCGACGCGATCGTCGCCGAGCGGCAGGCCGATCTCCGCGCGGCGCGCGCCGACCTCGTCGCCGGGATCGCGCGCACCTTCCCGCGCTGGACGCCGAACCGTCCCTCCGGCGGGCTCAGCCTCTGGGTGGACCTGGGCGAACCGGTGTCCAGCCTGCTCACCGGGGCCGCCAGACGCCACGGCGTGCTGCTCGCCGCGGGCCCGCGGTTCGGGCTCGACGGTGCCTTCGAACGGCACGTCCGGCTGCCGTTCACCCTGCGTCCGGACCGGATGGCCGAGGCGCTCGACCGGTTGACCGCGGCCTGGCAGGGCCTGCACCACCAGCCCGACGGGGGTGTCGCCGATCGCATCGCCGTGGCCTGACCGCGACCGGGCCCCGTAAGGTCCTAAACGATCGATCGACAAGGAGGACCTTGTGGCCACTCGGAGCGGACCCCTCGCCGGCGTGCGGGTCGTGGAGCTCGCCGGCATCGGACCCGGCCCGCACGCGGCGATGATCCTGGCCGACCTCGGCGCCGAGGTCGTCCGGATCGACCGGCCCGGCGGCCTGCAGATCGGGGGCGGCGCGAACGACCCGACGCTGCGCGGCCGCCGTCGGGTGGCGGCGAACCTGAAGTCGGCGGAGGGCCGCGACGCGGTGCTGCGGCTCGTCGAGAAGGCGGACGTGCTGCTGGAGGGCTACCGCCCCGGCGTCACCGAGCGACTCGGTGTGGGCCCCGACGACTGCCTGGCGCGCAACCCGAGGCTGGTCTACGGCCGCATGACGGGCTGGGGCCAGGAGGGCCCGATGGCCGACCGCGCCGGACACGACATCAACTACATCTCGCTGACGGGCGCCCTGCACGCGATCGGCCGCGGGAACGGGGAGCGCCCCGTCCCGCCGCTCAACCTGGTCGGCGACTTCGGCGGCGGCTCGATGCTGCTCACGATCGGGGTGCTGGCCGCGCTCGTCGAGGCCAAGACCTCGGGCCAGGGCCAGGTCGTGGACGCCGCGATGGTCGACGGCGCCAGCCTGCTCGTGCAGATGGTCTGGTCCATGCTGGCCGCCTCGACGTGGCAGGACCGGCCGGGCAGCAACATGCTCGACGGCTACGCACCCTTCTACGACACCTACACCTGTGCCGACGGCCGCTTCGTGGCCGTGGGGGCGATCGAGCCGCAGTTCTACGCGGAGCTGCTGAAGGGCCTGGAGATCGACCCCGCCGAGCTGCCGCCGCAGACGGAGACGGAGTCCTGGCCCGCGATCAAGGCACGCTTCACCGAGGTCTTCAAGACCCGCACGCGCGACGAGTGGGCCGCGGTGTTCGAGGGCACGGACGCCTGCACCACCCCGGTCCTGGCCTTCGAGGAGGTCGCGACGCACCCGCACATGGCGGCGCGGAACACGGTCGTCGAGCAGGGTGGGGTGCCGCAGGCGGCCCCGGCGCCGCGGTTCTCCCGGACCGGCACGGAGCTGCCCGCCCCGCCGGCCGAGGTCGAGCGGGTGGAGGACGTCCTCGCGGACTGGACCTGATCCGTCCTCCTCCCGAGACGGCGAACGCCCCTCCCGGAGATCCGAGAGGGGCGTTCGGGCGAGGGAGGAGACTCAGACGGTCTCGTCCACCAGCAGGTTGCGGGTGCGGTTCGGGTCGACCGGGATGCCCGGGCCCGTGGTCGTGGAGACCGTGATCTTCTTGATGTACCGGCCCTTCGCGGCCGACGGCTTGGCACGCAGGACCTCGTCCAGCGCGGCGCCGTAGTTCTCCACCAGCTTCTCGGTGTCGAACGAGGCCTTGCCGATGACGAGGTGCAGGTTGGCCTGCTTGTCGACCCGGAA
>Ga0068863_100002703_pt1 | contig 17511 bp, 19 predicted proteins | sample KBSSwiS62_FD_66596 | JGI IMG/M metagenome (GOLD analysis project Ga0068863, IMG submission 66596) | Switchgrass rhizosphere microbial communities from Kellogg Biological Station, Michigan, USA - KBS Switchgrass S6-2 | ecosystem: Host-associated > Plants > Roots > Rhizosphere > Soil ...
GAGCGTCGCGGCGCCAGAATCATGTTCTCGTTAGCCTCGGTGCTCGTGCAGGCGGCTGCAGCACTCACACTGTTGTACATGACGACAGACGCCATGCCGGACGTATGGACTGAGGGCGTCGGCGTCTACGCGATCGGGTCTTGGCCTGCGCCCTTCGGAATCGTGCTCGTCGTCGACCGGCTATCAGCGCTCATGCTTCTATTGACTTCGCTGGTGGCGCTTTCGTCGCTCGTGTATTCCCTGGCTTATTGGGATCGCGTAGCGCCAGCGTTTCATTCGCTCTTCCAGTTCCTGCTGATGGGTCTGAACGGCGCCTTTCTGACAGGCGATCTGTTCAACCTGTTCGTCTTCTTCGAAGTGCTGCTCGCATCCTCCTACGGACTGCTTCTGCATGGCTCCGGTGTCGGCCGAGTCAAAGCGAGTTTGCACTACATCACAGTGAATCTGGTCGCGTCGTTCCTGTTCCTGATTGGCGTCGCGATGATCTACGGGATGACCGGCACGCTCAATATGGCGGATCTCGCCGGCCGCATCATGCTCCTTGCACCTCACGACCGCGCGCTCTTCGAGTCGGGCGCGGCCATCCTCGGCGTTGCATTTCTGATCAAAGCAGGTGCGTGGCCGCTGAACTTCTGGTTGCCGGCAACCTATGTGGCAGCAAGCTCGCCAATCGGCGCCGTGTTCTCATTGTTGACAAAGGTGGGCGTGTACGCCGTGCTGCGCGTGGGCACTGTGCTGGCCGCTGGTAATGCGGAGACTTCGTTCATAGATGTCGGACTCTTCTACGGCGGCGCGGCCACCATCGCATACGCGGTCGTGGGCATGCTGGCGTCGCGGCAGCTAGGCCGCATCGTCAGCTACTGCGTCGTGACTTCGACTGGCTTGCTATTCATGGCTCTGGGCCTACGGGTCGACGCATTGACAGGACCGGTGATCCTGTACCTGGTGAGCTCCGTGCTGGCAACCAGTGCGTTCTTCATGGTGAATGGTCTCGCGCAGCGGACACGCACTCATCGCATACGCGAAGCTGCCGACGTTGCGCCGCTGCCCGACATCACCTACGTTGGTTTCGACATCACCCCACAGGACCCGCTCTCCCCGAAAGACGAGGTCGGTATCGCCATTCCCGCAGCCATGGCATTTCTGGGAATGGCGTTCATTTGCTGCGCGCTGCTCGTGGCGGGCCTGCCGCCGCTGTCTGGTTTCATCGCAAAGTTCGCCCTGCTGCGCACTGCCGTCGGTCACAGTACCGACGCTGGAATTGGCTGGCATGCCTGGGCATTCTGCGCGGCCCTGATCGCGACGGGCGTTGCCACGATGATCGCGCTGACTCGCGGCGGGTTGCGTCTCTTCTGGACTTCGCAAGGCAGGACAACGCCGCGGCTGCGCATCATCGAGGCGGGTCCGGCGGCATTCCTCATCCTGCTTTCAGTGGCGATGACCGCAGGGATCGGCCCAGTCATGACCTATCTCGATTCGGCGGCGCGATCACTGCATTCACCGGACGTCTACATTCGGGTCGTGAATGGCACGAGGGAGGCTGCTCCATGAGACAGGTGCCACTTTACTTGACCGTCACACTCGTCGGGATCTGGCTGCTGCTCAACGGAGAGCTGAGCGTGGTGTCGATCGCGTTTGGCACGGTCTTGGCGCTGCTACTCGTACTCGCGATTGCACAACTGCGACCGGTGCGGCCACGCCTGCGTCACGTGCATCTCGCCATTCCGCTCGTAGCCACACTGCTGGTGGACATCGTCCTCTCAAACCTCGGGGTTGCACGCGTCGTCCTTGGACTGACGCGCAATCGGCAGGTTCGCAGCGGCTTTATCGACATTCCTCTCGAGCTCAGCGATCCGCACGGACTGGCGATTCTGGCAGTCATTGTGACCTCGACACCTGGAACGTCCTGGGCAGGAGTAGCGACGGACGGCCGGGTGCTCCGTTTGCACATGCTCGACATCAGAAATGAAGACGAGTGGATCCGTTCGTTCAAGCAGCGATACGAGCGGCGGTTGCTGAGGATCTTCGAATGAGCGCCGTGTTCGGTTATGCCTTGTGGTTTGCGCAAGCCTGCATCGCAATCGCCATGTTGAATGGGATCGTACGTTTGTTCATCGGACCGGCGGCTCAGGACCGGATACTTGCGTTCGACTCCATATATATGAACGGGATGCTGATGTTGCTATTGCTCGGAATAAGCTCGCGGTCGACAGCGTATTTCGATATGGCGCTGTTAATTGCGCTGTTCGGTTTCGTCGGGACGGTGGCACTTGCAAGATTCCTGCTGCGGGGTGAGGTAGTCGAACCATGACCGCGGCCACACTACCGCTCTGGGTGACAATTCCGGGAACCGGATTGCTCGTACTCGCCGGCCTGACGACGCTCATCGGTTCCTTTGGACTGTTGCGCCTGCCGGATTTCTTCTCACGAATGCACGGGCCGTCGATGACGAACACAGTTGCGGCCGGCGCAACTCTGATCGCTTCAATGCTTGTATCTTCTGCGGTCACTGGGCGTCCGATCATCCACGAACTGCTGATCACCCTATTCGTGAGCATGAGCGCGCCGATCACCGCCATCATGCTCCTTCAGGCAGCGCTGTACCGGAACAAAGCTCGGCACAGCGGTGATGTTGCGGCGGACGGGAACAGCACTTAGTTTGTCAGATGCGCCAGCAGTACGCGTAGCGAGCCTCAACACGGCTGGCCTATACGGAATTACCATCACGTCGCACAGCGCGGTGCGAAGCAGTCGGTCGGCAACGCTGCCGATCAGGAGCCGTTTGAAAAGGAACCAGCGGCTCGCACCGATCGCTAGCAGTTCGGGTCGCTCGTACTCGAGCACGGCGCGGATCGCGGCCGCCGGAGGTTCGCTACGCACGATCACGCGCGTACCCTCGAATGGGAGGCCCGCATCCGCGATCATTGCCTGCAGTCGTTTCCTGGCATCCTCTTGGGAGCTGCGCTGATATAACCCAATGGTCGATTCATCGAGGCCGGCCGTTTTCATCATGCCGCTGTATGACGGGTGAACGGAATGGATGACAGTCGCTGATGCCCCCTGCAACGCGCCCAAACGGACCGCTGTCCGAATCATCGGCGAGGATGCGCTGGACAAGTCGGCGGCGATTGCCACGTCCCGATAACCACCGTGCACCTCGCGGCGCACTACGAGTACCGGCCGCTTCGCCCTACGAACGAGGCGTTCGGCTGTCGTGCCGACAATCGAATCGAGTCGACGTGATCTCGGAGCGGCGAGTACGACGAGATCTGCATCCCATTCCCGCGCTGAAGCGGCAACGATCTCCAGGAGGTTGCCCCGACGGACAACGACGTCGATGAACCCAGCTTCGGACCCAAACGCTCGATCAGCCTGCGATAACAGCTCGACATATGCACGATTCGCCCGCATGCGCGCCACCCGCTCAGGCTGCCGGCCATCAATGACGTGCAGCAACGTGAGCCTCGCGCCCGTCTGGCGCGCCAGTGAACCCGCTCTTCGCAAAGCCGCCGTTGACCTCGCACCCAGATCGGTTGCACACAGGATGCGCTGCAGTCCTCTAGTAAATGGCATCATCACCGGCCGTACCTCCTTCTGCTTCCCAGCGCTTGATCGCGCGAACTTCCTTCGTGTTGAATTTGAATCGCACACCCGCTCCCCGGCCATTCTCCGGGACGAACATCACGCCCGCCGCCTCGAGGGTGATTCGCAGACGTCGAAGCGTCTTCTCGTCCGGCAGATGAAACCTAACTTCGAAATCGCGAAGCGTCTGGAGGTCGACGGAGGAGACCTGCGCGAGTCGCTCGGCTGACCATTCGATCATGGCTCTTGCAGCACGGCACTGTGCCGCGGTCAATATGTTCTGTGAGTAAGGCACCTGGAAACTCCACTTGAAGAGGCTTCATGCCGACATCGGCGCACTGGACAATCCGGTCCTCTCCGCGTCGTGCGCCGCCGACGCTCCGGACGTACCGTGCGGCACGATCAACATGTCACAGGGCGCGAGCTTCAAGACCTGATTGGCAACGCTGCCCAGCACAACTCGTCGCATCCGCCCATCGCCTCTCGTTCCCAAAACAAGCAGATCGGGCCCACGCGTTTCAATCGCACGCATGATCGTCGGCAAGGGATTACCGTTGGCGACGATCAGTTCATACCGTTTGGGATCCGCGCTCTCTTGCTCCAGGAGTTCGCGCAGGATTGCGCTGGCCTTCCGCGGCGAGCAGTCCGTTGGCAATGCGACTGCCGCCACTTCTGTGCCAGGTAAATGCAAGACAGCGTGGTCCGGAGATGCACATGCATGGATTGCCGCCGCCTTGGCTCCATCTCTCAGCACAAAGCGCTCAGCAGCACGCACCGCAGCTCTGGATCCAGCTGCAACATCGAGAGCAAGCAGGACGTTCCGATAGTTGGCGCTCGCGCTCTGCTGAACCACGAGCACAGGACACCTGCGCGCGCTCACCACCTTCTCAATGATGGTGCCCTGCAGGGCATCAACCACGCCGCGCCGCTCGTGCGGGCCGACGATCAGTAGATCCGGTTCCTCGCGTGCGATCGTGTCCAGGACCACCCGCGCCGGATTACCGGCACGCACCACGACATCCGGTGTAGTTCTGGCGCGCCACAATGGCGAGCGAACACGCGACTTCATACGCGCGATAGCCATCTGTAGAGACTGCTCCAACACACGTTCTGATGACACGGGCGACACCACGTGCAGCAGCGACAGTTCCGCATCGAGCTCATCCGCCAGCAGACCCGCGCGGTCAATTGCAAACTCACTCTTGGGCAGCAGATCTGTGGCAACTAGCAGTCTCATCATCTCCATTACTCCGGTGTTGAGTGACTCCTTCGTTCGTCTTCGACCATTTGACTAGTGCACGCTTGCAGCACTCGGCGTCGCCTCTGCGGCGACGCCGTCCGTAGCTGGCGGTTGCGAAACCGCTTCGATAAGAAGGCGCCGCAGCCCACCGGGCATGACGCGCTCCACGACGTCTCCCAGTCGATAACCGAGAAGGGCCGTACCGAGAGGCGCGAGCACAGAGATGCGCCCCGCGCTCACATCGGCTTCGTGAGGACTGACAAGAGTCAGCTCCTGACGGCGCCCACTCTCCAGATCCCGCACCCGCACAGCCGCGTGCATCGTGACGACGCTCGGTGACAGTTCGCTCGGGTCCAGTACGAGTGCCCGCTCGAGCTCGCCCCTCAGGTCGTCCAAATGCTCCTGGTCGTGCGTTGCGCCATTGCGCGTGCGCAGGAGACTGCGCAATACGCGTGCATTCGGTTCGCTAATTACAATCTGACGGTCGTTCATCGTCGTCCACTCCTAGGTATCTTCGAGTGACATGGTGGGCGCGGGAGCAGGTTAGATCAATTAGAATTATCCGGGCATTTCCTTCGATAATATGAAAGCATATGACCTCAGCGCCCACTGTCAGCGGCGCACTGCGCCCTGTGGAGACTCACCATGGCTGTGATCCGACGCCTCAACTACCAACATCTCCTGTACTTCTGGTCCGTGGTGCGTACGGGCAGCCTGACGCGCGCGTGCGAGGAGCTGGCGCTCTCCGCTCCCACCGTGAGCGCACAGCTGCGCACGCTCGAAGAGCGTCTCGGCGAGAAGCTGCTCGCCAAATCGGGACGCAATCTGGTTCCCACCGAAGTGGGCAAACTGGTCTACAGCTATGCAAACGAGATCTTCACGAAGGGCCAGGAGCTGCTCGATGCGCTCGAGCAGCGCCCCTCGACACGCCCGCTGCGACTGCTGGTCGGGATCGATGATGTGGTGCCCAAGGAGATCGCTTATCAGATCGTCGAGCCCGGCATGCAGCTCAAGCAGCCGGTACGCATTGTCTGCCGGGAAGGCACGCTGGAGCGCCTGGTCGCAGACCTCGCCGTGCACGATATCGACGTCGTGTTGTCGGATGCTCCAGTCACGCCAACCCTCAACGTGCGTGCGCATAGTCACTCGCTCGGCAAGTGCAAGGTCTATTGGATGGCGACTCCGGCGCTAGCCAAGACCCTGCGCCGCGGATTTCCCAAGTCCCTGGACGGTGTCCCGGTGCTTCTACCGACTGATGACACCGCAATACGGCGCGCTTTGGATCAGTGGCTCGATCGGCAGGGCGTGCGCCCGCTCCTGCTCGGCGAGTTCGAGGACTATGCAATGCTGCGCGAGTTCGCGCGTGCCGGGCACGGCTTCGCCCCGGTGCCAGCAGTGCTCGAAGCTCAATTTCGTCGCGAGAATGGATTCGCGCGCATAGGCATGGCGCACGGGGTAACCGCTGAGTTCTTCGCGATCTCAGCAGAACGGAAGATCAAACATCCTGCTGTTGCCGCGATGACAGACCGTGCGCGGCAGTTGTTTGCTCAAAGCTGAGCTGCGTGCAGCGTTATGCAGCCGCGCCCGCGGGCGGAGGGTCATCGAGTTGCTCGTAGTGGCTGAGCCACATGACGAGCTGCCCTCGCCCGCCAGTGATCCGCGCGAGCGCGTCCGGATACCCAAGCAGGGTAGCCAGAGGCGCACACGCGCGGACGATGCCAAACCTGCTGGTCGCTTCCGCATCCATGATCGCCGCGCGCCGCAATCGCAGATCCTCTCTGACGGCTTCGTAATGCTCGGGAGAGCAAAGCACACGCAGCCCCATGATCGGTTGCTCGACGCGTTCGCCATGCCGATAGCGAACCTTCGGCGGACCGATGCGCACCATATCGCCGTACGCCTCCTTCAGCCGACGCACGGGACGCTCCAGCGCAATCTCACTCTCCGCGGCGATTAACAGGCCGCTCGGACCAGGCTCGAATGCAGTGCTGTCCTCATGCGGCAGCATTTCTACTGCCTTGCGCGCAAAGGCGAGCTGGAAGCGCTCGGACCTGTGCGTGCAGCAGCGTTCTATTGGATAGTCTGCAGCCACGATACTTGCGTCACGCCTGAGCGTTGCGGGTGCGCATCGCGCCGCGCAGCGATTCCGCCCGAGCGACGCGGTCAATCGCGATGAGCCATGCTGCTTCGCGCAGGGACATGTCTCGCGCCTCGGCGACCTTTCGCACGGTGCGATAGGCACGTGCGAGATAGGCTCGCAGTCGCTTATTGACCTTGTCGAGGGGCCACTGTGTCTGCTGCAGGTTCTGCGTCCATTCGAAGTAGCTCGCAATCACCCCACCGGCGTTGGCCAGCAGATCCGGAATGACGTCGATCTTGCGATCGCGGAGAATCCGGTCGGCTGCAGCAGTCGTAGGAAGGTTTGCACCTTCCACGACTACACTGGCACGCACGTCGCCGGCGTTGTCCTCGGTCAGCGCATTCTCGAGCGCTGCCGGAATGAGAACGTCGCAGGGCACGGCAATCAGCTCCTCGTTGTCAATCGCCATGGCACCCGGAAAACCGACAACCGAGCCGGTGAGCCGCACGTGCTCGATCAAGTCATGGACGCGCAGTGGCCGCGACCCGCTGCTCAGGATGCCGCCGTTCACGTCCGCGACGGCAATGACCTCACCGCCGTGCTGTTCGATGAATGCCGCCGCACTGGATCCGACGTTACCGAAGCCCTGAATGGCGACCCGCAGGCCGCTGAGGGAACGCCCGCGGGCCTTCATGTGCTCTGCGAGGACCATGCCGACTCCATTGCCAGTCGCAGCGGCGCGGCCACGGATGCCACCGAGCTCGATCGGCTTCGAAGTAACAACGGCTGGGCTATAGCCATGCCGCGAGCTGTACTCATCCAGTATCCACGCCATCACCTGGGCGTTGGTATTGATGTCCGGCGCCGGAATATCGCGAAACGGACCAATGAATCGGTGGATGCGCGACACATATCGACGAGTCAACCGCTCCAGCTCGCCTGCGGAGAGCTTCGCCGGATCGCACGCTACTCCGCCCTTGGCGCCGCCGAACGGGATGTCGACCAGTGCAGTTTTCCAAGTCATGATTTCGGCCAAGGCTTCCATCTCGCCGGCATTGACGGACGGGTGATAGCGAATCCCGCCCTTGGCTGGACCCCGCGCGCCGCTGTGCTGAATACGGTAGCCGTTGAACACGCGCAATGACCCGTCGTCCATCTGCACGGGCACTGCTACCTTCAGTTCTCGAAACGGTGTTCGTAGCAGCAGCTGTTGTTCGGCCGACAGCCCGAGTCGCTGCGCCGCGAGCGAGAAGTTGTGATGTGCAGTCTGCTCGACCAGCGTTCCACCGATCGGCGCCACATCAGTCAATTGAGGTTCTGGTAGTGCCTGTGCCTTCGACAGGTCCGGTGTGGCATTGATCACTTGGAGTGCTTGCACGACTGCTCCTTCCGCTTGAGTGCCTTGTTCGGAAGTTTTGTACGCGCTCGCTGCGGTGTGAACAATTGGAATTATTCTGCGACTGTGTTTGTCTTTCTCTAACTGACTCTTGCCGAATTGCCCGCATAATAGGCGAGATGTCACGACCCACATCCTTGCCGCTTGTTCTCGGCATCAGCGCGCCGCGGTGGCTCGTGCTCGCGACGCTCGCATGCTGGGCGATTCTGTCGGGTCCTGCATATGCGCAGCCGCTTGCTAAAGAAAGCACCCTCGCCGGCTTCAATTCCCGAAGCTCGATCGTCGCTGCGGACCGATCGCCCTCGTTGCAGACGAGTGATCGCCGTTACGACTCAGCGGCCGGCGACGGCAACCCCAACCAGCTCGCGACTAATTCCATCGCCATGGCGGCGACTGGGCTCAGCGCAATTCACCTGACTAAGTGCTTCTTTGACGCCCCGGCTGCGCAGCAGCCACGTTCTCCCGCTCAACCTCGAGCTCCTCCTGCAGGCATGAAGCGCTCTCACTGATTGAGAGGTCGAGTCGGGGCGCCAGGCGCCCCGGTCTATTCGTTGCAGCGAACGGGAGAGGTCCCATGGTTCCTTCTGCGTGGAAGCTCGTGCTGTACGGGCTCGTCATTGTCGTCGGCAGCTTGTTTGCCCTGCCCAACCTGTTGACGCCCGCTCAGCGCGAAGCGTGGCCCGACTGGCTGCCCAGCAAGCCGGTGGCACTCGGTCTCGATCTGCGCGGCGGTGCGCACTTGGTATTGGAGATCGATGCCCGCGCGCTGCGGCGGGAACAGATGGAAACTCTTCTCGGCGATGCGCAAGCGGTTCTGCGCGAAGCGAGAATCGGCGGCGTCCGTGGAGCGATCGAAGCAGACGTTGTGGTGCTGCAAGCGAACACGCCACAGGTCGCTGCCGCCGCGGAACGTGTATTGCGGGCGAGCGACACGGACGCTGCCTCTGCGAAGAAAATCGAGGTTGCGCCGGATGGCAGCATCCGGCTGTCGCTGGAGCCCGCCTCTCTCGCTGCTCGTGAACAGTCGGCTCTACAGCAAAGCATCGAAATCGTGCGTCGTCGCATCGATGCGATCGGCGTCGCTGAACCGACCGTGCAGGCGCTCGGCTCGAGTCGCATTCTGGTACAGCTGCCAGGGGTGCAGGATCCAGCGTCGATCCGCAAGCTCCTTGGCAGCACGGCGAAGTTGACCTTCCACCGCGTCGAATCCACGCATGCCCGCGGCTCCGGAACAGTGCCGGCTGGATCGATTCGCGTTCCCGCCTCGGACGAAGCTGTCGACTACGGGCTTCAGCGTCGGCCACTCCTACAGGGTGAGCGGCTCGTGCACGCAAGCGCCGGCATCGATTCGCAGGATGGGGGCCGAATCGTCTCGTTTCGCTTCGATGATGTGGGCAAACGAATGTTCGCGCAGATCACCCGCGAGAACGTCGGCCGCCAGCTGGCCATTGTTCTCGATGACAAGGTAATCAGCGCACCAGTGATTCAGGAGCCGATCATTGGCGGCTCTGGACAGATACAAGGGAATTTCACAGCCGACGAGACCAGTTCGCTGGCCGCGCTGCTGCGCGCCGGCGCGCTCCCCGTCCCACTGCAGATCATCGAAGAACGAATGGTCGGTCCCGACCTCGGCAGCGATGCAATCCGCATGGGCGCAGTAACTGGCGCCGCCGGATTGCTGTTGGTCCTCGTGTTCATGACGGTTCTGTATCGGGGATGGGGAATCATCGCCAACCTGGCTCTCCTCATCAACACGGCTCTCACGCTAGCAGCCCTGACGCTACTCGGCGCGACGCTGACGCTGCCGGGCATTGCAGGCATCGTGCTCGGCATCGGCCTCGCAGTCGATGCGAACGTGCTGATCAATGAGCGCATCCGCGAGGAAACACGCAACGGCAAGACGGCAGTGGCAGCCCTCACGAGCGGATTCCAGCGAGCCTATGCGACGGTCATAGACTCCAACGTCACTGCCCTCATCGCCACGGCGCTCCTGTTCTGGTTCGGCTCGGGACCCGTGCGCGGTTTCGCCATCACGATGGCGCTCGGCATCATCATCTCGATGTTCACTGCAGTTACGGTCGTCAGGACCATCATGGCACTGTGGCTTCGGTGGCGCCGACCCCGGACATTTGTGATTGGATCGCTCCTACCCGCGCGGTGGGCGAATGTCACACCGAACCTTCAAGTGATGCGCGCGCGCTTCATCGGTCTGGGCGCATCGCTGGTATTGTCGATAGCGTCAGTGTTCCTGTTCATGAATCCGGGACTGAACTATGGAGTCGACTTCACGGGCGGCACGATCATCGAAGCTACGGCGCCGACCGAGATGCGCATCGGCGATGTCCGCGCCAGCCTCGAACAGGCAGATCTCGGTGAGGTCAGTCTGCAGCAAGCAGGGGCTAACGGCTCCACAGTCCTGGTTCGCGTGCAGCAGCTGCCCGACACGGATGCGTCGGCCCAAACACAGCTCGCCGAGCAGGCAAAGGCAGCGATCCTGGATGTCGAACCCGAGGCGCGCTTCGATCGCGTCGAGGTCATCGGACCGAAGGTCAGCGGTGAGCTGACCGATGCAGGCATCCTCGCCGTGCTGTTCGCCAGCGTGGCGATGTTCATCTACATCTGGGTCCGCTTCGAGTGGCATTTCGCGGTCGGCGCAATCGCCACGCTGGTGCTCGATACCACGAAGGTGCTCGGATTCTTCGCACTGACCGGGCTTGAGTTCAACCTCACGGCCATCGCAGCACTGCTGACGCTGATCGGCTACTCGGTGAACGACAAGGTGGTGGTATACGACCGCATGCGGGAGAACCTGCGATTGCATCCGAAGATCCCACTGCGGGAAATCATCGACCGCAGCATCAACGAGACGCTGGGCCGCTCGGTGTTCACTTCGGTGACTGCGTTCCTCGCCATGCTGCCCATGGCGATCTCGGGTGGCGCAACCGTCGCCAGCTTCGCCGTGCCGATGGTGTTCGGCATCGTAGTCGCGGCGAGTTCGTCGGTCTTCATCGCCGCGCCGATCCTGCTATTCCTCGGCGACTGGAGAAAACGCCGGAACGCTCGCGTGCCGGACTCGAAGCTGCGAACGCTCGAGGAGTCCCCTTGAACCATGGACACTGAGCTCGCACGCACGTTTCTCGCAGTAGTTGCGTCTGGCAGCTTCGTAGAAGCTTCTCAACGGCTGCACGTTACGCAGTCGACCGTCAGCTCGCGCATCCAGCGGCTCGAAGAGGAGCTGGGTGCGGAGCTCTTCGCGCGCAACAAGATGGGTACAACACTGACGCCTGCGGGCAGACAGTTCCAGCGATACGCCGCAGTCCTCGCTCGCACGGTTCAACAGGCACGCCAGGAGATAGGCATCGTCAGCGGATTTCGCGCCACCCTGACGGTCGGAGGCAGGATCGGGCTGTTGGACGACTTGCTGCTGCGCTGGCTGCCGATCTTCTCGAAGCTGGCTCCGGACGTCGCCGTGCGAGCGCTGATTGGTTTCGAGAGCGACTTGATGGACGCATTGCTCGAAGGGCGCGCAGACGTCGGAGTCATGTACACCCCGCAGGCACGCCCGGGGCGGATCTTCCTCCGAAAAAATTGACACCGGTTAGTTAGCACACTGCGCCTCGTAGGTTGCCGGAGCAAGATACCCGATCGATGAGTGCAGTCGCTGCGTGTTGCAGAACCTCATGTACCGCTTCACGGTCTGGATCAAGTCTGCAGGCCGATCGAAGTGCCGACCGTGGGACTGGTCAGCTTTCATGGAGTGAAAGAAGGATTCCATGAACGCATTGTCGTTCATGCGTCGCGGGCGGTTCATGCTGAATCCACTAACGTCCAGCGCTCACACGAAGCCTCATACATATAGGCGCGTAGAGCGACTTGAGGTGTCGCCGCCCCGGCTCATTGCCAGCTCTGGTGTCGCGCTTGCATTCGATGCAAGCAGCACTCTTCGTCGTTCAGCATCATCAACAGCATGTGTCCATGTATGCGGTACTGAGCGTCAATCCGCCGCTCGAAAGGACCGGGAGTCGCTGCGGATTGTTCAACGACCTTGACGCGAGGAAGCGGCGCTTCCAACGTTTGATGAACTTCGATCCGCACCTCGCACGGCTGCAGAATCGTTGCTGTCACCACGTAGTCCGAACCATCCTCCGCGACGTTAAAGTCGGCGACATACCGCAGTGGCTTGTCCGGGCCTTCAAGCGCCGAGATGATTTGCTTGACTGCGACGGGCGCGAAGACATCGAGAAATTGTACCTGCGAATTTTGCCGCGTGAATTCCAGTCGCAAGCGCTCGTTCAACGGCCCGACGACGCCACCGCCGAACGAGATCAAGTCGAATTCCTTGGCGTCGAACTCTTCGGCGGCATGCTCGGCATCGATTGAGGCTCGAGCTGACACTCCGCGCGCACCCAGCTGTTGCATGACGTTTTGCATGACTTCGGGCAAGCGGCCGACAACGAGAACTCGATTAGCAGATTGCTCGGTCATACCATTGCTCCATTGCTCCACGCTTGAACGGTTCGTTGCGAGTCGTGTCATGTACTGGGCCTGCCCGCTCAGCGGTGCGCACGGTCTGCAGCGCAACCGCCCAGGAGATGAGTTGGTCGAGCATTGTGCCGACGCACGCGTCGTGGCGTACAGCGGGCTTGAACGTGACTTCATTCAGGAAATCGGTAGCCAGCGAGAGTGCGACCTGGGCGCGCACGTCCGCGACCTGCAACGAGCCCATGACCAGCCGCAGCTGTTCGACAGCGCACGTGCCGGAAGCGCCGCCGTAGCTCACAAACGCGGCGGCTTTGTTGTTCCATTCGCGGTAAAGGAAGTCGATGGCGTTTTTCAGCGCTCCGGAAGGTCCATGGTTGTATTCCGGTGTCACGAAGACGAACGCATCGAAGGAGTCGATCTTGGCGCTCCACGCCTTGGTGTGCAGCTGCGTGTAGACACCGCGCGACGGCGACATTGGCTCGTCGAGCAGCGGCAAGTTGAAGTCCAGGATGTCGACAACCTCGAACTCGGCGTCACTACGCTTGCTAGCGATGCCGTAGACCCAGCGCGCCACGATCTCTGCCCTTCGACCCGGACGCGTGCTGCCGACGATGATGGCGACTCGGATCATGACGTTCCGCCGCCGGTGATTGTGACGACTTTGTCGGCAAGTACCTTCATTCCTTCGCTCCTACTGTCGGAGTCCATGAATCGAGCCCCGCGTCAGGTTGCGACCAATCCCGGAGGGCGTCTGTGCGCTCTCGAACATCGTCGCTTGCCAGCCGGAAGCCTGGCGGTACGCTAGCGCACACAGAGCAGACGAATGCCCTACATTTGCACGAGCAAGGAGGTCATTCGATGTCCACCTCGCATGATCCTCGACAAAATCACCTGTTGGCCGCCTTGCCGGTCGCGGATTTCGAGCGCTTGCAATCCGGTCTGAGGCTCGTGCCGCTGCCGCTGGGAGATGTGCTGTACGAATCGGGCAGCGAGCTGCGGCACGTGTATTTCCCGACGACCGCCATCGTTTCGCTCCTGTACCTGATGGCGGATGGCGCATCCGCTGAAATCGCAGTGGTTGGCAACGAAGGCATCATCGGTGTTGCGCTTTTCATGGGCGGTGAAACGACGCCGAGCCGTGCGGTCGTGCAGAGCGCAGGCTATGCCTACCAATTGACGGGCAATTTTCTCAAGGAGGAATTCAATCAGGGCGGCGCCATGCAGCATCTGCTGCTGCGTTACACGCAGGCCTTGCTGACGCAAATGGCGCAGACCGCCGTTTGCAATCGGCATCACTCCCTGGATCAGCAGCTTTGTCGCTGGTTGCTGCTGAGTCTCGACCGGTTGTCGGGCAACGACCTCGTCATGACGCAGGAGTTGATCGCCAACATGCTCGGCGTCCGCCGCGAAGGCGTCACGGAGGCGGCGGGACGCCTGCAGGCGGCGGGGATGATCAAGTACAGCCGTGGGCACATTACCGTCGTGGATCGCCCCGGCCTCGAGGCTCGCACGTGCGAATGCTACGCGGTCGTCAAGAAAGAATCGGATCGCTTGCTGCCCAACCGCGTTGCATCTTGATCGCGACGGTAATGTACGTTCGCGCACGGACGTTCTCGGCCATGCGGCGCATCCTGCTGCCAGTCAGCGACGAACGTTCTTACTTACGCGGAGTCATTCCATGAACGCAGTTAAAGGCCTTGGGGCGATACTCACTACTCTTCTACTGATGGCGGTCGTGGGCTGCGCACCCACGAAAACTCACGAGGGAACGGGACAGTATGTCGATGACAGCGTCATTACCACCAAGGTGAAGGCGGCGATTCTGGGAGAGCCCGGTCTAAAAAGCTCGGAGATCAACGTCGAGACCTTCAAAGGTGTCGTTCAATTGAGCGGCTTCGTGACCTCGAGCGCGGACATCAGCACAGCGACCAAAGTGGCGAACGCCGTCGCCGGTGTAACTTCGGTCAAGAACGACATGCACGTGAAGCAATAGCTGCGAGAAGTCTCCACCGACTCTGCAAAGTTGCGAGTAGCTGCCTCGCAGGTGTCGAACCTGCGAGGTCTACGCCAGTACGTGTCGAGGCAGCTCGATCGTGAAAACACAGCCGGAGCCTGCCACGTCGCGGACGCTGAGAACGCCGTTGTTCGCCTCGACGCTGCGCCGGCAGATTGCGAGGCCAAGTCCCAGGCCTGATCGATCTTCGCCGCTCTGCTTGAACGGCCGAAACATGTCGTCCGCAGCTTGTTGCGGCAGGCCGCCGCAATGGTCCGCGACGTCCAAACGGATGCGATCCGCGGCAGCATAGGCGTTCAATGAAACCTCGGTGTGGCGCTGCGTGAATTTGAAAGCGTTCTGCAGCAAGTTTCCCACCGCCGAGAACAGCATCTCCCGGTCGACATCGAGGGCAAGCTCGGCGTCAACATCGCCGACTGTAAATTCACACTGCCGAGCGTGAGCCTCCAGTGAGGCGGATATTTTCACGTCGGCGACGAATTCGGCGAGGGAGATCAGTCGAGCGCGTGGCGGCATCCCCGCTGTGATGCGCACGTCGGCGAGTGATCGGTCGATGAGATTGCGCATGCCAATCAAGGACCGGTCCAGCAGAGCTCCAGTCACCCCGGTTGCCCCGACATTGCCTGCTTTGATCGCCATGACGGCCAGCGTCGCCGTGTGCAGCAGATTTCGTAGCTCGTGCGCGAGAAATCCCAGCCGTTCATTCAGCGCCTTGACGCTATTGCTCTCCACCAGAGAACTGTGCTGAAAAGCGTATTCCGTGACGGCATCGGCGATGCCATTGTCGAGACAGCGGTTGAGAGTTCGAAATTCATCGACCTGGATCGGCACACCGCGTTCAAATGCCAGATCCGCTATGGCTTGGCACAGATCGCCATAGTCGTGAACCACCTGGTCAACCGTGAATCCCTGTTCCGATAACTCGCGCCCATGCAACGCCGCAGTTGCAGCGATCTCGGAGACCACCGCTCCGCCGCCTGCGGGTCCGGACACCGTGCGGCTGCGCATCGGCTCCGACGTCTGCTCGACTTCCAGCGTCTTGATGAGCTGGTCAAGAAAACGCGGAATTCCGTGGGCCAGCTCCTTACCGGCCACTCTCGGCGCAGGCCGCTTGGCGACCTTGAGCCGGCACCGGGCGATCAGGTCAGATTTGTTCGTCGTAAGGAATTCGTGGAGCACCCTGAGAGCATACGCTTACGCTCGCTGTCGCTCTGTATGCTAGCGCACATCTCCTTCACCCGCGTTCTGCCGATCAGCAAACGCGAAGCGCCGCAGCGTACCCGCAAACTCCTCCAGTGCCCGGATGCCGCTCGCTTCAGCTCGCCCGCACCAGCTCACGAACCTGCCTGCCGCATCTTCCTTGGTCGAGGCGACTGTTCCCCAGAGTTGCCGCAAATGTTCCTGACAATCATAGACCGTCCTGAGCACCGGATGAGCCGCGAGAAGCTGCTGCAATCGAAGCTTGGCATTCATATCCAACAGCATCGGACTACGTGTGAGTAGCTTCCGGGCAGCGCGGGCCGCACGCCGGGGCAGCTCTCTACCAAGCTCATGCTCGAGGACCGGTGCAACCACCTGCGCCGCGTACGCCCTGAGCACGTGCATGCGGGTGTGGATGACTGCATGCGCCGCATGGTCATCGGCCTGCTGCCTGGCCGCAATGACGCAAGGTCGGGGAGCGACACGTTTGACCTTGGCGAGGCCGAGCGAGCGCAGCACAACCACGCATAGCCAACCGGCATCGAGCTCCCACGGTCGTATCGAGAACTTCGCGGACGACGGAAATGCGTGATGGTTGTTGTGCAGCTCCTCTCCGCCGATGAACAGTCCCCACGGAATGATATTCCTCGATGCGTTCTCGACCTCGAAGTTGCGGTAGCCGATGCCGTGGCCGAGGCCGTTGATGACGCCGGCGGCGAGTACCGGCATCGCGAGCATCTGAACGGCAACGATGATGATGCCCGGCACGCCGAACAGCAGCAGCTGCAGCACAATGAAGGCGACAATCCCCGCGTTGCGGTGTCGCGAATAGATGCGGCGTTCGATCCAGTCGTCAGGCGCTCCCTTGCCGTACTGCTGCACGCAATCCGGATTGCGCGCCTCACGCTTATAGAATTCAGCGCCTTCGAGCAGAATGCGTCGCAACCCGTCAATTATCGGGCTGTGCGGATCGCCTTCGGTGTCCGCGAAGGCGTGGTGCTTGCGATGCACCGCCACCCATTCGCGCGTCAGCATGCTCGAGGTGAACCAGATCCAGAATCGAAAAAAATGCCGCAGGGCAGGATGCAGATCGAGACTTCGATGAGTGGCATCCCGATGCAGGTACACGGTGACCGCCATCATGGTGGTCTGGACCATGGCCAGTGAGATCCACACGTAGCTCCAGAAGCCAAGGTGAATCAGTCCGTATAACCAGTCGAGGTTCATGAGCGCACGTCGGGTGCGAAGCCAGATGGAGCTGCTTGCGGGCCTATGCAGGGGCAGTTCAATGACGCCGAGGCATCGCGCGTTGTTCCCCGAAGGCACGCTGCGCCGAATCGAATCGTCCATTCTGTACGTTACCGCACACGTCAATGCTGCACGTTGGAGTTACCCGGGTAATGGCGCGGGAAGATTACGCGGAAAGTTGAGCCCTGCCCGGCGGCGGACTGCAGCTCGATGCTCGCATCGAGCAGCTCGCACAATCGCTTCACGATGGAAAGCCCAATTCCTTCTCC
>Ga0068863_100002708_pt1 | contig 17501 bp, 21 predicted proteins | sample KBSSwiS62_FD_66596 | JGI IMG/M metagenome (GOLD analysis project Ga0068863, IMG submission 66596) | Switchgrass rhizosphere microbial communities from Kellogg Biological Station, Michigan, USA - KBS Switchgrass S6-2 | ecosystem: Host-associated > Plants > Roots > Rhizosphere > Soil ...
GTGGGCGAGCTCGTCGACGAGCACCACCTCGGGACGGCGGGCGAGCACCGCCGCGACATCGAGCTCACCCCCGACACGGGTCTGCCGACGCGGGAGGACCTCGAGCCCGTCCAGCAGCTCGGCGGTCCTCTCCCGGCCGTGGGTCTCGACGACGCCGACGACCACGTCGGTACCCCGTTCGAGGCGGCGCCGGGCCTCACCCAGCATGGCGAAGGTCTTGCCCACGCCGGGTGCCGCGCCCAGGTGGATGCGCAGCTCGCCAGGCGGGTCGCCCGCTCTGCGAGGCTCGGTCACCGAACGCTCACCTGCCCTGTCGTGCGTCCAGGACGGCGAGGTTCAGCTCCGTCACGTCGACGTGCGCCTCGCCGAGGAACCCGAGTATGCGCCCGCCCGTCGCCGTCGCGACGGCCTGCCGGACCGCGGCCTCCGACAGACCGGTCACCCGCGCCACGCGCGCCACCTGCAGCGCCGCGTACTCGGGGCTGATGTCGGGGTCCAGACCGGACGCGCTCGCCGTCACCGCATCGGCGGGCACGGCCTCCGGCAGCACCCCCTCACGCTGCGCGATCTGCGCGCGGCGCCGGGACACGGCGTCGAGCAGGTCCTGGGAGTCCCCGGCCTTGTTCGAGCCGCCGGAGGTGGACGTGTCGGCCGGGCCGAGGACGTCCTTGGCCGACGCCGCGGGGCGGGTGTGGAAGTACGGGTCGGCGTTCGGGTCGGCGGGGACGGGGTCGACGCCGATCAGCGATGACCCGACCACCTTCCCGTCCCGGACGATCTGCCGGCCCTCGGCGTTGCCGGACAGCCCGGGGATCCGCGAGACCCCCCACACCACCAGCGGGTACACGATCCCGCACAGCACGGTGAGGACGATCAGCAGGCGCAGACCGGTGCCGGTCTGCCTGCGCAGGGTGGACAGCATCTCTCACATTCCCGGGATGAGTCGGACGAGCAGGTCGATCAGGAAGATGCCCACGAACGGCGTCACGACGCCGCCGAGGCCGTAGATCAGCAGGTTGCGGCGCAGCAGGCTCGACGCCGACGACGGGCGGTAGCGGACGCCGCGCAGCGCCAGCGGGATGAGCGCGATGATCACCAGCGCGTTGAACACCACCGCGGAGAGGATCGCGGACTGCGGCGAGTGCAGGCCCATGATGTTCAGCAGCCCCAGCGACGGGTACAGCGCGGCGAACATCGCCGGCAGGATGGCGAAGTACTTCGCCAGGTCGTTGGCCACGGAGAAGGTGGTCAGCGCTCCGCGGGTGATCAGCAGCTGCTTGCCGATCTCCACGATCTCGATCAGCTTCGTCGGGTCGGAGTCGAGGTCGACCATGTTGCCGGCCTCCTTGGCCGCGGCCGTCCCCGTGTTCATCGCGACGCCCACGTCCGCCTGGGCCAGCGCGGGCGCGTCGTTCGTGCCGTCGCCGGTCATGGCGACCAGCCGCCCGCCCTCCTGCTCGGCCTTGATGTAGGCCATCTTGTCCTCGGGCGTGGCCTCGGCGATGTGGTCGTCGACGCCGGCCTCGGCCGCAATCGCCCGCGCGGTGCGGGGGTTGTCCCCGGTCACCATGACCGTGCGGATGCCCATGGCCCGCAGCTCGGCGAAACGCTCCGCGATGCCCGGCTTGACCACGTCGGAGAGCCGGATCACGCCGAGGACGCGGTCGCCGTCGGCGACGACGAGCGGTGTGCCGCCCTCGTCGGAGATCAGGTCGACCCACCGCTCGGTCTCACGGAGACGGAGCTCGCGGAGTCGACCATCGACGCCGCTCTGCACGCCGGTGGCGGCGATGAGCGTCTGCGCGGCGCCCTTGCGGATCCGGCGGCCGTCGATGTCCAGCCCCGACACGCGCGTCTGTGCGGTGAACGGGACGGACTCGGCACGCGCCTCCTCGGCCGTCGCCTCGGCGGGCAGGCCGTACTCCCGCGCGCAGAGGTCGACGACGCTGCGCCCCTCCGGCGTCTGGTCGGCGAGGCTGGACAGCCGGGCCGCCTCGGCGAGCTCCTCGATCGTCGCGCCGTTGACCGGGATGAGCTCGGTGGCCTGCCGGTTGCCGAAGGTGATCGTGCCCGTCTTGTCCAGCAGCAGCGTGTCGATGTCACCCGCCGCCTCGACCGCACGCCCGGACTTGGCGAGCACGTTGCGCTGCACGAGCCGGTCCATGCCGGCGATGCCGATGGCACTCAGCAGGGCGCCGATCGTCGTGGGTATGAGACACACGAGCAGCGCCACCAGGACGACGACGGACTGTGCACCCCCGGAGTGGGCGCTCATCGGTTGCAGCGCCACGACCGCCAGCAGGAAGATGATCGTCAGCGCCGCGAGCAGGATCGTCAGGGCGATCTCGTTCGGCGTCTTCTGCCGTGACGCTCCCTCGACGAGTGCGATCATCCGGTCCACGAAGGACTCGCCGGGCTTCGTCGTGATCTCCACGACGATCCGGTCGGACAGCACCGTGGTGCCGCCGGTGACCGACGAGCGGTCCCCACCGGCCTCGCGCACGACGGGCGCGGACTCACCGGTGATGGCCGACTCGTCCACGGTCGCGATGCCCTCGACGATGTCGCCGTCGCCGGGGATGGTCTCCCCCGCCACGACCACGACGCGGTCGCCGACCCTCAGCTCGGTGCCGCCCTTGGTGGTGCCGTCGATCATGTGGGCGACGGTGTCGCGCTTGGTCCGGCGCAGCGTTTCGGCCTGCGCCTTGCCCCGGCCCTCGGCGACGGCCTCGGCGAGGGCGGCGAAGAGCACGGTGCCCCAGAGCCAGACGGCGATCAGCCATCCGAACAGCGACGGGCGCCAGATCGCGTCGAGGGTGACGAGCACCGAGCCGACCCACACCACGAACATGACGGGATTGCGGAGCTGGGCCTTCGGGTTGAGCTTGCGCAGCGCGTCGGGCATCGAAGCCCAGAGCTGCGCGGGCCGGAACGCGCCTGCCTTCACCGGTGAGCCGGTCGTCTCGACCGGCTTCTCGAGCGTGGCGGTCATGCCAATGCCTCCGCGAGCGGACCCAGCGCGAGCGCCGGGAAGAAGGTGAGAGCGGCGACGAGCACGACCGTGCCGGTGACGAGCACGCCGAACAGCGGCTTGTCCGTGGCCAGCGTGCCCGCGCCGGGTTCGACACGACGCTGCTGCGCCAGGGAGCCGGCCAGGGCCAGCACCGCGAGGATCGGCACGAACCGGCCGAGCAGCATCGCGATCCCGAGCGCCGACTGGAAGAAGTCGCTGGTCACGGTGATGCCGCCGAAGGCAGAGCCGTTGTTGTTCGCGGCGCTGGCGAAGGCGTAGAGCACCTCACTGAAACCGTGCGCGCCGTCGTTGTTCAGCGCGTCGAGCGTGCCCGGCAGCGCGATCGCCAGCCCGGAACCGACCAGGACGAGCGTGGGCATCGCGAGGATCGCGACGACCGCCGCGGTGACCTCCCGCCGCCCGAGCTTCTTCCCCAGGTACTCCGGGGTCCGGCCGACCATCAGCCCGGCCAGGAAGACCGCGATCACGGCCAGCACGAGGATGCCGTAGAGCCCCGCGCCGACACCACCGGGCGCGACCTCACCGAACAGGATGTTCAGCAGCACCGCGCCGCCGCCCCCACCCGTGTAGCTGTCGTGCATCGAGTTGACCGCGCCCGTCGAGGTCCCGGTCGTCGACACTCCGAAGAGGACGGACGCGGGGATCCCGAACCGGACCTCCTTGCCCTCCATCGCGCCACCGGCGGCGATCGCCGCGGGGCCGTTGGGGTGGGTCTCGGCGAACCACGCGACCGCGAGCATCGCGGCCCACAGCACGCCCATCACCGAAAGCAGGACGCTGCCCTGGCGCTTGTTGCCGACCATCACGCCGAACGTGCGGGTCAGGCAGACCGGGATGACGAGCAGGAGGAAGATCTCGAACAGGTTCGACAGCGCGTTCGGGTTCTCGAACGGGTGCGCGGAGTTGGCGTTGAAGACGCCGCCGCCGTTGGTGCCGAACTCCTTGATCGCCTCCTGGGAAGCGGTGCCGGCCATGGGCAGCGTGTACTGCGAGCCGTCGACGCCGGTGACGTCCACGCCCGAGTGCAGCGACATCGTCACGCCCATGATGATCAGCAGGATCGCGGCGACGAACGAGAACGGCAGCAGGATCCGGACGACGCCGCGGGTGAGGTCGACCCAGAAGTTGCCGATCCGGTCGGAGCCCGAGCGGACGAACCCGCGGACCAGCGCGACCGCGACGGCGAGACCGACGGCGGCGCACACCACGTTCTGCACGGTCAGTCCGGCCATCTGGACGGTGTTGCCGAGGACCTGTTCGGGCACGTAGGACTGCCAGTCCGTGTTCGTCACGAACGAGATCGCGGTGTTCAGCGCCATCGAGGGATCGACGGAGCCACGGCCGAACGAGGCCGGCAGCAGCGGCTGCAGACGCTGCAGCAGGTAGAGCAGCACGATCGAGACGAAGGAGAAGCCGAGGACGCCCGCGGCGTAGGTCGGCCACCGCTGGCCGACCGTCGAATTCACCCGGACCAGCCGGTACAGGGCGGACTCGAACCGCCAGTCCTTCTCGCTGCTGAAGACCTTGGCCATGTAGTCCCCCAGCGGGGCGTAGCAGGCGGCCAGCAGGACCAGCAGCAACGCGACCTGGAGCAGGCCGGCGACGGCGTCGTTCACCTCGTCAGAACCTCTCCGGTCGCAGCAGCGCCACCGTCAGGTAGACGAGCAGTGCGAGCGCGACGATCCCGCCCACCACGTTCGTCACCACGTCAGCGGTACTCACAGGCGCTCCAGACCGCGCAGGCACAGCACCAGGACGACGAAACCGCCGACCAGCAGCAGTGCGTAGAGCACATCGGCCACCGGACAACTCCTCACGAACACGCCCTGCCAGACCCTCTGGCGAGGCCGAGGACGAGACTGCGGTCCCGGTCGCCCGATGGGGGAGATCCGAACGTGACCTTGACGCCTCCGCCGGCGAAATTGACGGGACCTTGACGGCCGGGAGACGGCCGTCACCTCATCCGGGCGGCACCGCGCCGGTCATGCCGAGCTGGCTCGCCAGGGTCACGGCCACCTGCCGCTGTTCCAGGCTCGGCCGCCGCACCCGCGTCGAGGCCGTCAGCAGGAACGTCCCGGCGCCCCCTCGCACGGGCAGCTCGATCACGTCCATGATCGGCAGGCCGTCGTGCTCGACGTCAACCGCCGCGCCACGCCAGGTGACCGTCCCGTCGTCGTGCAGGCGCGGGCGGTCCCCGCGCGGGCCGTCGGTGGTGAACCGGCACTCGTCGAGATCGAGCACTTCGGCGATCATGGGGCGCACCACCTCGGCGACGTCCGAGCCGGTCGAACCCGACGCCGCCAGCCGCGCCGCCCGCGCCACCCCGGACAGGTACCCCTCACGGCGCCCGGCGCGGTCGAGCTCGCGGCGCGCCCACTGTGCCACCTCGGTGACGGCGATCCCGACCAGGAGCAGCAGTACCGCCGCCTCGATGTTCGAGGCGTCCCGAATGGAGAACGTCAGGTAGGGGACGGTCAGGAAGAAGTCGAACGCGGCTGCGGCGACCACCGACGCCACGAACCCCGCCCGCCGACTACCGCATATCGCCACGGCCACGACGACCAGCACCAGGATCAGGGCCATGCTCGTGGCCGCCAGCACCCCGCGGAGCGGGATCAACACCGCCGCCACCGCCAGGGGGAGCAGCGCCGCCCAGCCCAGCGCGAGAGACCGCAACTGTGGATTCACGCGGCTGAGAAGACCACCGCTCTCCAGGCCCGGCAACACATCTTGACGCCTCCTTGACAGCCGCCACCCGACCGGACGAAGGCCTCTCAGCCGCCCCCGCCGCGTCCGACGCGTCCGACGCCTAGGAGACGCCCGTGTCCGAACCGGGCCCGGCTCGATCCGCATCGGGCCCCGGCAGCACGGCGCCGACGCGCTCGCGGCGGCGACCGAGCCAGCCTTGGTCACCGACACCGAGGTGGTAGGGCACGTCGACCACCACGACACCCGGGGTGAACAGCAGGCGGGTCTTGAGCCGGAGCGCGCTCTGGTTGTGCAGCAGCTGCTGCCACCACCGGGTCACGACGTACTCGGGGAGGAAGATCAGCACCACCGACCTCGGGGTGTCCTGGCGCAGCCGCTTCACGTACGCGGCCAGCGGACGGCCGAGGTCGCGGTACGGCGCCTCCAGCACGGTCAGCCGCACGGGGATGTTGCGGCCCTCCCACTCCGCGCGCAGCCGGCGCGTTTCGGCCTCGTCGACGTCGAGGGTGATCGCGGCGAGGGTGTCCGGACGGATCGCCCGGGCGAGCTCGAGGGCGAGCAGTGCGGGCTTGTGCAACCGCGAGACCATCACGATCGCGTGCACTCGGCTCGGGCGGGTGCCGAGGGTGTCCTCCGGGTCCGGGGTGACCTCGGCGGTGACGCGGGAGTAGTAGCGGTTGACCGCCCGCATCGCGATGAAGAGCACCAGCATCGCCAGCACGGCGATCCACGCGCCGTGCGTGACCTTGGTGGCGAACACGACGACGAGCACGACGGCGGTGAAGACGGCGCCGATGGCGTTGACGGCCTGCGAGCGGCGGATCGCGGCCACGTCGACCACGTCGGGGGACCGCCGGATCCGCTGCCAGTGCCTGACCATCCCCACCTGCGACAGCGTGAAGCTGGTGAACACCCCGACGATGTAGAGCTGGATCAGCCGGTCGAGGTTCGCGTCGAACCCGATGATCAGCGCCACCGACGCGCCGGCCAGCAGCACGATCCCGTTGGAGAACACCAGCCGGTCGCCCCGGTTGTGCAGCTGCCGCGGCAGGTACCCGTCACGGGCCAGGATCGACGCCAGCACGGGGAACCCGTTGAACGCCGTGTTCGCGGCCAGGACCAGGATCGCGGCCGTCGCCGCCTGGAACAGGTAGTACAGCGGCGAGCTGCCGCCGTAGACCGCCGCCGCGATCTGCGAGATCACCGAGGGATCGCCGTCGGGCAGCGCGCGGGCGTCGAGCGCCACCGCGAGCACGGTGATGCCCGAGAACAGCACCACCGCGATCACGCCCATGAACGTGAGCGTGGCGGCGGCATTGCGCGCCTTGGGCTTGCGGAAGGACGGGACGCCGTTGCTGATCGCCTCGACGCCGGTCAGCGCCGTGCATCCGGAGGCGAAGGCGCGGACGAGTAGCAGCACGAGAGCGAGCCCCGCGAGACCCGTCGTTGGCGGGATGGGCAGCGAGGCGGTCTCCGCCTTCGGCAGACCGCCGGTCAGCGCCCGGGCCGCGGCCCAGACGAACATCAACAGGGTCAGCCCGACGAAGGCGTAGGTGGGGACCGCGAACGCGCGCCCCGACTCCCGGGTCCCACGCAGGTTCATCACCGTCAACACGACCACGAGCCCCACGGCGATGGCGACCGCGTGCGTCGACAGCTCCGGGAACGCCGAGGTCACCGCGACCACACCGGAGGTCACCGACACCGTCACGGTCATGACGTAGTCGACCAGCAGGGCGGCCGCGGCGGCCAGCGCGGCGTTCTCGCCGAGGTTGTCCCGGCTGACCACGTAGGCCCCGCCGCCGCTGGGATAGGCGTAGCAGGTCTGCCGGTAGGAGGCCACGACCGTGACCAGCAACAGCACGACCACCAGCCCGACCCACGGCGTGGCGCGCAGCGCGGCCAGGCCGCCCGCCGCCAGCACGAGCACGATCTGCTCGGTCGCGTAGGCGACCGACGAGATCGGGTCGGAACAGAAGACCGCAAGGGCGATCCGCTTCGACAGCAACGTCTCGCCCAACCGGGAGCTGCGCAGGGGCCGGCCGACGAGGAGCCGTTTGAGCACCTCGAACACACGGGGAGTATCGGCCCACTCGATCCGCTCCGGCGTCACGAGGTCGTCAAGATCCAGGCGGAACGCGTCAGGATTTCGTCAAGATCATCGGCGTGCGCGCCCCACGGTCGCCCGCCGGCTCGAGGTCGGTGTCAGGTGCCTGACCGCTGATCGCCCGGCGACTGCCTCCGCTGCGGGGAGAGCCTCGGTGCGCGGATCAGGCCGGCCGGCCGCCATCGGGCCGGCCGTGCACCGGTCGGGAGGTCCAGGTAGGCGCGGCGGAGCGGTTCCTGGTCGGGCAGCTCGAGCGTGGGCTGGTCCAGGCCGGTGGCCAGTCTCAGCAGGTGATCGGCCAATGCGGGGTTGCGGGCCAGGACCGGACCGTGCAGGTAGGTCCCGACGACGGGCCCGCTGAGGGCCCCCTCGCTCGGACGACCGTCCTGGGAGGTGCCGTTGCCGGTTCCGCGGGTCGGGACCGCCAGGGCCGCACTCCCGGGCCGAGCGTCGTCTGCCCACGGTGGTTCTCGAAGCCGGTGAGCTCGCCCGTGGCGGCGATCGTCGCCGACGCGACGACCTCACCGACGGCGCACCGGGGTCCTGGGACGGTGTCGACGTCGAAGAGCTCGAGGCCCTGGACGACCCGGCCCGCCTGGTCGATGATCGTGCCGCCGAGCAGCTGGAACCCCGCGCAGACCGCGAGAACGGCCGGCGCGCAGGCGAGGGCCTCCCGCAGCCGGTGGCGCAGCAGCCAGCGGGCCGCGGCGGGCAGCGCGGCGTCCTCGCCGCCCCCCAGCAGGTAGACGTCGGCACCCCTGGGGGGGCACGTCGGTGAGGGTGACGGTGCGGATCTCGGCGTGGACCCCACGGCGACGGGCCCGCTCGGCGAGCACGACGGCGTTGCCCGCGTCGGAGTAGGTGCCGACTCGTACCGGAACGGCACGTCGAGCAGCACGAGGAAGTGATCGCTCGGCTGCACGTCGACTTCCGGTTCTTTCATGTTGGCCTGCGTCATCCCCGCTCCTGAGCGACCGCGACGACTAGGGCCGTACTTCGACGGTAGTGTCTAAGTCGGGACGGGGAAGACCCACCATGTAGGCTCGGCTGGCGCACGAGCAGCCTGGAGCTGCCGGAGGAAGGAAGTGCGATGCCGCGGCCGGTCCAAGTGCCGCCCCCCGCCGATCGCAAGCCCACGTGGCAGCCCGGCCCACGCACCGATCGCGCCCGCCTGCGTCTGCTCGTGGGCGCCCGCGAGGCGTTCCTCGCCAAGGGCTACGGGGGCACCCGGATCAGCGACATCACGCGCGCGGCCGGCATGTCACGTGCGTCGTTCTACGTGTACTTCCCGTCGAAGCACGACGTCTTCCTCACCCTCGGCACCGAGTCGGCGGCCGCGGGCGCCCGCCAGCTCCGGCTGGTGCGGTCCATCCCCACCGACTGGGCAGAGCACCACCTTCGGCACTGGCTCGGCGAGTGGTTCGACCAGCTCGACCGGTTCGGCGCGTTCGATCGGCTCTGGGTGCAGGAAGCTCCCGACGACCTCCGGGCGACCGGACTCGCCATGGAGCGGCGCCACGCCCGTCAGCTCGGCAAGGAGCTCGAACGGCTGCGGGGTCGACCCGCCGGCGACCCGACGCTCCTCGGCATCGCGCTCTCGGCGGCGGTCAACGGGCTGTGGCACCACTACCGGCGGGCACCGGACCTCGACGGCCGAGACGCCGCGATGGACGCAGCCGTCGAGGCCACCACGCTGTTCGTGGCGCACGGCGACGACCTCCGGTGACGTCGCCACGGTCCCGGTCGCGCCGCCTGCCGTGTGGTCGAGCTCGAGCTGACCCGGGCGAGTCCCTGGGCCTCGGCCCGGCGGAGCTCGCCGTCGCCGACCCGGGGATCGTCTCCGCGGAGAGCAGCGCGTTCGGCCCGACGGGGCCGTTGAGCCGCAAGATGAGCTACGGGCCGCTGGTCCGGGCCGCGATGGGGCCCTCCGGGCTCTGGCGCTACCGCGGGGACGGCGAGCAGGATCGGGAGAGCTTGAGCGACGCCGTCGCGATCTACCCGGACCACGTCGCGGCCCGGATCGACGAGCTCGTCGCCGACGTCGTCGACATCGCCGACACACTCATCCTCGAGGGAGGCCGCTGATGCCCTACCTGCACCACGACGACGCCGAGATCTTCTACACCGACGAGGGGACCGGGGACCCGGTTCTATTGCTGCACGGCTGGAGCTGCGACTCGCACGACTGGTCCTTCCAGATCCCGGCGCTGCTCGAGGCCGGCTACCGGGTCATCGCCCTGGACCACCGCGGCCACGGCCGCTCGTCGGCCCCCGACGGCTCGTACCGGCCGCAGGTCCTCGCGGACGACGCCGCCGCGCTGCTGACCGAGCTGGGCGTCGAGTCCGCCGTGGTCGGCGGGCACTCGATGGGCACCGTCGTGGCCTCCGCGCTCGCCGTGCGCCACCCCGACCTGGTCCGCGGCCTGTTCCTGGTGGACCCGGTGTACGCCGCGACCGACGAGTCGCTCGCCCCGATCCTCGACGCGATGCGCGGCCCCGCCCCCGCCGAGGCCGCCGCCGCCATGTTCGGGATGGCCTTCTACGTCGAGTCGACGCCCGCGTTCCTGCCGGTCTGGCACCGCCGCCGGGTGCTCGGCATGCCCGACCACGTGGTCTCGGGCTGCATCCTCGGGCTCTACGACGGCGACGAGGGCCTCGCCCGCGTCGTCGTGGCCACCGACTACCTCAAGGCCCGGACCCAGCCGCGGCTCGCGCTCTACGCCAACCCCGCCGCCATGGAGTTCGAGCTGGCCTTTCCGGTCGGCGAACACGACCGCGTGCTGGCGCCCGAGGGCGTCGGGCACTTCCTGCACCAGGAGCAGCCCGAGCTCACCAACGGGCACCTGCTCGAATGGCTCGCCGCACTGCCCGCCGCCCCGCAGACCACCGCGAGTGGCGTCGCGTGACTGCTCGCCGAGATCGGCGACGACCACACCCGCTTCGCCGACGGGCGAGCCCTCAAGGGGCCTTCGCCGGAGCCGCCCCGGTCGCCCGGGCATCAGGCGGCTCGACAGCCTCAGACCCCGCCACGCCTCCGACCCAGGGAAAATCAAGATCGACTCCAGATCGCCGGCCAGCCTAGGCGTCCGACCACGCCGGGCTCTCGCCCGCCACCATCACCCGGCTGACTCAGCAGTGGCAGGCCGACCACGCCGCGTTCATGGACCGCGACCTCGCGGAGGTCGACTACGTGTACGTGTGGGCCGACGGCATCCACCTCAACGTCCGCCTGGAGGAGGTCAAAGCCTGCGTGCTCGTCCTGGTCGCGGTGCGTGCCGACGGCTCGACGGAGCTGGTCGCACTCAAGGACGGCTATCGTGAATCCGCCGAATCCTGGGCCGACTTGATGCGCGACTGCGCCCGCCGCGGCATGCGCCCCAGTCCAGGCGGTCGGGGACGGTGCCCTGGGCTTCTGGAAGGCCCTGGCCGAGGTGTTCCACGCCGCCTGCGAGCAAAGGTGCTGGGTCACAAAATGGCCAATGTCCTCGACTCCATGCCGAAGTCCGCGCAGCCCGGCGCGAAGAAGGCCATCCAGGACATCTACAACGCCGAGGACCGCGACCACGCCGAGGTGGCGGTCAAGACCAAGGTCACCCGAGGCGCCGGCTTCCGCACCGCCACCCTGGCGATGGTCTTCAAGCTCGTCGAGTCCGACCAGCAGCGGTGGCGGGCGGTGAACGCACCCCACCTCGTCGCCCTGGTCCGTGCCGGAGCCCGCTTCGAGCGCGGCCACCTCGTCGAACGCGCCGAGAGCCATGCGGCCTGAACGACCGCAGATGATCCACAGGGCATGACTACTGCCCCTCGGCCCCCCAGCGGGCCGGCGCGTCGGGCCGATGAGTTTGCCGGTTGCCTGAAGTCTTCCTCGTGATGAAGCCCGCCCCGTCGGCGGATCAGGAAACGCCAGCTCCCGGTGTCATGGAGGAGATATGGAGGCCAGGATGAGGAATCCGATTCGGCTGTACATGTCGATGTCGCTCGACGGCTATATCGCCGGCCCGGACGATCGGCCAGGGCAGGAGCTCGGACGCGACGGTGGACGGCTCTTCAACTGGCTCGACGACCGAGAGTCCGACGGTTCGAGCGGCCAGGTCTACCGCGAGGCGCTAGCGACCGGCGCGGTGATCTCCGGCCGTCGGACCTTCGAACTCGCCGGGCGCTGGCAGGGCGATCACCACGACGGCGTGCCGATCTTCGTACTCACCCACAAGGTGGATGACGGGGACGTGCCACCCGGTCACGCGCGTTTCGTCACCGATGTCGAGGACTGCGCCCGTCAGGCTCGCGCAGCCGCGGGGGACCGGCCGGTCATGGTCCATGGGGCGGGGGCGGCCCAAGCACTTCTCCGAGCCGGGCAGGTGGACGAGATGGAGATCCACCTGGTTCCGGTCCTACTCGGGGACGGTCGACGGCTGTTCGGCCACTTGGGAAGCAACCACATCGAACTCGACCTCGTCCGACGGCTCGAGGACCGAGACGTCACACATCTCCGCTACCGCGTGCGTCGACCCGAGGACGCCGCGTGAAGACGCTCTTCGTCTCCTACCGCGTCGCCAACCTGGACCGCTCGCTCGGTTTCTACACCGCCTTGGGCTACGCCGAACTGGGCAGGGTCGAGGTCGGCGACGGAGCTCGCCTCCTGATCCTCAAGTTCCCCGACGAACCGGCGGCCTCGCTCGAACTGGTACACCGCCCCGGCGACGGACCAGTCGACGTGGGCAACGGTTTCGACCACCTCGCGATCCAGGTGGAGAGTCTCGCCATCACCCTGGAGAAGCTGACCGAAGCCGGTCTGAGGCCCGAACCTCTCCAGTACCCGGGCGGCCCTGACGGCCCGCAGACATCCTGGCTCACGGACCCGGATGGCTACCGGATCGAGTTGGTGGAGTGGCCGTCCGGCCATCCCGACGGCCTCACCGCAGCAGACTTCGCCTGAGGCAGCCACGGTCTGCGGAGTGACGAAGTCCCCATCGGCGCGACCGCAGCGCAACGTGAGGCGACATCCCACCCCGTCCACAGGTCTTGACGATTACTTCGAACCCCTGACCCCTTGACTGCCAGGATTTGGGAGGGCGCGGCGGGCGGCCCCGACCGCGCGGTCACCGTCGGCCCGGCGGCCTCCGGGACCGAGCCGATCTCCTCGCCGGTGTTCGCGGAGCCCACCGTGATGCGGGGTACCCACTCACCGCCTATGGAGAGTCGGTCGTGGCTCGTCGAGGAGGACATTCCCGAACTCCTTCGTTGGATGGACGGGGCGGTGGCCGCTGCGCCGACCTTCCCCCGGAAGGAGCCGAGCCATCCGTTCACTCGCTGGACAGGACACCGCCCAGCCGCGTCTCGAGCTCCTCGGCGGTGATGCCGTGCAGCTCCCGCGCGCGGATCCCGCCCGCGGTGACCTCGAAGGTGCCCAGGTCAGTGTAGACGCGGTCGATGCAGCCCAGCCCGGTGAGCGGGTAGGTGCACTCTGGGACGATCTTCGGGGCGCCGTCCTTGGCGAACAGCGTCATCATCACCCAGACCCGGCGCGCGCCGACGGCGAGGTCCATCGCCCCGCCCACGGCCGGGATCGCGTCCGGAGCACCGGTGTGCCAGTTCGCCAGGTCGCCGTGGGCGGAGACCTGGAAGGCGCCGAGCACGCAGACGTCGAGATGGCCGCCGCGCATCATCGCGAAGGAGTCCGCGTGGTGGAAGTAGGACGCCCCGGGAAGCTCGGTCACCGGGACTTTGCCCGCGTTGGTGAGGTCGGGGTCGATCTCGTCGCCGCGCGCGGCGGGGCCCATGTTGAGCATGCCGTTCTCGGTGTGCAGCACCACCCCGGAGGCCGCCGGGAGATGGTCGGCGACGAGCGTCGGCTGCCCGATCCCCAGGTTCACGTACGCTCCGTCGGGGTGCTCCACGGCGATGTCGCGGGCGATCGCGGCGGCGATCTCGTCCTTCGTGCGCACGCTCATGCGGCAGCCTCCCCGGCCACGATCCGGTCGACGTAGATCCCCGGGGTCACCACGACCTCCGGGTCCAGACCCCCGACGTCGACGACCCGGTCCACCTGCACCGCGACGGTGCGGGCGGCCGTGGCCATGACGGGGCCGAAGTTGCGGGCGGTCTTGCGGTAGACGAGGTTGCCCATCCGGTCGGCGACGTGCGCCTTGACCAGCGCCAGGTCGCCCTTGATCGGGTACTCGAGGACGTACGGGCGGCCGTCGATCTCGCGAGTCTCCTTGCCCTCTGCCAGCAGGGTCCCGGCGCCGGTCGGGGTGAAGAACGCCCCGATGCCGGCGCCCGCCGCGCGCAGCCGCTCGGCCAGGTTGCCCTGCGGCACCACCTCCAGCTCGATGCGGCCGCTGCGATAGAGCCCGTCGAACACCCAGGAGTCGGCCTGCCGCGGGAACGAGCAGATCACCTTGCGGACCCGGCCCGCGGCGAGCAACGCAGCCAGCCCGGTGTCGCCGTTGCCCGCATTGTTCGACACCACTGTGAGCTCCCCCGCCCCCTGCCGGATCAGCGCGTTGATCAGCTCGACGGGCATGCCCGCCATCCCGAAGCCGCCGACGAGCACGGTCGACCCGTCGAGCGTGTCCGCGACCGCCTCGTCGTAGTCCCCGCAGATCCTCATGCCACGTCCTCCAGGACGACGGCCAGCGCCTGACCGACCCCGATGCAGATCGCGGCGACACCCCACCGCTCGCCCTTTTCGGCCAGTCGGACCGCCAGCGTCCAGAGGATGCGGGCACCCGACGCTCCGAGGGGGTGGCCCAGGGCGATCGCACCGCCCTTCAGGTTCACGCGTGCGCTCCCCGCCCCGCGACCCGCGCCAGCGGGGCACTCCCGATCCGCTCCGCGGCCGCCGCCGAGCCCAGCAGGACGGCGGCGGCACCGTCGTTGAGCGGGCTCGCGTTGCCCGCCGTGATCGTCCCCGCGGTGCGGAACGACGGTGTCAGCCCGGCCGGCTTCTCGGGGGTCGAGCCGTCCCGGACGCTCTCGTCCCGCGGGAGGTCGACCCCCTCGACCGGGACGACGAGGTCCGCGTAGAAACCCTCGGCCCACGCCTGGGCGGCGAGCCGGTGCGAACGGGCCGCGAACTCGTCCTGCCGCGCGCGGGAGATCGCGAACCGCTCCGCGAGCTGCTCGTTGCACTGGCCCAGCGACACGGTCCACTCCGCGGGCATCCGCTAGCCGCCAGCCCAACGTGGTCGACACGGCGGTGACGTTCCCGGCGGGGAAGGCCCGGCTGGGCTTGGGCAGCACCCAGGGCGTCCGCGTCATCGACTCCACTCCCCCGGCGACCACCACGTCCGCGTCCCCGACCTCGACGGCACGGGATGCCTGGATCGCCGCGTCGAGCGGGGACCGCAGAACCGGTTGACGGTCGTCGCGGGCAGCGAGGTGGGCAGGCCAGCGAGCAGGACCGCCATGCGTCCGACGTCCCGGTTGTCCTCGCCCGCCTGGTTCGCACACCCCCACACCACGTCGTCGATCTCCGCCGGGTCGAGCCCCGGCGCCCGGGACAGCACGCCGGTCAGGGCGGTCGCCGAGAGATCGTCGGGCCGGATGTCGGCGAGCGCGCCACCGAACCGGCCTAACACCGTCCGGGCGCCCGCGTAGAGGAGGGAGGAGGTCACCTCGACCACGCTAGGAGCACCCACTCATCAGGTCCAATACTCATCGGTCGACGATTGATAAGTTCAACACATGGAAACGCGGCTGCTCCGGTCGTTCGTCGTGCTCGCCGAGGAACGACACTTCGGGCGGGCGGCGAGCCGTCTGCACATCGCCCAGCCAGCGCTGTCCCAGCAGCTCAACCGACTGGAGCGCGAAACCGGGGCACGGCTGCTCGAGCGCTCCACCCGCCGGGTGGACCTCACCGAGGCCGGGCTCCTGCTGCAGAAACGTGCGCGGGGAATCCTCGCCGCCCTCGACCGCACCGCCGCCGACCTGGGCCTGCTCGCCGCCGGACGGGCAGGCCGGGTACGACTCGGGTTCGTCGGCACCGCCACCTACGACGTCCTCCCCCGCGTCGCCCACCGGATCCGCTCCGAGCTCCCCGACATCGAGCTGGACCTGCGCGGTGAGCTCCTCGGCCCCGCACTGCTCGACGCGGTGCGCGACGGCGAGCTCGACATCGCCGTCGCGCGCCCGGCGCCGTCCACCCCCGAGAACCTCGTGATCCGGCCGCTGCGCGACGAGCCGCTGATGGCCGTACTCCCCGCCGACCACCCGCGGGCCGGAGACAGCCGGGTGCGCGTGAGCGATCTGGCCGGGGTCCCCTTGGTCACGCATCCGGCAGGTCACCGGTCGATGATGCAGCCCCTCGCACTCGACACCTGTCACCGCGCGGGCTTCGCGCCCGAGATCGTCGAGGTCGGCGAGACGGGGACACTGGTCGTCTTCGTCGCCGCCGGCCTCGGGTTCGGCCTCGTCCCCGCTCCGGTTCGGGCGCTGCGCCTCGACGGGGTCTCCTACGTCCCGCTCGCCGGCGACCCGGTGACGGTGCCCCTGGTCCTCGCGCACCGACCCGAGCCGCCTCCCGCGGTCGCCCGCGTCGCGGCTGTGATCAGCGAGATCGTCGACTGAGGCTCGGCCACAACCCGGGGACCGCACAGCGTCGACGTCGATGCGCAGCGAGCGGATGCGCTCGCATTGGGTGGATCCTGCTGATAGGCCCGCGACCGCTCGTGGCCCGGACCCTGCGGCGCAAATGCGGACGCTCATCACCGTCCAGCGCCGGTGGGCGCCCGACCCGGTCGAGGTAGCGCCGATCCCGCCCGCAGACCCCGATGGGCGACCGGCCGACAGCCGCTCTGGCCGGCATGAGGGGACAACGGCCCGCGCCGGACGGGTCGACGAGTACGACCGTGTGGCCTGTCGGCCGGGACCGGTACACGGGCGTCGAAAATCCCGGCCCCGTCCGCACCGGCTCTCGAACTCGCCTCCGTGGCGGTCGTCGGCTGGCTACCATCCTCGGCCGGGCGGTCACGGGCGGCCTCGCCCCCGACCCTTGTGACGGGCTCCTGCCGGCCTGTACCCGGCGATCCGTGCTGCCGGGAACGCTCCGACCGAGGCGCAGGCGACGCCGTGAGCCGACACCGTGCAGCCCGCCGCATCACCCCGTGGTGGGTGTCGCAGCGGCTGCACGGGCGATCGGTCCCGGACTGAAACGGTTGGGTCAGAAAAGAGGACAGACCCTCCCCGATCTCCACTCAGAATCTCTGGCCGGATGCATGCGCGCGGCGAGGGCACTGCTTGGGCGGGCGATCAACGGAGTTCAGGTGCGTGGAGGACTTCCTGGGCGATGCGGAAGGCGGTGTTGGCGTCGGGTACGCCGCAGTAGATCGCCGATTGGAGGAGGACCTCTCGGATTTCGTCGCGGGTCAGGCCGTTGCGGAGGGCGGCGCGCAAGTGCGTTGCGAATTCCTCGTGATGTCCTCTGGCGATGAGAGCGGTGAGGGTGATCATGGAGCGGCTGCGCCGGTCGAGGCCGGGACGGGTCCAGATCGAGCCCCAGGCGTAGCGGGTGATGAGCGCCTGGAAGTCCGCCGTCAGGTCGGTGATCGCTGCGGTCGCGCGGTCGACGTGGGTGTCGCCGAGCACCTCGCGGCGGACTGCCGTTCCGGCGGCCTGCATGTCGGCGAGCGTCGGCTTCGGCGGGGCGGT